>VOFB01000996.1_pt1 | contig 158000 bp, 272 predicted proteins | sample 5384141 | NCBI WGS metagenome assembly VOFB01 (sample SAMN12384721, study PRJNA508395) | human gut metagenome | isolation source: healthy gut A | host: Homo sapiens
TGCGATGTTCTTCAGAAAGAACTGCTGACTCTGGTAGAGAAAGATGCGGAAGTATTTGAACCGCTTTCCAAGGCGTATGGCATGCCAAGAGAGACAGAGGAGGAGAAGGCAGAAAAAGCAAGAGTCATGGAGATTGTGCTGAAAGATGCCTGCTCTGTACCAATGGAGATCATGGAGAAATGCTGTGAAGCAATTGAACTGATCAAAGAATTTGCGGCAAAAGGTTCAGCCCTTTTGCGATCAGTGATGCAGGCGTTGGTGCGGCTTGTTGTAAAGCAGCACTGGAAGGAGCTTCCCTGAATGTATATATCAACACGAAATCTATGAAAAACCGGGAATATGCAGAAGAACTGAACGCAAAAGCAGATGCTATGCTGGCAAAATACCCGCCGATGGCAGATGAGATCTTTGCAAGTGTTCTTGGAAGACTGAAATAGGCGGAGGATAAGCATTATGGCAAAACAGTTATTAGGAAAAGAAGTTGTTGCAGCTTTAAACGAGCGTATTATCGCAAAAGCAGAAGCATTAAAAGCAAACGGTGTTACACCGACACTTGGAATTGTACGTGTAGGCGAAAATGAAAGCGACCTTTCTTATGAAAGAGGAGCAACAAAACGCTGCGAAAAACTGGGTGTGGAATATAAAAATATCTGCTGCCGGCAGATGCGACACAGGAGCAGGTTCTGGCAGTGATCGATGAAGTAAACAAAGATGACAGTATTCATGGTGTTCTGTTATTCCGTCCGCTTCCAAAACATTTAAATCAGGACGAGATCGAACAGGCATTAGATCCGGCAAAAGACGTAGACTGTATGACCGACGGTTCCATGGCTGGTGTGTTTACAGGCAAAGATCTGGGATATCCTCCATGTACTCCGCAGGCCTGCATGGAGATCCTCGACCACTACGGTATCGACTGCACCGGCAAAAAAGCTGTTGTTGTAGGCCGTTCTCTGGTAGTAGGGAAGCCGGCAGCTATGATGCTGATCAAAAAAATGCAACCGTTACCGTATGCCATACCAGAACCGTTGATATGCCGTCAGTTGTAAAAGAGGCAGATATCGTGATCGTTGCAGCAGGTCGTGCAGGCGTGGTAGATGACAGCTATGTAAGAGCCGGACAGGTGATCATCGATGTCGGCATCAATGTCAATGCAGAAGGCAAACTCTGCGGTGACGTAGCTTACGATAAAGTAGAGCCAATCGTAGATGCTATCACTCCGGTACCGGGCGGTGTCGGAAGTGTTACCACATCTGTTCTGATCGGACATGTAGTGGATGCAGCAGAGAAAGCAGCTGCAAGGAGGTAAGACAAATGGAACTTCGGGAAGTCATGCAGAAACGAAAAAGTATCCGTCAGTATCTGACGACTCCGGTAGAAGAAGAAAAAGTAAAAGCTATGATCGAGGCAGCAATCCTTGCACCGACCTGGAAAAATGCTCAGGAGATCCGTTATTATGTGGCGGTTTCCGAAGAAAAAGACAGGCAGTACTGGATGCCCTGGGTGAAGGCAATCGCAAAAAAACGCAGAACGCTCCGGTTTTCCTGATATCTGCCGTTATTTTAAACCGTGCCGGTTTTCAGAAAGACGGCACTGCAGATAACGAGCTTGGAAACGGCTGGGGCTATTACGACTGCGGTCTGCACGATATGAATCTTCTGCTGGAGGCGGCAAATCAGGGCTTATCTACGCTGGTTATGGGACTACGTGATGCAGATAAATTGCGTGAAGCATTTGACATCCCAAAAGAAGAGTCCATTGTCAGTGTGATCAGTGTGGGATACAGCGATGCAGATCCGGACAGACCGACAAGAAAATCAGTAGAAGAGATTGCAAAATTCTTTTAACCGATCGGGTTGTTGGTCAGATGCCAGCAGAAGATAATGGTTCGGTTATAAGTGTATGTCTGAATCGCTATTATAAAATCAATTTTATCATTTTTAAAAGGAGTTGGCGTAATGATGACAACAAAAGAGAAGTAGTTGAAAAAATGTGTGGTGGAAAAGGACACGTAATCATTGACCGTATCCTCGGTGAAAAAAGAACTCAACGGAAAATGCGGATTATATGCAAAAGTAACGATTGAACCGGGATGTTCTCTTGGCTATCATGAACATCACAATGAGAGCGAAACTTATTTCATCTTAGCAGGTCAGGGTGATTATGATGATAATGGAACCGTACGCCCGGTTAAGGCAGGAGATGTGACTTACACACCGGATAACCACGGTCATGCACTGACCAATACAGGAGATACAGATCTTGTATTTATGGCACTGATCATTTTTGATTAAAAAATAAAGGCGAATGTAGATAAGATTTATTATGCGATTCTTGTCCGCTTCGCTGAAATGTAAAAATTAAAAAACAGACAGTGATTTCGGGTTCGATTTCGCTGTCTGTTTTTTTGTTATAGAAACGGAGAAAATACAGCATACGACGTACATCAGAAACATTCTTGAATGGAAAATTCCGATCTGCTGATAAATTCAGGAAAGTGTGGCATTTTCGTTATATTTCTCAAATTCTTTTTCCATATCGACGAGTGTATCTGCATAGCTTAACAGTTCCGCAACACGCTGCTCTCGGTTGTCGTATTCTTTTTATAAGAAATACGATGCTCCATGGCAGCCCAGAAATCCATGGAAATCGTGCGGAGCTGGATCTCGACCGGATAATATTCACTGGCATCCAGACAGAAAACATTTACGCCGAGAATGATATGATGACTTCGATAGCCATTCGGTTTGGGATTGGTGATATAGTCACGTTCCCGGATAAAGATCAGATCAGACTGTTTTTTCAGCATATCGATCAGATTTTTTAATATCACCGACGAAATAACAGACAATGCGGATGCCGGCGATGTCCTGCAGAAGATCCTTTGCATTTTCAAGAGTCGGTTCTTCCCCCTTGCGGATCAGTTTTTCTTCGATGCTCTGCTTGCTCTTGATGCGGTACTGCATCGTATGTATCGGATTTTCAGCAGAAGCCTTGTAAATATTGTGGTTTAAGATCTCCAGCCTGGTCAGAAGCAGTTTCATTGCATCATCGTATGGACGGATCAGATCATAATACTCAGTGTCAGTCATGGAAAACTCCTTTAAAATATCAAAAATTTCGTAACTGTTTCTTTACTTCACAGTTGCGATGTTAAAATCATTTCATGGCAGAATTTGATAAAATCCCAAAATATAAAGATGTTAAGGTCAAAAGATGCCATACGAATTGTTACGTACTTCGTACTCCCACAATTCTATCCAACATTCGCATATCGTGAAGCTGACGCTCCACTTTTATGCTCATATTGGGTGGGTCATTAAGCCATAAAACCACTCCTGTGTAAGCACATCGTGGTTTCAGGCTTTTGACCCTGACATCATATAAATACAATATAACAGAAAATTATGGACTTCCTGTGACAAAAGTATAAAGCAATGAGAAAAATAATAAATAAAAATGAGTCTTGACAAAAAGATAACAAAGAGGCTATAATGATAACGTGAATTACATATTGCTGTAGCAAGTGCCGATGAGAATCGGATAAAAGGGAATCAGGTGCAAAACCTGAACGGTCCGGCCACTGTAAGCAAGGAGCACTGTCTTGAAAAACCATTGCATACCCATTTTTGTGAGAAGGTAAGACAGCGTGAAGATCTGCGAGTCAGGAAACCTGCTTGATACATGAGATGAGCTTCCGTGTAAAGCTAAAACATCCAATCCAGAAGTCAGAGACGTTCTGGTTTCGTATGATGTCTGCTAAGGGTAAGCAGATGTTTATTATTTTATGAAAAAATAGCGATTGAATCCATCTCGAGCAATCCTGAACATATTGGGGGTAATTCACAGCATACCTCCTTCTGTGGCAGGAATCCGCACCTGCCATAAGATAAAAGAACCGGTTTCCTAACTCCGCAATAGGAAACCGGTTCTTATTATCTCAGTCGGAGATTAAACTCCGACTAAGATAAACGCTCCGCATGGGGATGCACAGCAATTCGGTCAGCTAAATGTCAGCAAAGCTGATCGGAATCGCGTGCCAATTCTCACATTCGTTCGACTTGAATTTACTTTAATTCAATTTCTGCCAGTTCTTTTGGAGGGAGCTGTTTGCTGGAAACGGATTTAAACCATTTCACTTTTGCAGCAGCTTTGTTCAGAGGAAGGTTGGTTCCGGCACCGGCAATACAGCCGCCAGGACATCCCATTCCTTCAATCAGACATCCGTTTATTTTTCCGGCTTTGGCAAGAGCCAGTGTCTTTTTACATTCTGCAAGTCCTTCAGCATGGATAATTTTTGGTGTGACATCCGGGTAATAAGCCTTCAGACATTCCTCGATCGCACCTGCAACACCACCTGCAACAGCATAACCACGTCCTGCAGCAGTCGCATCGTGCATGGAATGGGCATTTTCTTTCTCACCCATATCAATTCCCTTTGCATCGAACATACCGACCAGTTCCTCAAAAGTGATAACAAAATCGACATCACTTCGCACCGAACGACGGCTGGCTTCCAGTTTTTTCGCAGCACACGGACCGATAAATACAACTTTGGCATCCGGATGTTCCTGTTTGATACTTCTCGCAGTGGCAACCATCGGTGTCAGTTCCTGAGAAATATTGTCGATCATGGTCGGGAAGAATTTCTTTCGCCATCATGGACCAGGAAGGACAGCAGGAAGTCAGAAGGAACGGAAGTTCTCCGGTTGCTACTTTTTCGGCATAATGTCTGGCTTCTGAGACGGCTCCAATATCGGCACCGAGAGCTACCTCATAAACTTCGGAAAATCCAAGAGTTTCCAGGGCTGCGTGGACATCTTTTGGCTCCATGCTGCCAAACTGACCAACAAACGCAGGAGCAATTTCTGCGATGATTTCATTGCCTTCTTTTAAGGAACGTGCAAGCTGATAAATCTGAGACTTGTCACTGATCGCTCCAAAAGGACAGCTGACCATACACATACCGCAGGATACACATTTTTCGTTGTCAATCTTTGCCCGGCCGAATTTATCACTTCCGATTGCTTTTACGCCGCAGGCACGGGAACATGGACGTTCCTTTTTTGGAAATGGCATCATACGGGCAGACCGATTTACATTTTCCACAGTGCACACATTTTTCCTGATCAATATAAGAATGTCCGTTTACCATGGAAATGGCATGTTTCGGGCAGACTTCCGCACACGGGTGGGCAAGGCAGCCTTTGCACATATCGCTTACTTCATATTTATTATCCTCGCAGGAAGCACAGGCGGAAGGGACAACCTGCATCAGAGGCGGCTCATAATATTTTTCGGAAATATTGCTGGCCTCGATGCCATCAGTCAGGTGGACCGGTTTGTTTGTCGGACGCAGACACATTCCCATGCCAAGGCGGACGCGTTCCGTGGCAATCGCACGGGCACGGTAAATACTGTCACGGTACTGCGGACCATCTTCCGTTACGATTTTATAGGGAATTGCTTCAATATCGTGGATCAGTGATTCGTCATCGGATTCAAAGCCGATTCTGGAAACCTCAGCAAAAATCTGACGTCGGCTTTTTCTTACTTGTGTTTCAATACCTCTCATGTCTTATAAACTCCTTTATTTCAGTCGAGAAGACTCCCACTTCTGCAAGTGGTGAGTAATAACAAGTCTTTCTCAGTGGGAGTACAATCTCCGACTGAGATAAACGCTCCGCGAGTATGTGCAGTGATTCTGAGAAGAATATGTCAGCTTTCGCTGCCCAGAATCACGCACCAAGTCTCACGTGCGTTCGACTTGAATTCAAGTTCCGGGTCGAAGAAGCAGAAGTCTCCTTCGGTCAGGATGAATTTATGGTGGCATGCATACTTCCTTCTCAAAGCACTATAACATATTGATAAAATATTATCAAAGGCAAGTCCATGCTCAAAAAACGGAACATCCATATTGTATGTGAAAAATTTAACACAAATATCGCAGTTATCTGACATAACTATGGAAAAGTATTTTGTTTGTTAAATTTTTAATTAATGGAAAAGGCATTGTATATAATAAATAAATAAGATATAATTAACACACAAAATTTGTCAATAAATACAAGAGAGTAGGAGGTATGATTTATGCTGGATCAGTCATATTACCAGAAAGCGGACGAAATCATTGCTTTTTATGGTAAGAAACCATCATCCCTGATTCCTGTGATGCAGGATATCCAGGGGGTATATCGTTATCTGCCGGGAGAATTGCTGACGTACATTGCAAAAGAGATTGGAGTAAAAGAGGCAAAGGCTTACAGTGTTGCGACTTTTTACGAGAATTTCTCTTTTGAACAGAAGGGAAAATATGTGATCAAGGTCTGCGACGGAACAGCCTGTCATGTAAGAAAATCAGCGGCAATCCTCGATGCATTTATGAAAGAACTGGGACTTTCCGATAAGAAGCATACAACGGATGATATGCTTTTTACCGTAGAGACCGTATCCTGTCTCGGTGCGTGCGGACTGGCACCGACCTGTACGGTGAACGATGAAGTCCACCCGAATATGACACCGGAGAAAGTAGTGGGATTGATTACAGAATTGCGAGGTGAGTGCTGATGATCCATAACAGAGACGAGTTAAAGAATGTCGCCAGAAGGCAAAAGCAGATATGGAGACGGCAGCCTGTCGTATTCTGGTCTGTTCCGGCACCGGCTGTATCGCAACCGGTTCTGAGAAAATATACAATCGCTTTTTAAAACTTGCAAATATAACACCGGGCGTGAGCGTAATCTTTGCACCGCACGATGAAGACACACACATTGGGCTGAAAAGACCGGATGTCAGGGATTCTGTGAACTTGGCCCACTTGTGCGTATCACGAAAAACGATGAGACCGTTCAGTATGTAAAAGTTCAACTGGACGACTGCCAGGAATTGTTTGAACGTGCTGTGCTCGGTGATGAGGTAGTGGAGCGTTTATTATACCGTAAAGAGAAAAAGTTTACCGTCATCCGAGAGAGATTCCGTTTATCGCAAAACAGACCAGGATCGTTCTGGAGAACTGCGGACGTTTTGATGCAGAATCCATTGACGAGTACATGGCATCCGGCGGTTTCTCTGCCCTGGAAAAAGCGATGTTTGAGATGACAAGTGAAGAAGTGATCGAAGAGATCGATAAATCCGGGCTGCGGGGAAGAGGCGGCGGCGGTTTTCCGACCGGACGCAAATGGAAACAGGTGGCACACCAGAAAGAAAAAGTACGTTATGTCGTATGTAATGGTGATGAAGGTGATCCGGGTGCTTTTATGGATGGTTCCGTTATGGAAGGTGATCCGTACAAACTGCTGGAAGGCATGATGATCGCCGGATATGCAGTCGGGGCTGCCAATGGTTATATCTATGTGCGTGCAGAATATCCGATGTCCGTTTCAGACTCCGCCATGCGATCGCAGAGATGGAAAACCGGAATCTGTTAGGTGACAACATTTTAGGAACAGATTTCTGTTTCCATATGCATATCAACCGCGGAGCAGGTGCATTTGTATGCGGAGAAGGAAGTGCCCTGACCGCTTCCATCGAAGGTAAGAGCGGAATGCCGCGTGTCAAACCGCCGAGAACGGTAGAAAAAGGTCTGTGGGAGAAACCGACGGTTCTGAATAACGTAGAGACTTATGCCAATGTTCCGAAGATCATTCTGCAGGGTGCAGACTGGTATCGTTCGATCGGAACGGCCGGAAGCCCAGGAACAAAGACATTCTCTCTGACCGGTGCCATTGAAAATACCGGTCTGATCGAAGTACCTATGGGAACAACACTTCGTCATATTATTTATGATATCGGCGGCGGACTTAAGGAAGGATCTCAGTTTAAAGCCGTACAGATCGGCGGACCGTCGGGCGGCTGTCTGACGGAGAAGCATCTGGATGAACCGCTTGATTTTGACTCCGTAAAGAAATTTGATGCAATCATGGGATCCGGTGGACTGGTAGTCATGGATGAAAACACCTGTATGGTAGAAGTAGCCCGTTCTTTATGAACTTTACCCAGCGTGAAAGCTGTGGAAAATGTGTTCCGTGCCGAGAGGGAACCAAACGTATGCTGGAGATCCTGGAAAAGATCGTAGAAGGCAGAGGCGAAGAGGAAGATCTCGACCGTCTGGAGGAGCTTGCGGCAATGATCCGCAGCATGGCTCTCTGCGGACTTGGTAAGAGTGCACCGCTTCCGGTTATCAGTACTCTTAAATTATTCCGAAACGAATATCTGGAACATATCAACGAGCATAAATGTGCCGCAAAAGTCTGTCAGGCTATGCGTAAATATGTGATCAATCCTGAATTCTGTATCGGCTGCGGCAAGTGTGCAAAGAACTGTCCGACTGGTGCGATCAGCGGAAAAGTAAAACATCCGTTCCATATTGACCCGAATATCTGTATCAAGTGTGGTGCATGTAAAGAAAACTGTGCATTTAATGCCATTTACATAGAAGAGTAGGAGGGCAGATTATGGGATTTATGATAATTGACGGTAGAAAAGTTGAATTTACCGATGAAAAAATATTCTGACGGTCATAAGAAAAGCAGGCATTGACGTACCGACACTGTGTTACCATTCAGAACTTTCTACTTTTGGTGCGTGCAGACTCTGTACGGTAGAAGACGACAGAGGAAGGACATTTGCGTCCTGTTCCGAAGAGCCGAGAGATGGCATGGTGATCTATACAAACTCAGAAAAAGTAAGAAAATACCGCAAGCTGATCGTAGAGCTTTTTGCTGGCTGCACATTGCAGAGACTGTACAACCTGTATCAAGAGTGGTGAGTGTGTCCTTCAGGAACTGGCACATCGTCTCGGCGTAAGAAAAGTACGTTTCCAGAATACAAGAGAAGAAAGACCGCTTGACTTTTCTTCTCCTGCGATCGTGCGTGATCCGAATAAATGCATCCTTTGCGGAAACTGCGTGCGTGTCTGTGACGAGCTCCAGGGGATCGGTGCGATCGATTTTGCTTACCGCGGAACCGATGCGATGGTCATGCCGGCATTTGACCGGCAGATCGCAGAGACAGACTGTGTAAACTGCGGACAGTGCCGTGTATTCTGCCCGACCGGTGCGATTACAATCCGTACTAACATTGGAGAAGTATGGAAGGCACTGGCAGACAAAGATACCAGAGTCGTGGCTCAGATCGCCCCGGCAGTGCGTGTGGCAGCCGGTGATGCATTTGGACTTCCGAAAGGTGAAAATGCGATGGGCAAGATTGTGGCAGCTCTGCACCGCATGGGATTTGATGAAGTCTTTGACACCAGTTATTCAGCGGATCTGACGATCATGGAAGAATCTGCAGAATTCCTGAAACGCCTGGAAAAAGGGGAAAACCTGCCGCTGCTCACCTCCTGCTGTCCGGCTTGGGTCAAATTTGTGCAGGATCAGTTCCCGGATTATAAAGAAAACATTTCCACCTGCCGTTCTCCGCAGCAGATGTTCTCCGCGGTCATTAAAGAATATTACCGCAATCCGGAGCATGCAGAAGGCAAAAAGACTGTTGTTGTATCCATTATGCCGTGTACGGCAAAGAAGATGGAGGCAGAACGTCCAAACAGTTATACCAAAGGTGAGAAGGATACGGACATTGTCATCACCACAACGGAGCTTACCAGGATGATCCGTACTGCCGGTATTGCACTCGATAAGATCGAAGCAGAATCCTGCGATATGCCGTTTGGTATTGCATCCGGTGCCGGTGTGATCTTCGGTGTGACCGGCGGTGTAACGGAGGCCGTGATTCGCAGACTCGTTCCGGGACATGGAAATGCCGTGATGGATTCCATCGCAGAAGCCGGTATGCGAGGCGAAGAAGGCATCAAAGAGTTTTCCATTACTTATGAAGGCAAAGAACTGAATATCTGCGTAGCCAGCGGACTTGCCAATGCCAGAAAAGTCATGGAACAGGTACAAAGCGGTGAGAAACAATATCATCTGATTGAGATCATGGCGTGCAGACGCGGCTGTATCATGGGTGGCGGTCAGCCAATCCCGGCAGGTCCGAGACATAAAGAAGCAAGAGCAAAAGGCCTGTACCGTGCAGACGGAAATCTGGCGATCAAGAAATGTACCGAAAATCCGCTGATGGATGTTTTCTACAACGGAGAAGATTTCAAAGGAAAAGCACACGAGCTGTTACATAATCCGTTCTAAAAAGCGAGACCCCTCACATATGCTGTATCAGTATAGTGAGGGGGTTAAATTATGGATACGTTTCATCTGTATCAGGATATACAGGCACGGACGAAGGGCGAGATCTACACAGGCGTGGTCGGCCCGGTGCGAACAGGAAAATCCACGTTTGTCCGTCGCTTTATGGAGCAGCTTGTGCTGCCACATATGAAAAAAAGAAAACAGTCAGGTATCAAAAGATGAACTCCCGGTGAGTGGCGGCGGAAAGACGATCACGACCGTAGAACCGAAATTCGTTCCGGCGAAAGCAGCAGAAGTAGAACTGGATGAAGGGATTACGGCAAAAATCCGCCTGATCGACTGCGTGGGATTTGTGATCGACGGAGCTTTTTGGACTCGATGAAAACAATCAGGTGCGGATGGTAAAAACGCCGTGGTTAAAAGAGGCAATCCCGTTTCCGCAGGCAGCGGAGATCGGCACCGGAAAGGTAATCCGTGACCACTCAACCGTCGGGATTCTGGTGACAACCGACGGAACGATTGGAGATTTTCCGAGGGAAGCTTATAAAAAGTGCCGAGGAAAAGACGGTTCTGGAGCTGAAAAAAACAGGCAAGCCGTTTGTGATCGTTTTAAATTCTCAGAAACCGTATTCGCAGGAGACGAAAGCACTGGCAGAAGAATTGTCAAAAACGTATGAAACTGCTGTGATCCCGGTCAACTGTGAGCAGATGAAAGAAGAAGACATCCGCAGGATCCTGACGGAGCTTCTCTATGCATTTCCACTGACCCGTATTGAATTTTTTGTGCCGCGATGGATTGAGACACTGGATGTGGAACATCCGGTAAAAAAGGCAATCCTGGAGTCGATTCGTGAAATTTTTGCAAACGTCGGCAGTCTGCGGGATGTGACGGCAGAGTCACTGGCACCATCCTGCGAATACATCGATAAAAAGCAAACTGGAACAGATTTCCCTCTCTGACGGCAGCGTACAGGTGCGTCTCGAGGTGCCGGAAAAATATTATTATCAGATGCTCAGCGAGATGGCAGGCGTGCAGATCGACGGAGAATATCAACTGATCTCCATGATCCGGGAATTATCTGAGAAACGCAGAGAATATGAGAGTGTGCAGGAGGCATTAAATGCAGTACATGGCACAGGCTACGGTGTGATCACACCGCAGAGAGAAGAAATCCGTCTCGAAGCACCAGCCCTCACAAAACAGGGAAATCGCTACGGTGTCAAAATAAAAGCCAGCAGTCCGTCTGTTCATCTGATCCGGGCAGATATCGAAACGGAGATCGCACCGATCGTAGGAAGCGAAGAACAGGCAAAAGATCTGATCGCTTATATCGAAGAAAACGCAAAAGGAGAAAATGGCATCTGGGATACCAATATTTTCGGTAAATCCATAGGCCAGCTTGTAGAAGACGGCATCCGCACCAAACTTGCCATGATCGGCGAAGAAAGCCAGGGCAAATTGCAGGATACCATGAAAAAGATTGTCAATGAATCGAGCGGAAGGATGATCTGTATTATCATATGATACCAGGATTGTGGGAGTGCATAGCACGAAACAATCCGTAGGCATCAAAGTCGGGGGCTTTTGACCCCGACATCATATTCAACTGTAAAATGCAGCTTATGTACAACATAGGCTGCATTTTTTTCTGCACAAAATCAGAAAGTGTTCGAAAATCAAAGAAAATCAGACCACAGCGTCTGACACATCTTGATGAAGGAAAAGAAAACTTATAAAATAAAAAAAAATAAGATTTATAAAAACAAAGGAGTTTTTATGAAAGACCAAAAATAGGGTGTAGTGTGAGTTGTAACAAGAGCGGATAGAAAATCATCCGCTCTTGTTTTTTCTTTTCAGGTGTTGCAGTTTGCATAAGAAAAAGTTATACTATAGTTTCAAGATTAAAACAAACGATAAGGATGATAACATGAATGAATTTGCAAATCTGCTGTCGGCATTCGTAAAAGAAAAAGGTGTAAAAATACAGCCCTTTGCCAGGTATTGTGGTTATGACCGGGCGAATATGTACAAAATTCTCAAAGGTCAGAGAAATCTTCCGGGAAGAGAGATTGTGGAGAAGGCAGCAAAATATATGCACTTGCTTCCATCAGAGGAAGAAAAACTCTGGGAAGCGTATGAAATATCTGCACAGGGATCCGATAATTATTACAGACGCAAGGAAGTCCAGAAATTTTTACTGAGCCAATTCTCAGTAGTAATGTTAATATAACTGCCCTGACGGAGGGAGAACCGGCAAAATTCTGCATACTCAACAATGAGAGTATTCCTCTTCGGGGAGGATATGAAATAGATGATGCTTTGTTTCGGCTGATTGGAGAAGAAAGTCGGAACAAAGACGGACATTTTCGGCTTATGATCCAGCCGGAAAGTAATTCCCTGAGCAGTATCCTGTCCGTGCATGGAAACTATGCCTGCAATACTCATATTGACCATATTGTATGTCTGAGCAGCAATCCTGAAAACGTATATAGGAAAAAAGAATTATAATCTGGATTGCCTGCGGTGTGTGCTGCCACTCTACAATTATAATTATGATTATAATACCTGGTATTATTACAGTAAGATTCCGGTGCAGGAGAAAAAATTTGGTCTTTTTCCGTATATGGTTTTGTCATCGAAGTATGCCTGTGTTTTAACAGCTGATATGCAAAAAGGATATATAACGGCAAAACCGGAAATATTGAGGATTTTTGAGGAGATTTTTGAAGAGTGTCTCGAAGAGTCGAAACCGATGATTCGGCGTATTACAGATCTTGATGAACAGTTTGAAGTTACCGGTAAAATTTTGAAAAATAAAGATCAGGTACAGAGCTTTCAGATGACACCATGCCTGACTCCGGTGCTGACAGAGCAAATTTATGAAAAATATCTGAAAAAGAGCTTCCGGGAAGGGAAAAGCTAATCCAGACGCTTTGCACTTATGGTGAAGAAATTAAACGCTCAGATATTCAGTATGTTACGTCACTGGAAGGGATAAAGCGTTTTCTGAAAACCGGAATAATCAGTGAATGGCCGCCGGAATTGTATGATCCACTTGAAATGGATGACCGTATCCAGTTAATAAAAGATTTGATTTTTCGGACAATGGAATAAATATCCGTATTTTAAAGAAGACGGTGGGAAATTTTGATGCAGAAATCTACCTGTGCGTCAGCAGAGAATATGGTATTTTGAAATTTATTGTTCCGGAAAAACAGATGCAGCTTCATCTTATGCTGGAAGAAACAGGATTGCTTTTTTTCCTTTTTTGATTTCTGTGAAAATTTATCGACGGAACAAATATTTAGCAGTTCGGAAGAGATAGAAAGTTTTTTAAAAGATTTGCTCACTAAGTGAAATTATGGTTTGTTCAGCAGTGAAACGCTTGTTGCGTTTTTCTATGTGCAAATCTCAATTTTTGTGTTATCATGAGCATAAAATGAAAAATATATAGCATAATATAATATGATAAATAATATTATATACGCCTTACTGAAATTGCAGAAGGACAGGAGGACAAAAATATGTTTCTAGAATCAATGATTCTCCATAATTTCAGGTGCTTTTCTGATATAGAAATAAAATTTAATAACCAACTTACGGTGGTCGTTGGAAATAATGGGGCAGGAAAATCAACGATTCTGGAGGCTGCCACAATTGCAGCGGGTACTTTGACGGCAGCGATGGATGGACTCACAAATTATGGGATCAAGAAGAATGATGCTCATTATAAATATTATGATCTGGGAAGTACCATTGATGTTCAGCCGCAATTTCCGGTTGAGATTACAGCATCAGGTAAAATGGATGGAAAGGATATAACGTGGAGCCGAAGTCTTAAATCTGCAAAAGGCAGAGGAGGGCTGGCATCTGCAAAGGAGCTTACATCCATTGCAGAAGAGTATCAGGAGAGAATGAGAAACGGGGATCGAGAGCTGAAATTACCTGTTATTTCGTATTATGGGACAGGACGGCTCTGGGCACAGCATCGTGAGAAAAAAGAATGATACTTTTGAAAAAAATAACAGAAGCAATGGATATATAGACAGCCTTGACGGTGCAGCAAATGATAAGCTGATGATGAAATGGTTTGAAAAAATGACTTATCAGCAGCTTCAGAGACAAGAAAAAATTCCGGAATTTGTTGCAGTTAAAATGGCACTGGAACAGATCTTTGCTTCGGTTACAGGATATTCAGATGTAAAAGTACAGTTCAATCTGGATACGGGTGAAATAGATATTCTTTATTTTGATGGGACAGAACATGTGAGGATGCCCGTTTCTCAGCTGAGTGATGGATACAAGTGTACGATAAGTCTGATTGCAGATATTGCATATCGAATGGCTATTCTTAATCCACAGTTACTGAATAAAGTATTAGTGGAAACAGAAGGGATCATTTTGATAGATGAAGTGGACCTGCATTTACATCCAAAGTGGCAGAAGCGAATTTTGAAAGATCTGATGGATATATTTCCTAAAGTTCAGTTTATCGTCAGTACACATGCACCGGAAGTGATTAATTCTGTGAAAAAAGGATCTGTTGTGATTCTCAGAAATAATGAAGTTATCAATGCAACTGATGAAACATATGGTAAAGATGCAAATACCATTTTAAGAGAAGTGATGGAAGTTTCTTCAAGACCGGATATCATTCGATTTTTATTTGAAAAAATTTTATGAATTACTGGATAGCGGCGAATGGAAGATGGCAGAGGAGATTATTGGGCAATTGGAAAAAGAAATAGGAAATAACGATCCGGAAATCAATGCGTGTCGTGTGCGTCTTGAGTTGGAACAGATGTGAGGTAAAATGCCATGATCAGGATAAAAAGGGCAGAGAACCCGGAAAGTTACTCTGGTATCGTCAACAGGATGGAGCATCTTATGAACAGATGGATAAAGAAGTAAGAGAGGAACTAATAGATCAATTGCTGCGAGAACAGGGGCATCTTTGTGCATATTGTATGTCCAAAATTCCGGAAAGCAGAAATCTCCCAAAGCGGTGTACCTGCGGTTACGATAGAACATTGGCTGCCAAGAAATCCAGATGATAAGCTGGATATTGGACAAGGTTTGGACTATAAAAATATGTTTGCAGTCTGTTCCGGAAATAGAGGATGCGGGTGCGAAGAAAAACTGACCTGCGATGCCAGAAAAGGAAACGATGCAATAAAAGTAAATCCTTGTGATGAAAGTACACTGCGTGGAATTACATACAAATCAAACGGAATCATACAGTCCTCTGATCCGGTGATTGATGAAGATTTGAATCAGAGACTGAATTTGAATGGAGCAAATTCATCATTTCAGGAAAACAAAACAAGTGCTGGAAAGTCTGATTTTTGATGTGAAAAAAAGATGTGGAAATGGTGATATATCTTTGTATTGCAAACGAAGGTTAGAAAAGATTCAGGCGATGGATGATCAGAAGATTCCGTATGTCGGGATTTTGATCTGGTGGCTTGAAAAAACATATAAAATGAAAGTAAGGCAGAAGTTTCTTTCATGATTTTTATTTTCCCCACAGGTACAGGTTGTATTTTCTCGGGAATACATTTGACAAATACAGGAATTTCGTCTATAATGGCGATGAAATGTAACAGATTTGTAACAAATAGTTTGATATTTAGTTACAGATCAGTTTTGACAAGTGTGGGGGAAAGGATAAATAATGAAGAGAAAAAGAAGAATCATACTGGCAGTATTCGCAGTGATGTTTGCGATGCTTTGTATGCCGCAGAGGGCGGAGGCTGCAAGAAAGGCAGTCTGGAAGGATGTTGGTGGTGTCTGGTATGCTTACAAAGGCAGCAAACTGGTGAGGAACAAGTGGGTTGGCGATTACTATGCCGGTTCGGACGGTTCCCTTGTGAAAAACCAGTGGATTGGCGAATATTTTGTGGGTGAAGACGGAAAATGGATTGAGAATTTTAAAGGCGGCTGGTATAAAATTAATAAAAAATATTATTATTATACCCCGGAAGGTGAAAAGCAGCTTGGCTGGATTCAGCTCGGAAAACGGAAGTATTATCTGGATCCGAAGAAAAATGGTGCGAGAGCGACCGGCTGGAGAAGGATCGAGGGATATCGCTATTATTTCAGCAAAAAAGAAGGGTTATATGCTGACCGGCTGGAGATATATCAACAAGCAGTATTACTTTTTTCAGAAAAATACAGGAATCTGTCTTCAGGGCTGGTTTCACTGGATCGGTAAAACCTACTATACCGGTGAAAAATATTACCGTGTGACCGGATGGCAGGTGATTGACGGCAAACGTTATTATTTTGCAAAAGACGGAGGTTTGCAGAGCGGTTGGCTTGATTCGAAAGGAAAGAAATATTATCTGGATCCGGACAATGGTTCTGCTGCTACAGTTGGTCTGCTTTCTGTTGACCGTGTTACATATTATTTCAATGCCAAGGGTGTCATGCAGAAAAACAAGGCAGTCACGATTGACGGCGTTGTCTATAACATTGACCTGAACGGAAGATGTACGGCTAACATCGAGGACAAGGATGACGATATCACCGACAAAATGCTGTTCTTTACGACGTTTGAGTCAGGAACGGCAGCCTATGCACAGGTTGGCGGCGATAACGGCAATGCCTGCGGAAAATATCAGTTTGATTACCGTTATTCACTGCTTCCGTTTGTGAAATATTGCTATGAGAGCAATCCGACATTCTTTACAGAGTTTAAAAAGTATGCGGCATACACCGACAGTCAGAAGTCATTACTGAAGGGAAACACAAAGTTCTATGCGGCATGGAGAACGATCTACAACAAATCGCCGAAAGGCTTTGCTTCTTATCAGGATGCCTACGCAAAGCGTGAGTATTATGATGTGACGGCAAGATATTTGCAGACAAAGTTTAACATCAATATGGATGCAAGACCGGATATTGTAAAAGGAGCAGTATTTAGCTATTCCATCCAGCACGGTCAGTGGACTGCAGCAGGAGCAGTCAAAGCAGCCGGTATTAAAAACAGTACGACGGACGAGCAGTTCTTACAGAAACTGTATGCATATCGTAAAAACGTATCCGGCGTATACCACGCGTTACAACGAAGAACTTTCCCTTGCATTATCTTTATTGTAAAAAGACAGCGGTCAGACGAAAAGAACATATTTTCGAACTGACTGCTGTTTTTTGTTGCGAAGCCGTTTTTTTCCTGTTATAATGAATTGGATATCGGTGACACTCGTTTTGTGCCGACCGGAATGAAGTGTAGAATGTGCAGTGATTCTGGTCAGCTTTCGCTGATCAGAATCACGCACCAAGTCTCACGTGCGTTCGACTTGAAACAAAGTAAAACAATTTACAGGAAATAGAAGAATAGAGGACGATCATGATTCTGGAAGAGACATTAGAGAAAATCAAGAAACCATCACAGGAAGCGATGGAGCGGTGCAGGCAGCACTGGGATTCGATCGCAAAGCCGCTGCACAGTCTTGGCAAACTGGAGGATGCTCTGGTGCGAATCGCCGGGATGACCGGAAATGAAAGGATCCATCTGGATACAAAGGCACTGGTTGTGATGTGTGCAGATAATGGTGTGGTAGAAGAGGGAGTCACGCAGTCCGGGCAGGAAGTGACAGCGATTGTTTCAGAAAATATGCTGTCTGGCAAGGCAACTTCCAGCATTATGTGCCGATCGACCGGAGCGGATATCTTCCCGGTCGATATCGGGATCGCAAGAGACACTTCTCTTCGAAATGAAAAAGTGGCGTATGGCACGAAAAAATATGGCAAAAGGTCCGGCGATGACCAGGCAGGAAGCAGTGCAGGCGATCGAGACTGGCATCCGCCTTGTTCGGGCATTAAAGGACAAAAGGCTATCAGGCTCTTGCAACCGGCGAGATGGGCATCGGAAATACCACCACCAGCAGTGCTCTGGCAGCCGTTTTTCTGGGGCTTCCGGTTGAGGCGGTAACAGGAAGAGGTGCAGGGCTTTCTACTTCCGGGCTGACAAAGAAGATATCTGCGATCCATCAGGCAATCCAGGTAAATCAGCCGGATCCGGCGGACGGCATCGATGTGCTTGCAAAAGTCGGAGGATTTGACCTTGCCGGGATGGCAGGTCTGTTCCTCGGCGGTGCGGCAGAGGGGATTCCGGTTGTGATCGATGGGATCATTTCTGAAGCTGCAGCATTGGCAGCGTATGTAATCTGCCCGAACTGCGTAAATTATATGATTGCTTCTCATCTGTCAAAAGAACCGGCGGCACAGATGATTCTATCGAAACTGGGATTAGATGCCATGCTGGACTGTGAGATGCATCTTGGAGAGGGCACCGGAGCCCTGACACTGTTTCCAATCCTTGATCTTGCCTGTGTGGTTTATAACAGCATGAGTACCTTTGAAGAGGCAAGCATTGAGCAGTATGAGCACTTGGTCTGAGGAGGGGGATGCGATGTTTGTTACGGTGACAGGCGGCAGCGGCAGCGGGAAATCTGCCTTTGCGGAAGAACAGATCCTGAAATTTCCGGAGAAAAACAGGCTCTATATTGCGACGATGGTCTGTTTTGATGAAGAGAGCAGACAGCGTGTGAAACGCCACAGAAAAATGCGAAAAGAGAAGCATTTTGATACCCTGGAATGTCCGACGGATCTTGTCCATGTCAGGATTCCAAAGCGACACGGCGGTGCTCCTGGAATGTATGTCCAATCTGGCGGCAAATGAAGTTTTTTTCGCCGGAAGGGGCAAAAGAACACGCTTATGAGGCAATCTGTGATGGGATTTTACATCTGAAAGAGCAGGCGGCAGATGTCTGCGTTGTCACGAATGAGATTTTTTCAGATGGTATGGTCTATGATAAAGAGACGGAAAATTATCAGAGGCTGCTCGGAAGGATCAATGCATATCTGGCGGAAATTTCCGATGTCTGCTATGAAGTAGTCTACGGTATCCCGCTTCGGATAAAGTAAAAAAATTTTGATATCACAGCTGCTGTTTCTGGCAGCAGGAAAGAAGAGAATGGCATGAAAAAATATAGGAAGAAGTTTGTGCGTTGCTTTTTCGATGTATTCGAAGATCCCAATGCCGCAGGTGGAATGGAAAAAAGAAAGTATGCAGTACTGTATCTGCTTTTTTCCGGCAGTCGGGGCTGTGATCGGAGCGGCAACGCTTCTGTGGAATATGCTTGTCGGAGCGAAGCTCTCTGGAAGTCTGCTTTTTACAGCAGTTCTGATCCTGATCCCGGTTCTGATCACCGGAGGGATCCATCTGGATGGTCTTCTGGATACAGCAGATGCACTCAGTTCTTATAAAACAAAAGAAGAAAAGCTTGAGATCTTGAAAGATTCGCATGCCGGAGCATTTGCGATTATCATAGGGATCTGCTGGTTTGTTCTGGATTTCGGGATTTATTCCGAGGCAGATGCCCATACAATAGGACTTCTGGCAATCGGTTTTGTCATTTCCAGGACATTGAGCGGACTTTCACTGGTATCTTTCCGTATGGCGAAAAATACAGGGCTTGCAGCGACGTTTTCAGACATGGCATTAAAGAGCAGAGTGCGGATCGTGATGATCTGTTATCTGATCGTATGTGCCGGACTTTTGCTGTATCTGGATCCACTGTACGGAACGGCAGAGCTGATCGGGGCATTGCTGGTATTTTTTCTGGTACCGCCATTTATCTTATGAAAAATTTGGCGGGATCACCGGCGATCTGGCAGGATTCTTCCTTCAGAACTGCGAACTGTTTATGGCAGTCTGCGTGATCGGACTTCGTATTGTTTTACGTTAAGAGCTTGTCATACAAGGTCGACTGTGTATCTTGCGATAAGGATGTCAAAAGATAAAAATCATATGAGAAATGGAGATATCATATATGATATTGATCGTAGGAGGAACGTTTCAGGGGAAAAAGGCGTTTGCAGAGAAACTTCTGAACGAGAAAAGAGAAGATTTTACGGATGGCACAAGCTGTGCTTTTTCGGATATTTACCATGCAAAAGTGCTGTTTCATTTCCATGAGTATATCCGAAGAATGTTGGAGCAGGAAATGAGTGTGCAGGATCTGGCAGAACAGCTGTGGATGAAGAATCCGGATCTTGTCCTGATCAGCAACGAACTCGGATACGGCGTGGTTCCGATGGATGTGTTTGACCGGAACTACCGGGAGACAACCGGGCGTGTCTGCACGGAGATTGCTTCTGAGGCAGATGCAGTGTATCGTGTAGTCTGCGGTATCGGAACAAAAATCAAATGATGCAGCATCCTGGCGGATGGCAGAGGTGCACAGAAGAACCGGGCATTGCGATGCATGGTGTGCATCACTGTGAGCAGTGGACAGCAAACAGAAAAAGGGAACGATATAATATGGATGTTTATCTGATACGACACGGAAAAACAAAAGGAAATCTGGAAGGGCGATATATCGGGACAACGGACGAACCGCTCTGCGAAGAAGGAAAGCAAAGTCTTATGCAGATGGCAGATGCGAAAAAAGTATCCGGCAGTGGAGGCACTTTTGTAAGTCCGATGCTGCGGTGCAGGGAAAGTGCGAAGATCCTGTTTCCAAAGCAGTCTATTTCTGTGGTTTCAGATCTGCGGGAATGCGATTTCGGCAGATATGAAAACAAAAATTTTCAGGAATTATCCGGTGATGCGGATTATCAAAGATGGCTTGACAGCAACGGGACACTGCCGTTTCCGGCGGGCGAAGAGCAGAGCCATTTCCGGAAACGCTGTGTGGAAGCTTTTTTAAAACGATTGTGGCGGAACTTTTGGAGCAAAAGAAATATTCTGCGGCGATCGTCGTCCATGGCGGAACAATTATGAGTATTCTGGAAGCACTGGCGGAAGAAAAAAGGCATTTTATGACTGGCAGGTTGGAAATGCGATGGGATATCATCTGTATATATCAGATGAGACATGGAAAAAAGACAGAGACTAACCGTTCTGGAAAAAATCACGTAACGGTTTGGAATATAAAACAGAACAACAGAGGGGAAAATATGATCGCGTATATCAAAGGGGAACTTGTGGAGACACTTCCGGGAAGTGTGATTTTGGATGTCCATGGAATCGGATATCGTATTTATATATCGGGAAGAGAGTCGGAGCAGCTGACGAAAATGGGCAGTCAGGTGAAGCTTCACACTTATTTTCACGTAAAAGAGGATGCGATGCAGCTCTATGGATTTCAGCACAAGGATGATCTGGAAGTTTTTTCACTGCTGCTTGGTGTCAGCGGGATCGGACCGAAGGCGGCACTTGGGATCCTGACTGCATTTTCAGCAGATGATTTGAGATTTGCCGTTTTGTCGGAAGATGCAAAAACCATCGCCAAAGCACCGGGGATCGGTGTGAAGACGGCGAAAAAAATGATCCTGGAACTGAAAGACAAGCTGGATCTGGAGGATGCATTTGAGAAGAAGCTTCTGCATGAACAGGAAGCAGAAGAGACGCTTCCGGATGCAAGAGGAGAAGCAGTGGAAGCCCTGACAGCTCTCGGCTACAGTCCGGCGGATGCTCTGCGTGCCGTGCAGAAGGTGGAGCCGGGAGATGATATGGACACCGAGGCAATACTGAAAGCAGCACTGAAAAGAATGATCTGATCTGAAATTGGAATGATGCCGGGGTTAAAAGTCTGAAATCGCAGGGCATCTTCTGACTTTAAAATCTTAGAATAAATAAAAAGAGGAAAAAATGGCAAAGCGAATTATCACAACGGATATTCTGGAGGAAGATGTATCTTCTGAAAAAATCTGCGACCGCAGACATTAGAACAGTATATTGGACAGGAAAAAGCGAAAGAAAATTTAAAAGTTTATATCGAAGCGGCGAAGCAGAGAGGCGATACGCTGGATCATGTCCTTTTCTATGGACCTCCGGGACTTGGAAAGACGACACTTGCGGGAATCATTGCCAATGAGATGAATGTAAATATGAAGATCACATCAGGACCGGCGATCGAAAAGCCGGGTGAGATGGCAGCAATCCTCAATAATCTGCAGGAGGGAGATATTCTGTTTGTGGATGAGATCCATCGCCTGAACAGGCAGGTGGAGGAGGTACTGTATCCGGCAATGGAAGACTATGCGCTCGATATTATGATCGGAAAGGGCGCTTCGGCAAGATCGATCCGTCTGGATCTGCCGAAGTTTACGCTGGTCGGCGCAACGACAAGGGCAGGCCTTCTGACGGCACCTTTGCGGGATCGTTTCGGAGTGGTACATCACCTGGAATTTTATACAGAAAAAGAGCTGCAGACGATCATCATGCGGTCGGCGGATGTACTGAATGTGGAGATCGATCCGCAGGGAGCCGCCGAGCTTGCCAAACGTTCCAGGGGAACGCCAAGGCTTGCAAACCGTCTTTTGAAACGTGTCCGCGATTTTGCACAGGTGCGTTACGATGGAAAGATCACAGGAGAAGTGGCATCCTTCGCCCTGGATCTTCTGGAGGTGGATTCCTGTGGACTTGATCAGACGGACCGCCGGATCCTCTATACGATGACAGAGAAATTTATGGGCCGTCCGGTCGGGCTGGATACGCTGGCGGCAGCGCTGGGTGAGGATGCCGGAACCATCGAAGAAGTTTATGAGCCGTTTCTGATCAAAAACGGGTTTATCATGCGTACACCGAGGGGAAGAGTGGTCACAGATCTTACGTATCAGCACCTTGGAATTGAAAAAGAAGAAACGAAATGAAAAAGATTTGTAATATTCTCTTGTAAATAATTGCGATATGAGGTTATAATAGGGAAAGATCATGCGTCAAGTAATTACCGAAAGAGAGGAAGTACACAGGATGTCAGCCAAAAACAAAACGGAAGTACTCATTGATGGGAAGATTTATACCCTGAGTGGATATGAGAGTGAAGAGTATCTGCAGCGGGTTGCCACATATATCAATAACAAACTGGCAGAATTAAAAAACTGGATGGTTACGCAAGACTGTCCCAGGAGTTGAAAAGCATCCTGCTGGAGTTGAATGTTGCAGATGATTATTTTAAAGCCAAGAATCAGGTGGAGATGGTCGAAGAAGAGTTGGCACAGAAAGATCAGGAACTGTACGATTTGAAACATGAACTGATCTCCACTCAGATCAAGCTGGAAGATGCAGCAAAAGAGCTGGAAGCTTTAAAAGAACAGGCAACAGAGTACCAGAAGCAGATTGTAAAACTGGAGACAGAGTTGGGCAAGTAATACAGACAGAGGTTGGAACGACACAAAGAGCCGGAGAAAAGGCAGTTCGGCATTGCGTCTGCCAACCTTTTTTAAGTTTACATGAAAACAGGTGGCTTTTGCCATGACAAGTACAGGAGGGATTTTGTGGAAACAGAAGTTCTGGCACCGGCAGGTTCGATCGAAGGATTAAAAGCTGCATTGTATGCAGGTGCAGATGCAGTCTATACAGGAGGCAGAATGTTTGGTGCGAGGGCGTATGCAAACAATCTGTCTGATGAGGAGTTGTCAGAATGCATCGATTACTGTCATCTGCACAATAAAAAATTATATCTGACAACCAATACGCTAATGAAACAGTCGGAGATTTATCAACTGGCAGACTGGCTGGTGCCGTTTTATGAGCAGGGTCTGGATGCCGTGATCGTGCAGGATATCGGGGCATTTGCTTTTTGAAAAGAGAATTTCCCAATCTGGATCTTCATGCCAGCACACAGATGTCGGTCCATTCCGTGCAAAGTGCAGCTTTATTGGAAAAACTGGGAGCATCCAGAGTTGTTCCGGCAAGAGAGATCAGCCTGGAGGAGATCGCAGCGATCCGGCAGAATACTTCTCTGAAATCGAATGTTTTGTGCACGGGGCACTTTGTTACTGTTATTCCGGCCAGTGTCTGATGAGCAGTATTTTCGGTGGAAGAAGCGGAAACCGTGGCCGCTGTGCACAGCCGTGCAGACTTCCTTATGTATATGAAGGAAAAGAGCAGTTCTGGCTAAGTCCGAAAGACATCTGTACTTTGCAGATTTTGCCGGAGGTTCTGGAAGCGGGTGTGGATTCTCTGAAGATCGAAGGCAGGATGAAGCGAACGGAGTATGCGGCAGGTGTGGCAGCCATGTACCGCAAATATGTGGATCTTTACCGTAAAAACGGAAAAGAAGGATATCATGTGGAGAAAAAGATATCCAGGATTTGATGGATCTGTATAACCGGGGCGGTTTTTCCACAGGATATTATCAGAGATACCATGGTGTGTCGATGATGTCCATGAAGCGGCAGAATCACTACGGGACAGAAGGTGCCATGCTTCTGGAACAGAGAAAAGGCGGACAGCTTACTTTTTAAAGCACTGGAAAATCTGCAAAAAGGTGATATGCTGGAGTCCGCAACGGTAGCGGAAGATGTGAAAAAAGGCAGGATCTTTTTCCATCAAAGTCCGCGATGCGGGCAGACTGCAGAAGGGAGGCATCTGGAATCGCACGTACAATGCAAAACTGATGGAAGGACTGAAAGAGAAGTATATCGCGAAGATCCTCTATGAAAAAATTAAGGGCAAGTTAATGATTTTAAAGGGAAACCTGCTATACTGACGGTGACATATGACGGGCCGGAAGGCAGGATCACTGCCTCCCAGAGCGGAGCGATTGTACAGGCGGCACAGAAACAGCCGATTGCGGAGGAACGTGTAAGAAAACAGATGATGCGTACCGGAAATTCGCCGTATCTGTTTGAACATCTTCAGGTTGTGATGGATGAGGAGTGTTTTCTTCCGATGCAGAGTTTCAATGAACTTCGACGGGGGGCTCTGGAAGCATTACAGGAAAAACAGTTGCAGGATTATCAGAGAAAATCTGACAAATCCGGGAAAACAGGAGAAAACAGCCCGGAGATGGAAAAAGTGGAAGCAGAAAAATCTGCCAATGACGGGAAACAAGAAAAGAAAGCAAAGCTTTCTGTATCGATCGAACGGGCAGACCTGTTTGAAGAAATGCTGCAAATAGAAGGCGTCAAAAGGATTTATCTTGACAGCAAATGCTTTCTGGATTTTCGGATGTGTGAACAGATTCCGTCGATGGCACAGAGATGCCAGGGGCAGAAAAAGGAGCCCTGGTACATTTTTTCCGTCTCTGTTCCGGACAAAAGATCAGGAACTGTGGGATCAGCAGATGAAGCAGTATATGACCTGTTTTGACGGAATGATGGTCAAAAATCTGGAGCAGATCGCATATCTGGAGCAGATCGGATATGACGGAACCTGGGCAGCAGATTACAATGTTTATGCTTATAATAAAGAAGCGAAAGCGTTTTTAAGAAATCTAGGTTGCAGTTTTTTGTCTGCCCTGCAGAGCTTACGTTCAAAGAATTGAAAGAGCGTGACTGCGATGGCGATGAAATGCTGGTCTACGGAAGGATTCCGGTCATGACAAGCACACAGTGTCTGAAAAAAGTGCCGGACACTGTCAGAAAACGCCGGATCTTTTTAAGGTACGTGATCGCAAGGGAAAAGAATTTCCGGTGAAAAACTGCTGCAGTTACTGTTATAATGTGATTTACAATTCTGTTCCGGTTTCGTTGCACGGATGGAGCGAAGAGGTGCGAAAATGCAGCCCGGCATCTGTACGGCTGGCGTTTACGACAGAAAGCAACAAAGAAGCGGCGGCAGTCGCGAAGCGATTTGTGAAAGAATATCTTTGGGGAGAAGAACTGGGAGAGCCGGGATATGAATTTACAAGAGGACACTACAAACGAGGAGTGGAGTAGGTGAAACGGTGGATAAACTGATCATAGAATTTTCAAAATATGTTCTGATCACTTTGATGGTGATCTATACGCTGCAAAGTATTCTGATCTTTGCTAAGCGGAGCGAGGAAGCGAGAGAATTCCTCTTTATCAGACAGAATGTGGTGATGTTCTGTCTCCATTTTGTGGCTTTTATGGTACTGTACCTTCAGATGAACCAGTCCCAGATTCTGTTTTTTACGGGGAACAGGCATTGTATCTGGCAGCGACACTGATCTTTTCAGGCATCTGTATCCGAAAGCTTCCAAACTTGCAATCAATAACATGTGTATGCTGATCACGATCGGTTTTATTATGGTTACAAGACTGTCTTATGATCAGTCAGTCAAACAGTTTCAGATCTGTGTGATCGGAACGGTGATCGCTCTGATCGTGCCGTGGCTGATCAGCAAACTGAAATTTATCACGAAATTTGCTGTGGTCTATGCTATCCTTGGCATCGGACTTCTGGTAGCGGTTGCGGTCATGGCAACGGTGACAAATGGTGCAAAGCTGTCACTGACGATTGCCGGCATTACCCTACAGCCATCGGAGTTTGTCAAGATTATTTATGTATTCTGCATTGCCGGAATGTTATCAAAATCGACCGAATTTTCGCAGATTGTCAAAACTACCATTTTGGCGGCTGTCCATGTACTGATCCTTGTGATCTCCACAGACCTTGGAAGTGCACTGATCTATTTTATGACCTATCTGATCATGCTTTATGTGGCAACGCGTGACTGGAAATGGCTGGCTCTTGGATTCGGAGCGTTTGTGGTGGCAGCCGTGGCAGCGTATTTCCTGTTTGCCCATGTCCGTGTCCGCGTGGAGATCTGGAAAGATCCATTCAGTGTTTATGAAGGAAGCGGCTATCAGGTGGCACAGGCACTGTTTGCGATCGCGGCCGGCGGTTGGTTCGGTACCGGTCTGTATCAGGGATCACCGACCGAGATCCCTTATGTGGATCAGGACTTTATGTTTGCGGCGATCGCCGAAGAGATGGGAAGTATTTTCTGCATTTGCACGATTCTGATCTGTATGAGCTGCTTTATCATGTTTGTCAATATCGCAATGAAAATGACGAAGAATTTTTACCGTTATGTGGCACTTGGACTTGCCTGCACGTATGCGATCCAGGTATTTTTAACGATCGGCGGTTCCATGAAGATGATCCCGATGACCGGTGTCACGCTTCCGTTTGTCAGCTCGGAGGAAGTTCCATGCTCAGTACACTGATCATGTTCTCTGTGATCCAGGGACTCTATATACTAAGAAAAGACGAGGATGATTCATTTGAAGATGAAGAATATTATGAAGAGCCGCAAAACTACCGATAGTACTAGGCGAAAAGGAAGAGATGCACAGGCTGATCCGGATGAGGATTATCTGGATCAGGATTATGATGACTATGATAACGAGGAAGAAGAACGCATCCGCCGTATCAAGAACAAGGGGCTGGTTCGTGTCAGTTATCTGATGGTGGCGTTGTTTCTCTCAATGGCAGGTTATCTGATCTATTTTAATGTGGTGCTGCGGGATGATATTAATAATAACCAGTACAATACAAAACAGTCTGCTTACCAGGAACAGATCATCCGAGGCAATATTTATTCTGCGGACGGCAACGTCCTGGCACAGGCAGACATTGCAGAAGACGGGACAGAGAGCAGAAGCTATCCGTACAGCAATCTGTTTGCACATATTGTCGGTTATGCAACAAATGGTAAGTCCGGTATCGAGTCGGTCCATAATTATGATCTGCTGAGCAGTCATGCCTCCATCCTGGATCAGATCCGAGAAGAAAAGCTGGATACCAAAGTACAGGGGGACAGCCTTGTGCTGACACTGAACACACAGCTGCAGCAGGTATGTTATGATGCACTTGGTGACAACAAAGGTGCGATCGTGGTGCTGGAGCCGTCCACCGGAAAGGTACTGGCGATGGTTTCCAAACCGGATTTTGATCCGAATACGATCGAGCAGGACTGGGATGCACTGATTAATGACGACAGCAACAGTTCCCTTTTTAACCGTGCACTGCAGGGGCAGTATCCGCCGGGATCTACCTTTAAGATCCTCACAACGCTGGAATATATCCGGGAACATCCGGATGATTACCAGAATTTCAACTATACCTGTAACGGAAGCATTTCCAAAGAAGATGTGCGGATCACCTGCTACGAAGGAGAAGTCCATGGATATGAAAATCTGGAGCAGGCATTTGTCCACTCCTGCAACGGTGGCTTTGCACAGATCGGTATGGAAGTGAACAATGATTCGTACCGGAAACTCTGCGAGTCGTTCCTCTTTAACAAAGATCTGCCGATCGATCTTCCGTCCAGCCAGAGCCTTTTCCGTCTGTCATCCAATGCCTCCTACGGAGAAGAGATGATGACTGCGATTGGACAGGGAGAGACGGTCGTGTCACCGTTTGAGATGGCACTCGTGGCTGCAACCGTGGCAAACGGCGGCACTATGATGAATCCATACTACATCGATCACATCGAAACGTATGACGGAGACATTGTAAAGCAGTATGCACCGGTCAAATACAAAGAACTGATGTCAGAAGAAGAAGTCGATATCCTGTCCGGATTTATGAAGGAAGTAGTCACCGACGGAACGGCAAGAAAGATTTCCGGGGAAGAATATACGGCGGCAGGGAAGACCGGATCTGCAGAATACGGCAGCGAAGGAGGAGCAGAAGGAACGCACTCCTGGTTTGTGGGTTATCTGGATGCGGAAAATCCAAAACTGGCGATCAGTGTGATCATCGAAGACGGCGGTTCCGGAAGTTCTTCCGCAGTTCCGGCAGCCAAGATGGTATTTGACAAATGGTGGTACGAACTGCAGTATCAGCAGTAATGCAAAAGAGAATATTTTTATAGCTTGCGTTCAGCTGAAAAAAGGGGTATACTAAAAACAGTTTTAGACACAACGCATACAGGAGGAATTGCAATGATTGAGGCAACGAGCTGTGGCGGTGTGGTAATCTTTTCGCGGGAAGATCCTGCTGTTGTACAAAAGCTACAAAAATAAGTATGAGGGCTGGGTCTTGCCGAAAGGAACTGTAGAAGCTGGCGAAGAGTATAAAGATACCGCTGCCAGGGAAGTGTTGGAGGAAACGGGTGTCGATGCTTCCATTATCAAGTATGTCGGAAAAAGTCAGTATACATTCAATGTCCCGGAGGACATCGTTTCCAAGGACGTCCACTGGTATCTGATGATGGCGGACAGTTATTACAGCAAGCCACAGAGAGAAGAATATTTCGTGGATTCCGGATATTATAAGTACCATGAAGCATATCATCTGCTGAAGTTTTCGAATGAAAAACAGATTTTGGAAAAAGCATATAATGAATATCTGGAATTAAAGAGGCGGAATCTCTGGGGTAACAAAAAATATTTTTGACAAATTACTGCACCAGAAGGAGTGAAAGCTGGAGTCTCGGTTCGCCGCAGACTCCATTTTCATATCATGGACTTTGCAGACATTCTTATAGAAATGGGAGTCTTCTCCGACTAAGATAAAAATGCGTGTGGGTAGATCAAATAGGAGGTCTGGATATGCATACAAGAGAACATTTATTAGAACATCTGGATATTGAATATTCTTACAAACTGGCAAGACGCATGGAGCAGTTTCGCTCCAACGAGGTACTGGGATACCGCCCGGCAGGTTCGCAGGCAGAATTTAAGACCGGTGAGATGCTGAAAAAGAAATGGAAAGCATCGGGCTTTCACAGGTTACAAAAGATGCCGTCACCGTGGATGGCTGGGAATTTAAAAGGCAGTCCTTGCGGTGGAGACAAAAGGCAAACGCCGGGAATTTCAGCTTGGAGCATATCAGACAGACTTTAAGACTGATGGCTTTGAACCTTTTTCCCTGACTTATGTGGGAAAAGGAACGGAAAAGGATTATGAGGGCCGGGAAGTGCAGGGGAAACTGGTACTTGTCGATATCAACCAGAGAGATGAATGGTGGATCAATTACCCGGTTTATCAGGCACATTTAAAAGGGGCAAAAGCCCTGATCGCTGTCCAGGACGGCGGATATGGTGAGATTGACAACGAAGCCTTAAATGCACAGGATATTGCAGGACCTTCCGATGCGGCAGCTTTTTCAATCTCCAGAAAAGATGCAGAAGTGCTTAAAGAGCTGTTGAAAGAAAAAGAAGAGATCCAGGTCTTTTTGACGCGGACAGCCAGGTGATGCCGTCGTGCACCACTTACAATATCTGCGGAAGGATTCCTGGAAAGCATCCGGAGCGTATGATCCTGCTCTCCGCACATTATGATTCTTATTTCAGCGGCTTTCAGGATGACAATACTGCGGTTGCCCTGATGTTCGGCATCGCAAAGTCTTTGCTGGAGAGTGGTTATCAGCCAAACAATACAATCGTATTCTGTGCAATGGCGGCAGAGGAATGGGGCGTGATCGATTCTGATTTTGACTGGTCAGCGGGTGCTTACGAGCAAATTTTTACAGCACATCCCGAATGGGTGGGCAAGGTGATCGCAGACCTGAACTTTGAACTCCCTGCGTTGGCGCATGGTACCAGAGCGAGGATCCGCAGCTGCTATGAATATGTGCGTTATCTGGAAGAATTTCTTTCTAATCTGCCGCTTCTGACACAAGCCTATCCGGAGGAGACGAAGATTACGGCACCGATCGAGACCTGGTCGGATGATTTTTCCATGGCGATCGCAGGTGTACCGTCCATGGTAAATGATTTCACCGGCGGAAGCTTTATGGAGACCCACTACCATTCTCAGTTTGATAACGATGAGTTTTATGATGAACAGGTATATCGTCTGCATCACGAACTGTTTCTGCTGCTGATCTGTGAACTGGATCAGACGGCGGTCGTTCCGTTGTGTTTTGCCCCGGTCATGAGCCGGGCAGGGAAGTTTCACGGAGCGGAAGCTGCAAAAGGTGTACTTTCAAAGAAACTGGATGTTATGAAACAATATCTGAAAGAAGCAGAAAAAAAAAGCAGAGCAGGATTATCAGAAGGTACAGGAACAGAACCGTGCTTACCGCCGCCTTCTTAAGGAGAAACGCTTTGAAGAAGCAGAAGAGCTGTTTGAAAGCCTGCGTCCTCTGGAACAGAAACAGCTTGCAAACTTCAAAAAAGAACAGGATACGTTTGTACGCATCGACTGGTACGGAAACGTACTTTATCCACATGAGATCCTTCTGAAAAATATCAGGCTTTTAGAAGATGCGATAGAAGATCTTGAAAAAGCAGAAGTATCAAAGGCACTTGGACGGCTCTATCAGGTTGACAACAATGCTTATGCGTTTATGTTTGATGAAGATGTATACAATCATTTCACGGACTATGTTTTCCATCAGCCAAGGGAACGGCTGAAATGGGGCTATGGAAGGATCATGGAGCATGAAAAGCTTTATACTCTGGTGAGAAGCCTGCTGGAAAAAAGAAAAAACTGCGGGATCTGATTTTGAAAGTGAGATTTTCCGACTGAAAAAAGTATGTGAAAAACAGTATACATTACTGGAAAAATATACTGACAAGATAACAGAAGTTCTGAAAGAAACGTATCTGAACTGAGCATACAGAAAGGGACAAAATCGGAAATTTATGGACAGCGAAAATTTATACCGCGTGCAGAGAGGATCTGCCGAAACTGGAAAAACTTCTGAACCTGTGCTTTGCACATGATCCGCTTTATGAGACACTGATACCAAATGCGGAAATCCGAAAGAAATTGATGCCGGAATTGTTTCACTGTGATATGGATGAATTTTATGAGACATGTGAGATTTTTTCGGACAGCGAAGAGCTGAACGGCGTTCTTGTGGTATCTGATGAAACAAAATCATGCAATATTTTCCGTTTTCTTTATACAGAAGCAAAAGCAGTATTACATACGGATGGGTTTCTGATAAAAGAAGATCCGTCTCTGCATACGTTTTACAATTTTATCAAGGGCGGAGACTATCTGAATTCGAACTGGACAGACCAGCTTCATCAGAATCGCAGGCTCCACGTGATCTATCTGGCAGTTAATCCGCAGATGCAGCATCATGGGATTGCGGCAGGACTTCTGGAGGAAACCATACGCTACGCAGATCAGCACCGGATGATGATCTCACTGGAGACACACAATCAGAATAATGTGGAGTTTTATCAGAAATTTGGATTTAAGGTATATGGTGTGCTTGAAAAAATTTCTCCCTGAAACAGTACTGCATGATAAGAGAAGTTCGTTAGTCGTTGCATTATGTTTCTGTGTCTGGTAAAATAGAACAAGAATCCGATGGCAGGAGAAAGGAAAAAATATGAAGTGGTATCCATATCTCTATGTGGGGAAGGTGCATCAAAAAGAAAAACAAGATCATCCGGAAACTGAAGATCGGTGCGGGAATGATCGATGTGTGGGTGATCACCGAGGCAGCAAACGGCGAGGATCAGCTTGATATCCTTTCTTCTGCGTGGCTGAAACAAAGAGCAGTGAGAAAAAAGCTGCCGATGATCTACGGCATCGCCAAAGGCTATGAGGAAGCCGTGGATCTGGTGGTTCAGATGGCGGAAGAGACGTACAGAGAGACCGGAAACGGAGATATCCTCCGTTATCTGAAAAGCAGATGCAGTGAAAGACAGGGCAGGCTTATGTGAGGTCTGGCAGGTGATTCTGGCAGGCGTTGCAGAATCATAATCAGGAAAGAAATTAACGGGTGTTTGTATATGATACATATCATACTGGCTATACTGAAAATAGTGGGGATTCTTCTGGCCGTTCTTCTGGGACTGGTCCTGCTGATCCTTCTGACCGTTTTGTTTTTGCCTCTGCGGTATCGCATATGTGCAGAAAAAACACGGGGAACTGAAAAAAGTACTGCAAACGTCAGTGTGAGCTGGCTGTTTGGCATCCTGAAGGTAAAAGCAGGCTACCGGAATGGGCAGATATCCTTTGTACCGCAGATTTTCGGAAAAAGATCGATTTCGCTAAAAAAAAATACCGGGCAGACGGAGGATTCTTCGGAAGAGGCAGAAAACAATGAAACAAAGAACTGCGAGACAGAAAAAACAGAGGATGTTTCGGAAGAGAAAAAGGCATTGCCTGTGTTAGAAGAGAAAACGAAACCGGACCCAGAACCGTCTCCGAAAACCGAAACGCAGGAAAACAAGGCTTCGAAATCAGAAACACAGGATGGTGAAATGTCAGAATTGCAGGCAGAAGATGCGGCTGAACCGGAAAAGCGACATCGTTTTTTTCAATATAATCGAAGAGGTACGCATGCAGATCGAAAAGATCAGAAATCGTATCCTCACCGCAAAAAGAGCAGGCGAAAAAACGATCCGTTCTATTACAAAATCAAAAGAGACACTGAAGCGATATCTTGATTTTCTGCGTTCAGATCTTTCACGGGAAGTTTATCAGATCTTGAAGAATCATCTCTTTTATCTTCTGCGACATATCCGCCCGCATAAGATCAAAGGCTATGTACATTATGGTTTCGGAGATCCGGCACTCACCGGAGAGTTTACCGGGATTCTCTATCTGATCCTTCCGGCGAAGTGCGGGGAACTGGATCTTGAACCTGATTTTGAAGATCAGGTCTGCGAAGGAGAAGTTTTGGCTTTGGGACATATCCGCATCTGCCATCTTGCACTGACAGGAGCGAAGATATTTTTTGATAAAAATTAAAAATATACTGGAAACGATTCAGACGATTAAGGAGGGCTTAATATGGCATCAGAAAACAACAACTTTCAGAGTACAGTAAATTCTCTTTTTCAAAGGCATGGACAGTTTTATCACGACCAAAACCGTTGTGGGAGATGCGATCACAGTGGGTGACACGATCATCCTGCCACTTGTAGATGTCACGTTTGGTGTTGCTGCGACAGCAAAAAATGAAGACAAGAAACAGAACGGCGGCGGTGGCATGGGCGGAAAAATGAGTCCGAGTGCCGTGCTTGTGATCCAGAACGGGACGACCAAACTGGTCAATGTCAAAAAATCAGGACGGTCTGACCAAGATCCTGGATATGGTTCCGGATTTTGTTAATAAATTTACCGATGGAAAATTTTTCTCATCAAAAGATGACGACGAGATCATTTCAGAGGCAAAAGAAGAAAAAGAATAAAGAAAAAGATAACAAAAGGTCATGGGGATCGGACAGTTCCGTAAAATCCATGACCTTTTGTGCTACGATGCCTTTGCAGATGCATATTCTGGTAATAAAGAGATTCGGAGAAATCCAATGAAAAGGATCATAGGCTATACCGTGTTCTGGATCGCATTTGGTATGACGATCGCATTTTTTATGCCGAATGTCTTTGTGTCGGTTCTCTTTATCTTCGGGCTGCTGCTTCTTGGCTATTTTATGTTCTGCTGCTGAGAAAAAGAGCGGCTATATTTCACCGAATTTTTCCAGGATATTTTCCCGGTAAGGATCGGCAATCGCAAGTTCTGTTCCGTTATCAAGCATAATTTTTCCGTTTTTGATCCGGAAAACATAGTCGCAGTTGACCAGTTCCAGAGGATGGATGCGGACAAAATCACAGGGCTCCAGCTCTTTTTTCCAGGTCATTTATGTTATAGCGGATCCGCTTGGCAGTGCCGTCGTTTTTCAAAAGCTCAATAAAACCATCTCGGATATCCCGGATGTAGAGGATCTGTCTGAGATTTAACTTGTGCAGGGCATCCGGTGTGCGGAGAATATAAAGAAACGAGTCTTCCGTTTATGGTATTCCAGCATGAATGCTTTCAGTGTGGAACTCAAATCTTCATGAAAATGATCTTTGCGGACGAAACTGTAAGGATGTGCTTTGAAAGAATCAAAAACATATTCTTCTCTTGCAGATACAAAGATGATGACCGGATTCTTCTGATGACTGCGGATCTGCAGAGCAAGTGTGATGCCGTCGAGCTTTGGCATTTCAATATTTAAAATGTACAGGTCAAAAACATTCCTTCCGATACACGGCACATGACATCTTCACCGGAAGAAAAGGAAGCAACATCTGCCTGGACATTCATGTTCATAATCTGCTTGGTGATCTCACTGGTGATAAAAGTCAGGGAAGAAACATGATTATCACAAACAGCAATATGTAAAGTATCCATAAATAAAACCTCCTTCCACGTATACTATAAGCAGACGGATAAACAGAGAAAGATACAAGTTATCCCATCTGTCCGCTGACTTATGCTATGTTGGTAACAGTGTATCTCTTCTTCTGACAAATGTCTATAAAAAATAAGAAGTTTTTTCGGTTTTTAAGGACAGGATTTGTCGTATTGTGGAATTTGAAAATAAGTATTTGTAAGTTTATAGAAAGTATGCTATAATTTAAAAAGTTCGATTAAGCCGTTTCAAATGCGGTATGGGAGGTTATTATGTCAATTATACAGGCGATCATATTGGGAATTGTACAGGGCATTACGGAGTTCTTGCCGGTCAGCAGTTCCGGACATCTGGCGATCATCCAGAATATATTTCATATCCAGACAGACGGGGATTATTTTTTGATGTTATGCTGCATCTTGGTACCCTGGTGGCGATTTTCGTGGTTTACCGCAAGGACATTCTGCGTATGATCGTTGAGACGGTCAATATGTGTGGTGATATTATTTACAATCTGAAAAGTTATATTCAGAATCAGCGTTCCTACAGTGCACTGCGTTACCGCAAGATCGTAAAAAACAACTATCGTAAGTTTGTGGTACTGGTGCTGGTATCTACCATACCGACAGGTATCATTGGTTATATCGGAAGGGAATGGTGGAAAAAGCGAGTGCGACACTGATCGTTCCGGGGATTTGCCTGATCCTGACTTCCATTTTGCTGGTGGTATCCGAGAAAACACCGAACGGCAAAAAGATACCAAAGGATATCAGTTACGGAAGCGGATTTTTGATCGGTGCAGCACAGGGCTGTGCCACACTTCCGGGACTTTCCCGCTCCGGTACGACGATCGCGGCGTGCCTGATGAGCGGATATGACAGACGTTTTGCAGTTCGCTATTCTTTCATTATGTCGATCCCGGCGATTCTGGGAGCGGCTGTTCTCGAGATCAAGGATCTGGGAAGTGAAGCGATCACCGGGGGCATCGTACTCAACGGACTGATCGGAGCGATCGTTGCAGGATGCGTTGGTTATGTATGCATTAAAACGATGCTCACAGTCGTGCGTAAGAAAAAATTTATGGGATTTGCGATTTACTGTTTTGCAGTAGGAGTGATTGCAATCATTGCAAACTTCCTGGTATAACAGAATCGATTTTACAAAGGAATGTTTTATATGCAAAAAGACTGTTACGGTATGAATTCTGTAACAGTTTTTTGTTATGGAGACCGCTGATCAGCTGATAAAATCCACAAAGCGTGTTTTATCTTTGATATAGCGACGAAAAATGTGATATGACGAGGAAAACAGATAAAGGTGAGCAACATTTTATGGCAGAAAAAAAAAAACGGTGCAAAGTACAAGAAGAAGCAATTCTGCACCAAAGAAGGGAAACAACAGCAGGAAAACGACAGCAATGCCGAAGAAAGAGACTGCGGTACCGAAAAAAGGGAAAGGTCGGCAGACCAAGAAAAACGGATTATCAGAAACCGGAAAGAATCGAAAATCCAGGAAATGAAGGATTCTCTGTCTGGGAGGAAATCCTGGTCTGGCTGGTGCTTGCTCTGTCCGTTCTGATCCTGATCGGAAATTTCGGTGTCGGCGGTTTTATCGGCAATACGGTAAGTCATATCAGTCTCGGAGCATTTGGGCTGATGGCGTATCTGTTTCCGTTTGCCCTTTTTCTGGGAGTGGCTTTTGCAGTTGTAAACAAGGAAAAAAGTATTATGTGGGTCAAACTGGGCGGATGTTGTCTGATGTGGCTTGCCATGTCCATTTTCTGCGAACTGATCAACGGATACGATAAGAGCAGAAATCTGATGGACTATTATAAGTACAGCATCGAGGAACATACAGGCGGCGGGATTATCGGAGGCATTTTCTGCAAAGTGTTCTGTCCGTCCGTCGGCATTGCGGGAGCTTATGTGATCGTGATCCTTCTGGCTGTGATTGCCCTGGTTCTGATCACGCAGCGTTCTCTGTTTCGTGGTATGCAAAAAAGCAGCAAAAAGTCTACTGTTCTGCAAAGGAAGATGCCAGACGCAGAATGGAGCAGGCAAGGATACACCGTGAAGAGCAGGCACTTTACCGGGAACAGCAGCTGATGAATGAAAGGGAAGCTCTGGAGCGGAGAAAAGAGGCCTTTGAAGAAGAAAAGAAACGACGTCTTGATCATAAAGTGACCGGTGTGACTTATCAGACGGTAGGTGAAAATCTAGTTTCGGAGAAAAGTGAAATTCAAGAGAGATCATCGAGGCACAGCCGATCATCGAAGAGGAACCGGGCAGGAGAGGAAATATATGAAGAGGAGCCGGAAGAATCCTTTGATTTTCTGAATATGCTTTCCATTGAAGGACTGGATGAAGAAGACCATTCTGATACGGAACCGTCACCGCATCCAGTGCCGGATCATGCAGAAGAATCCGGCGGTTCGACAGAAACGGAAAAAAGAGAAAAACCGGAAAAATCCAAGATCTTCCGCAAAAGAGCAGAAAGTCCAGCTGGAAAGTGTCAGCGAGGAGATTGAAGCGGCAGAAAAGGTGCAGAAACCACAGTATGCCTTCCCGCCGATGGAGATCCTCGGTCTTCCAAGACGCGGAAAAAACGGAAACAGCAGTGAGGTGCTGAAAACGACGGCCCAGAAGCTGCAGAATACACTGCACAGTTTTGGCGTGGAGGCTCATGTTACCAATGTCAGCTGCGGACCTTCTGTCACCGGTACGAACTGACACCGGAGCAGGGAGTCAAAGTCAGCCGTATCGTAAATCTTGCAGACGATATCAAGCTGAACCTTGCGGCAGAAGATATCGGATCGAGGCACCGATCCCGGGGGAAAGCAGCGGTCGGCATTGAAGTCCCGAATAAGGAAAGCAGCGAAGTTTATTTAAAGAGAACTTTGGAGTCATCGGGTTTCAGGAAGCCAAATCAAGCTGTCAATTGCAGTTGGCAAGGACTTGGCAGGAAAGATTGTGGTGTCGGATATTGCCAAGATGCCGCATCTTCTGATCGCTGGTGCAACAGGTTCCGGTAAATCTGTGTGTATCAATACGATCATTATGAGTCTGATCTACAAAGCTTCGCCGGAGGATGTCAAGCTGATCATGATCGACCCCAAGGTAGTGGAACTGAGTGTTTATAACGGGATCCCATCTGTTTATCCCGGTTGTGACTGACCCGAAAAAGGCTTCCGGAGCGCTGAACTGGGGCGTTGCGGAAATGACGAAACGTTACCAGCAGTTTGCCACCCAGGGCGTGCGTGATTTGAAAGGCTACAATCAGAAGATCGAATCGATCCCGGAAGAACAGCGGACAGAAGAAATGAAGAAAATGCCGCAGATCGTCATTATCGTGGATGAGCTTGCCGACCTGATGATGGTTGCGCCGGGAGAGGTGGAGGAAGCGATCTGCCGGCTGGCACAGCTTGCCCGTGCGGCAGGCATCCATCTGATTATTGCTACCCAGAGACCATCGGTCAATGTCATCACAGGTCTTATCAAGGCAAATATGCCGTCTAGGATTGCGTTCAAGGCTTCTTCCGGTGTGGATTCCAGGACGATCCTGGATATGAACGGGGCGGAAAAACTGCTTGGTAAAGGAGATATGTTGTTCTATCCGCAGAATTATCAGAAACCGGCAAGACTTCAGGGAGCGTTTGTCAAAGACAGTGAAGTGGAACAGGTCGTAGAATTTTTAACACAGCAGAATAACCCAGAAACATACAATGCAGAAATGCAGGTGCAGTTATCGCAGGTGACACAGGCTGCCCAGGATCTGAAAAATAGCGGAAGCGATGTAGATGAATACTTTGCAGATGCCGGTAAATTTATCATTGAAAAGAAAAGGCATCGATCGGTATGCTCCAGAGAATGTTCAAGATCGGGTTTAACCGGGCGGCACGCATCATGGATCAGCTTTCGGATGCCGGTGTTGTCGGTCCGGAAGAAGGAACCAAACCGAGGAAAGTGCTGATGAGCATGGAACAGTTCGAAAATTATCTTGAGCAGGGGCAATAAGTATTGAAATTTTTAAGGGATTGTTTTATACTTTAATGTAGTGTTTTGTAGAACCTTGCGACTGTATACAAAAAACACAGTCAGGTGTGCTTTTATAAAACAAAAAATATGGAGGTATGATATGTACAAGATTTTAAAAGCAGGAAAACTTGCAGGCAATATCTACGAGATGGTTGTAGAGGCTCCGCGTGTTGCAAGCCATTGTCAGCCAGGACAATTCATCATCGTAAAAATGGATGAAGTCGGCGAGCGTATTCCGCTGACTATTTGTGACTATGACAGAGAAGCCGGTACAGTTACTATTGTATTCCAGCCGATCGGAGCGTCCACAGAGAAATTTACCACACTGAAGGCAGGAGATACTTTCCGTGATTTCGTAGGTCCTCTGGGACAGCCGTCTGACCTGTGCACAGAGCCGCTCGAAGAAGTAAAAAAAAAAAAGATCCTTTTGTAGCAGGTGGTGTGGGTACTGCGCCAGTATATCCACAGGTGAAATGCTGCATGAGCACGGCATTGATGTGGATGTTATTGTAGGTGCAAAGACAAAGATCTGGTTATCCTGGAAAAGGAACTTTCCGAAGTGGCAGGCAATCTGTATATTACAACAGATGACGGATCTTATGGAAGAAGCGGAATGGTAACAAAAGTGATCGAAGACCTGGTAACAAAAAGAAGGAAAAGTATATGATCACTGCGTAGCGATTGGTCCGATGATCATGATGAAATTCTGCTGCCTGACAACAAAGAAACTGAACATTCCGACTATTGTCAGCATGAACCCCATCATGGTAGACGGAACCGGCATGTGCGGTGCCTGCCGTGTCACTGTTGGCGGCGAAGTGAAATTTGCCTGCGTAGACGGTCCGGAATTTGACGGTCATAAGATTGATTTTGATGTGGCAATGAAGAGACAGACTCTCTACAAGACAGAAGAGGGACGTGCACTTCTGAAACTGCGTGAAGGTGACACACACCACGGCGGATGTGGACATTGCGGAGGTGACAAGTAATGGCAGATGCAAAGATGTTAAAGAAAGTTCCTGTAAGAGAACAGGCACCAAAAAGTAAGAGCAACCAACTTTGATGAGGTTTGCCTTGGATATAATGCAGACGAAGCAATGGAAGAGGCTTCCCGCTGCATCGGCTGTAAAAATGCAAAATGTATCCAGGGATGTCCGGTATCCATCAATATCCCGGCATTTGTACATGAAGTAAAAAGAAGGAAACTTCGAAAAAGCTTACCGCATCATTTCTGAGTCCAGTGCACTCCCGGCAGTCTGTGGACGTGTATGTCCACAGGAATACCAGTGCGAGGGCAAGTGTGTCCGTGGAATCAAGGGCGACCCTGTTTCCATCGGTAAACTGGAGCGTTTCGTTGCTGACTGGGCCAAAGAAAACGGTATCAAACCGGAAGCTCCGGCAGAAAAGAAAAACGGTCATAAAGTTGCAGTTATCGGTTCCGGTCCTTCCGGTCTGACCTGTGCAGGAGATCTGGCAAAACTTGGTTACGATGTAACTATCTTTGAAGCACTTCATCAACCTGGTGGAGTTCTGGTTTATGGTATTCCGGAATTCCGTCTTCCGAAACTGGATGTTGTTGCAAAAGAAGTAGAGAACGTAAAGGCACTCGGCGTCAAGATCGAGACAAACGTGATCATCGGACGTTCTATCACCATTGATGAACTGATGGAAAATGAAGGATTCGAAGCTGTATTTATCGGATCCGGTGCGGGTCTGCCGATGTTCATGGGTATCCCGGGTGAGAATGCAAACGGCGTATTCTCCGCAAACGAGTTCCTGACCAGAAGCAACCTGATGAAAGCATTCCGCGATGATTATGACACCCCGATCGCACACGGCAAGAAAGTTGCTGTAGTCGGTGGTGGTAACGTAGCTATGGACGCTGCAAGAACTGCTCTCCGTCTTGGTGCTGAGGTACATATCGTATACAGAAGAAGTGAAGAAGAGCTGCCTGCAAGACGTGAAGAAGTTCATCACGCTAAAGAAGAAGGAATCATCTTTGATCTTCTTACTAACCCGAAAGAAATCCTTGTAGATGAGAACGATGCAGTAGCCGGCATGAAATGTATCCGTATGGAACTTGGTGAGCCGGATGCTTCCGGAAGACGTCGTCCGGTTGAAATTCCGGGATCTGAATATGACATGGATGTAGATACAGTTATCATGTCTCTTGGTACTTCCCCGAACCCGCTGATTTCTTCCACCACCTACGGTCTGGACGTCAACAGAAGAAGATGTATCGTAGCTGAAGAAGAAACAGGTAAGACATCTAAAGACGGCGTATATGCCGGTGGTGATGCAGTTACAGGTGCAGCTACTGTTATCCTTGCTATGGGTGCCGGTAAAGCAGCCGCAAAAGGTATCCATGAATTCCTGAGCAATAAATAAGATGTTTGTGGTGTCTTTTTAGACAGAGCATTTGCAGATGTTTTGAGATAAGTATAGAAGAGAGGTGTCACCTGTAATAACGGGTGGCATCTTTTTACAGATAAAAAGTTTTGCCCATAAAATACACGGCAGTTTTGTTGTAATTTACCAATATTTATGCTATGATAAAAACAGGTTTAAAATCCGCAAAAGGCGGTATTTCAATGCCAGAGTATGCAGAAAGAAAAGAGTTTCTGCATGAAACACGAGAATGAGGAGGAAAAAAGACATGGGAATGACGATGACACAGAAAATCCTTGCAGCTCATGCAGGATTACCAAGTGTAGAAGCAGGACAGCTGATCGAAGCAGAACTGGATCTGGTACTGGGAAATGATATCACCTCCCGGTAGCCATTCATGAGATGGACAAGTTTAAAAAACAGGAAGTATTTGACAGGGATAAGATCGCACTGGTAATGGATCATTTTATTCCGAACAAAGATATCAAGTCTGCACAGCACTGCAAGTGTGTAAGAGAATTTGCCTGTAAACATGATATCACTAATTATTTTGACGTAGGAGAGATGGGAATCGAGCATGCACTTCTTCCGGAAAAAGGTCTGACAGTAGCAGGCGATGTGATTATCGGAGCAGATTCTCATACCTGTACATATGGTGCACTGGGTGCATTCTCTACAGGTGTCGGCAGTACCGATATGGCAGCTGGCATGGCAACCGGTAAGGCTTGGTTCAAGGTACCATCCGCGATCAAGTTCAATATTATCGGAAAACCTGCCAAATGGGTGAGCGGTAAAGATGTGATCCTGCACATCATCGGCATGATCGGTGTGGATGGAGCTCTTTACAAATCCATGGAATTTGTTGGTGAAGGAATCAAATACCTGAGCATGGATGACCGTTTCACGATCGCAAACATGGCAATTGAAGCCGGTGGCAAGAACGGTATCTTCCCGGTTGATGACCTGACCGTTGCATATATGAAAGAACATTCCAAACGTCCATATAAAGTCTATGAAGCAGATGAAGATGCCGTATACGAACAGGAATATACCATTGACCTCAGCACTCTGAAATCAACCGTAGCATTCCGCATCTTCCGGAAAACACAAAGACCATCGATGAGATCACAGAAGATGTTGTGATCGATCAGTCTGTGATCGGTTCCTGTACAAACGGACGTATCGAAGATCTGCGTTGTGCAGCAGAGATTTTAAAAGGACGCAAAGTGAAAAAAGGTGTCCGCTGTATCGTGATCCCGGCAACACAGCAGATTTATCTGCAGGCTATGAGAGAAGGACTGCTGGAAATCTTCATCGAAGCAGGAGCAGTGGTCAGCACACCGACCTGCGGACCCTGCCTTGGCGGCTATATGGGCGTTCTGGCAGAGGGCGAGCGCTGTGTCTCCACCACGAACCGGAACTTTGTGGGCCGTATGGGAGATGTAAAATCAGAAGTATATCTGGCAAGCCCGGCAGTAGCGGCAGCAAGTGCAGTGACCGGAAAGATTTCTGCACCGGCAGAGCTTGGATTATAGGAGGATAGATAAGATGAAAGCACATGGTAAAGTATTTAAGTATGGCGATAACGTGGACACAGACGTAATCATCCCGGCAAGATATCTGAATTCTTCTGATCCTGCAGAGCTGGCACAGCACTGTATGGAGGACATTGATAAAGAGTTTGTAAACAAAGTTCATAAGGGAGATATCATTGTTGCGGATAAAAACTTCGGCTGCGGTTCTTCCAGAGAGCACGCACCTATTGCTATTAAGGCGTCTGGCATCAGCTGTGTAATTGCACAGACCTTTGCCCGGATTTTTTACAGAAATTCGATCAATATAGGACTCCCGATTATCGAATGCCCGGAAGCTTCCAAAGGAATCGAGGCCGGGGATGAGGTAGAGGTGGATTTGACAGCGGTATGATATATAATCGCACAAAAGGAACCGAGTTTAAAGGACAGGCGTTCCCGGAGTTCATGCAGAAGATCATCAAAGCAGAAGGCCTTATTTCCTATATTAATGGAAAGAACTAAAGCGTTGTAAGCAAAGTGCTCAATTGATTAAATAATAGTCTGAATCATAAAAAGATTTCGTATCTGATTTTTATCAGATATAGCTTCTCTGCGTTCAAATCAAATATATGCGAGACTGAAATACCATTTGGCTTAATGCTTCTGGTATTTTGAAAAGAAATCGTCACCTGAGAGCAGGTGGCGATTTTTTGTCGGATCAATGGTCAGTCAGGCTGATCAAGATCGAGTGCAGATCTTGCGTGCGTTTGACTTTAAACATTACCATAAGAAAATATTGACAAACTGATATTAAAATGATATCATTTTAATAAACCGAAAAGATGTTTTAAAACTAAATGATGCCTGCGAATTGCTCAGTTATAAAATAACTCCCGCAATTCTATAAACATTCGGAATCCGCAGATTTACTGCGTAAATAGCTACTTCCTCATGTTTAGCGGGTTCCAAGTTCGAATGTCTTATCTTGCAAGCAAGAACGGTGTTTTGACCTTTTAACCCTGGCATCACAAAAATAATTAAAGGAGGAAAGGATTATGGATATCAAGGAAAAGTTTTGAACAACAGGAAAAATGGCATGGCAATGATGTTGCTGTTTATCATTTTTTATGCAGCAGCTGCAGGCATCATGCTTGTCAGTGCGATTACCGAGTTGATTCCGCTTATGCTACTGGCGATCATCTGGATTTCCATCGGCTGGATCCCGTTTCTGGGACTTAAAGTTCTGAAACCGCAGGAAGCTCTGGTGCTTACTCTGTTCGGTAAGTATGTCGGCACTTTGAAAGATGCAGGATTTTACTGGGTAAATCCATTCTGCAGCAGTGTGAACCCGGCAGCAAAGACCAAACTGAACCAGAGCGGGGATGTGGATGGCGGAAACAGTGCGAAATCCGTGCTGGTTGCGGCAACAGGTGCAAATGCTTCTGCAAATGCATCGGTTCCAAACAAAAAGATTTCCCTGAAGATCATGACACTCAACAATATCCGTCAGAAGATCAATGATTGCCTCGGTAATCCGGTGGAAATTGGGATCGCTGTGATGTGGCGTGTGACCGATACGGCAAAAGCTGTTTTCCATGTTGACAACTACAAGGAATATCTTTCCCTGCAGTGTGACAGTGCCCTGCGAAATATCGTGCGTATTTATCCTTACGATGTGGCACCGAATGTCGATACGACCGGTGACGGCATTGCCGATGAAGGCAGCCTGCGTGGTTCCAGCGAAATTGTTGCAGGACGCATCCGCGATGAGATCCAGAAGAAAGTAGCAGAAGCCGGTCTGGAGATCATAGAGGCACGTATCACCTATCTTGCCTATGCACCGGAAATCGCAGCCGTTATGCTTCAGAGGCAGCAGGCATCTGCGATCATTGATGCGAGAAAGATGATCGTTGACGGAGCAGTCGGCATGGTGGAGATGGCACTGGACCGTCTGAATGAGAATCAGGTAGTCGAATTAGATGAGGAGCGAAAAGCTGCCATGGTCTCCAATCTTCTTGTCGTGCTCTGTGGAAATCACGATGCACAGCCGGTTGTAAATTCGGGAAGTCTGTACTGATATGGCAGAGGGCAGACCGAAGAAACAGATCCCGCTCAGGCTCTCGGCAAAACTGTATGATCAGATCGCAGCTTGGGCAGAAGATGATTTTCGCTCAGTCAACGGGCAGATTGAATATTTGCTGACCGAATGTGTAAGGCAACGTAAAAAAAACGGCAAGTATGTATCCGAAACAATGGATGAACCGCTGGAATTAGACATCTGAGATGTAAAAAGAAAAAGTGTCGGAAGAATGAAAGGTTCTTCCGGCACTTTTGTGTCACTTTGTATTTAAAAATATTTTTGTAATCTTAACGTTTTTCAATCGGAACATAATCTTTAATCTCAGAAATGCCTTTGTATGCAGGACGAATAATTTTTCCGCTATTGGCAAGCTCTTCGAGGCGGTGGGCACTCCAGCCAACCACACGGGCGATCGCAAAGATCGGTGTGAAGAGCTGCGTAGGCAGATCCAGCATACTGTATACAAAGCCGCTGTAAAAGTCGATGTTGGCGCTGACGCCCTTGTAGATCTTGCGTTCTTCGGCAATGATCTGTGGTGCAAGGCGTTCCACCATAGAATAAAGCTGGAACTCTTCTTCTCTGCCTTTTTCTTTGGAAAGTTTCTCTACGAAACCCTTGAAAATATTGGCACGCGGATCAGAAACAGAGTAGACAGCATGTCCCATACCATAAATCAGACCGGCGTGATCGAAAGCGTCTTTGTTCAGCAGGGCACGCAGATAATCACCAACTTCTTTTTCGTTGTTCCAGTCTTTGACGGTTTTCTTCATATCTTCAAACATACGGACAACTTTGATGTTGGCACCGCCGTGTTTCGGACCTTTTAAAGAGCCAAGGGAAGATGCTATAGTAGAGTAGGTGTCTGTACCAGAAGAAGATACCACATGAGTGGTGAACGTAGAGTTGTTACCACCGCCGTGTTCCATATGCAGCACCAGTGCAATGTCAAGGATGCGGGCCTCGAGGTTGGTGTATTTACTGTCTGGACGGAGAATATGGAGCAGATTTTCTGCAGTGGAAAGTGATGGATCAGGCATATGGATATAAAGACTCTTGCCATCATGATAGTGGCTGTATGCCTGATAGCCATATACGGAAAGCATCGGAAACAGTGCAATCAGCTGCAAGCACTGACGCAGTACATTCGGAAGTGAGATGTCGTCTGCACGGTCATCGTAAGTATAGAGTGTCAGAACACTGCGCGCAAGCGTATTCATCATGTCCTGGCTCGGTGCTTTCAAAATAATATCTCTGACAAAGCTGGTAGGAAGAGAACGATATGCTGCCAGCATATCGGAAAATTCTTTCAGGTCCTCTTTTGATGGGAGCTTTCCGAACAGAAGCAGGTAAGTAACTTCTTCAAAGCCAAAACGTTGATCTCTGATAAAACCGTTTACAAGATCTTCGATATTATATCCGCGGTAGTAAAGCTTTCCTTCGCATGGAACCTGTTTTCCGTCTACCATATCATAAGCATGGACATTGCCGATATCAGTAAGACCTGCCAGCACACCCTTACCATTGATATCACGCAGTCCGCGTTTTACATCATATTTGGTGTAAAGGGCAGGGTCAATCTTGCTGGTACTTTCTGCAAGTTTTGTCAGAGACAATATTTCAGGTGTAATTTCTGAATAAACATTCATTGGCAGTTCCTCCGTTTCAATATTTCTTTTATATGATGTTGGGGTCAAAGATGCCATACGAATTGTTCCGTACTTCGTACACCCACAATTCTTTCTACGCTCCGCTTCGGTCGGTGCTAAACATGTGCCACTGGCACATAGCACCCCAATATTCGCATATCGTAAAGCTTACGCTCCCACTTTTATGCTCATATCGGGGCGGGTCATTAAGCCATAAAACCACTCTTGTGCAAGCACATCGTGGTTTCAGGCTTTGACCCTGGCATCTCTATATAGTATTCGAAATGATGCCAATGAATCGCTTTGTTACCGGAAAAGTAATTCTTTTCGCCTTGGCATCACCAAAATATACTTACTATTTTACCATAAAATAGTGAATTTTGCTAATAAAAAACAATAAACAATGGCTATGGGATGTATAAAAAAAGTATAGCAGAAAAATAAAAAAATATGGCAAAAAAAACAGTTGACAAATCCAGAAACCTGTTGTATCATATAAAACGTGCCTGAGAGACAGGCAGAAATAAAAAATGCGCGAGTGGCTCAGTTGGTGGAGCGCGACCTTGCCAAGGTCGAGGCCGCGGGTTCGAGTCCCGTCTCGCGCTTAATTTTGGGGTGGGTCGATTGGATATATAGTGTATTCAATCGACCCCTTTTTGCCTTGAGACGGAAATAGCTGTCTGGGGCAGGCAAAAATGTTTTACGGGGGAAATCAAAAAGTTTGCCAGATGGCACAGGAGGTAATAAAAGTGAAACTATTGTATCAGTTTGGGATTATCATGTTTGTAACCTTTCTCGGAGAATTTCTGCACTGTCTGATTCCGTTGCCGATCCCGGCAAGTATCTACGGTCTGCTTCTGATGCTGGCGGGTCTGATGACAAAAGTGATCAAACTGGAGCAGGTCAAGATCGCAGCGGACTTTCTGATCGAGATCATGCCGATGATGTTTATTCCGGCCGCCGTTGGTCTGATCGTGACCTGGAGTGATTTAAAGGCAATTCTGGTACCGGTTCTTGTGATCACCTGTATCACGACCGTCTTTGTTATGGTTGTGACCGGAAGAACGGCACAGGCAGTAATGCATCTGAAAGAAAACATGGCAGCACAGAAGATGGAGAAGCAGGATTAATAAGGTGATCTCAGGAGGATAAAGACATGAAAGAGATATTGTGTAACTCGGCATATTTTGGCGTGACGGTCAGTCTGATCGGATATGGAGCTGGTATTATGCTGAAGAAAAAGTTCAAGTATGCATTTTTAAATCCGCTGCTGATCTCAATCATTTTGTGATCGGTGTGGTGCTGCTGTGCGGGGTGGATTATGAAAGTTATGAAAATTCTGCCCAATATTTAAGTTATCTTCTGACCCGGCGACGGTATGTCTGGCGGTGCCGCTTTATCAGCAGATGACACTTTTAAAGAAAAATCTGGCAGCCGTTGCCTGCGGCATCCTCGCAGGTGTGCTGGCAAGTCTTGGAAGCGTCCTGCTTCTGGCATTTTTGTTCGGACTTGAGCATGATGTCTATGTTACGCTGCTTCCAAAGTCTATCACAACAGCAATCGGAATGGGCGTTTCCGAAGAACTGGGCGGTTTGGTGACCATCACGGTGGCTGTGATCATTGTTACCGGCGTGATCGGAAATGTGATCGGAGAGGCAGTCTGCAAGCTGTTTCGTATTTATGAGCCGATCGCAAAGGACTGGCACTTGGCACATCCTCCCATGCGATCGGGACGGCCAAAGCACTGGAAATGGGCGAAGTGGAAGGTGCGATGAGCAGCCTGGCGATTGCGGTAGCCGGTCTTCTGACTGTGATCGGAGCCTCTGTATTTGCTGGATTTTACTGAAAATATGATGCCAGGGTCAAAGGTCTAAATCCACATGAGCTTGCTCATAGGTGGGTAAAAGACCTTGGAACCCGCCCCGATATGGAGCAGAACATCCAGTGGATGTTCGTTTTGCTCCGACCGAAGCGGAGCGTAGACATAAAAGTGGGATGATAATCCCACGATATGCGAATACTGGAGAGGATTGTGGGAGTGCAACGCACGGAACAATCCGTAGGCATCATAGTTGGGGACTTTTGACACCCACATCAAAATATAAAATCTCTATTGAGAAATTTTGTTGAAAATGGTAGAATAAAAAGAAAAACATAAATGCGGAGGATTAACATGAAAAAAACTGAAAGTAAAAAAGGAAGTACCTGTATGGCTTGTCTTGCATGCGTAGAAGCATGTTCTGAGGCTTTTTTATAAGGAGTTTCATCCGGACAAGTCCTGCATCCAGATCGTAGAGAAAAAATCTGTTCGTCCAATGGCCTGCCCACAGTGCGGCAAATGTGCGGAAGCCTGTCCGGAAGGTGCAATCACCCAGAATGCCAAAGGGTGTTTATATGATCAACAAGAAAAAATGTACGGGATGCGGAGCCTGTGCGAAGGCCTGTCCATTTGGCCTGATCGTAAAAACCGAGGGCAATCCGGCTTCCAAATGTATTGCCTGCGGTATCTGTGCGAAAGCATGTCCGATGGATGTACTGGAAAGTAGAAGAGTAAAGAGCAATCAAAAATAATACATAAAAATAAAAAAGTCATTGCTGAACATGTGAAATGTCTGCGATGGCTTTTTTTATTGTGCCGCTGTCTTTAATTCAAGAATGCCTCTGACATTCTTCTGTATACATCTGATGTATCATAAAAAACAGACCTTGTCGATAGTGACCGGCAAGATCTGTTTTTGACTGATAGATATTTTGTTATCTTTAGATTAAACAATACCCTGAGCGTTCATAGCATCTACAACTTTTTCGAAGCCTGCGATGTTTGCACCGGCTACATAGTTGCCTTCCATGCCGTAACGTTCAGCAGCATCAACCATGTTGTGGCAGATATTAACCATGATACCCTGCAGTTTTGCGTCTACTTTCTTCAAATGTCCAACTCAGACGTTCACTGTTCTGAGACATTTCCAATGCAGATGTTGCAACGCCACCGGCATTTGCAGCTTTACCAGGAGCAAAGATCACGCCATTTTTCTGCAGATATTCTGTTGCATCCATAGTGGTAGGCATATTAGCACCTTCGCATACAGCCAGGCATCCGTTTGCTGCCAGCTGTTTTGCATCGTCGATCAGCAGTTCATTCTGAGTTGCACATGGAAGAGCAACATCACATTTTACGCTCCATACGCCGCGTCCTTCATGGTATTCAGCGTTTGGTCTGTAGTTTTTGTATTCGGTCAGTCTTGCACGATTTACTTCTTTGATTTCCTTTAACGCAGCCAGATCAATTCCCTCCGGATCGTAAACCCAGCCGGTAGAATCACTTGCAGTAACCACTTTTGCACCCAGCTGCTGAGCTTTTTCGATCGCATAGATTGCAACGTTTCCGGAACCAGATACACAAGCGGTCTTGCCTGCGATGTCGATGCCGTTCAGTTTCAGCAGTTCCTGTGTCAGGTACAGCAGACCATAACCGGTAGCTTCTGTTCTTGCTAAAGATCCACCATAGGTCAGTCCTTTACCTGTCAGAACTCCTTCGTACAGGCCTCTGATTCTCTTGTACTGTCCGAACATGAAACCAATCTCTTGCACCTGTTCCGATGTCTCCAGCAGGAACATCTGTGTCAGCTCCGATATATTTGCAAAGCTCTGTCATAAAGCTCTGGCAGAATGCCATAACCTCGCGGTCAGATTTTCCCTTGGGATCGAAATCGGAGCCGCCCTTGCCGCCACCGATCGGCAGGCCTGTCAGGGAGTTTTTGAATACCTGCTCGAATCCCAGGAATTTGATAATACCAATATTTACAGAAGGATGCAGACGGATTCCTCCTTTGTAAGGTCCGATTGCACTGTTAAACTGTACACGATATCCGGTGTTTACATGAGCCTGTCCTTTATCGTCTACCCACGGCACACGGAATTTGAACTGTCTTTCCGGATTTACCATTCTCTCCAGAAGAGCGACTTTTCTGTATTTTTCTTCATTTGCCTCGATAACGACTCTCAGAGACTCCAGAACCTCTTTTACTGCCTGATGAAATTCTGGTTCAGATGGATTCTGCTCTACAACTTTGGCAATAACCTCATCTACGTATGACATGATTGTGTCCTCCTTATCTTCATACATTGATTTCTGTAACCATTCAGAGCTATGCAAAAACAGTTACGTTTTTTTTTTCATTGCAGATTATAGCAAATCAGCGTGGCAAAGTAAAGAAAAAATAGTGCTTTTTTGCAAAAAAATTACGGAATTTTTGTAAAAATGTTGGAAGTGCGTAGTTTTTGCAGGAAAAGCCTCAAAAGGGAAAAAGTAAAACTTCCATATAAAGCAAAAGAAAACGAAAAGAATGACCATTTACAAAAAAGAAGCAGATTCGCTATACTGAGAGGAAAAGACTGGATGAAAACCGGCCTGAATACAAAGGAGGATCTGCCAATGGAAAAGCAAGTGGGACTTACCGGGCAGGAGGTGGAGGAGCGTATCCGAAGCGGTCAGGTAAACAGGATGGAAAATCATATGGTGAAAACCAATAAGGAGATCGTAAAAGCACATTTGCTTACTTATTTCAATTTTCTGAACCTTTTTCTGGCCATTCTGGTTCTGATCACCGGACAGTTCAAGAACATGACTTTTTATGGGAGTCGTGATCGTCAATGCGGTAATCGGGATCGTGCAGGAACTGAAAGTTAAAAAGTAGTAGACAAGCTGACGGTTCTGACGGCTTCAAAAGCTCATGTGGTAAGAGAAGGTGAAAAATATGAGATAGATATAGAAGAAGTGGTGAAAGATGACATTCTGATTGTGATAAACGGCGATCAGATCTGTGCAGACTGTACGGTTCTTGAATGTGACGGTTTGGAGGTTAATGAATCCATGCTGACCGGAGAATCAAAACCTGTAAAGAAAAAAGCAGGAGATGAGCTGATGTCCGGCAGTTTTGTAGTTGCGGGCGGCGGTGTCGGCCGTGTGGTTCATGTCGGTGATGAGAATTATGCCGCAGAGCTGACAAGGAAAGCCAAGACGAAAAACGTGCCACTTCGGAAATGCAGAATACGATCAAGCGGATCATAGCGGTGATCAGTATTCTGATCATTCCGATCGGCATTCTGCTGTTCCGTTCTCAGATCAGTGCTCAGGGGATGACCAGGAACGAAGCTATCGTGGCAACCGTTGCCGGAATCATCGGTATGATTCCGGAGGGGCTGGTGCTGCTGACCAGCATCTCGTTTATCCTGGGCGTCGGAAGACTTGCAAAAAAAGCGGGCACTCGTGCAGGAGATGGAAGCAATCGAAGCACTGGCACGCGTCAACGTGCTCTGCCTTGACAAAACCGGAACGATCACGACCGGGGAACTGGAAGTTACAGAGGTGCTTGGCCTTGGAGAGGTGAAAAAAGAAGAAGTAAGCGAGATCATGAATGAGCTTACGTTTGCTTTTGAAGACAGCAACAACACGCAGGAAGCATTAAAACGTTATTTTCACCGGATGGACCGTTTTACGGTCGTTCAGAAAATTCCGTTTTCTTCCGAACGAAAGTACCGTGCGATCGAGTTCGAAGAAAAGGGCTGTTATGTCCTTGGTGCACCGGAGTTTTTATTGCAGGATGACGAAGAAGGGGCGGAAATCCTTCGAAAAGTCAATCAGTATTCCGAGGAGGGCTATCGTGTCCTGTTGCTTGGAAAATGCGGTTCTGTTCAGGCGGAAGATGGAAGTGTCAGTGAGGTGTCACCGATGGGACTGATCGTGATCCTGGACTGCATCCGGAAAGAAGCACCGGACGTCTTTCAGTACTTCCGTGGGCAGAAGGTAGAGATCAAGGTTATCTCCGGTGACAATCCGGTAACGGTATCGAAGATTGCCGGAAAAGCAGGACTTCTGGGGGCAGAAAAATACGTGGATGCCTCCACACTCGGAGATGATCCGCAAAGTTACCGGGAAGCCGTGCAGAAATATAATGTCTTTGGACGCGTGAAGCCGGAACAGAAGCAGAAGCTTGTCCATGCTTATCAGTCGGAAAAGAAAGTGGTCGGTATGGTTGGTGATGGTGTCAACGACGTGCTTGCACTGAAGGATGCAGACTGCGGTATTGCGATGGCAGCCGGAAGTGATGCGGCAAAACAGTCGGCACATATTGTCCTGCTGGATTCGGATTTTGCCTGCCTTCGGAATATTGTAAGCGAAGGAAGGACGATCATTGCCAACATCGAGCGGGTCAGCGCACTGTATCTGACCAAGACACTGTATTCCATCCTGCTGTGTGTCATTTTTATTCTTCTCGGACGGGCGTATCCGTTTATCCCGGTGCAGCTGTCTCTGATCAGTGCAGCCTGCATCGGTTTCCCGAGTTTTGTGCTGACACTGGAGCATACCGAAGAGGTGACAAGTACTGGATTTTTTGCGTCATGTGATGCAGACGGCACTTCCGGCGGCGATTACTATGGTTGTCACCCTGCTTGTGGTTCAGGTTTTGTCACCGTTCTGGAAAGAAACAGAAGTGTTTACCTATACCTTTGATCTCCTGGTCGGAGGAGCAGTCGGGATCATGGTCGTATTTCGTGTGTGCAGGCCGTTGAACTGGCTGAGAGGCATTCTCTGTGTCTGCGTGATCGCAGTTTTTTCGGTGGGTGTGCTGCTGTTCCCGGGATTTCTTGGAATCCACAGCATCTTCTGCTGGCAGATGGTACTGGCGATCCCGCTTGTGTGCATGGTCATTCTTCTGTATCATGAACTGATACGTCTGATCCTGTGCTGTTACCGGATCCGAGATCGCATACACGAAAAACTGGAGATTTTATTTCCGAAGAGAAAAAGAAAAGAAGCCGGTAAGGAAAGGAATTATAAATGAAAAAGAAAATAGCAGTGATAGGCGGAGGGGCGGCAGGCATGTTTGCAGCACTGAATGCGGCAGAACGCGGGTGCGAAGTCCATCTGTTTGAAAAAATGAAAAACTGGGCAAAAAGATCTATATTACAGGAAAAGGCAGATGTAATCTGACCAACGCCTGTGATACGGAAGAACTGTTTCAGGCAGTTGTCAGCAATCCGAAATTCCTGTACAGTGCTTTCTATGGCTACACGAATCATGATGTGATCGATTTTTTTTGAAAAAGCCGGTACAAAGACCAAAATTGAACGTGGGGACCGTGTTTTCCGGTATCAGATCATTCTACAGATGTTATTGATGCACTTCGCAGGAAAATGCGGGAATATAAAGTGCAGGTGCATTTAAATACCGAAGTTTCCAAGGTGGAAGCCAAAGATGGAAAAGTAACCGGTGTTTTGTCGGATGGAGAAAAGAAACTTTTTCCGGCAGATGCCGTACTTGTGGCAACCGGAGGGATTTCTTATAAAACGACAGGTTCTACCGGAGACGGTTACCGTTTCGCAGAAGAACTCGGACATAAAGTGACGGAATTATATCCATCGCTGGTTCCGTTTAATACAAAAGAAGCGTGGGCAAAAAGCCTTCAGGGTCTTTCGCTGAAAAATGTGGATGTCAAAGTGATGGACGGTAAAAAGAAACTCTATGATGGTTTTGGCGAGATGATGTTCACCCACTTTGGCGTGACTGGTCCTCTGATCTTAAGTGCCAGCAGTTACACTGCGAAAACGGCACGAAAAAAGAACTTTCTATGTTTATCGACCTGAAGCCGGCATTGTCAAAAGAACAACTGGATCACCGAATCCTGCGTGATTTTGAGGAAGCAAAAACAGACAGTTTAAAAACGCACTGGGCGGACTTTTCCCGGCAAAACTGACTCCGGTCATGATCGAGTTGTCCGGCATCAATCCGGAGAAAAAGGTAAATGAGGTATCAAGAGAAGAACGCCTCGGATTTGTGGAGCTGATCAAAAATTTGCCATTGACCGTAACAGGGCTTCGCGATTATAATGAAGCTATTATCACAAAAGGTGGTGTCAGTGTAAAAGAAGTCAATCCGTCCACGATGGAGTCCAAACTGGTGCAGGGACTGTATTTTGCAGGAGAAGTCCTGGATCTGGATGCAGTGACCGGCGGATTTAATCTGCAGATCGCCTGGTCCACTGCCTATGCGGCAGCACTGGCGATGAGCGAAGCATAGATACCATGCAGGAGGAAAATATGAGTTTTAATATTGCAATTGACGGACCGGCAGGAGCCGGAAAAAGCACGATCGCAAAACGTGTGTCAAAAGAGCTTGGATTTATTTATGTCGATACCGGGGCAATGTATCGTGCGATCGCAGTTTATATGATGCAGAATCAGATCGATATCCACGACGATGCGGCAGTGCAGAAAGCCTGCAGCAAGATTTCCATATCGATCGCCTACAGCGATGACGGCGAACAGCAGGTGATCTTAAACGGGGAGAACGTGACCGGACTGATCCGCACAGAAGAAGTGAGCAAGATGGCATCCGTGACTTCCGCAAACCCGGCCGTGCGAGCCACACTGCTTGATCTGCAAAGAGATCTGGCGGCAAAAGAAGATGTCCTGATGGACGGAAGAGACATCGGCACCAATATCCTGCCGCATGCACAGCTGAAAATTTATCTGACCGCAAGCGTGGAAACGCGTGCAAAGAGACGTTTCCTGGAACAGCAGGAAAAGGGAGATACGCACACACTGGAAGAGATCGAAGAGGAGATCCGGGACCGCGATCAGCGTGACATGTCAAGAGAGATCGCACCGCTTCGCCAGGCAGAGGATGCCATTCTGGTAGATTCTTCGGATCTGTCGATCGATGAGGTGGTTGAGCGTATTAAAGAATGTTACAGGGAAGTGAAGCAATGAAAGTGATAAAAGCACAGACTGCGGGTTTTTGTTTTGGCGTAAAACGTGCCGTTGACCAGGTCTATGATCTGGCAGCAAAAGAAAAGAGCCGGTTTACACTTACGGGCCGATCATCCACAACGAAGAGGTAGTGCGGGATCTGGAAGAAAAAGGCGTACAGGTGCTGAATGGAAAAGAAGATCTGCTTTCGGTAAAAAAGGGTACCGTTGTGATCCGTTCCCATGGCGTTGCGGAAGAGGTTTATGATCTGATCTGCGAAAACGGACTGAATCTTGCCGATGCAACCTGTCCATTTGTGAAGAAAATACATCGCATTGTCAGGCGGGAAGGCGAAAACGGAAGAGAGATCGTGATCATCGGAAATGCCAATCATCCGGAGGTAGAAGGCATCCGAGGATGGTGTGTTTCTAAAGTGACGGTGATCGGAACAGAAGAAGAAGCAGAAGAATTTGAACCAAATTCAGACACAGGAGTCTGTGTTGTGTCTCAGACGACATTTAATTACAACAAATTTAAAGATTTAGTTGAAATTTTTGTGAAAAAGAGTTATGATATACTTGTTTTAAATACGATTTGTAATGCAACGAAAGAGCGTCAGCAGGAGGCGAGAAAAAATTGCCGCCGATGTGGATGCCATGATCGTAATTGGAGGCAGACACAGTTCCAATACGCAGAAACTATTTGAAATATGTAAAGAAGAATGCAAGAATACTTACTATATACAGACACTTGAAGATTTGGATGTACATTCGATGCAGTCCATGAGTTGCGTAGGTATTACCGCAGGGGCATCAACCCACAAATAATATTATTGAGGAGGTTCACAAGGAATGTCAGAAATGAGCTTTTGAACAAATGCTGGAAGAATCATTAAAAACAATTAGAAATGGGGAGGTAGTCGAAGGTACAGTAATCGACGTCAAAGAAGACGAGATCATTTTAAATATTGGTTACAAAGCTGATGGTATCATCACAAAAAGTGAATATACCAACGATTCAAGCGTAAATCTCAGGATGTTGTTCATGTTAACGACAAAATGGAAGCAAAAAGTCCTGAAAGTAAACGACGGTGAAGGACAGGTTCTGCTGACCTACAAGAGACTGGCAGCAGAAAAAGGAAACAAGAGACTGGAAGAAGCTTTCGAAAATCAAAGAAGTTCTGAAAGCACCGGTTGCACAGGTACTCGATGGTGGTCTGAGCGTTGTGATCGACGAAGCAAGAGTATTCATTCCTGCAAGTCTGGTTTCTGATACTTATGAAAAAGATCTGAGCAAATATGCAGATCAGGAAATCGAGTTTGTGATCAGCGAGTTCAATCCACGCAGAAGAAGAATCATCGGCGACCGTAAACAGCTGTTGGTTGCAAAGAAAGCAGAAATGCAGAAAGAACTCTTTGCAAGAATCCACGTTGGTGATGTAGTAGAAGGCGTTATCAAAAAACGTTACAGACTTCGGCGCATTCATCGATCTGGGCGGAGCTGATGGACTGCTTCACATCTCTGAAATGTCTTGGGGCCGCGTAGAGAACCCGAAAAAAGTATTCAAAGTTGGCGAAAAAACTTTCTGTTCTGATCAAAGACATCAACGGCGATAAGATTGCACTGAGCCTGAAATTCCCGGATCAGAACCCATGGCTGACAGCTGGCGAGAAATACGCAGCAGGCAACGTGGTAGAAGGTAAAGTTGCAAGAATGACTGATTTTGGTGCATTTGTTGAACTGGAGCCGGGTGTAGACGCACTGCTTCATGTATCACAGATTTCCCAGGAGCATGTTGATAAACCATCTGACGTACTGAGCGTAGGACAGGTTATCACAGCAAAAGTAGTAGATTTCAACGGCGAAGACAAAAAATCAGCCTGAGCATGAAAGCACTGCAGAAAGAAGAAGCTGCTGCCGACACAACAGAGGCAGAAGAAGAGTAATATTGCACATCTCAAAAAAGGGAGTGCTGAGTGTCCTGTAAGGTTCAGACAAAAGAGAACCTGCAGGGCAGGGAAAGCCTGATTTCAAATGGAAATCAGGCTTTTTTATGTATAAACATAATAAAGAGGGCGAATTCATAAACTGTTGCGTACATTCAAACCAGAAAGAATCCGAATGATAGCTTTCCTGGAAAACAGGTTTGAACAGTGCTTTTTCCTGAGGAAGAAAAAAGTCCCCAGTGACGCTGGTAACAGGTTGTGGCTTTTGCAGGGATGCGTTCACGTGGATCGAGATAAGAGGCAACGTGCTTATGAATGGCACAGTCCTGCAAAGGAATATAATAATAATTTTTATAGTCAGATATGAAATACTTTAATTCGCCCTCGAAAGCATAGATCATCAGTTTGGCAGTGCCTTCCTGGAGCGTAAGATAGCACGAGGAAAGCCGGTTGGAGATCTGCTTTGGAACAGGATATTTCAGATCCAGCTCTGCGATCAGAAGCGGCTGTCCGTTCACAGAATCTTCCCAGAAAAGATTCCGGAGCGTATAATCCTGGTCTTTCAAAAACAGCGGATAGGCAAGAAGCGGCAGCAGTTTTGTCATACCTTTCAGATCGTCCAGATTATGCAGAAGCAGAAGCGAAAGAGCATCCGCATCTTTTAACTGGCAGTAGCTCTGATAGATTTTGATCAGTTCGCCGCCGTTGTAGCGGTCTTCCCGCTCAATGCCAAGGAAAGATTCCAGACTTTTCTGGTTGATGTGCGTCAGTTTCAGATATTTTTTGTATGGCCGGGTCAGGCGGTAAAGGTCAATGCTCTGCATAGATGATAAGGTATCTGACAATGTATATTTTTCTGCTTTGAAAAGAAGATAAGGGATATCAAAACCGTCACCGTTGAAATGAACGAGAGCACGAAATGACCGGCAGAACGCAAGAAATGCGTTTAAAATTTCACATTCTTCCGATGGAGTTTCGGCAAACCACTGAAGGAAAGTCCAGTGCTCATCCAGAAAGCAGACCGCACCGATCAGATACAGAGAAGTGTTTCGCGGGGAAAATCCGGTTGTTTCAATGTCAAAGAAGAGAAATTCTTCTCTGGAAAAAGGAAAAGAGTCCAGATAGCGAAGATCTGGTTCAAAGTTGGAAAAAAGATTGTTGTTTATATAGCATGAAAAATTCCTTTCTTAAACTTATGTGTTCAAGAATGCCTCCGGCATTTCTGAAGTTGATTTTGAATTCTGGCATCATTATAAAAGTGTTTCAATAAAAATGCAATACAGAGATATTTAGCGATTAAAAAGACAGAAAATTCAATGCAAAATAAAAGAAAAACAGAAATCAAAAATAAAAGGAGAAAATTATGTGGGATATTCAAATTCTTGGAGTAGATTTGTATCATGTTCTTTTCTGGCTGATCTTATACAGCTTTATGGGATGGATATGGGAAAGCTGCTATGTATCGATAAAGGAAAAGAAGCTGGTAAACCGTGGATTTGTAACAGGTCCGGTGTGTACGATCTATGGAGTGGGAGCCATGAGCGTTTATCTGGTTCTGAGGCCATTGCAGGATCATGGTTTATGGCTGTTTCTTGGCGGCATCGTTCTGGCAACCATCCTGGAGTATGTTACTTCGTGGGTAATGGAAAAGCTCTTCCACACAAGCTGGTGGGATTACAGCGAACGGCCGTTCAACCTGCATGGCAGGATCTGTCTGGGATGCTCGATCGCATGGGGATTTTTCACACTGCTGATGTTTGAGATCCTTCAGCCGTTTGCACAGTGGGTGATCGATCTGTTTGATGTAGCGACCGGACATGCGTTTATTATCTTGTGCGGGATTTTGTACTGCGTGGACTTTATCGTATCGACACTTGCAGCACTGCAGCTCGGCGAAAAACTGGAAGGTCTGCAGACTGCCATGGAAGAGTTTACCGAATATCTTCAGACGACCAAAGTCTATAGTTCGACGGAAGAGGCAAGAGAACTGTTTGGAAACTATAAAAAGCATCTGCCGACGAAAAAAAGAATTTCAGGAAAAGCTGGGAGAGTATCAAAGGTGCATTGCAGGCAAGATTGAAGAAAAGGGTCTTTCTGAATATGCAGAAGGCATTCGCTCTCGTTCAAAGGGATTTCGGGAACAGTATCAGGAGAGGGTTTCTAGGATCACCGGCGTAAACAAACGTTTTATGAAAGCTTATCCTACGATTCATAAAGTATCCAGAAAGAAAAAGGGGAATCAGAAAGAAACAAAATAAGCAAAAGAGAGAAAAGAAAGCAGCAGTTATTGTTTTTTGATGGCTGTAAATAAAAAAAAGGAGGAGAAGTGTATGCTGCGTTTTACATTTCGGGGTGGCATTCATCCAGATGACGGAAAGGCGTTGTCCAAAGATAAGCCGATTCGGGAGGTTTTGCCCAAAGGAGAGCTCGTCTATCCGCTTTCTCAGCATATCGGAGCACCAGCCAAAGCCATTGTAGCAAAAAGGCGATCATGTACTGGCAGGTCAGAAAATTGCAGAAGCAGGGGGTTTGTATCTGCAAACATTTTTGCATCCGTATCAGGAACGGTCAAAGCGATCGAAGCAAGGCTGGGGTAGCCGGAGGCATGCAGGAATCCATTGTCATTGAAAACGATGGCCTGTATGAAGAGGTAGAGTTTTCACCAGAGCGGAAATTGGCGGATATTTCCGGAAAAGAGATCATTGAGATCATCAAGGAGGCGGGTATTGTCGGTATGGGCGGCGCCGGATTCCCGACACATGTCAAATACATGCCGAAAGATCCATCTGCGATCGATCACATCATTGTCAACTGTGCGGAGTGTGAGCCTTATCTGACATCAGATTACCGCAGGATGATGGAGGAACCGGAAAAAATCGTGGGCGGTCTTCAGGCGGCAATGAAGATTTTTGACGGAAGGGCAAAAGGCGTACTGGCAGTTGAAGACAATAAAAAAGATGCGGCAGCAAAACTGCGGGAAGCAGCAAAGGGGATACCGGATATTGAAGTTGTAGAATTAAAAACCAAGTATCCGCAGGGAGCAGAGCGACAGCTTATTTTTGCAGTCACAGGAAGACAGATCAATTCTTCCATGCTTCCGGCAGATGTAGGATGTGTAGTCAACAACTGTGACACGATCCATGCAATCTATGAGGCGGTACATTTTGGCAGACCGGTCATGAAAAAAGTGATGACGATCACCGGAAATGCGATCAAAGAACCGCAGAACCTGCGTGTCCGCACCGGTACGAACTTCCGGGAACTGATCGAAGAGGCGGGAGGTTTTACTTCCGAACCGGAGAAAATCATCGCCGGAGGTCCGATGATGGGAATCCCGCTGATCTCTCTGGATGTTCCGGTAGTCAAGACGTCTTCTGCGATCCTGTGCATGACAAAAGACGAGGTCGCAGCCTGCGAAGAGACAGCGTGTATCAACTGCGGACGCTGTGTGTCCGTCTGTCGGGCCGGATCATTCCGGCAAAACTGGCTGATTATGCGAAAAGACATGACAAAGAATCTTTTGAGAAGGCAAATGGTATGGAGTGCTGCGAATGTGGATGTTGCAGCTATAGCTGTCCGGCAAAACGACCGCTGACACAATACATCAAATCCATGCGTAAGATCGTGCTTGCGGATCGGAAAAAAGCTGCACAGAGGGGATGGAAAATGACTGAAATGTGGAACATATCATCAAATCCGCACATCCGGGATAAGAGAAAAAGCAGCGACCTGATGAGCCTTGTGCTGATCGCACTGCTTCCGGCAACCATATTTGGTGTCATAAATTTTGGAATCGATGCGTTAAAAGTAATCGTGCTGTCTGTGACAGGCAGCGTGCTCACAGAGTATGTTTACGAAAAACTGATGCATAAAAAGTGACAGTCGATGATCGCAGTGCAGAAGTGACAGGGCTTCTGCTGGCACTGAACCTTCCGGCGTCTGCACCATGGTATCTTCCGGTACTCGGTTCTGTTTTTGCCATTCTGTTTGTAAAACAGCTTTTCGGAGGACTCGGTCAGAACTTTATGAACCCTGCTCTTGCAGCAAGATGTTTTCTTCTGATCTCTTTTGCCGGAAAAATGACGGACTTTACATACGATGCAGTATCCGGGGCAACGCCGCTTGCAGCCATGAAAGCCGGCGAGAGCGTGAATGTTTTTAAACCTGTTTCTCGGAAAAACAGCCGGAACGATCGGTGAGACTTCCACACTGGCGATCCTGATCGGTGCGGTGATCCTTCTGGTATTTAAAGTGATCGATCTGAGGATACCATTGTCCTGCCTGCTTTCTTTTCTCTGTTTTTGCAATTTTATTTGGCGGACATGGATTTGATCTGCATTTTCTGGCAGCACAGCTGTGTGCGGGCGGACTGATGCTTGGTACATTTTTTATGGCAACGGATTATGTAACCTCACCGATCACCAAAAACGGTCAGATTGTGTATGGATGCATCATCGGTATTTTCACCGGGGGTTTTCCGTTTCCTCGGAAGTGCATCGGAGGGCGTATCTTATGCGATCATCCTTTCAAACCTTCTGGTGCCTTTGATTGAAAAAGTAACACCTCCGACAGCATTTGGGAAAGGAGGAAAAAAGCATGAATAAGATTATAAAAGAAGCACTGGTACTGATGGCGATCACACTGGTTTCCGGTTTACTGCTCGGAGCTGTCTACAGCATTACAAAACAGCCGATCGCACAGGCAGAGGAAAAAGCACAGAAAGAAGCTTATCTTGCTGTATTTCCGGATGCACAGGATCTGACGGAGCCGGATAACAAAGAAGAACTGCTCACAGAGGCAGCCGATGTCCTGGATCAGGCCGGATTTGGCACAGCTGACACTCTGGAAGATTTTTATCTGGCAGAAAAGGACGGAGCAGTGACAGGTGTGGTTATGAACATTACTTCGCATGAAGGATACGGCGGTGACATCAATTTCTCCATGGGTGTCAGTATGGACGGAACGGTGACAGGCGTTGAGATGCTTTCCTTAAGTGAGACAGCCGGACTTGGCATGCGTGCAAAAGACGAAGAATTCAAAGGACAGTTCGCAGGAAAAATCGTAGATCAGTTCGTGGTTACAAAAAACGGTGCTTCCGCGGAAAACGAGATTGATGCGATCAGCGGAGCAACCTTTACTTCCAAAGCGGTGACAAACGGTGTCAATGCGGGACTTCGTTTTTATGAAAGCCTTAAGGAAGGAGGTATCTTACAATGAGCAAAGCAGGAGAACGTTTATATAACGGTATCATCAAAGAAAACCCGACCTTTGTGTTGATGCTTGGTATGTGTCCGACGCTGGCAGTAACCACCTCAGCGATGAACGGACTTGGCATGGGACTTACGACAACGGTGATCCTTGCCATGTCAAACTTGATGATCTCAGCACTTCGTAAAGTCATTCCGAACGGCGTGCGTATGCCGGCCTTTATCGTGGTTGTGGCATCTTTCGTAACGATCGTACAGTTTTTGCTTCAGGCGTATGTACCGTCTCTGTATCAGAGTCTTGGTATTTATATCCCTCTGATCGTAGTTAACTGTATCATCCTTGGAAGAGCGGAAGCTTATGCTTCTTTCAATCCGGTCATCCCGTCTTTCTTTGACGGCGTCGGTATGGGACTTGGATTTACCATCGGTCTTGCCAGTATCGGTATCGTGCGTGAGCTGATCGGAGCCGGAACCATTTTCGGTTTGCAGGTGATGCCTTCTTTCTATCAGCCGATGACGATCTTTATCCTTGCACCGGGAGCTTTTCTGGTCCTGTCCCTTCTGACAGCAGCCCAGAACCGCGTGAAACGTAAAATGCAGGAAAAAGGTAAAGAGACAAAGATCGGCAGCGGCTGCACAGGAGAATGTGCCTCCTGTGCAAGTTCCTGTAAAGGAGGGAGACGTTATGAGAGAATTACTTATGATTGCAGTCGGCACTGCGTTTATCAACAATGTTGTTTTGAGCCAGTTTTTGGGACTTTGTGCATTCCTTGGTGTGTCCAAGAAAATGGATACCGCAGCAGGCATGGGCGGAGCCGTTATCTTTGTTATCACGATCTCATCCTTTGTCACGGCTCTGATCTATAAATTTCTGCTCCTTCCGCTGAATGTGACTTACCTTCAGACGATCGTGTTTATTCTGATCATTGCAGCACTGGTACAGTTTGTGGAGATGTTTCTGAAAAAGAGCAGCCCATCTCTGTACAATGCACTTGGCGTTTATCTGCCGCTGATCACGACAAACTGTGCCGTACTTGGTGTGGCACTGATCAATGTACAGAAAAGCTACGGCATCGTAGAGAGCGTGGTAAATGGCCTGGCAACGGCGGTCGGATTTACGATCGCGATCGTGCTGATGGCCGGTATCCGTGAAAAAACAGAATACAATGATGTACCGGAATCTTTTAAAGGATCACCGATCGTTCTTCTTACAGCCTGTCTGATGGCTATCGCATTCTTTGGATTTTCCAGTCTGAAATAGGAAGGAGGAGTGGCGGATGAGCATGGAGATCATACTTGCGGCTGTGATCGTAGGAGGTACCGGACTGCTTCTGGGACTTTTCCTTGGATTGGCAGGGAAAAAATTTGCAGTAGAAATTGATGAAAAAGAACAGCAGGTAAGAGAACAGCTTCCGGGAAATAACTGCGGCGGCTGCGGATATGCAGGATGTGATGCGATGGCAAAGGCGATTGCAAACGGAGAGGCTCCGGTAAATGGCTGCCCGGTAGGGGGGAGATGCCGTGGCAGCAAAGATTGCCAGGATCATGGGGCAGAAAGCAGGAGAGAGCATCCGCAGAGTTGCCTTTGTAAAATGTGGCGGAACCTGTGACAAAGCAAAAGAATCCTGTCATTATTATGGAGTTCACGACTGTGAGATGATGGATTTTATTCCGGGAGGCGGACCGAAAACCTGTCATTATGGATGTATCGGAGACGGAACCTGCGAAAAGGTCTGTTCATTTGATGCGATTCATGTTATAAATGGAGTAGCAGTGGTAGACAAGGAGAAATGCAGAGCGTGTGGAGCATGCGTGGAGCATTGTCCGCGTCATCTGATCGAGCTTGTGCCATATGAAAGCCGTTATCTGGTACGCTGTGCTTCAAAAGATAAAGGAAAGCTGGTTATGCAGGCATGTGAGGCAGGGTGCATCGGATGTAAGAAATGCCAGAGAATGTCCTTCCGGTGCCGTTACTGTGGAGAACAATATTGCACATATCGATACTTCAAAATGTACCAACTGCGGAACCTGTGCATCGCTCTGTCCGAGAAAGGTGTTTACCGGACCGGATGCCAGGAAAGAGTCCTGAAGACATAAGAAGTAAAGAAAGGGGAATCAGGAATGAAGAAAAAGGGGTTTGGTGTGCTCGCAGTGCTGATGCTGAGTATGTTGCTTTCCGTAACCGCTTTTGCAAAAGGAAAGTGGAAGGTTGAGGAAGGTAACCGTTACTATTATAATGAGGATGGTACAAAGCAGAAAGGCTGGCTCACACTCAAAAAGGAACTTATTATTTTCTGCCAAAGACAGGGATCATGGCAACCGGTGTGCGGCAGATCGCAGGGAAAGACCTATGTATTTTCAAAAAGGGATTCTGCTGAAGGCATATGAAAGAGCCGGATTCAGGACAACTGCATCCGGAAAACTTTGCTATTCTTACGGTGACGGTACCGGCCGCCTGAAACGTCAGTGGTTTACCATCAATGGAAAGACGTACTACTTTAATAAAAAGGGCATGCCCTGACGGGATGGCAGAAGATTGACGGAAAGATTTATTATTTCAATAAAAGATATGTTTTGCAGAAAGAAAAATGGGTGAAATACAACGGTAAAAAGATGTATCTTGGATCCGACGGAACGTTTGTGAAAGATACCTGGATCGATGACAAGTATCTTGGGCCGGACGGCGTTTATATCAAAGGCTATCGTGATGACAGACGGACAAACAAAAGTAAAACCGGATGGGTTGGATACGGTCAGCAGTGGAGATATTACCGGAAGAACAAATTGGTGACCGGCTGGATCACCATTGGTGAGAAGAGGTATTTCTTTGGCTCGGACGGTTATATGCGTGCCGGATGGCTGAAAGATCAGGGGCATACGTATTATATGGATACCAGAAGTGCTACTTATGGACAGATGATGACCGGCTGGTGCAAGATCAAAAACAAGTATTATTATTTCTTCCGCACACCGGCAGAGCATAACGGAACCGTCTATCCGCAGGGTAGTATGGCGAGAAAGATTTCCATCCGTTTCTCTTTGGCAGACGGAACGCAGAAAATCTATATCTTTGGCAAAAACGGTGCCTGCACGAATTATTAAAAATTCAGAATCTCTGTCTGTGATTTCAGGCTGAGAAAAACCTCCCGGAGCGTTTCCTTTCCGGGAGGTTTTTGTTGCGGCATTAAGGAAAATGCAGCAAAAAACGGTCAGTGGAAGATTTTTTGCATATTCTGAATAGAAAGAGGAACAGGAGGGCTGTTATGGCAACGATCGTGATAGATGCCGGACATGGAGGAGCAGACCCGGGAGCTGTTTTGAAGGAAGACAGGAAAAAGACGATACACTGCGGCTGGCACTGGCAGTGGGAAAGATTCTGGAGGAAAACGGACAGAATGTGATCTATACCAGCACAACCGATGTTTATCAGACACCATTTCAGAAAGCAACGATCGGAAACGAAGCGAGAGCCGATTTTTTTGTTTCCATACATCGCAATTCCAGTCCGGTTGCCGGGCAGTATTCCGGTGTGGAAACACTGGTCTATGAGCGAAGCGGCATCAAAGAAGAGATGGCAGAAAACATCAACCGGGAACTGGAGGAAGCAGGTTTTGAAAATCTCGGTGTCAAAGAAAGACCGGGACTTGTCGTCCTTCGCAGGACTAAAATGCCGGCAGTACTGGTGGAAGCAGGGTTTATCAACAACGGAGAAGACAACCGGATCTTTGATGAAAATTTTGAGGAAGTCGCACAGGCGATCGCCGACGGTATTTTGCAAACCATCTATGCACAGGAAGTCGAATCTTATGAATACGAAAAAGAAGCAGAAACACCTTACCGCATCCAGCTTGGTTTTTTTAATCTGGAAGAAAATGCCAGGGCACTGCAGGCACAGCTGCTCTTTTGGGATACGATGCTGTGATCGAACCTGGAGAGGATGGGACTTACCGGGTTTACAGTGGATCTTTTGAAAAACTGGATAATGCGGCAAAAATGGAGCAGACACTGCGAAAAGCAGGATTTTCCACCTATATCGTACAGTAAAGGAATAAGAAAAAAACAAGAAACGTAAATCTTTACACTTTTTGTTTCCTGAGGTATACTAAGGAGCAGAGAATGGGCTTGGAAGAAAGGTACCATTTTATGGTGTGCATAGGAGGGCGGTATGTCTGTCTGCCCTCTGCACATATAGCAGAGTTTTCCTGGATGTAAAACGGAGAAAGTAACTGTAAACATAGTATGATGCCAGGGTCAAAAGGTCTAAATTCACATGAGCTTGCTCATAAGTGGATGAAAGACCTTGAGACCCGCCCCTGATATGAGCATAAAAGTGGGATGATAATCCCACGATATGCGAATACCGGAGAGGATTGTGGGAGTGCGATGCACGGAACAACCGTAGGCATCAGAGTTGGGGGCTTTTGACCCCAACATCATATATACATAGGGTAAATAATAATATTACCGGAGAGTGGAGTATGGATAAAAAGAAAAAATGGTTAAAAATCACACTTGGAATTATGGCACTGGTTATCGTGGGGGGTGTATATCGGCGGGATTGCCGCCTTTCATGGAAAATTCTTGAAGAACACGGACATTAATGGCATGGATGTTTCAGATATGACAGTGGAAGAGGCAGAGAAACTGATCAGAGAGCAGGCAGAAGATTATCAGATCACGTTAAAAGAACGCGGAAATAACAGTGAGACGATCACGGCAGAAGAGATCGGTTATCATTATGTTTCCAATGGGGAAATCGAAAATTTCCAAAATCCCAGCCATACGCCCTGTGGTTTGTAAGTTATTTCCGACCGGCATCTTATGCGTTTGAGACGGCAGTGCAGTATGATGAAACATTGCTGAAAGAAAAAGCGGACAGCCTTAAATGTTTTGATAAAGCAACAGCTAAAGCACCGGAAGATGCGAAAATGGTCTTTCAGGAAAGCGAAAACAAGTATGTGATCAAAAAAGAGAAGCAGGGTGCAAAGCTCAAACAGAAAAAAATTCTGGAAACTGCTTACAGAGACAATTTCAGAAAGAGACGGTCTGCTGGATCTGGAGAAAGAATCCTGTTATCAGACACCAAAAGTGACAAGTGATGATAAAGACTTAAACCAGCTGGTAGAGAATCTCAATCATTATGTGGATATCGAGATTACATACTGTTTTGGAAACCAGAAGGAGGTTCTGGACGGTAGTGTGGTAAAAGACTGGCTGACCTATGATAAAAAAGGGAAAGTGCTGGTAAAAGACGGTGCGATCAGCGACTATATCGCATCTCTGGCAGACAAGTATGATACCTATGACAAGCCACGGAAGTTCAAGACAAGTGACGGAACATATGTGACTGTGGAGGGCGGTTCATATGGATGGAAAATCGACCAGACAGCGGAGGCAGAAGAGCTGACAAAGCTGATGGAAGAAGAGCCGCACATGGAACGTACACCGATCTTTGCCCAGGAAGCAGACAGCTGGGAAAATGGTGACATGGGTGACACGTATGTGGAAGTTGATCTGACAAAACAACATCTGTGGATGTACAAAGAAGGAAACTGATCGTAGAATCGGATTTCTTATCCGGAACAATGACACCGGCTCGTGTGACACCGCCCGGCATTTTCCGGTTATACTATAAAAAATCACCGGCTGTTCTTCGAAGCACAAAACCGGGCGATAGTTACGAGACACCGGTTTCTTTCTGGATGCCGTTTAACGGCGGGATCGGATTCCACGATGCCACCTGGAGAGGAAGCTTCGGCGGTCAGATCTTCTGGAACAGCGGTTCTCATGGCTGCATTAATCTTCCGTACAGTGCCGCACAGACGATTTACCAGAATATCGAAAAAAGACTATCTGGTCATTTGCTTCTATCGGAACGGTGAGTATAAATATTAGATGTGAGATGATTCATATGTCATGCGATGCATGATGTGCACCTCGCAGCAAGAATGACAGAGGCATTCTTAAATGAAAAAAGAAAGAGGAAATGTATGCTCGAACAGATTGTAGAGCCACTGCTTGGGTGGTTCGGGGAACATGCACGGATTCTCCCGTGGAGAGAACAGCCGCAGCCATATCGCGTCTGGGTTTCTGAAATTATGCTGCAGCAGACACGTGTAGAGGCGGTAAAACCCTTTTTGAACGTTTTACGCAAGCTCTGCCGGACGTTCGATCCCCTTGCGGAATGTCCGGAAGATAAGCTTTTGAAGTTATGGGAGGGGCTTGGCTATTATAACCGCGTCCGGAATATGCAGAAAGCAGCACGGAATATGGTGGAATTTTATGACGGCGAAATGCCGGCAGACTATGAAAAACTGCTGGGTCTTCCTGGGATCGGTCCTTATACGGCAGGAGCAGTAGCTTCCATTGCCTTTGAGATCCCGGTTCCGGCTGTTGACGGAAATGTCCTGCGGGTGATCACAAGGATCACGCAGAATGACGGAGATATTTTGAAGCAGTCTGTCAAACGTCAGGTCGAGGAGGAGCTTCTGGCAGTAATGCCAAAAGGAAGATCCGGAGCCTTTAACCAGGCACTGATGGAACTTGGGGCGACTGTATGTGTGCCAAACGGGGCACCGAAGTGTGAGGAATGTCCGCTGTCAGGCGTATGCCTTGCACATCAGAACGGCAAAGAGATGGACTATCCGAAAAAGCACAGAAAAAGCCGCGTAAAATCGAAAAAAGACCGTTCTGGTGATAAGGGACGGCAGCAGGGCAGCAATCCGCAAACGTCCGGCAAAAAGGACTTCTGGCAGGTTTATATGAGCTTCCTAATCTCTCTGGATGGTTAAGCCAGGATGAAGTTCTGGACTGGCTGAAACAGGAAGGGCTGTCACCGATCCGTATCCGGAGATTATCGGATGCGAAACATATTTTCAGCCATGTAGAATGGCATATGACAGGATATGTGGTCCTGGTGGAAGAACTGGAAAACTATTTTGGAAAAGATATGCTTTTTATTGAGCCGAAAAGAACAGAAGAAGAATACCCGATCCGGCAGCTTTTTCAGCTTACACAGCCTATCTTCAGATCAGACTCGGACAGGAAAAATATGACGAAAAAATAAAACAGAAACGTGTATGGAGGAAAAAACGTGAAAATATTATCAATAGCAATTCCTGTTATAATTCTGCAGCCTATATGAGAAGATGTATTGATTCTCTGCTTTCGGGCGGAGAAGATGTGGAGATTTTAATTGTGGATGACGGTTCCACAAAAGACAATACCGCAGAGATTGCAGATGAGTATGAAAAAATTATCCGGGGATCGTAAAGGCGATCCATAAGGAAAACGGCGGACATGGAGAGGCAGTCAATGCCGGACTGCGTAACGCAACCGGAGTATACTATAAAGTGGTGGACAGCGATGACTGGGTAGATGTGGATGTTTATCTCGATATTATCAAAACTTTGAAAGAACTGGTGGCAGGTCCGCAGACTGTTGATATGTTCATCAGCAATTTTGTCTACGACAAGGCAGGTGCGAAGCACAAAAAGTGATGCGGTACAAGGCATTTCCTGAAAATGAAGTATTCCAGTGGGATCATGCAAAAAACTGCACATCGGACGTTACATTCTCATGCATTCCGTGATCTACCGTACCATGCTGCTACGGGAATGCAACCTGGAGCTTCGAAACATACCTTTTACGTGGATAATCTGTTTGTGTTCCAGCCGCTTCCGTATGTAAAAAATCTTTATTATAAAAATGTGAATTTCTATCATTATTTTATCGGCAGGGATGACCAGTCCGTCAACGAAAAAGTCATGATCTCCCGCATCGACCAGCAGATCCGTGTCAATAAGATCATGATCGACACCATGGCTGACAATAAAATCGCAGACAAGCGAATCCGCCAGTATATGACAAGTTATCTGGATATTATTACTACCATTTCCTCCGTTATGCTGATCCGCTCCGGCACAGAAGAAAATCTGGAAAAGAAAAAAGAACTGTGGCAGTATTTAAAAGCAAAAAGACGGCGGTCTATATTTCCGCCTGCGTCACGGTCTGTTTGGACGTACGATGAATTTGCCGGGCAGAGGAGGAAGAAAACTTTCGGTTGCAGCCTATAAGATCTCACAGAAATTTTATGGATTCAACTGATACAAAAGCGGCAGAGATAGGACGTTGTAATTCTGTGAGATTTATGGTAGAATTTTCACAGTTGAAAAAATGGATATTTTAGGAGGACAACATGGGAGAGGAAACGGTTTCCAAAAATTTTATTGAACAGATTATAGAAAAAGATCTGGCAGAGGGCAAATACGATACGATCTGTACTCGTTTTCCGCCGGAACAAATGGCTATCTTCATATCGGACATGCGAAATCCATTCTTTTAAATTATGGACTGGCTCAGAAATATCACGGCAAGTTCAACATGCGTTTTGATGATACAAACCCGACCAAGAAAAGAGTTGAGTTTGTAGAATCCATCAAGGCAGACATCAAGTGGCTTGGTGCAGACTGGGAAGACAGACTGTTCTTTGCATCGACTATTTCGGACAGATGTATGAAGCTGCTGTAAAGCTGATCAGAAAGGCAAAGCCTATGTATGTGACCTGACACCGGAGCAGATTCGCGAGTACAGAGGGACACTGACAGAACCTGGAAAAGAGAGCCCGTACCGTAACCGCTGCATTGAAGAAAATCTCCAGCTTTTTGAAGAAATGAAAGAAGGCAAATATGCCGATGGAGAAAAAGTTCTTCGTGCCAAGATCGATATGGCATCACCGAATATGAACATGCGTGACCCGGTTATTTACCGTGTAGCCCGCATGACACATCACAATACAGGAGATAAATGGTGTATTTATCCGATGTACGACTTCGCTCATCCGATCGAGGATGCCATTGAGGGTATTACACATTCTATCTGTACTTTGGAGTTTGAAGACCACAGACCGCTTTATGACTGGGTGGTAAAGGAACTGGAATATCCGCACCCACCGAAGCAGATCGAGTTTGCAAAGCTGTATCTGACCAACGTTGTTACCGGTAAACGTTACATCAAAAAACTGGTAGAAGAAGGTATCGTGGACGGCTGGGATGATCCGCGTCTGGTATCCATCGCAGCCCTTAGAAGAAGAGGATTCACACCAGAATCCATCAAGATGTTCGTTGACCTGTGCGGTGTCAGTAAAGCTCAGAGCTCCGTTGACTATGCAATGCTGGAGTACTGCATCCGCGAAGACCTCAAACTGAAACGTCCGCGTATGATGGCAGTCCTTGATCCGGTCAAACTGATCATCGACAATTATCCGGAAGATCAGATCGAGTACCTGGAAGCAGACAACAATCTGGAGAACGAGTCTCTTGGAAAACGTCAGGTTCCGTTCGGACGTGAACTTTACATTGACCGTGAAGATTTCATGGAGAATCCGCCGAAGAAATATTTCCGTCTCTTCCCTGGAAACGAAGTGCGTCTGATGAATGCATATTTCGTGAAATGCACAGGTTTTGAAAAAGATGAAAACGGAAATGTAACAGAAATCCACTGTACTTACGATCCAGAGACAAAGAGCGGAAGCGGATTTACCGGACGTAAAGTAAAGGGAACCATTCACTGGGTGGCAGCGAAGACTGCCAAAAAAAGTGACCGTACGTCTCTATGAGAACATTATCGATGAATCCAAAGGCGTATACAATGAAGACGGAAGTCTGAATCTGAATCGAACTCACTGACTGTAAAAAGAATGCTTCGTAGAGCCTGCACTTGCAGAAGCAAAACCATATGAAAGCTTCCAGTTTGTACGTCAGGGTTATTTCTGTGCAGATGCCAGAGATTCCAAAGAAGGGGCACCGGTATTTAACCGTATCGTGGCACTGAAAAGTTCCTTCAGACTGCCGAAACAGCAGTAAGGAAAAAGAATATAGAAATAATCATAATGTGTAAAAAGGAATATCCGATCAATGAAAAATCGGATATTCCTTTTTTGTATATCAGATGTGGGATGACGCATACCTCTGTAGATAAGAACATTCAAGTCGAACGCACGTGAGACTTGGTGCGTGATTTTGGTCAGCGAAAGCTGACATATTCTTCTCAAAATCACTGCACATTCTACACTTTTCAAAAAATCTCTGAAAAAAAGACAGAAACAAAAAGTGTGCAAACTGCAAAAGGGATGGAATTGCAATTTGCACACTCTTGAATTTTAACAGAAGCAAATCAGAACTTAAGCTTCCGGCGTTTCTTCCTCTGATTTTTCTTCGGCAGCATCAGCAACCATTTCTTCTGCCTCTTCCGGAACAGTTTCTTCTTCGTCAGAATCTTCCGGTTTGCTTTCTGCTTCTGCATGTTCAGTGACAGCCTCAGCTGTCTCTTTCGGTTCTTCTGCCTCAGCTTTGACGGTCTCTTCTTCTGCTTCTTTTTCGAAAATGGCTTCGGCCGTATCAGCGGTATTTTCCGCTGCTTCCTCCGGTACGGAAGAGGATGGAATGGTAACATACTCGCGGGCATCGGCAGCATCTTCACCATCAAAATCCTCAAGGTCATCATCTAAGAAATCATCCTCGAAATCTTCAAAATCATCCTCCCAATTCTCTTTCTCTTTTTTATGTTTTTGAAATATGCAAGTCCGGCACCTGCGGCAGCTCCCAAAAGTGCAGCACCTACCAGCCATTTGCTGTATTTTTTGACATAAACGAACTCCTTTCTCCTGTTTTAAAATCCTGACTGATGTCTGCGAATTGCTCTGTTATAAGGTAATTTTCGCAATTCTGAGCTATGCTTCAGTCAGTACCAAGTGCCCTAGATCCCAATGTCTTAGCTTGCAGGTAAGAACGATATTTTGAAATTTTGACACTGGCATTATATAATATTTCATATATGGTATTGTAATACTTTTCTATAAAAAGAAAAGGGGTTTATTTAAAAATTATCTGAACAAGAAACATGTAAAACAGTGTCCCTCCTCCAACGGAGAGAAGCGTGTTTTTCTTCCAGCAGTGTACCAGAACGATGGCAATGCCGGCGATCAGCTCTGGCAGTCCGAACGGTGCCTGCAGCAGGGAAACATTCTTGAAGCAGTAAACCACCAGCATACCGATGATAGCGTAAGGAAGTACTTTTCCGAGGTACATGATGTAAGCAGGTGTCTTGGATTTTCAGAAAACAAAAGGAACGGAAGTCCGCGTACAAAAAAGTCAGTAAGGACATGATCGCGATCAAGGCGATTGCCTGAGAATCGGGATACTACGCATGTGAATCATCTCCTTTCTGATCTTCTCTTTCCATATGCTCCTCCAGCGGCTTACGAAGCAGTGTCAAGATCGTAAGAATGGAGAGCATGGCAGGAATGATAAAACGGTCCGGCCCGAAAAGAAGCAGACAGATCACAGAGCAGATCACACCGGTGATTGCCGGGATATGATTTTTGCTGTTCAGCCACTGATCAGTAAAGATTACAATAAACAGTGCTGTCATGACAAAATCCACACCTTTTGTATTGAAGTTGACCAGGGAACCAAAGAGTGCACCGAACGTGCAGCCGATGATCCAGTAAACGTGATCCAGCATGGAGATAAACAAATAGAACCATCCCTTGTCCACACCGTCCGGAACCGGGGTTGTAGCAACCAGAGAATAGGTCTCATCGGTCAGCTCATGGATCAGCAGAAGCTTTTTCTTTCCGGTGTCTTTGTATTTGTCGATGATGGAAAGACCGTAGAAGAGATGCCGTACCTGGATCATCAGTGTCATGATCGCGGTGGAGATCAGGCTGGCACCGCTTGCGAGCAGGTCGATCGCCACATACTGCATCGAGCCGGCATAAATAAAGATGGACATAAAGAAAGCCCAGATAAAAGAATATCCGTTGCTTTCAAGCAGTATGCCAAAGCCCATACCAAGAAAAAGATAGCCTGCCATAACCGGAAGTGTGTGAGGAAAGGCAGACCTGAATGCTTTGCTTTTCATGTTCATTTCCTCCTTGAAATGTATCAGCAATTAGTATAGCATGGTGGGTGAAATATGTCAAAATATAGGAGAAAAAAGCATGAAATTTTATGATGCATTAACAGATTTTATTTTCACAGAACAGAAACCGGAAAAAAGCAGATGCGATCTTTGTTCCGGGCGGATTGTATGGTGAGATCGCACAGCATGCGGCAGAGCTTTACCAGCAGGGCTTTGCATCACTTGTCGTGCCTTCTGGAAAGTACAGCATTGTGGAAGGAAAATTTACTGAGGTACAGTCACCGGAGAAATATAAAGGCAGATATTTTGAGACAGAAAGTGATTTTCTGACGCAGATCCTTGTGGATGAAGGGGTAAAAAAAGCGATATTCTGCAGGAAAAAGAAGCATCTTATACTTATCAGAATGCATTATTTACCAAGGATCTTCTCGAGAAAAAAGGGCTGCATTTAAAAAAAGTGATCCTGTCCTGTCAGGCATATCACGCCAGAAGATGTCTGATGTATTATCAGTTTGTTTTCCCGGAAATCGAATTTATCGTCTCACCGGTCATTACCAGGGGTGTTTCAAAAAGAAAACTGGTATCAGAGCGAGTACGGTATCTGTCTGGTACTCAAAGAGGTGGAACACTGCGGCAGCCAGTTCGCAGATATGATGTGCGACCGTGCCTCTGTCCGATAAATGTCGGTAGAGATGACAAAGATTGCATGAAAAGTGTTACAGAAATTTGACGGAAAACCAGTTTCGTGTTATGCTGTAGCGGCAGAAAACCGTTCACAAAAGAGGAGTGATCTTATGATAAAAGCAGCAATTTTTGATCTTGACGGTACGATCGGAGATACCGTGGAATCCATCGCTTACAGTGGCAATCGTGCCCTCAGGGATATCGGATACCAGGCATTTCCGGTGGAAAATTATAAATATTATGCAGGTGATGGCGTAGATGAACTGGTCCGCCGTACCCTGCGGGATTCCGGTGATACGAACTGCAGTCAGTTTGAGCAGATGAAAAGCATTTACAAAGCGTATTTTGCAAAAGACTGCATGTACCATGTAAAGCCGTTTCCGGGTATTTGCGAGATGCTTTCAGAACTGAAAAAAGAGGGATCCGGATCGCCGTACTTTCCAATAAACCGCATGCTCAGGCCATCGATGTGGTGGAGAGTCTGTTTGGAAAAGATTATTTTGATTACATCCAGGGACAGACAGAAACGATCCGACGCAAACCCGCACCGGACGGAGCGTTTGCCATTGCAGAAAAGTTTGCAGTAGAAACCGGAGAATGTCTTTATGTCGGAGATACAAACACGGACATGCAGACCGGCAATGCGGCACATATGCATCCGGTAGGGGTTCTGTGGGGATTCCGCGACCGAAAAGAATTAGAAGAAAATCACAGTGAATATGTGATTGAAAAACCACAGGAACTGATTGAGATCCTGGAAAAGATAAACGGAGGAGACAACAAGTGATAAAACTGGTAGCAACCGATATTGACGGCACACTGATACGGGAGAGCAGTTCTGTGCTGCCGGAAGAAATTTTTTGATCTGATCCGGGAACTTCGAAAACGTGATATCTATTTTGCGGCAGCAAGCGGAAGACAGTACATGGGACTGAAACGACTGTTTGCTCCGGTGGCAGATCAGATGCTTTTTATCAGTGAAAATGGTTCCAACGTTGTATGGAAGGACGAAGAACTTTATGCTTCCGTGATCGATCCGAACCTGATAAAAGAGATGCAGGAATATGCAAAACATTTCCCGAATATGCATCTGACCTTATCGACAACAAAAGCGATGCATTCTACCGGAAGCGATGACCTGTCCTATCGGAAAATGATGGTGGATGGCTATCAGAATGACATGATTTTTGATGATGACGAAGACGGCACCAAACTGAAAGTGATCAAAATGTCTCTGTACTGTGAAAGCGGGATTCGGCCTTATGCAAAAGAAATCGAAGATTACTGGCAGGGCAGATTAAACACCGTAGTGGCAGGTGCACCGTGGATTGATTTTATGAACAGGAACCGATAAAGGTGCAGCACTTCAGTTCGTACAGCAGTATTTTCAGGTAAAAAAAGAAGAGACGCTGGCATTCGGGGATAATCACAACGATCTTGGAATGATCCTGGCAGCAGGAGAGGGATGTGCAGTTTCTACCGCAAGAACCGCAGTCAAAGAGGCAGCAAAACATATCGTTGGAAGCTACGAAGAAAAAAGGGGTCATAAAGGCACTTCAGGAGCTGCTAAAGAAGCAGAAATAAATAATGAGATGTTGAGATCAAAAGATATTTGGATCTTAATCAATACTTGTAATTGGCAAGTGGGCCGGAGAGAAAAAAAGGAGGAATTTATAAGTAACTAAATATATTGCTTAATATGGTTAAATGTGTTTAAATATACCTATGGAGGTATTATTATGAACACGTCAAATATCACGAATTATAAACCAAAAGATTTTGCTGAATTAATAGGTGTTTTTGTGAAAACATTACAGCGTTGGGACAGGAAATGAATTCTAGAGGCAAATCGGACTCCAACTGATAGGCTTTATTATACTTACGACCAATATCTTCAATTCAAAGGCATAAATACCGAAAATGATATGCGACAAGTGGTTATTTATACAAGAGTGTCTACAAGAAATCAAAAAGATGATTTACAAAATCAAGTCGCGTTTTTACGACAGTTTTGTAATGCTAAAGGAATTATTGTTGATCAATGTATTGAAGATTATGGAAGTGGTCTTAATTACAATCGTAAGAAGTGGAACAAATTATTAGATGAAGTGATGGAACAAAAAATCAAAACTATAATCGTAACTCACAAAGATAGATTTATCAGATTTGGTTACGACTGGTTTGAAAAATTCTGCACGAAGTTCAATACGACTATCGTGGTAGTGAACAATGAAGAACTATCACCACAAGAAGAACTCGTGCAGGATATTGTTTCCATACTTCATGTGTTCTCCTGCAGATTGTATGGACTTCGTAAGTATAAAAAACAAATAGAGAGGGACGAGGAAATTGCTAAAGAGCTTCAAGACGGAAATCCATCCGACAGAAGAGCAGAAAGTCAGGATTCATAAGACAATAGGAACTTGCCGATATGTCTATAACTTCTACCTTTGTCACAACAAAGCCTTGTATGATAAAGGTGAAAAGTTTATGACTGGTAAGGGCTTTAGTGTATGGCTTAACAATGAATACATTCCAAATAATCCTGATAAAGCATGGATTAAAGAAGCTTATTCAAAAGCCGTGAAAAGATCCATCGAAGACGGATGTACTGCTTTTACAAGATTTTTCAATCACGAGAGTGCTTTTCCTAAGTTCAAAAAGAAAGGCAGATCTGATGTAAAGATGTATTTCGTTAGAAATAACCCAAAGGATTGCGTGTGTGAAAGGCATAGACTTAAGATTCCAACTTTGGGTTGGGTCCGTATCAAAGAAAAAGGATATATTCCAACAGCTAAAGACGGATATGTGGTTAAAAGTGGCACGGTCTCAATGAAAGCTGGTAGATACTATGTTTCAGCTCTTGTAGAAATTTCTAATAACAAGATTGCTAATAGTTTCAATGCAGGAATTGGTATAGACTTGGGGATAAAGGATTTTGCCATTGTTTCCAATGGTAAGACTTATAAGAACATCAACAAGTCAGCAAGACTGAAAAAGCTTGAGAAACAACTTATTCGAGAACAGAGAAGTCTTTCTCGAAAATATGAAAAATTTACAGAAAGGAGAGTCTGCTCAAAGAGCAAATATACAAAAACAAAAGCTTAGGGTACAAAAACTTCATCAAAGAATTAATAAGATTCGAACCGATTACATCAATAAGACAATCGCAGAGATGGTGAAAACCAAACCATCGTATATAACGATTGAAGATCTGAATGTAAAAGGTATGATGAAAAATCGACATCTTTCAAAGGCGGTTGCTTCGGAGAAATTCTATGAATTTAGAACAAAGCTCCAGGCGAAATGCAATGAAAACGGAATTGAACTTCGTGTGGCAAACAGATGGTATCCATCTTCTAAAACCTGCCATTGCTGCAAAAATATCAGGAAAGATTTAAAACTTTCAGATAGAATTTTCAAATGTAGTTGTGGTTATGTCGAAGATAGGGATTTCAATGCTGCTTTTAATTTGAGAGATGCTACGACTTACGAAGTTGCATAAATAAACGCAAACGTGGGTGTGTACCGAAGGCTATTTCGGGAATTTACGACTATGGAGTGTACAAGAACTTGTGAGTAGATATGATTTCGGTCAATCAAAAGTATACACAAGGAAGCAGTAAGTAGAACTCGTGAGGGTCTACATTATCTCGGTGTGAGTATATTTAATCACATTTTGAGTGAAGATGTACGTGACTATCTGGATGAGAGCGGAATGGATGCGGCACAGCTTTCCAAAGACGAGATTTTGCAGGCATCCGAAGTGTTTGCACTTCCGGGTGGAAAATATCTTGTAGTTCTTGCCTGAGAAATTCAGACGGAGATTTCCTGGCGAGTGTAAAGAAATGATGGAAGTTTTATAAGGTGCTGTCTGCGAAAAAACAGCAGAGCATGTGCAAATAAACGTCATAAAATGATTTTGTAAAATAGGACGCCATGATGATTCGAAAACAATCTCACGACGGAAGCCTTGCTACCGTCAGTACGATTTGTTTTCGAATTCATCATGGCTATGCTGTTTTACGTTCCCTTCGGGGAATTCGTTCATTTGCACATGCACAAATTTATAGACTTTCATGAAAGCTCTATTTATATCAGAAAATGTCTCCCCAAATCAATGCTTTATACTGAAATAAGAATTGGCAACAAGAATGTTTTAACTCCCCACAGAATCAGCAGATGCACCGGATAAAACCAGTAGAAGAACCATTTGCCGGATTTCCCGCGTTTTCCGTTATAGAACCAGACAGGAATAAAAGCAAGCGGTGCAGTCGTCTCCCAGCTAAAGGCAACAGCTCCGGCTACGACCTGCTTCATCCGATCATAGCGGAAAATATAGAGCAGTTCGATCAGCAGAACACCGCGATAGCCATAATCTGTATGCAGAGCCCATGCAAGCACCATTGCCAGGATTAAAACAAGCACCTGTGCCACAGGCTGTGCTTGCATTCGGAAGTAATCGCATAGCATCATAGCAAGCAGTCCGATCAGCAGGGTGAAAAGACGTTTTGGTGTACTGGATCAAAGAGACGTCCCATGATCGCAAGATCAAAAGGGATTTCGAGACCAGTGCAAACAGAAAAAGGCGGAGTGCATATTTTTTCGGTCGTGCGTGTGCAGAAATCCTTCTACTAACAAAAAGCAGAAGATCGGAAAGGAGACACGGCCGATCAGACGGAGGATACGGTCTGTGTTCCGAAGCATTTCAAAAAGAGCCGCATCATTTCGTGTTTCATCTACAAAAGGAGCCCGCGTTCGAAAACGCAGGCACCTATGTGGTCAATGAGCATGGTAATCATTGCAATCTTTTTTAAAGAACTCCCGGTCAGGGAAGGGGATTGTCTGCTCATCTGTTTTATTTTGCCAGCAGCATCATGATCTTATTGCTGCGGGTGATGAATTTGGTCATTTCTTCCGGTGCAAGTGGTTTATGGCTCAGCATTGCCAGGTCATAGAGCTGTTCACACATCATCGGTACATGTTCAGAATCTTTGTGATTGAAGATATACTGAACCAGTTCATTGTTTGCATTCAGAACTAAAGTAGCAGGACCGCCAAACATATTCGGATCCATTCCATACATATTATACATCTTCATCATATCCTGCATACGGCGTGTTTCCTCAGACAGAACAATCATCGAAGAGACAGAAGCATTTTTTCAGTTTTTCTACTTTGACTTCCAGCTTATCATCGTTCAGTGCTTTGTGGAATACATCCGTCAGAGTTTCTTTTTCTTCTTTCAGATCTTCTTCGGAAACTTCTTCTTTCATATCTGCATTGACATCTGCATCGATACGCTCGAATTTGATGGTGTCATCCTGACGCTCCAGATGTGTGATGAAAGCAGAGTCGATATTATGTTTCAGGATCACAGCATCAATGCCCTGTTCTTTGAACAGATTGATGTACTGACTCTGCTGAACTTCATCAGTGACATAGAAAAGTACAGTTTTTTCTTTTTTTGCTTTTCTTCTGCATTTTCTGTGCTTTCTGTTTCTTTTACAGCTTCCGCAGTATCTTCTTTTTTTGTTTTCTGCAACAAAATCCTGAAGAGTCAGATATTTGCCGTCGAGGTTCTTGAACAGCAGACAGTCTTTGATACGGTCATAGAATTTGTCATCTTTAATACAGCCATATTTAATAAACGGGCTGATGTCATCCCAGTATTTCTCATAGGATTCTCTGGCTGTCTTACACATACCGGTCAATTTGTCTGCAACCTTTTTGGTAATATAATCAGAGATTTTCTTTACAGTACCGTCGTTCTGCAATGCACTTCTGGAAACGTTCAATGGCAGATCCGGACAGTCGATCACACCTTTTAACAGCATCAGGAATTCAGGAATCACTTCTTTGATGTTATCCGCAATAAATACCTGATTGTTATACAGTTTGATCGTACCTTCTACAGAGTCATATTCTGTGTTGATCTTAGGGAAGTAGAGGATACCTTTCAGGTTGAACGGATAGTCCATGTTCAGATGGATCCAGAACAGGGGCTCCTTGTAATCCATAAATACTTTGCGGTAGAAATCTTTGTATTCGTCTTCGTTGCATTCATTCGGATGCTTTGTCCACAATGGATGGATATCATTTAAAGCAACCGGACGCTTCTGGATTTTAACCATTTCTTTTGCAGGAGAAACTTCAACGATTTCTTTTTCACCGTTCTCATTTTCTTTCTCTTCTGTTTTGGCATCTTCGTGGATGTGTTCGATCACAACATCGTCGTCACGCAGTTCGCTCTCTTCAATGGTTTCGTATTCCGGTTCTGCGTTTGCTTTGGAGAGGAAGATCTCAACCGGCATGAAAGAGCAGTATTTGTCCAGAACTTCTCTTGTGCGGTATTCGTTTGCAAATTCAACACTTTCTTCATTTAAATAAAAGTGATCTCTGTACCTACGGTTGTTTTGCTGCCGTCACCGATCGTGTACTGTGTGCCGCCGTCACATTCCCAGTGAACAGCTGTTGCACCGTCACGGTAGGAGAGTGTATCGATATGTACTTCATCTGCTACCATGAATGCGGAATAAAAAACCAAGACCGAAATGACCGATCATTTCATCTGCATTTGTCTTGTCTTTTGTATTTCTCAAGAAAAGCAGTCGCACCGGAGAAGGCGATCTGGGTAATATATTCTTCGACTTCGTCTGCGGTCATACCGATACCGTTATCGATGAATTTCATAGTTTTTTCTTCCGGATTTACGATAACCTGAATAGAAGCTTTGTAATCTTCCGGAAAAGTATATTCACCCATGATTTCCAGTTTTTTTCAGTTTGGTGATGGCATCACATCCGTTGGATACCAGTTCACGGATAAATATATCATGGTCAGAATATAACCATTTCTTTATAATAGGAAATATATTGTCACTGTCGATGGATAAGTTACCTGTTCTATTTGTATTACTCATAATCGTTCACACCTTTCAATAATCTTGCAGCAGCCAAGTTTTCTTATGACTGCCCTATGCAAGATAGTTTAGTACCGTTCTATGGAAATGTCAAGGGAAAATCAGCACTCAAACGCAACGAGTGCTAACAAAAAAGTATTAACTTTCTAAAGAAAGTATAAACTTCTGGATTTTCTGATCCCAGGCATGTTCCAGGGACTTATCCATTGAGAAAATGTTAAGAGATGTTCCGGTTACAGCATTCAGCCGACTATCTTTATAACGCAGATTTAAAAACAGGCCGTTGATGTCGGAGACTGTGAAAGAAGTATCTGTTTCGGACAGAAATGATTCGACTGCACGGGAAGAGAGCTGCAGGACGATCGAGAAAGAAAGCGGTGTGTGGTTGCCGCGGATCAGTTCAAAGCAGACGGGACGCAGCTGTTTCCAGCGGGCGATCGGTGTGCGGTCTTTATAGAGTGTCTCATATTCTTCTTTCGTATAATAATCTTTTCAGAATATGTCCATCCATATGGAAAGAGGCAAATGTAGAAAGAGAAAGCTCCGGAACGCAGAATGCATCAAAGGTACTGCGGCAGAGCAGATGGTTCATAAACAATTTTACTTCTGGTTATAGGAATAGAAATCATAAGTACCTCCTGTCAGAAAGCGGACATATACAGGATTTTTGGTGATATGGTCCGTGTATTTTTCAGTATAGCGGAAAAAACCGAAAAAAGAAAAGAAGAAAAGCATTGCAAAATATGCGATATGTGTTATAGTAGAATGTAGTATTAAAAACCAGATAACATGATGTGAGTGTTAAGATTTATCTCAGCCGAGAAGACTCCCACTTCTGCAAGTGGTGAGTAATAACAAGTCTTTCTCAGTGGGAGTACAATCTCCGACTGAGATAAACGCTCCCGAGAATGTGCAGTGATTCTGAGAAGAATATGTCAGCTTTCGCTGACCAGAATCACGCACCAAGTCTCACGTGCGTTCGACTTGAATTTTGACATTCATACCATATCAATAGAAGATAAAAATTCTGTGAAAATCTACAGAAGGTCTGGCTTGTGAACATCGCAGCACTTTTATTTTCATACTGCGGCGATGCACATTTCTGTATAGATTTGAATAAGCGGAATTTAATATGGAGGATTTATAGATGAGTTTCAGAGTAGTGATCGACAGCTGCGGGGAGCTGACAGATGAGATGAAAAAGAGCGGCAATTTTGTGTCTGCACCGCTGACACTGCAGGTGGATGAGTATATTGTACAGGATGATGAGGAACATTTCAACCAGGCAGAGTTTTTAAAAAAAGTAGCGGAGTGCCCAAACTGTCCGAAATCTTCCTGCCCATCGCCGGAAATATATCGTGATGCCTACGACTGTGATGCAGATCATGTTTATGCAGTGACGCTTTCAGAAAAACTGAGTGGATCTTACAACAGTGCAGTTCTTGGCAAAAATCTCTATCTGGAGGATCATCCGGATGCAAAAGTTTATGTATTCAATTCCTGCTCGGCATCTGTTGGTGAGACGCTGATCGGACTGAAAATCCAGGAGCTGGAAGAAAAGGGACTTTCTTTTGAAGAAGTTGTAGAACAGACAGAGGCTTATATTCTCTCACAGGATACCTGGTTTGTCCTGGAAAATCTGGACACCCTTCGTAAAAACGGCCGTCTCGGTACCGTAAAGGCTCTGGTAGCGACTGCACTGAAGATCAAACCGGTCATGGGATCTACAGAAGAAGGCACGATTATTCAGCTGGATCAGGCAAGAGGCATGAAGAAAGCTCTTGTAAAATGGTCAATTCAATCGAGGAGAAAAATCATCCGATCCACAGGAGCGTATGGTTGGGATCGCTCACTGTAATTGTCCGCAGAGGGCAGAGATGGTAAAAGAGGAGATCATAAAGAGGCTGCCGTTTAAAGATGTGATCCTGGTCAATACCGCAGGTGTCAGCAGCATGTATGCAAACGATGGTGGAATTATCGTAGTTGCATAAGTTTTTAAAATAGTGTATACTATGATGCTAGAAAGGATTGTGGGAGTGCAACGCACGGAACAATCCGTAGGCATCATAGTTGGGGACTTTTGACACCCACATCATACTATTAAGAAACTATATATAAGGAGTGAAAGACATGAGTCAGGCAAAAGTGGATCGCTACAAAGAAGAAAAAGCAGAAACGCGAAAAGCTTCAGAAAAAAGAAAAAAAGAGAGTTACTGCTCTGGAAAATAGTGGGCATTATCGTGCTGGTTGCTCTTGTTGGCTGGATTGGTTTCTCGGTATACCAGAATGTTCAGAAAGATGCGTCTCATACATATGAAATGAAAACAGATGCACTGGATCATTACATGAACGGTTTAAATGCTGAGACAGAAACTTCAAGTGAAGCGTCCACAGAGACAACAGAAAAAACGACAGAAGAAACTGCAGCAGAGACTTCTGCTGAAAGTAACAGTAACCGAAGCAGCCGGTGAGACGGCAGCAGAATAAAAGAAAAAGAAACTGCGTTATCGTGAAAACGAGAGGCAGTTTTTATGTCTGAAAGAAACTGCTTCTGTTATATTTTTTCAGAATGGTTTCTGAAAGGAAAATTGTACAGAAAAAAAACGGCAACGTTTGTTATGTATTTAACAAAATAACTACATCTTGTGCTATGTTAAGATGAAAGCGACAAAACATAGAAACACAAAATCACAGAGAAAGGAAGATAGAAAACATGAAGGATTTTAAACAGTGGGATGGTTTCGCTGGAAGACTCTGGAAAGAAGGCGTAGACGTCCGTGATTTTATTCAGAACAACTACACTCCGTACGACGGAGATGATTCCTTCCTGGAGGGACCGACAGAGGCTACAAATCGTCTGTGGGGAAAAGTATCTGAACTTCAGAAAGAAGAGAGAGCAAAGGGCGGTGTCCTTGATATGGAGACTGATGTTGTAACAGGCATCACTGCATATGGAGCTGCTTATATTGATGACAGCATGAAAGAGCTGGAGCAGGTTGTAGGTCTTCAGACCGACAAGCCTCTGAAACGTGCCTTCATGCCCTACGGCGGAATCAAAATGGCGGAGAAATCCTGTGAGATGTATGGATATAAACCAAATCCACAGCTTCATGAGATCTTTACCAAATATCACAAAACACACAATCAGGCTGTATTTGATATTTACACACCAGAAATGATGAAAGCCCGTCACAATAAAATTCTTACAGGTCTTCCGGATACCTACGGACGTGGAAGAATCGTTGGCGACTATCGTCGTGTTGCTCTGTACGGTATTGATTACCTGATCGAGCGCAAAGAAAGCAGACTTCGCTGCAACAAATCGTCAGGGAATGCGTCGTGGTGACTTCCAGTTAAGAGAAGAGATCGCAGACCAGGTTCGTGCACTGCAGGAAATGAAAGAAATGGCTCAGATCTATGGCTATGACATTTCCGAGCCGGCTAAGAACGCAAGGGAAGCTGTCCAGTGGCTGTACTTCGGATACCTTGCAGCAATCAAAACTCAGAACGGTGCTGCAATGAGCGTTGGACGTGTATCCACATTCCTTGATATTTATATTAAGAGAGATATTGCAGAAGGCATCCTGACTGAGAAAGAGGCTCAGGAGCTGATCGACCATCTGGTAATGAAATTCCGCATGGTAAAATTTGCTAGAATCCGCGTCTTACAACCAGCTCTTCTCCGGTGACCCGGTATGGGCTACTCTGGAAGTTGCAGGTATGGGTCAGGACGGACGTTCCATGGTAACAAAGAACGATTTCCGTTTCCTGCATACTCTGGAAAACATGGGACCGTCCCCGGAACCGAACCTGACCGTTCTGTATTCCGAACGTCTGCCTGAGACATTCAAAAAATATGCAGCACATATCTCTGTTACAACAAGTTCTATCCAGTATGAGAACGACGATGTTATGCGTCCGGTATGGGGCGATGACTATTCTATCTGCTGCTGTGTATCTGCTACTGAGACAGGTAAAGAGATCCAGTTCTTCGGAGCAAGAGCAAACCTGGCAAAATGTCTGCTGTATGCGATCAACGGCGGTGTTGATGAGAAGACACAAAGAGATCAGGTAGCACCGAAATATCAGGCGATCACATCCGAATATCTGATTATGATGAAGTTATGGATAAATATGACACCATGCTTGACTGGCTGGCTCATCTGTACGTTGGAACTCTGAACATGATCCACTACATGCATGACAAATACTACTATGAAGCAGCAGAGATGGCTCTGATCGACACCGATGTAAGACGTACCTTCGCAACCGGTATCGCAGGATTCTCTCACGTAGTAGACTCCCTGTCCGCTATCAAATATGCAAAAGTAAAAACGGTTCGTGATGAAAGCGGAATCGTTACCGATTATGAGATCGAAGGAGACTTCCCAAGATACGGTAATGACGATGACAGAGCAGACGAGATTGCTGTATGGCTGCTTCGTACCTTCATGGACAAACTGAAATACTGCCATACCTATCGTGATTCTGAGCCGACAACATCTATCCTGACTATTACATCCAACGTAGTATACGGTAAAGCTACCGGTACTCTGCCGGATGGTAGAAAACTGGGAGAGCCTCTGGCACCAGGAGCTAACCCATCTTACGGCGCAGAAAAGAGCGGCCTGTTGGCTTCTCTGAACTCTGTTGCTAAGCTGGAATATGAGCTGGCACTGAATGGAATCTCCAATACACAGACCATTAATCCGGAAGCTCTTGGACATAGTGATGAAGAGCGTACAGATAATCTGGTACATGTACTGGATGGATATTTCGATCAGGGTGCACATCACCTGAACGTAAACGTATTTGGTACAGAGAAACTGATCGACGCAATGGAACATCCGGAAGAAACCGGAGTATGCAAACTTCACGATCCGTGTTTCCGGATACGCAGTTAAGTTCATCGACCTTACAAGAGAGCAGCAGCTGGATGTTATTGCCAGAACCTGCCACGAAAGGATGTAATATGGAAAACGGGGCAAAAACAGGATATGTTCATTCTCTGGAAAGCTTCGGCTCTGTGGACGGACCGGGAGTCCGTTATGTGATCTTCTTAAGCGGCTGTGCGATGCGATGCCAGTTCTGTCATAATCCGGATACCTGGAATATGACAGCCGGCAAAAGCTACACAGCTGATGCCCTTCTGAAACAGGCAGTAAAATACCGCACTTATTGGGGAAATAAGGGCGGTATTACTGTAAGTGGGGGAGAACCGCTGCTTCAGATTGATTTTGTGACAGAACTGTTCCGCAAGGCAAAAGAGATGGGGATCCACACAACGCTGGATACGAGCGGCAATCCTTACACGGAAAAAGAGCCATTCTATTCAAAATGGCTGGAACTGATGAAATACACCGATCTGATTCTTCTGGATATCAAGCATATTGATGAACAGGAGCATATTAAACTGACCGGTCAGACCAACAAAAATATTCTGGCTATGGCAGAAAAGTTATCGGATATGGGAAAACCGGTATGGATCCGTCATGTACTGGTTCCGGAGCGGAGCGACCGTGATGATTACTTGCACCGGCTTGCAGATTTTATCCACACACTGAAAAATGTGCAGCGTGTGGAAGTACTGCCATACCATACGCTGGGCGTGTTCAAATGGGAAAATTTAGGGATTCCATATCAGCTTGAAGGGATCAATCCGCCAAGTGCAGAGCGGATCAAGAATGCAGAAGAGATTCTGGCGTTCAGGAAATAGAAATAACAGGAAAATTTTAAATGTGCAAAGGAACAATGCCCTGAAGGACACATAAAAGTGTCTTCCTGGGCATTGTTCCTTTTGCACATTTGGAAAGCGGACATTCACAATCCGCTTCTCTGCGTTCAAATTTCAATATTTCACGAGTTTTTAAAGCAGAGAAAATTTACTCCACAACCGGTGGCACAAAATATTCGATCGCATTTCGCAATTTCGGATGATTAGCGGATGGTAACGCTGCGTTTTCGGCTGTTATACGTATAGACTTTTTCACCCAGATCTTTTAAAACCTTTATATTTCTTTTTACAGTATCTCGTTTTCGAAGAAAAGAGGAGCATCGATAAAAGTGACCTTTGCATGGATATATTTGAAAAAGGATTCTCTCTTGTCGTTGTTTCCATGATGCGGAGCCTGAAGATACGTTGCCTTCAGACGTTTGTGATAAGTTTTGATAAGTCTTTTGCCAATGCTGCTCACAATATCTCCGGTGAAAAGCATACTTGTTTTTTTTACCGGAAATTTTAAAAACCAGAGAAGAACCATTGCAGATATCTTTGGTCGTATCTTTCAGATTACGGCTGTAACCATTAAAAATTCAAAATCCAGACCGGCGAAGGAAAAAGTATCATCTGCTTTTGCCCACCGGATTTTGGGATTTTTTCTTACAAGACGTGAAAACTTCTGAAATACCTGATATTCATCCCATGGATATTGATAGTGTCTGTAACGGGAAGCGTTGATCTTTGGTGCAATAACCTGATCAATCTGTATGCCGTCCGGATTGGCAAAAATCTGATTAAAAGCTCCGACATGATCCGGATGCGGATGTGTGATAATCCAGAGATTTACCTTTCCGCCCAGTTTCTTTATGGTATCGCGTACTCTTTTCGCATCATAATCCCATCCACCGTCAATTACGATCAGTTTGCCGTTGCTTCCTTTGATCGTATAAAACATGGACTGCTGAAAATCAGAATCAGAGCCATGTTGCGTGACCTTCCAGGAAGATGCATAAACTTTTTGTCCGCAGCCAAGGTGCAGGCTGAAGAATAAAAAGAGTCCGGCGAAAAAGAAAAAAAAAAGTATGTGAGTGGAAAACCGGTGTTTTATTTCTCATTGGGATCCCTCCTTTAGTGATATATTTATCATATTGTCTTTTATACTGTTTTGCAGGAATTATCATTAACATTTCATTTTTCAGCTTCCACAACCAGTGGTATGAAATATTCGATCGCATTTCGCAATTTCGGATGATGGATCACAAAATGAATCGCCGGGGCATTCCCTTTGGAGATCATCGCCCATTTTCCTTCGTGCAGAATGATCTGCAGATTTTGAAAAGGATTAGAGGAAGATGTGGTCAAATGATAATTCGGATGTAAACAGGCAAAAGTTTCTGCCTGTTTTTCTGCTCCAGATATTCTTCATAGCTCACTGGTATGTTATCTGGAAAAAACATACCGGACAGTGGAAGAGAAAGTGCATGAAGATAAAAATCTTTTTCGGTGAGGAGTGGAATTTCGTCTTCGATCACATCATGTTCCAGAATTTTTTCGGTGATATCACGCTGATTTTGTGCAAAGTCAAGAATGGAAGCCTGATCCTTTGCAGAAAGTCTGTGTTTCTGTAAAAAATCTTTCAGATAATCAGAAACCAGCGTGTAAAGTGGCAGGGAAGAAAGAATGCTGCGGCGTTTTCCTGGTGTGGAAGTGTCGGCAAGCAGAAAAGCATTCAGTTTTCCGGCGTGATCTTCTCGATAAATATCCATCAGAGGAGAAGCATTTAGCAGCAATGCTTCTGCACGCTTTGTATAATAAGCAATATCTTCTTTTTTGTCTTGGAAAGATAATAACGCCCTTCGCTGTGATGACCCGAAATTGCTTCACCGGAAAGTACGGCAGCTCCGGATACTTTCAGGAAATGATGAAAAAACATTGCCGGGATCGGATTTCAGATAATAAGGAGAAATCTGCCCTGTCATATACATCGGTATCCAGCTTTCAAGACCAAGCATCATCTCATCAAAAGAACGGTCAAGATTATGTATTTGATGAAGATGCAGTCCTTTTTTCAGGAGCAGAGCCATACCAAACATCCATTTCTTTGGAAAATCGGGGTCTTTTGCCATTTCTTTTATTGGCATATCGCTGTACATGATAACTGGTCTTTTTGATTTGGAAAGGACGGTTGCCTTTAAAAAATGAAGTTCACTTGCCATCATTTCTTCCAGTCCATAGTAATATTTTGCCGTCGGAAACTGAAACGGAACACCCGGAACTTTCATTTCATCGAAATGGATGACTTTTATATATTCATTCAGATCAAATTCATCCAGTTTGGATAAAAATTTGGAAAGACTGTCTTCTCCCTTTTTCCTGTTCTGACTGTTTAAAAGCCACAGGCGGATTTTTTCGCAGACGACAGAAGTATCGTTTAGTTCTTCTTCCGAACATTCCAGAAGCTGTGCCAGCACATAAAGATCATCGCCCTGGCAGTATTTACGTGCCACATAGGCGGAAACAGCCAGGACAAAGCCTTCCGGATCTGCAGGAGAGCGGCTGCCGTTTCGAAAGCGGAAAATCGTTGAGGTATCATAACTGATGTGCTGGCACAGTTTTGTGATATTTAGATTCAGTACGGAAATCAGCGTGATAAAATTCTGACGCAGTTGCTCTTTGTCCGTGGACTTCATGTCTGAACAGGCGAGAAATTGACGGATCTCTGTTTTTGTGAGATTTGTGCCTTCTCTTTTTAATGCGAGCGTTTCAAGGGCAGAGCAAAGCTGTTCAAACGTTTCCGAATGAACATCCGGCACACGTTCACCGGAACGATAACGACTGAGTGCAGCGGCAGAAATTCCGGAAACAATGCAGAGTTCTTTGGCAGTACAGTTCACAGCTTTCATATATTGATTCAACTGTTCATAAAAACGCATAGAAGCACCTCTTTTCATCAAATTTGCCAAAACATCAATGAAGCGTATTTCGCATTCGGTTGCTATGTGTTTATTGTATCGGAGATTTGCAAAAAAGGAAAGATGAAAATATCAAAATTCCCGATTTGGCAATTGACGTTTCGGGAATCTTACTTGTCAAATAAGCAGAATCTTTTTATACTGAGAGTAAGAGAGAACAGGTTGATTTTATACAAGATGTTTATATCTGGACAGAGCGAAAAGAAGGGGGGAGAAAGAGGTTCTGACAGATCAGGAAAGGAGAAATTTTATGAGGAAAATACAGGAGAGACACATGGATATAACTTGGAAACGAAAATGGATATTCTGGCTGCTGCTGGCAGTGATGCTGCTGTTTTTACCGGGAAAGACATTTGCAGCAGAAAAAGAAAGCAGAGAAGCAGAGGATTCATACATTTATCATACGGCTTTTTGATGCAAAGGCGAGCCTTAAGATCCGTCATATGAAAGATTACGGAGTACTGGATTATGAAGAAACGGTGACAGTGGAAGATTCCTGTGATTATCTGGACGGAGATGAAAATCTGGATGAAATTCAGGAAAAGATTGCAGCCTATGATGAAAAAGTTCAAAAAGTGTGTGAAGGAATGCAGGTTGTTTCCGGTACAGATACACGAGGTATTGACGGCGACACGATTAACATTGAATATGAAGATACGGAAGAAAACGGACAGACCGTTACCACCAAACATTTTTATCAGACTTACAAGATCCGGACAGACTGGGTACTGGAAAAGATGGAGATTTCGGATGTGAATATTGTGAACAGCACACTTTCCTGTTATGCCGGTGATGCTCCAAAAGCAACCGCCCAAAAAGGTGACAGTGATGCTTCAAAATATGAAATAGCCTATGAACGCTGGGAAAAGCTGGAAACAAATGCACAGGGATACCTAGAACCAGTAGCGTTCTGGTATTCTGATGAGAGCCAGTATATTGCTGCAACTCCAAAATTTACCACTTTCGAATCCGGTGCAATGTATATGTATTCTGTCTTTTTAAAAACGGTAGATGGGAATGAATTTTCAAAAGACCTGTCGCTGACATTAAATGGAAAACAGATGGACAGTCGGACCATTATTGTAGGAAATAACGGAACAACCTGTTTTGCAGATGCCCTGTACAGTGCCCGGTCCGAAGAAAAGTAACGCCGAAGCCGATCGAAGTGATTGAAGTAAATGGAGTGGATTTTTCTTTCAAAGCGGGTGATGCTCCGAGATTCACCGGAAGTGTGTCGGAAGATGCTCTGTACTGTATCGATCACGAACGATGGAGCAATTTAAAAGAAGGATGGACTTCCTCGGACTACTGGAATGGCAAGTATGGTGATTTTGACGGAAGCTGGGGTATGCCGCTCACGAAATTCAAAGCACTGGAAACCTATTATTATGGAATTTGTCTGAACCTGTCAGCCAGAGGATATCGGGAAGGATATTATTTTGATAAAAACATAACGAAGTTGAAGATCAATGGCCGGCTGATCCCGATACCGGATCCGGAAAACAGTTTCGATGAAACAGGGGAAACGGTATGGTTTAGCAACATCAAAAGTATTGTGATCCCGCCGCAGGGCAGCACAGCAAATGGAAGTACAACAAATCCTTCGGATACATCACAGACATTTCCGAAAACCGGAACATGGGTCAAAACAAAGGATGCACTTTATAAAGTGACAAAAGCCGATGCAACTGGATGTACCATAACACTGGTAAAACCGCACAGGAAAACAAACAGTACGTTTACTGTACCGGCAACCATCAAAAGTGAGGATGGAAACATTACATTCCAGGTGACAGAAATCAGCAAAAATGCATTTAAAAACAATGTAAAACTAAAAAAAGTCACCATCGGAAAAAATATCAGCAAGATCGGTGCCAGTGCATTTTCCGGCTGCAAAAGCTGAAGAATATTAAGATTACATCGACACAGCTTACAAAAAAATCTGTCGGAAAGCATGTGTTTAAGGGCATCGATAAAAAGGCAGTTATCAAAGTGCCGAAAAAGAAACTCAAAGTCTATAAGAGTATTTTCAAAGGAAAAGGACAAGCAAAGAGCGTGAAAATTAAGAAGTAAAAAGAAAGCAAAAAGCATGGAATTACCGTGAAAATTCAGGGATTTCATGCTTTTTTGCTGCTTATGGGCAGTACATCTGTTTTAAAAAGTCTGCTTTCCGGAACAAAATGGAAAAAGACCTGTGTTAAGGTATAAGAAACAAGGGAAAGGGGGAATGAAAAATGCTGAAATTAAATGGAAATATTGTTGAGATTTACAAGTTTCCGGATGGAACACCAAGAATGGCACTCGATGTGGAAAATCTGGAAAAGCATGAAAAACGGAACCCTGTGTTTTGAAATAGAGTGGCTGTATGAGAAAAATGAGGAATTGCAGGAAATCGCTGATCAGAATAAACGGGTGTGGAAAACAGAATAGAATGTGTCAGATCCTTGTGACAGGTGAAAATTGATAAAACTTTCTCAATCCAATGAAGAAGTCCGCCTTGATTTCATATGGAAGTTATGCTATTCTAATGATAGTTAGAAATACCTAACTACGTGAATAAATCATGGCAGGACTTCTTCTGTCTTTATGCGATCAGAGGCAGAAGATGAAGTGCCAATTATTTTAGGACGAGAAAGGGACTGGCAATCATGAAGAATTTAACAATTGAAAAAAAGTAATTGGAAGGGAAATCATCGACTCCAGAGGCAATCCAACCGTAGAAGCAGAAGTTTATCTGGCTGACGGTACGATCGGAAGAGGGACTGCACCGAGCGGAGCGTCCACAGGAGAATTCGAGGCTCTGGAACTTCGTGATAATGATAAAGAACGTTTTGGCGGCAAAGGTGTGACAAAAGCAGTTGCAAACATCAACACCGTGATCAACGAAGCACTGAAAGGCAAAGATGCATCTGATATTTATGCAGTGGATGCAGCGATGAAAGCAGCAGACGGAACAAAAGATAAATCCAACTTAGGAGCAAATGCAATTCTGGCAGTATCGATTGCAAGCTGCCGTGCGGCTGCGACTGCACTTGAGATTCCGCTGTATCGTTTCCTTGGCGGCGTGAATGCAAACCGTCTGCCTGTTCCAATGATGAACATCATAAACGGCGGATGCCACGCACTGTCATCCGGGCTGGATGTACAGGAATTCATGATCATGCCAGTAGGAGCACCTTCCTTCAAAGAATGCCTCAGATGGTGTGCGGAAGTCTTCCACGCACTTGCTTCTATACTGAAAGAACGCGGACTGGCTACCTCCGTAGGTGATGAGGGTGGATTCGCTCCGGCACTGAAATCGGATGAGGAAGCAATCGAGACCATTCTTGAGGCTGTGAAAGAAAGCCGGATATGAGCCGGGGAAGGACTTTAAGATTGCAATGGATGCCGCTTCTTCCGAGTGGAAGACCGGAAAGAAAGGCGAGTACAAACTGCCAAAGGCCGGAACCGTATATACTTCCGGGCAGCTGATTGATCACTGGAAAGCACTGGTAGAGAAATACCCGATCATCTCCATCGAGGACGCACTGGATGAAGAAGACTGGGAAGGCTGGAAGAAACTGACCGCAGAATTAGGTGACAAGGTTCAGCTGGTAGGCGATGACCTGTTTGTAACCAATACTGAGCGTCTGGCCAAAGGTATCTCCCTTGGCTGCGGTAATTCCATCCTGATAAAGCTGAACCAGATCGGTTCTGTATCTGAGACACTGGAAGCGATCAAGATGGCTCACAATCAAATCTTCAAGAATGCCTTCTTGCTGCGAGATGCGCGTCATGCAATACATGACATACTTCTTCTGCGCATCTCTGCAATCCTGCCGGAGGCTATATCAGATGGGGGGATTGACTCCCCCACTGATATTGACTTGTTGCTCGCCACCTGCAGAGGCGGGAGTCATCTCACATCTGATATACATACTTCCTGTAATCTACATGTTTGCCGTCTGCAAAGCATCCATAAGCTTGCGGACGGCAATGCTTTTTGGCCGGTTTTTGTCCCAGATCAGGCAGATTTCGCGTTCCGGCATTCTTGAGGTGAGGTGGAGCTGTACCACTTCGCCTTTTTTAATGGCTTCTTTTGCCAGTGCCTCCGGATAAAATCCGATTCCGAGGTTGTGCCTGATCATCGGCAGGATCTGATCTGCTGCAGAAAGTAATTGATATGCATTTCTCTTGTTCCAGTATTTTGTCCGAGAGAAATAAACGGAATGTCCGTAAGCTCTGAGAGATGATGGATTTTAGAGGAAAAATCAGCGTATTTTGGCCCGGCGAGCAGAATCTCACGGAAGGAAGCAAGCGTATAATGACGCATGGATTTTTTCAGCTTGAGCGGTGTTGTGACAACAGAAATATCGGCCAGTCCGTTTTCCAGTGCCTGAATGGACTGAGGGGTGGAAAATTGGAAATTTTCAGGCGGACTCCCGGATACTGTGCGTGAAAGGTCTCCAGTCGGTCAAGCAGCAGCAGTCGCAGAGCTGTCTCGCTTGCACCGATCGTGATCAGACCGCTCTCTAGACTTTTGTCTTTTTCAGCTCGGATTCTGCAGTAGAGAGCTGCTCGTAAGCGATAGCGACATGCTGGAACAGTTTTTCTCCCTCAGGTGTCAGTGTTACTCCCCGGTTGGAGCGTACAAACAGTTTACATGGAGAAGTTGTACCTGCTTTGATGATATTACCTTTGTAAAGTTTGAATTTGACTTCACCTGTTACATATTCCTGAGTGGATTCAACGAATGCCTGGATTGCTTCACGCAGTGGTGTGAACCATTTTCCTTCGTATACAACCTGAGCAATCTGGCTTCCGAGTTTCTTCTTAGCTTCCATTGTCTCACGGTCAAGGATCAGTTCTTCAGTTGTTCGTGAGCTGCCATCAGAATTGTTCCACCAGGAGTTTCGTATACGCCACGTGATTTCATACCAACAACACGGTTCTCAACAATATCAACGATACCGATACCATGTTTTCCGCCAAGTTCATTCAGCTCGGTAATGATTTCGGAAACCTTCATTGCTTTTCCGTTGAGAGTTTTCGGAACACCGGTTCAAAAGTCATGGTTACATATTCCCCTTCTTCCGGTGCTTGTTCCGGTGTCACGCCGAGCACTCAGCATATGATCGTAGTTTGGCTCATTTGCCGGATCTTCCAGTTCCAGACCTTCGTGGCTGATATGCCACAGATTACGGTCACGGCTGTAGCTGGAATCTTCCGCGAATGGAAGGTCAATACCGTGTGCTTTACAGTAATCGATCTCATCTTCACGTGACTGCATAGTCCAGAGATCGGTCATACTCCAAGGAGCGATGATCTTGATATCAGGAGCAAGGGCCTTGATAGCTAGTTCAAAACGGATCTGGTCATTTCCTTTACCGGTAGCACCGTGGCAGATCGCGACAGCACCTTCTTTACGTGCGATCTCAACGAGTTTCTTTGCGATGGCCGGACGTGCCATGGAAGTACCGAGCAGATATTTGTGCTCATACACAGCACCGGCTTTTACGCACGGCATGATGAAATCATCGCAGAATTCATCGATGATATTTTCAATATATAATTTGGAAGCTCCGGAAAGTTTTGCTCTCTCTTCCAGGCCGTCCAGCTCGTTTCCCTGTCCGCAGTTTACGCAGCAGCAGATAACTTCGTAATCAAAGGTTTCCTTTAACCAAGGGATCAGTGTGGTGGTATCGAGGCCGCCTGAATATAAGTCAAAGACAAAAGAGCCATAAAACCACTCTTGTGCAAGTACATCGTGGTTTTTGGCTTTCGACCCTGGTATCATACACTATACAACAGTTATCATAATTATGCAAGTGAAAAAACGAAAAAGTTGTAAAAACAGCTGTAAAATGAATAATATACATTGTGTATGAATAAAAATACAATAAAAATACAAAGAAAACTCTTTACTTATAAAGAAAACTGGTATATGATAAGAAAGATTTCATTCGCACAGCGAATTTTTATGAATCTGCCGGAGACTGCATCAGATGGGCGGCACCTCACATTTGACAGAAAAGGAAAAGAAGAATGATCCGGACAGAAAAGATATATTAGGTTGAAAGGAGAATGTTGATATGATAAAAGCCGGAATAATAGGAGCAACCGGATATGCAGGAGGCGAGCTTGTCCGTCTTCTCCTTAACCATAAAGAAGCAGAGATTGCGTGGTATGGTTCCAGAAGTTATGTGGATCAGAGATACAGCAGTGTTTACCAGAATATGTTCCAGATCGTTGATGACAAATGTCTGGATGACAATATGGAGCAGCTGGCAAAAGAGGTCGATGTGATTTTCACAGCAACGCCGCAGGGGCTGTGTGCATCTCTTATAAATGAAGGGATTTTAAGTCAGGCAAAAGTGATCGATCTAAGTGCGGACTTCCGTATTAAAGACCGGAAGACTTATGAGCAGTGGTATAATCTGGAGCACAAATCACCGCAGTTTATCGAAGAAGCTGTGTACGGACTGTGTGAGATCAACCGTGAGGATATCAAAAAGGCAAGACTGATCGCCAACCCGGGATGTTATCCGACATGCAGCACCTTATCCATTTATCCATTATTAAAGGAAGGCATTATTGATGGAAATACCGTTATCATTGATGCTAAATCCGGTACTTCGGAGCAGGACGCAGTGCCAAGGTTGCAAACCTTTACTGTGAAGTCAATGAGAACATGAAAGCTTACGGTGTAGCATCTCACAGACATACACCGGAGATTGAAGAGCAGTTAGGTTATGCCGCCGGTTATCCGATCCATATTAATTTTACGCCTCATCTGATTCCTATGAATCGTGGTATTCTGGTGACAGCTTATGCATCTCTGAAAAAAAAGAGGTGACTTACGAAGAAGTTAAGGCGATCTATGATGCTTATTACGGAAAAGAACAGTTTGTACGTGTTCTGGATAAGGATGTCTGCCCGGAGACGAAGTGGGTAGAAGGAAGCAATTATGTGGATGTAAACTTCAAACGGGATCCGAGAGAACAAACCGTGTGATCATGATGGGGGCAATGGACAATCTGGTGAAAGGTGCAGCAGGACAGGCAGTGCAGAATATGAACCTGATGTTTGGATTTGCCGAGAACGAAGGCCTTCAGGGCGTACCAATGTTCCCATAAAACAGAGAAAGGTCGTGAGCATAGATGAAGATAATAGATGGAGGTGTAACCGCTGCAAAAGGATTTAAAGCAGCCGGTATGCATGCAGGTATCAAAAAAGGTACAAAAAAGATATGGCAATGATCGTAAGCAGTGCACCATGTATGGCAGCCGGAACGTTTACGACAAACCTTGTAAAAGCCGCACCGGTAAAATGGGATCAGCATGTGGTATACGAACATGGAGAGGCGAGAGCTGTTGTGGTAAACAGCGGTATTGCAAACGCCTGCACCGGAGCAGAAGGATATGGCTACTGGGAAGAGACTGCAAAAGCGGCAGCAGAAGCACTCGGTATCGACAAGGATGAGGTTCTGGTAGCGTCTACCGGTGTGATCGGAAAACAGCTGCCAATCGATACGATCAAAAAAAAGGCGTGAAGGATCTTTTCGGACTGCTTCTGGATACCAGAGAAGCAGCAACACTGGCAGCAGAATCGATCATGACAACGGATACGGTAAAAAAGAGGTTGCCGTTGAAGTTGAGATTGGCGGTAAAACGGTAACGATCGGCGGTATGTGCAAAGGTTCCGGTATGATCCATCGAATATGTGCACGATGTTGAGCTTCCTCATGACAGATGCAGCTATTTCAAAAGAAATGCTTCAGAAGGCATTGAGTGTAGATGTCGATGATACCTACAATATGATTTCTGTAGATGGGGATACTTCCACAAATGATACCGTTCTGCTGCTGGCAAACGGCATGGCAGGAAATCCGGAAATTATAGAGGAAGGCGAAGATTATCAGACATTTGCCAGGGCACTGCACTATATCAACGAGACGCTCGCAAAGAAAATGGCAGGGGACGGCGAAGGTGCCACTGCATTGTTTGAGACAAAAGTGATCGGAGCACAGTCAAAAGAACAGGCGAAGATTCTGGCAAAATCCGTTATTTGTTCAAACCTTACCAAAGCGGCTATTTTCGGACATGATGCAAACTGGGGACGTATCCTCTGTGCCATGGGTTATTCCGGAGTTAAGTTTGATCCGGAAAAAAAGTAGACCTGTATTTTGAAAGTAAAGCAGGTAAGATTCAGATCATTGAAAATGGTGTGGCAGTTGATTACAGTGAAGAAGAAGCAACAAAGGTGCTCTCAGAAAAAGCAGTGACGGCTGTTGCTGACATCAAAATGGGGAGAGGCATCCGCATCTGCCTGGGGTTGTGATCTGACTTACGATTATGTAAAGATCAATGCCGATTACCGCTCTTAAGCGGTAAGAGCAGCTTTGTCGCAGAGCAATTTACAGGCATCTGTCCGGATGCCGGAAGTATGGATAGAAACTGGAGGAAAAAAACAATGGATACAATGCAGGATCTGCTTCAGAAAGCCAGTGTGCTCAATGAAGCGTTACCTTATATACGGAAATTCAGCGGCAAGACCATCGTTGTAAAATACGGCGGAAGTGCCATGGTAGAACATGAACTGAAGAAAAACGTCATCCGTGACGTAGCACTTCTGAAACTGGTCGGATTTCGCCCGATCATCGTGCACGGTGGCGGAAAAGAAATCACAAAATGGACAGGCAAAGTCGGCATTGAGACCAAATTTATCAACGGACTGCGTGTGACGGATAAAGACACCATGGAAGTGGCTGAGATGGTCTTAAATAAGATCAACAAAGGATTGGTGTCCATGATGGAGAAAGTCGGAGTCAAAGCGGTTGGTATCAGCGGAAAAGACGGCTCCGTTCTGCGTGTTAAGAAGAAACTCTCCAAAGGCGAAGATATCGGTTTTGTAGGCGAAGTGACAAAAAGTCAATACCGAGCTTTTAAATACACTGCTGGACAATGATTTTGTCCCGGTGATCTGCCCAATCGGTTCAGATGATGAGTATCATTCTTATAATATCAATGCAGACGATGCAGCATGTGCGATTGCAACGGCAGTCGGAGCATCAAACTGGTATTTTTAACGGATATCGAGGGTGTATACCGTGATCCGCAGGACAAATCCACACTGATCTCGAACTGAGTATTCCGGAAGCAGAAGAACTGCTCAGCAGCGGAAATATCGGCGGCGGCATGCTCCCGAAGATCCAGAACTGTGTCGATGCGATCAAGTCAGGTGTCTCCAGAGTACATATCCTGGACGGAAGGATCCCGCACTGCCTGCTGTTGGAGTTCTATACCAACAAAGGTATCGGTACTGCGATTATCGGGGATGAGGAGGAACGTTTTTACAATGAAAATGAATGAATATATGGAGAGAACGGAACAGGTGGTTCTGCACACCTATAATCGTTTCCCGGTTGTTTTGAAAAAGGAGAAGGGGTTCATCTGTATGATACGGATGGAAAGGAATATCTGGATTTCGGTGCCGGTATTGCGGTGTTTGCACTTGGCTATCACTATGCGGACTACGATCAGGCTTTAAAAGATCAGATCGACAAAGTGATTCATACCTCAATCTTTTCTACAATGTGCCGATGATGGAAGCAGCAGAAAAACTGGTAAAGGCAAGTGGCATGAGCAAAGTATTCTTTACCAACAGCGGTACGGAGGCGATTGAAGGTGCGATCAAAGCCGCACGTAAATATGCATGGAACAAAGACCATGCAACGGATCACGAGATCATTGCCATGAACCATTCCTTCCACGGAAGAAGCGTCGGAGCACTTTCCGTCACCGGAAACCCACATTATCAGGAAGCGTTCAAACCGCTGATGGGCGGCGTGAAATTTGCAGAATATAATGATCTGGAAAGTGTAAAAGCACTGGTAACAGACAAAACATGTGCGATCATCATGGAGACAGTTCAGGGCGAAGGCGGCATTTATCCGATGGAAGAGAGCTTCTTAAAAGGTGTTAAAGAAATCTGTGAAGAAAAAGATATTCTGCTGATCCTGGATGAGATTCAGTGCGGTATGGGACGAACTGGTTCCATGTTCGCATGGCAGGAGTACGGTGTGATGCCGGATGTCATGACCTGTGCAAAGGCACTGGGATGCGGCGTGCCGGTCGGAGCGTTTGTCTTAAACGAAAAGACTGCAAAAGCCTCTTTAGTTCCGGGAGATCACGGTACAACTTACGGTGGAAATCCCTTTGCTGTGCAGCGGTTTCCAAAGTGTTTGATCTGTTTGAAGAACATGATATCGTCGGTCATGTAAGAAAGACAGCTCCGTATCTGGAAAAGAAACTGGATGAACTGGTAGAAAAACATGACTGCTTTACCGCACGCCGCGGAAAAGGATTCATGCAGGGACTGGTTGTGAGCGGCAGACCGGTCGGCGAACTTGTCAAAGCAGCTCTGGCAAATGGTCTGATTGTGCTTTCCGCAGGAAGTGATGTACTGCGTCTGGTGCCTCCGCTTGTGATCACCGAGAAAGACATCGACGAGATGGTTGAAAAACTGGAAGCGGTTTTATCTTAGTCGGAGAAGACTCCAACTTCTATGAGTGGCAAGCAACAAATTTGTCTTAGTGGGAGTGCAATCTCCGACTAAGATAAACGCTCCGCGAGGGCACACATTGTCCAGTGGACAATGGTTTTGTGCCGACCGGAACGAAGTGTAGAATGCACAGCGATTCTGTTGGGTAAATGTCAGCAAAGCTGACCAGAATCGCGTGCCAAGTCTCACGTGCGTTCGACTTGAAAAACAGTAAAAATGTATAGAAAAACTCCTTTGTGCATATACTGTCAGAAAGTACAGGCAAAGGAGTTTTTATGATTGGAATTTTAACAGCACTTTTATCGGGAGCCCTGATGAGTGTGCAGGGCGTCTTCAACACGCAGGTGACAAAGGCGACCAGCCTCTGGGTTTCGACCAGTTTTGTGCAGTTTACGGCACTTCTGGTCTGTCTTGTGATCTGGTATTTTGCGGACGGGAAAAGTTTTATGGCTTACACAGGTCCCGGATAAATGGACGCTGCTTGGAGGTGTGATCGGTGCATTTATCACTGTTACCGTAATAAAGAGCATGAACAGCCTGGGACCTGCGAAAGCGGCGATGCTGATCGTGATCTCCCAGCTGATCATTGCCTACGTGATCGAGCTTCTGGGATGGTTTGGCGTAGAAAAACAACCGCTTACCATGCGAAAAGTGGCAGGGATGGCGATCGCGATCATCGGTGTTGTCATATTTGAAAAATAACGGTTGTATTTTTGAACAATGTTCGATAAAATAGGAATATCTGTACAGGGGAATTTTGTCAGAAGGCAGGAAGGAGTCCTTTTGAGAAAATCAGGCAGAAAAAGTTAAAGAGTCTGTTTTATCTGACCATAATCGTTGTACTGTGTATTTTTTGGGCGGCTGTAATAAAAAAGGTGAGATCACGTTTGAACAGGCGGCGGATGAGGTGTTTTCGGAAGAAATTTCCAATCAGTCTGAAGTGGGAGAATCGAAAGCAACGGAGCGGATGAAAGCAGGGGGGGACGGATGTGGAAACAGACGCCTGGATCTATGTAGATGTGGCAGGTGCCCTCAGAACTCCCGGTGTTGTAAAACTTGCAAGGGAGCACGTGTGTATGAAGCGATCGAGCTTGCCGGCGGGTTTGCAAAAGATGCTGCCATCTCAGCGGTCAATCAGGCATCCGTACTTCAGGACGGGCAGCAACTGTATATCGTTACAGTCGAAGAACAGAAGACAAAGCAGCTGTCATCTTCCGAGGTTTCTCTGGAAACGTCCGGTGAGGGCAGAGTGGCAGATGCAGGCAAAGTCAATATCAATCAGGCATCAGAAGAAGAACTGATGACGCTTCCCGGCATCGGGGCATCCAAAGCTGCCGATATCGTACGTTACCGGGAAGAACAGGGCAGATTTGAGCAGATCGAAGATATTATGAATATCAGCGGGATCAAAGAAGCGGTGTTTGGAAAAATAAAAGATAAAATAACAGTACAGCAGTAAAATAAAACAAAAGGAATGAACAAAAATGGCAAAGAAAGTTTTAGTGGTGGATGACGAGAAACTGATCGTAAAAGGAATCCGTTTCAATCTGGAGCAGGATGGCATGGAGGTTGACTGTGCATATGACGGCGAAGAAGCTCTGCGTATGGCAAGAGAAAAAGAGTATGATATTATACTTCTTGATGTGATGCTTCGAAGCTTGACGGCTTTGAAGTCTGCCAGCAGCTGCGTGAAACTTCCAGTGTTCCGGTTGTCATGCTGACAGCAAAGGGCGAGGATATGGATAAGATCCTTGGTCTGGAGTATGGAGCGGATGACTATATTACCAAGCCTTTTAATATTCTGGAAGTAAAAGCAAGAATTAAAGCCATTATGCGCCGTACCGAGAAAAAGGGAGCAGAGCAGACAAAGAGCAAAGTGATCCAGGCAGGAGATCTTACGATGGACTGCGAGGCGAGACGCGTCAACATTGCAGGCAGAGAAGTAAACCTGACTGCCAAAGAATTTGATGTGTTGGAGCTTCTGATCTTTCATCCGAACAAGGTGTACAGCCGAGAGAATCTGCTCAACATTGTCTGGGGGTATGAATATCCGGGTGATGTGCGTACTGTTGATGTACATATCCGGAGACTGAGAGAAAAAGATTGAGATAAATCCGAGCGACCCGCAGTATGTACACACCAAATGGGGCGTTGGATATTATTTCCAGCATTCATAACTGTCAGGTAAATGTCAGCAAAACTGACCAGAATCGCATGCCAAGTCTCACGTGCATTCGACTTGAAAAGGTACACTGAAGGAAGGGAGCAGGCACAGGGGAGCAAGTGTTCAGAAAAAAAAGAAAAAACGAAAAATTACGAAAGTACATAAACAGTCTTCAGTTTCGTATGTGCCTGATCTTTATCATCGTTGGAATTGTGCCGATCATGCTGATCAAACACGGGATTTTAACGAATTATCAGGATCAGGCGGTGAAACAGCGTATCAGTATCATACAGAGCCAGAGCGATCTGATCACAGCCCAGATTTCCAAGACCGATTACCTGAGCGGTGAGAAGTCCAAGATCACAGATGTAGAGCTGCAGCAGATGGCGAATCTTTACAACGGCAGGATTCTTGTCGTCAATAAAGAGTTTCGCATTATTAAGGATACCGATCAGACAGATGAGGGCAAATATATTGTGGCGGAAGAGGTGATCCGCTGTTTTCGCGGTGAGGATGGACAGAGCTACAGCAGGAAAAACGGCTTTATTGAAATTACCATACCGATCTATGATGCTCAGAGCAAAGAAGTGGAAGGCGTGATGATCGTCAGTACACCGACCAGAGATATCCGTAAGAACCGTGATGATCTGAACCGGAAAGTACTGATCCTTCAGATTGGAATGGGGATTGCCATTTTTCTGATTGCATACTATCTTTCCAAGATGCTGGCAAAGCCGTTTGAAAAGGTTACCAAATCTTTGAGCCAGGTGCAGGAGGGCTTTCTGGATGCTGATATCTCCATACCGGACTACACTGAGACACAGCAGCTTGCAGAGGCCTACAATCAGATGCTTGCCCGCATGAAAGCTCTCGATGATTCCAGGCAGGAGTTTGTCTCCAACGTGTCACACGAGCTGAAAACACCGATCACATCGATGAAAGTACTTGCAGATTCTCTTCTGGCACAGCCGGATGCACCGGTGGAGCTTTATCAGGAGTTTATGGCAGATATCGCAGAAGAGATCGATCGTGAGAATAAGATCATCACGGATCTTCTGTCGCTTGTGAAGATGGATAAAAAAGGCAGCAGATCTGCATATTGAACATAAAAATATCAATGAACTGCTGGAGCTGATCATCAAGAGACTGACACCGATCGCGGACAGGCAGGATATCAACCTTGTGTTGGAGAGTTTCCGCCCGGTCAATGCCGAAGTGGATGAGACGAAGCTGACGCTTGCCCTGTCCAATCTGGTTGAAAATGCGATCAAATACAACAAAGAGGGCGGATGGGTGCATGTTTCGCTTAATGTAGACAACAAATATTTTTATGTAAAAGTAGAAGATTCCGGCATTGGTATTCCAAAAGAGTCACAGGATGCTATTTTTGAACGTTTTTACCGTGTGGATAAATCACACTCAAGAGAGATCGGCGGAACCGGTCTGGGGCTTGCAATCACGAGAAGTGCGATCCTGATGCACCGCGGAGCGATCAAGGTTTACAGTAAAGAGGGCGAAGGTACGACCTTTACTGTTCGGATCCCGCTGATTTATGTGAACTGATACAACGGTTCACCTGGCAGGGGCTTTTGCCGGAATGGAGAACAAAAATATGAAAAAAATGGCAGGATTTGCAGCAGCTGTGTTTCTTGGCCTGATGCTCACGGGTTGCCAGGGCACACAGAAGGCAGAACAGAGCGGTTATAAGGTTTTTGCCGTAATGCAGAGGCTACTGCACTTCGGGAAGTACAATATGAGCCGGAAGCAGAAGGCGGGGAAAAACTGGTGGAAGAATTGCTTTCTGCAATGGAAGGGACGTTTAATCGAAACGACTATCAGAGTGTTTTTCCGGAGGGACTGACTGCTGCGGTATCGACTTTAAAGGACGGACGGCTGACGATTGATTTTAATGATGCTTATAAGCAGATGGATGATACAAGAGAAGTTTTGCTGCGTGCCGCAGTGGTGCAGACGATGACGCAGATCACGGATGTCCGGGAAGTGGTATTTACCGTTGCAGGTGAGGCACTTCTGAACTCGGAAAATCAGGCAGTAGGGCCGATGCATGCCTCTTCGTTTATCAATTCGGAGGGTGACAGTATCAATGCATATCAATATGAGGCATTGCCGCTTTATTTCGGTAGCAGAAACGGCACTTCACTGACAAAACAGATGCGAAACGTGCATTATGCATCGGATGATTCTCTTGAAAACTGGTGGTTGAGCAGCTGATCGCAGGACCGGCGGGCAGCAAACTTACTGCAGTTGTGCCGTCTGATACGGTTGTGCGTGAAATCCGTACGGAGGGGGATTTATGTACGGTGAATTTAAGCAGTGAATTTAATCAGGCAGTGGCAGGATCTTCGGTTACACCGGAAGTGACGGTTTATGCGATCGTAAATTCCATCTGCGAAAGCTGTGAGGATATCACGAAAGTCCAGATCCAGGTGGAAGGCAGCTCGGATGTGCTTCTGCGTGATACACTGGATCTGTCACAGGTGTTTTCCTGTAACAGCAGTTTCATACGGGAGAAAGACGGAGAAAACGATACCGGGAGCAGCGATAACGGTGCGGTTCCATCGGTTGGCGTTGATCCGAATCTGACAAAGGAAGCACAGACAGAGAGCGGCACTTGATATATTTCAAAAAGAGACCGTTGTTGTTTTTTGACAGGTATTCTGATCTTATGGATCTTGCTCTGTCATTTTGCAGGGATTCGGGAGCAGTTCCCTTTATCCGCAGTCGTTTGACGGAAAACAGGTTTCCTGCACGGGAAGAGTCTGTCAGATCGAGGCAGGAGCAGATTTCTGGTATGTATATGCAGATCATATACAGGCTGATTTTATGGAGGAGGTTTCCGAACGTCTTAAGGTTCGGGCAGTTCTGGAAGAGCCAGCGGACTGTGCGTACGGAAACCGGTGCAGATCTGCGGCAAACTGACGCTTGCAGAGGCTCCCTCAAACGATGGAGCCTTTGACCGCCTTTTTTACCAGCAGACGGAGCGTCTTTTTGTTTAGTATGAAAATGCCCGTTTAACCGTTCGGGATGGCAGGCAGAATCCGCTGTTACAGTGGATGTATGAAGTCCGCAGGATCTGCATGCGGCATCTGGAGCAGATATTTGATGAGCAGGATGCCGGAATTCTCGCAGCGATGCTACTTGGCGATAAGAGCAGGCTGGATGAGGAGATCAGAGACTGGTATCAGGTGGGCGGCATTGCTCATGTGCTTGCGATTTCCGGACTTCATATTTCTCTGTTTGGCATGGCACTCTATCATATCTTGCGAAAACTGGGGATCTCATTTGTGGTTTCTTCCGGGATCGCAGGCAGTTTTATGTTATTTTATGCAGTTTTTACCGGTGCAGGTGTATCTACACGCCGTGCCATGATCATGTTTCTTCTTTTCTCGGAGCACAGTGCCTTGGAAGGACGTATGATTTATTGAGTGCTCTGTCAGCAGCTGTTTTTTTACTTCTTTTGATTATCCCATTTTATTATTCTCATCTGATTTCAGATGTCAGTTTCTGCTGTGGCAGCGATCGGTGGATTTTATCCGATTCTGAAAAAAGCATTACGGATCATATATCTCTTCCGGGGCGGCTATTCAGCTTTTTATGCTGCCGTGTGTTCTGTGGCATTCTTTTTCTTTTCCTCTTTACAGTGTGATGTTGAATAGTATGGTCATACCGCTGCTTCCGTTTGTTCTCGCCGGAGGCGGCAGTGCCTTGCTTTTTTTTCTTTTTTTTTCGCTGAAAGCAGCTTCATATCCGGCAGCGGCAGTGCATGGTGTGTTAAATTTATATTCCTGTCTGTGCCGCGTATCTCTGAACTGCCTTTTTCTCAGATGATTTTTGGAAGACCGAAACTGTGGTCGATTCTTCTGTATTATGTGATCCTGTCTGCGGGGGCTGTGTGGCTGCTTCAGAAAAACAAAAGAAAGTCTGTTATCTGGTCTTTGTTTTCATGGCGATTTTCTTTTTGAAGCGGACGGAGCCGAAGGCGTTTTCTGTGACCTTTCTGGATGTCGGACAGGGGGATGGCATTGTGCTAAGGGATGATACCGGTGTGACCATGTTGTGTGACGGCGGAAGCAGCAGTGTCTCGAACGTTGGAAAATACAGAATTCTTCCGTATTTGCGGTATCATGGGATTGACCGGTTGGATTATGTGTTTTTAAGTCACATGGATATGGATCATATCAATGGAGTAAGGGAACTGCTGGAGCGTCAAACATGCAGTATTAAAATAAAAAATCTGGTATTGCCAGCCATCAAAAATCCGGATGAGACGTACCTTGAGATTGAAAGACTGGCAGCAGGGCAGAAGATCGCCGTGCACAAAATGCGGGAAGGTGACTGTATCTGTACCCGGTCGATGATGCTTATCTGTCTTGCCCCGAAAGCTGGGGATACTTCCCAAAATAAAAACGAGACATCCATGGTGCTGCATGTAAAATACAAATCTTTTGATGTGATGCTGATGGGGATCTGGAAAAAGAAGGGGAAAAGGATCTGATCAGAAGAAAAAAACTGCCGCAGCTTCTGGAAGGAGGAAATAAAATCGAAGTTTTAAAGGCAGGACATCATGGTTCCAAAGGAGCCACCTCAGAAGAACTGCTGGATATCCTGAAACCACAGATGGCGGTTTTGTCTTATGGAAAAGGAAATCGTTACGGGCATCCGGCACCGGAAACCATAGAACGGTTAGAAAAAGGCGAACTGCCCGGCCGTTTCTACGGAAAAGTGTGGTGAAATAACATTTTTTTGCCTTAAAATGAAAAAATTCTTGTTAGATATGGAAAAAACGTGATAAAATAATTAGAAAGGGGGCGATTGCCATGACGATTCGAGAGATGGCAGAGCAAAGAGAAGTGGCTTATTTCAGCCCGTATGCATCCCTCAGCAGCAAGTCCAGGGGACGCGACCGGGAAGAGCCGCCATGCGATATCCGTCCGGTCTATCAAAGAGACCGGGATCGTATTTTACATTCTAAAGCATTTCGGAGACTGAAACATAAGACTCAGGTGTTTCTGCGGCCCCAGGGGGATCACTACAGAACCAGGCTGACCCACACGCTTGAGGTAGCACAAACGGCGAGGACGATCGCAAGAGCCCTGCGGATGAATGAAGATCTGGCGGAGGCGATTGCACTTGGGCATGACCTTGGGCATACACCGTTCGGCCATGCAGGCGAGCAGGCGTTAAATGAGATCTGCCCGTTTGGTTTTGCTCATTTTGAACAGAGTGTCCGCGTTGTAGAACTTCTTGAGAAGAACGGAAAAGGTCTGAATCTGACCTGGGAAGTCCGTGACGGGATCCGAAATCACAGAACGTCCGGTCATCCTTCCACGCTGGAAGGAAAGATCGTACGGCTTTCAGATAAAATCGCATACATCAATCACGATATTGATGATGCATTGCGTGCCGGGATTTTAAAAGAAGCAGATGTTCCGGCAGAATACCGGGAAGTTTTGGGTGATACGATCCGGGAACGTTTAAATGCTATGATCCACGATATTGTGATCCACAGTCAGGGCAAAGATGACATTGTCATGTCACCGGAGATGGAAAAAAGCGATGCGGGGAATGCGGAACTTTCTGTTTGAGAATGTGTATCACAATCCGCTGGCAAAAAAGAGAAGAAAAAAAGGTCCGGCATCTTTTACAGGAACTTTATCAGTACTATATCGAGCATCCTCTGGAACTGTCAGAGGAATACTTAAACCTGATGGATGCGGGGCAGGAGAAAGAGCGGGTTGTCTGTGATTACATAGCAGGGATGACCGATCAGTATGCCATGCAGGCGTTTGCAGACCTTTTATATTCCGAAGGCATGGCCGGTAAAATGAATAAGCAGGAAATAAGGAGATAGGTATGTATTATCCGGAAGAACTGGTCGAAGAGATCAGAGAGAGAAACGATATTGTCGAAGTGATCGGCACTTATGTCAAGCTTCAGAAAAAGGAAGCTCTTATTTTGGACTTTGTCCATTTCATAATGAAAAATCCCCATCTTTTTCGGTAAGTCCAGACAAACAGATGTACTACTGTTTCGGATGTGGAGCAGGCGGCAATGTATTTACGTTCATTATGGAATATGAGAATTACAGTTTTCCGGAAGCACTGAAATACCTGGCAGACCGGGTCGGGATCAAGCTTCCGGAGCGGGAATATTCAGAGAAAGAAAAAGACAGCAGGATCTCCGCATGCAGGTGCTGGAAATAAACAAGATGGCAGCCAACTATTTTTATTATCAGCTTCGTACGGAGAGCGGGGCTCAGGCTATGCAGTACCTGAAAAGCAGACAGCTGGATGATGAGACGATCAAACGGTTTGCACTTGGATATTCCAGCAAATACAGCAGCAATCTATATCAGTATTTTAAAAGCAAAAAAAAATATCCGATGAATTATTAAAAGAATCCGGGCTGTTTAATGCGGATGAAAAAATGGCATGTACGATAAATTCTGGAATCGTGTCATCTACCCGATCATGGATGCCAACAGCCGCGTGATCGGCTTCGGAGGCCGTGTGATGGGAGACGGCAAGCCTAAATATTTAAATTCGCCGGAGACGATCGTTTTCGATAAAAGTCGCAATCTGTACGGACTGAACATTGCAAGAGCAGCAAGGAAAAAGTATCTGCTGGTCTGTGAAGGATATATGGATGTGATCTCCATGCATCAGGCGGGATTTTCAAATGCAGTGGCATCGCTTGGAACGGCTCTGACGGAGAAGCATGCCACACTTCTGAAACGTTATACGGACGAAGTAATCCTGACGTACGACAGTGACGATGCCGGTGTGCGTGCCGCACTGAGGGCGATACCGATCGTAAAACGTGCAGGACTCAGGGCAAGAGTGCTGCATATGAATCCTTATAAAGACCCGGATGAATTTATCAAAACCCTTGGGGCAGAGAAGTTTCAGGAACGCATTGATCAGGCGGAAAACAGTTTTCTGTTTGAAATTTCCGTGTTGGAGAGAAATTATGACATGAAAGACCCGGAAGGAAAAACTTCTTTTTTCCAGGCGGTATCGGAAAACTGATGGAGTTTGAGCAGGAGCTGGAACGTGAAAATTATATTCAGGCAGTCGCAGAGAAATATCACATCGGATTTGACAATTTAAGAAAAATGGTGAATCGCAGTGCGATGCGTGCAATCGGCAGGGAAGTACCGAAAAGTGCTGTGGACCGAGAACGAAAAGAAATCCGGAAAAAAGTCAGGATGACGGCATGAAACAGTCACAGAAACTGATGCTGACCTGGCTGATTGATAAAAAAGGATTGTATGCAAAAGTAAAACCATACCTGGATGCGGATGATTTCACAGAAGATCTTTATCATCAGGCGGCACAGCTTTTGTTTGAACAGCTTGAAAAGAGTGAGCTGAATCCGGCAAGGATCATCAATCATTTTGAAGATCCGGAAACACAGAAAGAAGTCGCATCGTTATTCCATGCCAAGTTAAACCTGCAGTCGCAGGCGGAATTTGACAAAGCATTGAATGAAACACTGCGAAAGATTATCAACAACAGTATTGAATTTCGAACGAAAAACATGAATCCGGCAGATATTGCGGGATTGCAGAAAATCTTACTGGACAGAAAGAAAGTTCAGGATATGCCGAAGATCACATATCAGATGTGAGATGAATCCTGCATCCGCAGGCGGCAGCAGCAAGACAGCACAGGCATCAGATGGGAGCATAGTCAGCTGTATATTTTCCGGTATTGGGGAAAAAAATATAGGAAAGATACGGCACTTGAAAGAAGGTGGATCAGATGGAGGAACACAGCAAAGAATTTTTGGAGAAATTAAAAGGACTGCTTGCATTTGCAAAAAGAACATAAAAATGCACTGGAACATCAGGAAATCGTAGATTATTTTAAAGGAATTTCGCTTACCGAGACACAGAGCGAAAAAATTCTGGACTATCTGGATGAGCATGGCGTGGATGTTCTCAGGCAGAAAGATGCAGATGCCCTGGAAGATCTGGAAGAGGAAGAAGAAGTCGATGTTTCGGAAGCGGCCCTGGAAGTTCCGGAAGGGATCAGTACCGATGATCCGGTACGGATGTATGTAAAAGAGATCGGCAAGATCCCGCTGCTTACCGCAGATGAAGAGATTGAGCTGGCAAAGCGGATGGAAAAGGGAGATCCGGAAGCCAAAAGAAGACTTGCCGAGTCCAATCTTCGTCTGGTAGTAAGCATTGCAAAACGTTATACCGGACGCGGAATGCAGTTTCTGGATCTGATCCAGGAGGGAAACTTAGGTCTGATCAAGGCTGTTGAGAAATTTGACTATAAAAAGGTTATAAATTCAGTACCTATGCGACCTGGTGGATCCGTCAGTCCATTACCAGAGCGATCGCAGATCAGGCGAGAACGATCCGGATTCCGGTGCACATGGTAGAGACGATCAACCGCACGATCCGCACGTCTAGACAGCTCACACAGTCGCTTGGCCGTGAACCAAGTGCGGCAGAGATTGCGGAAGTGATGAAGATGCCGGTGCAGCGTGTGGAAGAGATTCTCAAGATCGCCATGGACCCGATCTCGCTGGAAACGCCGGTCGGGGAAGAGGATGACACACATCTTGGCGATTTTATCAAAGACAACAAAAGCGAAGTGCCGGCCGATGCTGCAGCGTACACGCTTTTGCAGGAGCAGCTGGATGAAGTCATGCAGACTCTGACAGACCGGGAAAAGAAAGTACTGGCTCGGAGGTTTGGGCTGGAAGATGGAAGAAGCCGGACACTTGAGGAAGTCGGAAAAGAGTTCCATGTCACAAGGGAACGCATCCGGCAGATTGAGGCGAAGGCTTTGCGGAAACTGCGGCATCCGAGCCGCAGCCGGAAATTAAAAGATTATCTTGATTAAGGAGAACAGATATGCAGTTATCAGACAGACTGCAGGCGGTTGCTTCCATGGTAACAGAAAACAGCCGTCTGGCAGACGTGGGAACAGACCACGGATACATACCGATTTATTTATGTGAGATGGGAAAGATCCCGTCAGCGATTGCCATGGATGTAAAAAAGGGACCGCTTCTGCGGGCTAAGATGAATATCGAGCGTTACCATATGCAGGAGAAGATTAGGACACGTTTATCTGACGGCGTTTTGAAATTAAATCCGGACGAGGCGGACAGCGTGGTGATCGCGGGCATGGGTGGAACACTCGTCATGAAAATTTTAGAAGAAGGCAAAAAAAGTACTGGTGGACGTAAAGAGCTGGTTTGCAGCCGCAGTCTGACATTGATAAGGTGCGAAAATATCTGTATGAAAATGACTACGTGATCACAGCAGAAAAGATGGTATGCGAGGAAGAAAAATACTATCCGATGATGCATGTGCAGCACGGACATATGGAAGAACTTGCAGACATAGAATGGAAATACGGAGCTTTTTTTATTAAAAGAAAAGAATCCGGTTCTTGGCTCTTTTCTGAAAAAGAAGAGACCACGCTGACTGGTGTGCTTCAGAATTTAAGGCAGCAGCCCAAAGAGAGGGTGAAAGAGCGTATTTGGAAATAGAGGCGTTGCTTGCCCTGAACCGGAAAGCACAGAAATGGATGAAAACAGAAGAGGAGTGTGAGAAGGCATGATCTGCCGGGAGCTGATTGAATTACTGGAGAAAAAATATCCGCCATCCATCGCAGAATCCTGGGATAATCCGGGACTGCAGGTGGGAAGCTATGAGAAAGAGATCAAGAGCATTTATATCGCACTGGATGCGACCGGAGAAGTGATCCGCCATGCCATCGATGCAAAAAGCAGATCTGCTGCTGACGCATCATCCGATGCTGATGCATGGACTGAAAAAATAAATGACGGTGATTTTTACGGACGACGTGTGCTGGAACTGATAAAGCATGACATCGCTTATTATGCAATGCATACCAATTATGACATCGTGGAGATGGCACCGTTAGCAGCCAGGATGCTTGCCTTGAAGGATGCACAGATCATGGAGAAAAACCTGTGTGCTTCCGGATGGACGTGAAGGCGGTTTTGGTATGGCAGGCGAACTGCCAAAAGAGATGACACTGCTTCAGTGTGCAGAGTATGTAAAAGATGTTTTTCAGATACCGGATGTGAAGATTTTCGGAAATCCGGAAACAGTTCTGAACCGTGCGGCGGTTCTTCCGGGCTCCGGGAAGAGTATGACGGCAGATGCCCTCCGAAATGGGGCAGAAGTTTATATCACCGGAGATTTTGGTCATCACGATGGGATTGATGCTGTAGACCAGGGACTGAATGTGATCGATGCCGGTCATTATGGCATTGAACATATTTTTATCGGACAGATGGCAGAAGAATTAAAGGAGCGTTTTCCTGAAATGGAAATCTGTACAGAGCCGATCCGACATCCGTTTTTGATGGTGTAGATAAGTTTTCGGAGAATCTCAAGTCACAGAACGGAATCTTCCGGTATCGATGACAATGTGATCTGTAAAAATGATCAGGAGGTGGTTTGACGATGGAGAAAGAATATATTCAGGTTTCTTTTGAAAATGGAAACATAGAAAGGAAAAGCTATCCGGCGGGTATACGGCTGCTTGATCTTGCAAAGGAATATCAGAAGGAGGATGATATTGTTCTTGCAAAGGTCAACGGGCGGCTGCGGGAACTGTACCTGCAATTAACGGAGGACTGCCGCATTTCTTTTATCACAACAAGGCAGCAGGAAGGGATGGCGGCCTACAGGCGGAGTATGACGCTGCTTTTGCTGAAGGCACTCTACCATCAGGCAGGGCATGAACACATCCGCAGAGTTGGGATCCATTTTTCCGTCAGCAGCGGATATTACTGTACGGTCGACGGTGATGTGACACTGGATCAGGATTTTCTTGATAAAGTGGAAGCCAGAATGAGGGAACTGGTTGCCAAGAAAGTGCCGATCGACAAAAAAACGATCGGTACGGACGATGCGATCGCATTGTTCTCGCAGTACGGGATGAAAGACAAAGAAAAATTGTTTCATTACCGCCGGGCTTCCAAAGTCAATATCTATGATATGGGCGGTTTCGAAGATTATTATTATGGCTATATGATTCCGGACACTTCTTATCTGGGAGCGTTTTCCCTGCATTTGTATGAGGACGGATTTGTACTTCAGATGCCACAGCGGAAAGATCCGAAGACGGTTCCGGCCTTTGAGCCGGAGAACAAAATGTTCCGTGTTCGAAAAGAATCGCTCAAATGGGGGAGATGCTCGAAATTCCTACCGTAGGATTACTGAATGATTATATTGTGCACCATGGCATCCATGACCTGATCCTGATCCAGGAGGCACTTCAGGAAAAGAAAATTGCGGAGATTGCCGGAAAGATCGCCGAAAATCCGGATAAAAGATCGTTATGATCGCCGGTCCGTCTTCTTCCGGAAAGACGACCTTTTCTCATCGGCTTTCGATCCAGCTTTCCGCACACGGACTGAGACCGCATCCGATCCCGGTGGATAACTATTTTGTAAACCGGGAAGACACACCGGTGGATGAAGATGGAAACCAAACTACGAATGTCTGGAAGCCATCGATGTTCAGCAGTTTAACGATGACATGAACGCACTGCTTGCAGGAAAGAGCGTGCATCTGCCTGTTTTTGATTTTGTGAGCGGCAAACGCATGTACAGTGAAAAAGAGACAAAACTTGGAAAAGAGGATATTCTGGTGATCGAAGGCATTCACTGCCTGAATGATCAGTTGTCCTTTGCACTGCCAAAAAGAAAATAAATTCAAGATTTATGTCAGTGCCCTGACGCAGCTCAACGTCGATGAACATAACCGTGTTCCGACTACAGACGGAAGACTGCTTCGAAGGATTGTACGCGATGCCAGGACGCGGGGAACGACGGCAAAAAGCAACGATCAGCATGTGGCCGTCGGTGCGAAGAGGAGAAGAGTCCTATATTTTTTCCTTATCAGGAGCAGGCAGATGTGATGTTCAATTCAGCACTGGTGTATGAGCTTTCGGTGCTGAAGCTGTATGCGGAGCCGCTTTTGTTTGGCATCGGAAGAGAGGAACCGGAATACCAGGAAGCGAAACGCCTCTTAAAATTTTTGGACTATTTTGTGGGAATCCCAAGCGAGAGCGTGCCGATGAATTCTATCTTAAGAGAGTTTATCGGGGCGGATGTTTTCAGATATAACAAAAACCATGGAAGTGACAAATATTGTCTTTCCATGGCTTTTCTTTTTCTCTTACATCAGTCAAAAAAAAAAGTTCTCAATCCTTTTTTTCTTGTCAAACAGATCGTTGTACTGGAGGATCTGATACTTTCTGAGGGATTCATAATAAGGGGAGGATTCATCTTTTAAGGAATAATAGCTGCCATCCTCACCGAAATAACCGTTTGTTGTCAGCACCGGGATCTGTTTATGTATATCTAAAAGGAACTGATTGAACGGAGAGAGTTTCATGCCGGTGCTCTCAAGCATCAGAGTCGAGAGGTAATTCATACTGATGTTTACATTTTCCTGTTCTTCGATATCGTAGTTTGCCCAGATCAGAAACGGAGTCTTATAGAGATTCATATTTTCTTCTGCACTGAGTTTTCGACATTTTTTCCGAGGATCTTGCTGTAAACTTCATTGGAAAGTCCGGGTTCGTGATCACCGAAAAAAGACGATTACGGTCGGATCTTTCTGCTTGCTGAAATACTCGATCAGAGATTTCAGGGCAGTGTCGGAATGATGGATCAGGTTCAGGTAACGTTTCAGTTCCGGATCATCACATTTTTCTTCGATGGAGATCGGCATATCCAGATTGTCAAAATCCTGGTCATAGCCGCTGTGATTCTGCATGGTGACATTGAACAGATAAAACGGGGCATTGTTCTTCTTTTTTGCCTGTTCATACTGATCGATGATCACCTGGAAATCAGCTGCGTCGGATACAAAGTTGCGAATCTTATCCGAAGCGGAGACATCCAGATCTTTTAAACTGATGAAATCCGAAAATCCGAGGTTTGGATAAACATGGTCGCGGTTGTAACCGTTTGCACGGAATGGATGGAATGCCAGCATACCCTGATAATCCTGGTTTCCAAGATGTGTGGTCAGACCCGGCAGAAGACTTTTGATGTAAAGCTGATAAGGTGTTGCAGATGCCGGCACAAAAGCTTTGGACAGTCCTGTCAGAAACTCAAATTCCGTGTTTGCCGTCTGCCCTCCGAATACGGATACATAGGAGAACCCTTTTACAGTGTTTTTTGTAAGACTGTGGTAAAATGGCATTACATCTTCGCTGGTCCTGAAATCACCGACGGCCTGCAGATCGGCAAAAGCTTCGTCCATAATGGCGATGACATTTGGTGTTTTTGCATTGCCGGAAGAGGTTTCACTGCGATACGGGGCGGCTATCTCTTCAGCAGCGTTTGCAGAATATCCATCCGGTTTATGAATTATCATCAACTGGATACTTCGCATAAAGTCAGGACGCATCCGTTTTTGCGGTAGGATTTGATCGGACGAAACGTATTGACAGTGACATGCATCGGTGTCACAGTCATAACCGGCGTATAGATCATAATCCAGAAGGAAGCAAAACAGATGGCGGCACTTCCTAGGATGGCAGAGATCCTTTTTTTGCCTTTTGGAAGTCGGAGACGTTTTACACGAAACAGCAGAATACACCAGGTGATCAGACCAAGCAGTGTGATCGTGCGGGTCAGATCAAGCGAATATTTATAATTGCCGACCACATTCATCGCAGTTCCCATGATCGTCAGATCCGAAGCCAGGATCGGGATTCCGCGAAACGTTGTTGTGAAATAATTCGTCAGTGAAAATATAATGCTGAAAATACACAGAAAACATCCGGAGAACCGCATACTTCCGGTCAGGGCAAACAGAAATCCCATCACGATATAAAATAAAAATGCGGTTACACCGAAACGAAGCAGGCAAGACGGACGGATAGAATAGAAAATCAGTCCGGGCCCCGCCGGGTTTGCGTATTCCAGGAACAACAGTGCCACAAGAGGCGTAAGGAAAAAGACAGTCAGAGCTATCCGTTCTTCCTTTGATAAATTTTGAAATACCGACTCTTTGTTGGCGGAATCGGTTGCTTTGGTTGATTTTTTCATATTGATACACTTCCTTTATCACAATCGCATCATAATACAATGAGCTATTATAGCAAAATGGAAGTTGACAGTCAATCTGAGAAATGTTAAGATATTCTTATGTTTGCGAGTAGGATAAATGATCGCGGCTGGCAAAACGAAAGGTGTCAGACGAGGAAAGTCCGAGCTCCATAGGGCAGGGTGCCGGATAACGTCTGGCGGAGGCGACTCCAGGGAAAGTGCAACAGAAATGTACCGCCCGCCATCGGCGGGTAAGGGTGGAAGGGCAGTGTAAGAGACTACCGCCGGCCTGGTAACGCCGGGGCATATGTAAACCCCATCCGAAGCAAGACCGAGCAGAAGCATATGGCGGCCCGTCAGCTTCAGGTAGGTCGCTTGAGCCTGTCGGCAACGACAGGCCTAGATAGATGATCACTCCAGACATAACCCGGCTTATCGTCCTGCTCGCAGAAAACTTTTTGACACCCACATCTTATTATTTATGTTTGGCTTTTGAAGCGTGATACCTTTCGTCGCAGTATCTGCAGCGGTAAATTTCCTTTTCTTCATTGGAAAGGACAAAGACCTGATCCAGTCCGTGCTCGATCGATGTGATGCAGCGAGGATTCTTGCATTTGATCACATTGACGATCTGTTTTGGAAGGTGCAGCTTTTTCTTGTCTACGATCTCACCGTTTTTGATAATGTTGACTGTGATGTTGTGATCGATAAAACCGAGAATATCCAGATCCAGCATATCTACGCTGCATTCTACTTTGATGATATCTTCTTTCCCATTTTGTCGCTGCGGGCGTTTTTGATGATGGCTACGCAGCAGTCAAGCTTGTCAAGTTTCAGATAATGGTAGATGGACATGCTCTTTCCTGCTTCGATGTGGTCGAGAACCACACCTTCGTTTAACTGACCTACATTTAACATACTTTTACCTCCAGAAGTGTAAGAATCAGAGCCATACGTGCATAGACAGCATATTGAGCCTGTTTGAAGTAAGCAGCTCTTGGGTCATCGTCAACTTCAACTGCGATCTCATTGACACGAGGGAGCGGATGCATAACGATCATATCCTGCGGTGCAAGCTCCATTTTCTGTTTGTCCAGAATATAGAAATCTTTCATGCGGACATAATCATCTTCGTTGAAGAAACGTTCTTTCTGTACACGGGTCATGTAAAGGACATCCAGTTCGGAAGTGCATCTTCCAGACGTTCTACTTCTTCGAATTCGATGTTGTTCTCACGCAGTACATCGTCGCGGATATAACTTGGGATACGCAGCTCTTCCGGAGAAATCAGGACAAAACGGATTCCGGTGTAGCGGACCAGTGCACTGATCAGGGAGTGAACGGTACGTCCGAATTTTAAGTCACCACAGAGACCGATTGTCAGATTGTCCAGTCTTCCTTTCAGGGAGCGGATCGTCAGAAGATCCGTAAGTGTTTGGGTCGGATGCTGATGTCCGCCATCTCCGGCATTGATCACCGGGATTGGAGAATGTAAGGATGCCACAAGCGGTGCACCTTCTTTTGGATGACGCATTGCACAGATGTCGGCATAACATGCGACCATGCGAATGGTGTCTGCAACGGTCTCTCCTTTTGTAGCGGAGCTGGAATCGGCCAGAAGAAAAACCAAGTACATTACCACCTAAATTCATCATAGCAGCTTCAAAGCTGAGGCGGGTACGTGTGCTTTGTTCATAAAAAAGAGTCGCTAATTTTTTTGCCATCACATGCGTGGGCGTATTTTTTCGGGGTTGCTTCAATATCATTGGCCAGATTGAAGATCTGGTCGAGTTCTTCCACACTGAAATCCAGAGGGCTCATTACATGTCTCATAATTTCCTCCTTTTAACTTCAGATTTTCTTTATCATATACCATTTGCAGACAGATTTCAAGATGAAGTTGAGACATTTTTCTGATTCAGATATTCAAAAGCAGAACGCAGAAGAACCAGAGCGGTGCATAGTCCAGACGGATCACACCGTTTATCTGAAAATGTGTCCCGGAATAGTCCCACGGGCAGCAGTGATGTTTTTCAAAAGGCTTCCGCTCATATATTCGGCGGTGAAAATAAACAGCATATATAGAAAGCCACGCAGGAGAAAAGAACATTTTTTGCTGCAAAGGAAGTTTGAGAGCGGTTTCAGGAAAGCTGCCATACCGTAGATAGGAAACATCCACAGGGAAGAATGACCGGTCAGCTTCCATTCACGCCGCCGAAAGGAAAGAAAACCGGTCCACAGAAGCTCCAGGCACCAGCCGCAGATACCGCATCGGATAAAATTATTTTTCATGGGAAAAGTATAACCGGAAACGGGAAAGATTATACTCTGCCGGACCATAAAGTTCTTGCAAAATCAGGTCGGGTATACTATAATTCAACGTGATAGGATGCCGGGCGAGGATGGTTTTCTTATTGTGGAACAGGATACTTGCAAAAGCCGGCACAATACTGGAAGAAGAATGGAGTTCTATGAATTACGAAGAAGCAAGAGCGTATCTGGACGATGCTGCCAGATACGGAAGTGTTCTCGGGCTGGATACAATGAAAGAATTGCTTGCAAGGCTTGGCAATCCGCAGGATGATCTGAAATTCATTCATATCGGCGGTACCAATGGCAAAGGATCGGTACTTTCATATCTTTCTGCCGTTCTGAAAGAAGCAGGTTATCGCGTTGGACGATATATTTCGCCGACGCTGTTTTCTTACCGGGAACGTATACAGGTAAATGAAATATATATAAAAAAGATGCTCTGGCAAGGCTGACGACGCAGATACAAAGCTGTGCCGATGAGATGGTACGTGACGGTGCACCTCATCCGACCGCTTTTGAGATCGAGACGGCACTTTGCTTTCTCTATTTCAGGGAGGAAAAGTGTGATCTGGTCGTTCTGGAGGTCGGCATGGGAGGAGCTACCGATGCCACGAATGTGATAAAGACGACCGTTCTGGAAGTGCTCGCATCGATCAGCATGGATCATATGGGATTTCTTGGAGACACTCTGGCAGAGATCGCCGCGTGCAAAGCCGGTATCATCAAGCCGGATACGACTGTGGTCAGCATGAGACAGCAGCCGGAAGCCATGGAAGTGATCCGGCAGGTCTGTCAAAGGCAGAAGGCGGATCTGCGTATCGCAGATGCGGCAAATGCAACGGACATCGTATATGGGTGTGAAGAGCAGTATTTTTCCTATGGCGGGTATGACAGCCTTGAGATCCATCTGGCAGGCTCTTATCAGATTGCAAATGCCGTTCTGGCAGTGGAAGCGGTAAAAGCCCTGATCGATCTTGGCTATGCCATTTCAGAAGAAGCACTGCACAGTGGTCTGCAAAAAGCAAGCTGGAAGGGCAGATTTACGGTTCTTCAAAGAGAGCCATATTTTATTATAGACGGAGCACATAACCGCGATGGGGCAAAGGTACTGGCTGATTCAGTACGTCAGTATTTTCCGAAAAAAAGGCTCCATTACATTATGGGTGTTTTTAAAGATAAAGAATACGAAACGATCATTGATCAGATGTCTGTATTTGATGCGGATGTGATCACGGTAGAGACACGGGCAATCCGCGTGCACTGCCTGCGGAAGAACTGGCAGAAGCATGGAAAAAAGAAAAAAGCGGATGTGACATTTGAGAAAAAGATAGAAAATGCGGTAAGAAAAAGTCTGGAAAAGGCGAAAAAAGACGACGTAATCCTCGCTTTCGGATCCTCTCGTTTCTTGGTGAGATTGTGAAAGCTCTGGATACAATAAGAAGTGAGGTTTGAAAACTATGGTAGATCAGGAAAAAGTAAGAGAAGGGGTACGACTGATACTGGAAGGTATCGGGGAAGATATAAACAGAGAGGGACTGATAGAGACACCGGACCGTATTGCGAGAATGTACTGTGAGCTGGCAGGAGGCATGGATCAGAACGCAGCGACTCATCTGGAGAAGCGTTTCCATGTGGACAATGCGGATATGGTTGTTGAGAAGGATATCACATTTTATTCGATGTGCGAGCATCACATGCTTCCGTTTTTTGGAAAAGCACATGTTGCATATATTCCAAACGGCGAGGTAGTCGGTCTGAGCAAGATCGCAAGGACCGTAGAGGTTTTTGCAAGAAGACTGCAGCTCCAGGAACAGCTGACGGCACAGATCGCCGATGCGTTTATGGACAATCTGCACCCGCAGGGCGTTATGGTTATGATCGAGGCAGAGCATCTCTGCATGACGATGCGTGGGATCAAAAAACCGGGTGCACAGACAGTAACGACCGTGACACGAGGTGTGTTTGATAACAACAAAGAACTGCAGGATACTTTTTATCAGATGGTGCGTTTATAATGAGAATGGAACGTGTAAATCAGATTTTGCAGCACACACTTTATCAGAGCTGCCGCAGACAGATTGATGAAAAAGAAAAAGACCGGATTTTCTGTGGACATGATATGGGACATCTGCTGGATGTTGCCAGACTGGCATGGATCTTTAATCTGGAAGCAAATCAGGAGATATCGAAAGAGCGGATCTATGCAGCCGCTCTTCTTCACGATATAGGGAGGCATATTCAGTACGAAAACGGAACTCCGCACCAGATCGCAGGGCTTCCGATCGCAGAGCAGATCCTGACGGACTGCGGATTTTATCCGGAAGAGATGAAAGAGATTCTCTATGCGATCGAAAATCACCGCAACAAAGAGATGTTAAAGCGGGATGATCTTGCCGGGATCTTATACCGGGCAGATAAAATGTCCAGATGCTGCTTTGGCTGCCGTGCCGAAAAAAGAGTGCAACTGGAGCACGGAAAAGAAAAATATGGAGATACAGTACTGAGGCAGAATATACGAAAAGAGGAAAAGCAGATGAAGATAGGAAACAAAGAATTTGATCTGAAAAATCATGCTTATGTGATGGGCATTTTAAATGTGACACCGGATTCTTTTTCCGATGGTGGGAAATGGAACGATAAGGGTCGGGCAATGCGTCATACACAGGAAATGATAGAACAGGGAGCAACGATCATTGATATCGGTGGCGAGTCCACAAGACCAGGTTATACACTGATCTCCGATGAGGAAGAGATCTCCAGAGTGGTTCCGATGATCGAGATTGTAAAGAAAAAACTTTGATGTGCCGGTTTCTATCGACACTTACAAAAGTAGAGTGGCAGAGGCAGCACTTGACGCAGGAGCAGATCTGGTCAACGATATCTGGGGACTGAAGTACGATCCGGATCTCGCAGGCGTGATCGCCCGAAAAAATGCCCCATGCTGTCTGATGCATAACCGTAAAGAGCCGGATTACACTGATTTTATTGCAGATTTCCTGAAAGATATGCAGGAGACCATTGACATTGCAAAAAAGCAGGCATCGCCGATGAGAATATCATTCTTGATCTGGGTGTCGGATTTGGCAAGACTTATGAAAATAATCTGGAGATCATTAACAAACTGGAATGCATGCATACGCTCGGCTATCCGATCCTGCTTGGAACTTCCAGAAAATCCGTGATCGGACTGACACTGGATCTTCCGGCAGATCAGAGAATGGAAGGAACCGTGGCAACCACAGTGATCGGTGTGATGAAAGGGGTCGCTTTTGTCCGTGTACACGATGTAAAAAAGAAAACTACCGTGCCTTGAAGATGACAGAAGCCATCCTCGGCAGATAACAGGCAGATAGGAGAAAGATGATGGATACAATTTATATCAAAGATCTGGAAGTGTTTGCCAACCACGGTGTCTATCCGGAAGAGAACAAACTGGGTCAGAAGTTTGTGATCAGTGCGGATCTTTCAGTGGATGTGCGGATGGCAGGCCTGACAGACGAACTGGAATATTCGGTAAATTACGGCGAAGTCAGCCATACGATCCAGGATTTTTTGCAGAAACATACCTTTAAGCTGATTGAAGCGGCGGCAGAGGGGCTGGCAGCGGAGCTGTTTTGCAGATATCCGCTGATTCGGGCACTTCGCCTGGAGATCCAGAAACCGTGGGCTCCGGTAGGACTGCCGCTCAGGACAGTCTCTGTGGAGATCAGAAGAAGCAGACATACCGTTTATATCGCACTTGGCTCCAATATGGGAGATAAGATGGCCTATCTGAAAGAGGCAGTGGAAAAACTTTCAAAACTGCCGGGCAGCAGCGTGAAAAAGGTGTCAGATTTTATCAGAACAGAACCTTATGGAGTGACAGAGCAGGACGAATTCCTTAATGGCGTCCTTGAGATGGAGACGCTTCTGACACCGCAGGAACTGTTGGCTCAGTTGCATCGGATCGAGGCAGAAGCAAACAGGGAGCGTATCCTCAGGTGGGGACCGCGTACTTTGGATCTGGATATTCTGCTGTATGATCAGGAGGTCATCGACACAGAAGAGCTGCATATTCCGCATATTGATATGCAGAACCGGGATTTTGTCCTGGTGCCGCTCTCTCAGATCGCACCGTGGATACGTCATCCGGTTTTGAACAGGACAATAGAACAGTTAAGGAGAGAACTTGATGGTTGATTTACAGGACTTAAGAAATGAGATAGACTCCATTGACCGTCAGATGACGGAGCTTTTTGAGAAGCGTATGGAGATCAGCCGAAAAGTGGCAAAGTACAAGATCAGCACCGGCAAAAAGGTGTTTGATAAAGAACGTGAAAAAAAGTCATTGAAAAGGCAAAAGATATGACACACAACGACTTCAACCGTCACGGGATTGAAGAACTGTTTCAGCAGATCATGGCGATGAGCCGTAAACTGCAGTATCAGCTGTTGGAGGAAAACGGTGTGGCAGGCCGCCTGCCGTTTATCGGTGTGGATGAGCTGGAGAAAGAGAATGTCCGCGTAGTGTTCCAGGGCGTGGAAGGAGCATACAGTCAGGCTGCAATGCAGCAGTATTTTGGCGATAAGATCACCTCCTTCCATGTGGAACACTGGCGAGATGCGATGGAGGCGATCGCAGAAGGTGCGGCAGACTATGCAGTGCTGCCGATTGAGAATTCAACGGCAGGGAGCGTCAATGATATGTATGACCTGCTGGTAGAGTTTGAAAACTATATCGTCGGTGAGCAGATCATTCGCTGTGAGCATTGTCTGCTTGGGCTTGAAAATGCAGAAATCTCCGATATCCGTACTGTTTATTCCCATCAGCAGGGACTTTCCCAGTGCAAGAGCTTTCTTCAGGAACACCGGGACTGGAAACAGATCCCGCTTGAGAATACCGCAATGGCAGCGAAAAAAGTGGCAGAGGACGGCGATGTGACGCAGGCATCCATTTCCAGTGCCTTTGCGGCAAAATGTTTCGGGCTGAAAGTGTTAAAAGAAAATATTTACAGCAACAAGGCAAATTCTACGAGATTTATCATTGTGACAAATCAGAGAATTTATCAAAAAGATGCGAAGAAGATCAGCATCTGTTTTGAAACGCCACATACCAGCGGATCTCTTTACAATATTCTGTCTCACTTTATTTATAACAATCTGAATATGTTCGGAATCCAGTCCAGACCGATCCCGGGACGCAACTGGGAGTACCGTTTCTTCATTGATTTCGAGGGCAATTTAAACGACAGTGCGGTCAAAAATGCCCTGCGTGGTATCCGCGAAGAGGCAACGAATATGAAAATACTTGAAATTACTGAAAATACAGCGGCTTTTGCAAAAAAGCTGCTGTTTTTGAAAGGTTGATAAAAATGTTTCGAATTGATGAATTAATCGTATACCGAGAATATGAGCAGGAACAGGATCAGGTCTTAAACGATATGGCATTTATCGTGGAAGAGACAGAAACGATGGGGATGCCGGTTTCGGATCTTCGTGGGCTTTATTTTTCCTGTATCCACAAACTGACCGAACTTGCCGGTACTTATGGATTTGAAGGAAATTTATGGCACAGCTATCTGACCTGGCTTCTGGTAAACAATGAAAATGTGTTCAGTCATGCAAGCGAGATCCGCGGCGAGGTGGATGGCAGCATCAATGCATTGGTGGAGCATGATTATGAGATCTTTCGTGAACTATATGCCCTAAACTTTGAGGCACTGGAAGAAAAGCTGGGTGCACATTGCTTTTTTCATGATTACAGATTATGTTAATGCACCGCAGAGCAGCAAAGTATTTAACGAGCGTATTCGTGATCGGATCTGTGAACTGAGCGAAAAACTTGCAGGAGCAAAAGATGTGCATGAATTTAAAGAAGATATGACTTCTTTCTACAAAGATTTCGGAGTGGGAAAACTGGGACTTCACAAGGCATTTCGCGTGGCACATGATGAAGATGGCGTACAGATCGTGCCGATCACCAAGATCGCACACGTACACCTGGATGACCTGGTAGGTTATGAGCTGGCAAAGAAGAAACTGATCGAAAATACTGAAGCTTTTTGTGCAGGGAAGAAAAGCAAACAACTGTCTGCTTTTTGGCGATGCCGGAACCGGAAAATCCTCCAGCATCAAGGGCATCCTGAATGAATATTACGATCAGGGACTTCGTATGATCGAGGTTTACAAGCATCAGTTCAGGATCTGAATGATGTGATCGCTCAGGTCAAAAACAGAAATTATCGTTTTATTATCTATATGGATGATCTGTCTTTCGAAGAATTTGAAATCGAATATAAGTATCTGAAGGCTGTGATCGAAGGCGGACTGGAACGCAAGCCGGAAAATGTACTGATCTATGCGACTTCCAACCGCAGACATCTGATCCGTGAAAAATTCAGTGACAAGGAAGAGCGAAGAGACGATCTGCATACTTCTGATACGGTGCAGGAGAAACTGTCACTGGCATATCGTTTCGGACTGAAGATTTATTTTGGTTCACCGAGCAAAAAGAATTTCAGAATATCGTCCGCGTCCTGGCAGACAAACACGGAATTACGATGTCGGAAGAAGAGCTGTTTTTAAAGGCAAATCAGTGGGAACTGCAGTATGGCGGACTTTCCGGACGTACTGCACAGCAGTTTATTGATCATCTTCTTGGACAGGAGAGAAAGGATGTGTGAGTATGAAACTTTTTTGCAGCAATCGATATAGGTTCCTATGAAGTGGAAATGAAGATTTTTCAGATCACTTCCGGAAAAGGAATCAAAGAGATCGACTGCGTGTGCCATCGCATGGAACTTGGCAAAGATGTATACCGTGATGGCAAGATCGGTGTGGAGATGACCGATGAGCTCTGCCGGGTTCTGAATGACTTTGTAAGGATTATGAAAGGATATCGCGTGGATGACTGGCGTGTGTGTGCCACGAGTGCAGTAAGAGAAGCGGGTAACCAGCTTGTTTTTCTGGACCGTGTGAAACGCCATACCGGTCTGGAAGTGGAAGTTCTCTCAAATGCATCACAGCGTTTTATGGATTATAAATCGATCGCATCCAGGGAAAATGAATTCAACCGTATCATCCAGAAAGGAACGGCGATCGTAGATGTCGGCGGCGGCAGCATTCAGATTTTCTCTGTTTGACAAGGATCGTCTTGTTGCAAGCCAGAATATGAAAATCGGAAATCTGCGGCTGCGTGAACGGATGATGAATGAGGGTGTGAGCCTGAAGCATTATGAGACACTTCTGACAGAAGTTGTGAAAAATGAATTTCTGTCATACAAAAAGCTGTATCTGAAGGATCGTGTGATCTCCAATCTGATCGTGGTCGGAGATCATATCGGCGATGCCGTTCATAAAAATGTGATGACAAGATCGGATTTCCTGAATTTTTACGATGACATGATCTACCGTTCTGACGAAGATGCGGCAGGACGCTGCGAGGTTCCGGAAGATGTGATCTCGGTATTGCGTCCGTCTCTTGTCGTTTACCGTTGTTTCCTGGAAGCAGCCGATGTGGAGAATATCTGGATGCCGGGTCTGCATCTGACCGATGGCATGGCGTATGAATATGCACAGCAGAACCGGCTTTTGAAACTCGGCCATGACTTTGATGAGGATATCTTGGCGGCTGCAAGAAATGCTGCCAAACGTTATCAGTGCAGCAAGTCGCATATCAAAGTGTGCGAAGATCTGGCAGTTGGTATTTTTGACAAGATCAAAAAGAGCCAGGGATTCGATGACCGGGACCGCCTGCTGCTCCGCATTGCGGTGATCCTGCATGGATGCGGTAAATTTATCAGCCTGTCAAATGCCGGAGAGTCCGCGTACCATATAATCATGGCGATGGATATCATCGGATTATCGGAAGAAGAGAAAGAAATTGTGGCAAATGTGGTAAAATATAATACGGTGCCGCTGGAAGGATACGACAAGATCGGAAGCAGCCGGATGACAAGGGAAAATTATCTGACCATTGCCAAACTGACGGCAATCCTCGGAGTGGTAAATTCGCTGGACCGCAGCCACAAGCAGAAGACCAAAGAGGCAAAAACAGATATTGCACGAAAACGAACTGGTCATTCAGCTTTATTCGGACGAAGATCTGTCACTGGAAAAGAAAGAGTTTGCAAAAAAGCAGAATTTTTCGAGGAAGTGTTCAGCATCCGTCCGGTGCTGCGTCAGAAAAAAATGATGTAACGAAGGAGGTATGTCCGTATGGGTGAAATGGATTTAAAAAAGCAGAATACTATACAAACCGAGAATTAAGCTGGCTGGGTTTTAACAACCGCATTTTGGGAGAGGCAAGAGATGCCTCACTTCCGCTATTTGAACGTCTGAAGTTTTTAAGCATTACGGCATCGAATCTGGATGAATTCAATATGATCCGTGTGGCATCTTTGAAAGATATGGTGCACGCAGGTTATACAAAAAAGGATATTTCCGGGATGACGGCTTCGGAGCAGCTGAAAAAAATCTTAAAAGAGACACACGAACTGGTAGATCTGCAGTATTCTACTTACAATCGCTCTCTGATCCCGGCTCTGAAAAAGCGGGGGCTGAAAATTATTTCCGAGCACGAGAGTCTGAGCGAAGAGCAGAAAAATTTGTGGATGCTTATTTTGAGGAAAATGTGTATCCGGTTCTGACACCGATGGCAATGGATTCTTCCAGACCATTCCCACTGATCCGCAACAAGACATTGAATATCGGTGCGCTGATCTGCAGAAAAGACGACAAGGAAAAGCATAAGACACTGGATTTTGCAACGGTGCAGGTGCCGTCTGTCCTGCCAAGGATTGTGGAACTTCCGGAAGGAAAAGACGGAGAAAAACGTGTGATCCTTCTGGAGGAGATCATCGAGCGGAACATTGGAAAGCTGTTCTTAAGCTACGATGTGGTCTGCGCGCATCCGTACCGTGTTATGCGGAATGCAGACTTATCCATTGATGAGGATGAAGCAGAGGATCTGCTCAAAGAGATCCAGAAACAGCTTAAAAAACGTCAGTGGGGCGAAGTGATCCGTCTGGAAATCGAAGGAAAGATCGACAAACGGCTGTTGGATATCTTAAAAGAAGAGTTTGCCGTGAAAGACAGCGATGTATTTGAGATAGGCGGACCGCTGGATCTGACTTTTCTGATGAAGCTGTACGGCATGGAAGGGTTTGAAGACTGCAAAGTGAAAAAATATATTCCGCAGCCGGTACCGGCACTGATGAACGATGACAGCATTTTTGCCAATATCCGCAAAGGTGACATTTTACTGCATCATCCATACATGACGTTTAACCCGGTCGTAGATTTTGTAAAACAGGCAGCGAAGGATCCGAATGTGCTGGCCATTAAGCAAACATTATATCGTGTGAGCGGCAATTCTCCGATTATTGCAGCACTGGCTCAGGCGGCGGAAAATGGCAAACAGGTTTCCGTACTGGTGGAATTAAAGCCCGTTTTGATGAAGAAAACAATATCATCTGGGCGAAAAAGCTGGAAAAAGCAGGCTGTCATGTGATCTATGGTCTGGTGGGCCTGAAAACACACAGTAAGATCACTCTTGTTGTGAGAAGAGAAGAAAACGGGATCCGCAGATATGTGCATCTGGCAACCGGAAACTATAACGATTCTACGGCAAAGCTGTATACGGACTGTGGTCTGCTGACCTGTGCAGAACCGATCGGAGAAGATGCGACTGCAGTCTTTAACATGCTCTCCGGCTATTCCGAACCAAAACACTGGAACGACCTTATCGTTGCACCGATCTGGCTCCGCAAACGTTTCTTAAGACTGATCGAACGAGAGAAGAACTGGGCACTGGCGGGAAAAAGAAGCCCATATCATTGCAAAAATGAATTCCCTGTGTGACCGGGGAGATCATCGAGGCACTCTATGCGGCATCGGCGGCAGGGGTGAAGATCGAACTGATCATCCGCGGCATCTGCTGTCTGAAGGTCGGCATCCCGCATATCAGCGAAAACATATCGGTACGTTCGATTGTCGGCAATTTCCTGGAACATGCCCGTATCTTCTATTTCTATAATGACGGGGCAGAAGAGTTGTATATGGGCAGTGCGGACTGGATGCCGCGAAATCTGGAAAAACGTGTTGAGATCGTATTTCCATTAAAAGATGAAAAGATCAAACAGCAGGCAAAACATATTCTGGATATCCAGCTTGCTGATAATCTGAAGGCTCACATCCTGCAGCCGGACGGAAGCTATGAAAAGATTGATAAAAGAGGGAAAAAGACGCTGATCTGTGCACAGGATTATTTCTGTGAAGAGGCGGTAAAAATGCAAAGCATCCGACAGATCCGGTTCTGGATCATGTATTCATCCCGGCAGAAGCAGGCGTCTTTTCCGACAGAGATTGAAGATAACAGTTGACGCAACTTACGGAAATTGTTATAGTAAAAGTAACGTATCCCTGCCTGTTTATAAAGAAGTTTTTGTGCAGGGGTACAAAAAGAAAAGGAGGAAACACATGAAAAAGAAAACAACATCACTGGGTATGAAGCTCGTTGCTTTTCTGGCAATGCTTATGCTGTTCTGTATTCCTGCCTATGCAGGCGTAGTAGAAGAAGCAGGAGAGTATGAGATCTACCCGACACCACAAAATGTCACCTACGGTGACAAAGAGATGCAGCTCACCGATCAGGTAAAACTGACAATCGGAAGCGGCATTGACAGTTACACGAAAACACGTATCACAGACACATTGAACGTGCTGAAACTGACCGGAAACGAAAGTGCAGCGTCAGACAAGACCGAGCTGATCGTTGGTGTTTATGGTTCCGGGGATGCAGCTGACACCTACGGAAAAGCCAATGGAGCTGTTGCAGCAACCTTTGACAACTACGATGCTTATATGCTGTATGTTAAGGGCGGTAAAATTGTAGTACTTGGCAAAGACACCGATGCAGCCTTTTACGGTGTCACCACTCTGAAACGCATTTTTGAACAGCTTTCCGCAGACAAAAAGATCAAAGAGCTGACGGTGACAGACTATGCAGAAGTACAGTTCCGTGGATTTATCGAAGGATATTATGGAAATCCGTGGTCACTGGAAGACCGTATTGATCTGATGAAATTCGGCGGTGAGATTAAGATGAACCAGTATGTGTTCGCACCAAAGGATGATCCATATCACAACAGTCAGTGGAGAGAGCTGTATCCGACTGAAAATCTTGAAAACATCAAGAAACTTGCCCAGGCAGGAAACGAAAACAAATGCTTTTTCGTATATGCTCTGCATCCATTTATGAACAGTGCATTTAATTTCAACAATTACAATGCAGATCTGGCAACCGTAAAAGCAAAATATCTGCAGGTGATCGAATCCGGCGTGCGTCAGATCGCCCTGCTGGAAGATGATGCGACCGGATCAAGTGCAGCAAACTTAAGCAGACTGCTCAATGACCTGACAAACTGGCTGACGGAACTGAAGAACTCCAAATATCCGGATCTGAAAACCGACATCCTGTACTGCCCGACAGACTACATGGGAAATGGTTCCTCTGCAAAACTGAAAGGCATCAATGCTTCTGCCAACAGACAGGTACATATGCTGATGACCGGTAATGCAGTATGGGGACAGGTAAGTGCAAACTTTGCAGATAACTTCTATAACAATGTAGCATCCAATGGCGTTGCAGGACGTTATCCTTACATGTGGGTAAACTGGCCGTGCAACGATAACTATAAAACAGGTCTGATCATGGTGGTCACAATACCATCCTGCATACCGGAATTGACGGTCACAAATACGAAGGTATTATCCTCAACCCGATGCAGCATTCAGAACCTTCCAAAGTAGCGATCTTTACTGCAGCAGATTATTGTTGGAAACCATGGGATGCAAAAAAAGAAGAAGGTGATCAGGCATGGGAAGATTCCTTTAAATATATCGACCATGTTACTGCACTGGAATCCGATTCTTCTAAAGCCCTGCGTGAAGTGGCAAAACATATGATCTATCAGGGACCGGTTCAGACAGCCGGAAGACAGGCAAAATTCGAAGAGTCTGTTGACCTGAAAAACAAGCTGGCAGAGATTCAGAAAAAGTAGAAGCAGGAACGGTTACGACAGCAGAGTTGGATGATATGCGTAACGAGTTCAAGACCATTTACGATGCAGCTGTAAAATATCTGACAGATGGCACCAATAAACGTCTGAGCGAGCAGATGACACCGTTCCTTGCGTGTCTGCGTGATGAGTGTGAAGCAGATATCGAGCTGATGGATGCACTCAAAGCCGTTCAGACAAAAGAAAAATGATAAAGTATGGGAGCACTATTCTGCAGCACAGACTTTATATGAACGTTCCCGGACTTATGGATTCCGTTATGTAAATGAAACAAAATATGCGACAGCAGGTCTTCTCTACATTGTTCCGTTTACCGAAAAAGTTATGAAAAATGTTTCTGATACTGTAAAACAGATCATTGATCCGGAACACATCAAACTGGAAAGAACTCTGATCTACCGTGTCGGCGGAACAGAAAACTCCGGAAATACGGGAAATGCAGCCAATGCAATTGATGGAAACTTAAATACCAATTTCCAGATCCAGACCGACCAGCAGACTGGTGACTATGTAGGACTTCTCTTTAACCAGATGACACCGGTTAAAAAATGACGGTCGCACTGGCATGCAGCGGACACGAAAATGATTATATTCCAAACGGTGTTATGGAATATACGACAGACGGCAGCAGCTGGACGGCATTTGAAACACAGCCGGCAGCCGGTTCTACCACAGATGTAACTCTGGAGCTTGCAGAAGCAAAAGAGATCAAAGGATTCCGCTGGAAGAACAGCAACAACGATAAAAACCGCTGGCTGATCATCCGTGAGATTTCCTGTGATGCATTTGAAAAAAAGCTGGCAACAGCGAAGCAGCAGATAACAAATATACTGGAACCATCAGCTATACGAGCGGATGGACTCTGTATCAGTCCGGAAGTTATCCGCTGTCCAATGTGACAGATGGGGATGATGCTACCTTTACCTGGTTTAAACCGGCTTCCGAAGATACCAGCGTTGCCGGAGATTATATCCAGATGGATCTTGGTGAAGCAAAAGAAGTATACAAAGTGCGTATCGTCATGGGTGCGGGCAGTGAAGATAAATGGATCAAATACCATCTTGAATATTCAGAAGATGGAAACAGCTGGAGTTCAAAATCTGCACAGACCGGAACAGCCAATGGCACCGATACTTATGAGGAAGATTTAAAAGGTGCATCTGTACGCTATATTAAACTGGTAAACAATAAAGACCGTCAAAAATGGATTAAATTTAACGAGTTCTCTGTTTGTGGAAAAGAAGCAGAAGCAACCGGCGATGTAATGGATTATACCAATACAAACGATGAGAACTGGAAAGTAACTTATGGGGATGAAGTTTCCAAAGTTTATGCAAGAGACAATGTAACCCTGAAAGCAGGACAGTACATCGGACTGAAACTTGACCGTATCCATGCAATTGCATCCATCAATACAGAAGGCAACGGAACTGACAAACTGACTCTGCAGACTTCCCTGAATCAGAAAGAGTGGACAGATAGCACATCTGCAAAGAGTGCACGTTACATTCGCCTGATCAACAACGGAAGTACGGATGTTACCTTCAGCCTGAGCAAATTTGAAGTGACAAACGATGAGATCGGGGCTATGGATCTGCTTGAAACAAACATTGGCGGAGCGTCAAACAGTGAGGATGCAAGAAAACTTGGTACGACCGCAAACTGGATGGACGGCGATTTGACATCGAAGGCAAAATATTGTGCAACACCGGCAAAAGACGATTATATAACATATACACTCGGACAGGAAATCACACTGAAATCTCTGAAAGTATATGTTCTGGATACTGCAATCGATTATCCGCGTGATGCAGTGATCCAGGCATCTGTTGATAATAAAACCTGGATAGACCTTATCAAGATCGGTGACGGTATCGAAAACGACGGAACAGACAGCGACACCAAACCGGCAGAAAATGGCTGGACACATGACACTGTAGATGTAGCATATTCTTATGTTGAAAATGCAAACATTAACAATGTAAAAGCAAAATACATCCGTCTGTACTTTAATGCAGGATACAGTGCTCGTTGGGTAGAACTCAATGAGATCCAGATCAACGGCGGAGAATATATCAAGACCATCAATGACCCGACCTTTGAAACCGATGCAAAATTAAAAAAGAGGATACGAGCCTTGGAACTTAAACGACGGTGACCTGACAACCGCATTTGAGCCGGATATGACGGATAAGACCGAAGGTTCTCTGGTATATCATCTGTCTGATACAACCAATGTCCGCAAACTGAACATTGTACAGAAATCCATCAGCAATGCAGAAGTTTCCATCCGTACCGGTGCAGACACCTGGGAGACGATCGGTAAACTGGATAAGAGCCTGAACACCTTCTACACGTATGGATATGATCAGGTATACGATGTAAAGATCACCTGGGGTGAAGCAGCACCGTCTATCTGTGAGATCATCACACTGGAGTGCCCGAAACAGACCGGCGAAGATCTGAAAAAAGAGGAAATCGAACAGGCAAATACCGCTCTGAAAAAACGCAGTGGAAAATGCAGAAACAAAGGGTATCTACGAAGATGGTAATGCATCCGGTACTTACACGAAAGAAAGCTGGGCAGTATTTAAAACAGCATATGAAAACGCTGCAAATGCCAAAGCAGATGCAACAACAGAGGAGCTGCAGAACCTGCTGACCGCTTTACAGGATGCAAAAGCAAAACTGAAGAAAGCGGAAACGGAAAAACCGACCGAAAAACCAAAAGAAAAACCAACAGAAAAACCAACGGAAAAACCAACGGAAAAACCGACCGAGAGACCTACAGAGAAACCAGGTGAGCCGGAAAAACCGACTGTGAACAAGAGAGTTCTGAATAAGGTCACTTATCAGATCCTGAACGCAAAGAAGAAGACAGCAGCAGTTGTTACAGCAGATAAGAAAGTGACTTCTGTAAACGTTGCCAAAACCGTTAAGATCAACGGCGTTACCTACAAAGTAACACGGATCAGCAAAAATGCATTCAAGAGCTGTAAGAAGCTGAAGAAAGTTACGATCGGAAGCAATGTGAAGAAGATTGAGAAAAATGCATTTGCAGGCTGCAGCAAACTGAAGACTGTCAATATGAAGAAAGCAACCGGCATTACTTCCATCGGAAGCAAAGCATTCAGCAAGATCGATGCAAAAAGCAAAAGTGACCGTACCGGCCAAGAAGCTTTCAAGTATAAGAGAATGCTGAAAAAAGCAGGTCTGCCAAAGAAAGCAACTGTAAAAAATAAAAAACGGAACATGTTTCCGGAACAGTAAAAGCTACTCTATAACAGAACCGTTCCAAAGAAACATCCGACAGCAAGAAAAAAAAGAGCGGGAGAGAACCCAAAAAGGTTTCCCCGCTCTTTTTGCTGTATAAGATTAGATATGATGGTCTGAAACGCTCTGACCGGAATGAAAATTTGAGCAAAAAAGGAAAAAAGAGCCGGGACATCGGTCGTTCTATCCCTGCTCTTTCATATCCATGTTTTATTTTATGATCCTTATGCTCTTTCAACTTTATCAGAACGTAAGCATGAAGTACAAACATACATCTTCTTTGTTCCACCGTTTACTTTAACGCGAACAGATTTAATGTTAGATTTCCACATTTTATTAGATCTTCTATGTGAATGACTCACGTTGTTACCGAAATGAGCTCCCTTATCACAAATAGCACATCTAGCCATGACTGCACCTCCTTGACATTATATTGCCTACAATAGGCTCACAACAATAAGTATTTTACCAGAAGCTGCATGATAATGCAAGCAAAAAATGCGAAAATTTAAAAAACTGTAAAAATGATTTTTCATGTTTTCTTTTTTATATGAAACAGGTTATAATGAATAAATAATACAGCTATTAACATAGGAGGTATCATGATATGAAAGGAAGAATGGAAACAGAACTGGGTTCGATTTTGATCGACACGGATGTCATAGCTACCTATGCGGGAAGTGTTGCAGTCGAGTGCTTCGGTATTGTCGGAATGGCAACGGTGAGCATGAAAGACGGTCTGGTAAGACTTCTGAAGAAAGACAGTCTGAAAAATGGAATACAGGTTACCGTTGAGGATAATAAAATTTCACTTGATTTTCATGTGATCGTGGCTTATGGCGTCAGCATTTCTGCGGTTGCAGACAATCTGATCAACAATGTGAAATATAAAGTCGAGGCCTTCACAGGAATGGAGATCGAGAAGATCGATATTTATGTAGAAGGTGTCAGACCGATAGATTAAGGAGGAACTCGTTGTGGAAATAAATACAATAAATGCCACACTTTTTGCCAAAATGTTTTTGGCAGGAGCAAAAACCTGGAGTCAAAGAAAGAATGGATCAATGAACTGAATGTTTTCCCGGTTCCGGACGGTGATACCGGAACCAACATGACCATGACCATCATGGCTGCGGCCAAAGAAGTAGCGGCACTGGAAGATCCGACGATGGAAGTACTTGCAAAAGCGATTTCTTCCGGATCTCTTCGCGGAGCACGCGGTAACTCAGGTGTTATCCTCTCTCAGCTGTTCCGTGGATTTACAAAAGGAATCAAAAAGTATGAGGAGATTGATGTTGCGATTCTGGCAGCTGCTTTTCAGAAAGCGGTAGAGACTGCATACAAAGCAGTTATGAAACCGAAGGAAGGCACGATCCTCACAGTGGCAAAGGGTGCAGCAGACAAAGCACTGGAGCTTGCAGAGAATGATATTTCGCTGGATGATTTCTTAAAACAGGTGATCGAAGAGGCAGATGCTGTCCTTGCAAAGACACCGGAGATGTTGCCGGTTCTGAAAGAAGCAGGCGTTGTAGACTCCGGTGGACAGGGACTTGTGCAGGTGTTAAAGGGTGCTTACGATGCATTTCTTGGAAAAGAGATCGATTATACGGTTGAACCGGCTGAAAGCACTAAAAAGCCCCGGCACAGGAAAAAGGAAGCACCGGCGCAGGCAGAGATTCGATTCGGTTACTGTACCGAATTTATCATCATGCTCGAGAAAGAGTATACACCGCAGACGGAGCAGGAGTTCAAAGGATTTCTGGAGTCCATCGGTGATTCCATCGTTGTTGTGTCAGATGAAGATGTTGTCAAGGTCCATGTACATACAAATGACCCTGGCAAAGCAATCTCCAGAGCACTCACTTACGGCTCACTGACCCGTATCAAAATCGACAATATGCGTGAGGAGCATCAGGAGAAACTGATCAAAGATGCGGCAAAAGTTGCAGAACAGCAGAAGTTCGAAGAAGAAGAGCGTAAAAAATGGTGCCGCCAGAAGCCGGTCGGATTTATTTCCGTTTCCATTGGTGAGGGTATCGGTGAAATCTTCCGCGAACTGGGCGTTGATTATCTGATCGAAGGCGGTCAGACCATGAATCGAGTACCGAAGATATGCTGCGTGCGATCGAAGAAGTAAATGCGGAGACGATTTACATTCTTCCGAATAATAAAAACATTATTCTGGCAGCAAATCAGGCAAAACTTCTGACCAAAGACAAAGAAGTGATCGTGATTCCGACCAAAACCGTTCCGCAGGGAATCACAGCCGTTGTCACTTACAGTGCCGAGGCTTCTGTGGAAGAAAATACGGAGGCAATGTCTGAAGAGATCAAGAATGTCAAGACCGGACAGGTAACTTATGCAGTTCGTGATACAAAGATTGATGACAAGGAGATCCATGAGGGCGATATCATGGGAATCGGCGATCATGAAATCCTTGCGGTCGGAAAAGAGATTCAGGATGTTACACTGGAAACGATTGCCCTGATGGATGCCGATGATGCAGAACTGATCACGGTATATTACGGAGAGGATACAAAAGCCGAAGATGCAGAAAAACTGGAACAGGCACTGACGGAAAAATATCCTTCCTGTGATGTGGAAGTCTATGCCGGAGGTCAGCCGATCTATTATTATGTTGTTTCTGTGGAGTAATTATGAATACATTATCACCGCTTACAGAGCTAAAGGAATTGGTGAAAAGACAGAAAAGCTGTTTGCAAAAGTGGGCGTAACGAATGTCGGAGAACTGCTTTCCTACTATCCGAGAACGTATGAAACGTACGGGGAAATACAGAAGCCGGATGCCGTAACAGACGGCATGACGGCTGCTCTGTAAGGTCAGTTTCAGGGACCGCTGGCAGTGAAGCGTGTAAAAAACATGCAGATTGTATCCGGCGTATTCGAAAGTGATGCACAGAAAATACGCATCACCTGGTATAATATGCCTTATCTTCGCAGCACCGTAAGAGCCGGTGTGCCTTATGTGCTGTGGGGCAAAGCAGCAAAGAAAAACAGACAGTTGGTATTGGAGCAGCCAGCTGTTTTTTCTTTCGAGGAATATCACAGGATGCGGCAGCATTTAAAACCGGTGTATCCTCTGACGGAAGGACTCTCTGCAAAGACCATCGAGAAAGCAGTGCGGCAGGCACTTGAAAGTCTGCCCTTTTTCAAAGAGACACTGCCGCCTGCTATCCGCAGCAAGTATCATCTCGCAGAATATCATTTTGCACTTGAACAGATTCATTTTCCGGAGAATCGAGAACAGATGCTTCTGGCGAGAAGAAGACTGGTATTGATGAATTTTATCTGTTTATCCTTGCACTGCGGCAGCTGAAGCAGGTAAATGAACGAAATCCGCAGAGATTTCAGATACAGAAAATTCCTCTGACAGATCAGATCATTGCAAACTTATCTTTTTCACTTACCGGGGCACAAAAAAAAAGGTCTGGCAGGAGATCGAGCGTGATATGACAGGTGATTATCTGATGTCACGCCTGATACAGGGAGATGTAGGATCTGGAAAGACGATCCTTGCCTTTCTTGCCCTATTTCTTGCAGCGGGAAATGGCTGGCAGGGATGCCTGATGGTTCCGACCGAGGTGCTTGCAGTGCAGCATATGGAGGCTATCCAGAAGCAGATCTGCGAACAGAAACTGCCTTTTTATGCAGAACTGCTTACTGGTTCCATGACAGCGAAACAAAAACGGAAGCCTGCGGCAGAATTGTCTCCGGAGAATCACAGATCATCATCGGGACGCATGCGGTCTTTCAGGAAAAGATCCAATATAAAAATCTGGCACTTGTGATTACCGACGAGCAGCACCGTTTCGGTGTGCGGCAAAGAGAGTCTCTGTCGGAAAAAGGAGATATGCCGCATGTGATGGTTATGAGTGCAACTCCGATCCCAAGGACACTGGCCGTGATCCTGTATGGAGATCTTGATATTTCGGTTGTGAATGAACTTCCGGCAAACCGTCTGCCGGTCAAAAACTGTGTGGTTGACACCTCTTACCGTCCGAAAGCATATCGTTTTATAGAAAAACAGGTAAAGATGGGGCATCAGGCGTATGTGATCTGCCCGATGGTGGAGGAGAGCGAGCAGATCGAAGCAGAAGATGTGATTTCTTATACAGAAAAACTGAGAAGTACACTGCCACAGGATATTACGGTTTCGTATCTCCATGGCAAGATGAAACCGGCCAAGAAGAACGAGATCATGGAAGCTTTTGTGAAAAATGAAATCCAGGTTCTTGTTTCTACGACGGTGATCGAAGTTGGTGTGAATGTACCGAACGCCAGCGTTATGATGATCGAAAATGCGGAGCGTTTCGGTCTTGCACAGCTGCATCAGCTGCGCGGGCGTGTCGGAAGAGGAGATGCACAGTCTTACTGTATCCTGTGTTATGGGAAAGACGGAGAAAAGACAAAAAGCGTCTGGAAATTTTGAACAAATCCAACGACGGTTTTTATATTGCGAACGAAGATCTGCGTCTGAGGGGACCGGAGATCTCTTTGGAATCCGCCAGAGCGGAGAGCTTGCATTTCGCATCGGAGATGTTTTTCAGGATGCCGCGATCTTACAGGAAGCAAACGATGCAGCAAACGACACCCTGCAGGATCCATCCTATCCGGAAGGGAAAGATTACGCCATTTTAAGACAAAATCTCGAAAAATATATGTACAAGGATCTGTGCAATTTGAATTTATAGTTGATAATTTGTAAAAAATGGTATATGATTAAGCCGATTGCTTAAGAAGCATTAAAAACAAGAGAGTTTAGAATGTTTTTTATGAGGAGGAAACTATTATGGCAAACCGTAGACAGGCAAAGAAAAATGCAGCAGCTGCTGTAAACAAAGAAGCAGCAAAGAAAGAAGTAAAGACAACTGTTGCTGAAGAAACAGCAGAAAAAGTTACAGCAGTAGAAAAAGTTGCAGAAAAAAAGCAGCAGAAGTAAAAAAGCTGTAAAAGAAAAAGTTGCAGAAGTAAAAGAAACAACAAAAAGCTGCAAAGGCTGCCAAAGCTGAAACAGCTGAAAAAGCAGAACCGAAGAAGACTCCGGGAAGAAAAGCAGCAGTAAAAGAAGAGTTCGTTCTGGAATTTGCCGGCAAGCAGATCACACAGGAAGAAATCAAGAAAAAGTAAAAGAAAACTGGACAAAAGTTCAGAAAAATAAAATCAAAAGATATCAAGACGATCAAAGTATTCCTGCAGCCGGAAAATAGCTGTGCATACTATACGATCAATGACGAAGGAAACGACAGCTACAAAATCGAGCTTTAAGATCAAATTGTCATAAGATGCTATACTTTGAAACACTTTCCAGTTTAAAACCGGATGAAATCCACATACTAGGATCGCAATAGAAAATTGCACATCTGAAAAAGAAAAGGAAAACAAAACATTTCAAAGGAGGCATGTAATTATGGCAAATCGTTCATCTAATGTGGCGGCAGTACCGGAAGCAAAAGGTGCTCTTGACAGGTTCAAAATGGAAGTGGCAAGCGAACTTGGCGTTCCTCTGACGGATGGTTACAATGGTAACCTGACATCAAAACAGAACGGATCCGTAGGTGGCTATATGGTCAAAAAATGATCGAAGCACAGGAGCGACAGATGTCCGGAGGAGCCGGAAGCGGCATGAACGGAAACGGCAGTGCACAGTACTGATCGGGAACTTCTGAAGTTTTGGATTGAAAAATGACAAAAGCAGGTGAGAGAAAACTTCTCTTGCCTGCTTTTTTTAAAATTAAGAATATGGTGACAAAATACTTTCTTTTTGCAGGAGTCTGTGCTATAATGACCATAGTCTGCGAAAATACAGTCAGCAGAACTCTATAATGATCTGAGGTAGATAGAGAATGAACATAGGATTAATTGCACACAATGCAAAGAAAAATCTGATCGAGGATTTTTTGCGTTGCCTACAAACGTATCCTGGAAAAACATGAGTTGTATGCGACCGGGATCACAGGAAGGCGTATAGAGGAGGCAACGAACCTTCATGTCCACAAATTCCTGGCAGGAAGCGTGGGCGGAGATAAACAGTTTGTAGAAATGATCGAACGAAACGGATTGGATATGGTGATTTTTTTCTACAGTCCATTATTTACCAATTCGAGAGAGCCGAATATTGAAATGATTTCAAAAGCATGTGATATTTATAACATACCGATTGCTACCAATATCGCAACAGCAGAATCTCTGGTCATCGGTCTGCAAAAAGGTGATCTGGAGTGGAGGGAAAATATATGACGATCACAGACGTTGGGAATCTTTTCATGTTTGCCGGAGGCCTTGGTATGTTCCTCTACGGTATGCACAGTATGTCCGGAGGCATTCAGAAAACAGCCGGCAATAAAATGAAAGAGCTGCTCGGGATTCTGACGAGCAATCACTTTATGGCAGTTGTGGTCGGGGCACTTGTCACGGCGATCATCCAGAGCAGCGGTGCCACAACGGTTATGGTGGTCGGATTTGTCAATGCGGGCATCATGACACTGACACAGGCCGTTGGCGTCATTATGGGAGCAAACATTGGTACCTGTATTACGGCGTGGATCGTATCACTTGGACAGCTGGGAGATGCTTTCAAGGCATTTTCCCCTTCTCTGTATGCACCACTTCTGGTCGGGATCGGAGCCTTTCTGATCATGTTCAGCAAAAAGGCGAAAAAAGCAGACGGTCGGTGAGATCCTGGTAGGACTTGGCCTTTTGTTTATCGGTCTGGATTTTATGGGAGATGCTGCGGGAGATTACCTGCATCTTCCAATCTTTACCAGGGCATTTGAGCTTTTGGCAGCAATCCGATCCTTGGTATCCTGATCGGTGTGATCGTTACGGCGATCATGCAGAGTTCATCGGCTGCAGTTGGTGTGCTTCAGACACTTGCAGCGGCAGGTGGTGTTGTGACTGCAAGTTCTGCCATGTATATCAGCCTTGGGTCGAACATCGGTTCCTGCTGTACGGCACTTTTGTCCAGCCTTGGCGAGTCACGCAATGCAAAAAGATCAGCTGTGATCCATCTCACGTTCAATGTACTCGGTGCACTAGTCTGGGGCAGCGGATTGTTTGTCCTGTTTCAGTTCCGCCCGGCTTTCGGGACAATGGGGATCGACAGTGTCGGTATCTCGGTATTCCATACGATCTTTAACCTTGTCTGTACGGTTCTTATGACACCGCTGAGGGGGAAACTGGTTGCATTATCCGGTCTTCTGGTCAAAGGCGGCGATGAACAGGAACAGGCAGAGCAGAGTGACGATGCGATCACACTGCGTCATCTGGATGACCGTATCCTGGAGACACCGTCTTTTGCCGTTGAGAATGCGATTCTGGAAGTTGTACACATGGGGCACATTGCAAACGAAAATATGGAACGTGCCTTTGAAGCCGTTATGAATTATGACAAAGAAAAAAAATCGAGCAGGTTTACCGTACGGAAAAAGTTATCAATAAGATGGAAAACTGATCACAGAGTACCTGGTTAAGATTAGCAATCTTTCTTTGAATGAAGACCAGCACATGGTTGTCAACGATCTGTTTTATTCGGTCAGTGACATCGAGCGTGTCGGCGATCATGTGGAAAACATTGTGGAGCTGATGGATGTCAAAGAGGATGGCGAACCGATCACTTTTTTTCCGAAGAAGGCAGATGTGATCTGGCAGAGATCATGGATCTGGTTGAAAAATCTTTTGTATTTTCCATATCGGCCAGAGAAAAGGTCAGCATGGATGATGCAAATAAAGTTTTAAAATATGAGGATATGGTCGATAATCTGGAAGAAGAGCTGAGGGAGAAGCATATTGAACGCCTTTCCAGACAGTTGTGCAATCCGACAAGCGGAGTGGCATTTCTGGATATTATCAGCAATCTGGAGCGTATCTCTGACCATGCCTACAATCTGGCAGGCTATGTGATGTCAGAACAATAAAAAAGGAATATAAAGGAGCAGTCATGGGAAAATGGATCTATTACGTGGAAGACGATACAAGTATAAGGGAGTTGGTGCTGTACGCACTGAAAACCGCAGAATTTCAGGTGATGGGATTTGAAAATGCTGCTTCTTTTTATAAAAGAATGAAAGAACAGCAGCCGGAGCTGATACTGCTGGATATCATGCTTCCGGATGAGGATGGAGTCAGCATTCTGAAAAAACTGAAAAGCAGACCGGATACGGAGAATATCCCGGTCATTATGATGACGGCAAAATCTTCGGAATACGATAAAGTACTGGGTCTGGATTCCGGTGCGGATGATTATATCACAAAACCGTTTGGAGTTATGGAACTGATCTCCAGAGTAAAGGCGGTGATCCGCAGAAGTGATCGGAGCAAAGGAAGTGCGGGAGAAGTCTTAAAGATCGGAGAGCTGGTTCTGGATGAACAGAAGCATGAGGTTTACGCCCGCGGACAGGAGGTCAGTCTTACGTTCAAAGAGTTTGAACTTTTGTCTTATCTTATGAAAAACCGAGGACTGGTGCTCTCTCGTGATAAGATCCTTAACACCATATGGAATTATGAGTATGAGGGAGAGAGCCGCACCGTAGACGTACATATTGGTTCCCTGCGACAGAAACTTGGGACATGCGGAGATTTTATAAAGACAATACGCGGAATCGGTTATAAAATAGAGGATTAAGCGATGAAACAACGGATCTATCGAAACTATTTCTGGGTTGCACTTACAACGATACTGATTGTATCGTTTGTTTTTGTATTTTCTTATAATCGAACGATTCATGATCAGAAAGAGGAAGGGATGCGGGAAGAGGCAGAATTCATTTCTGCACTTCTGGAAAAGCAAGGAGATGCAGATGTCGGTTTTCAGGCGGCAGCCGGAAAGACAGATTTTCGCATCACCCTGATCGCTGAAAATGGTATGGTGTTGTATGACAATAAAGTCAAAGATGTATCGGGCATGGAAAATCATGCAAAACGGCCGGAAATCTTAAAAGCCAGCAAGAACGGTGAAGGTTCCAGCAGCCGTATTTCCAGTACGATCCAGTCGGAGACTTATTATTATGCACGAAAACTTTCCGACGGCAGATATCTGCGTCTTTCAAGTGAGGGACTGAGTATCTGGAGCGGGTTTGTACAGGTACTTCCGGCACTTACCGGAATCGCACTGTTTGTCATATTTATCACATTTCTGATCGCCCATTTCCTTACCAGAAATATCGTAGAAGCGATCAACGGCATTGATCTGGAAAATCCGATGGAGAAGGTTGTATTTCCGGAGCTTGGCGTTTTGCAGAAACGGCTTGGTTTTCAGAATCGAAAAATCCAGACGCAGATGCAAAATATGAAAGAACAGGAGTATAAATTAACTGCAATTACGGAAAATATGAATGAAGGGCTCATTATGCTGGATGCAGACCGCAAGATTCAGTATATGAACCAGAGCTGCCAGGATCTGTTTGAAGTATCCGGAAGCAAATTTATCGGGCAGACTATTTCCGGATTCTGTGACAGCATTCCGATGCAGGAGGTAGTAGAATCTGCACTGAAAGGAAATGTTCATACTGCCATGCAGGAACTGGATCATAAAAAGTTCAGTATTTTGGAAATCCAATCTTGGAAAATCAAAAAATTCAGGGAATTATCATTCTGGTCCTGGATATTACTGAACGGGAGCGGACAGAGCGGATGCGAAAAGAATTTTCGGCAAATGTTTCACATGAACTGAAGACACCGCTGACTTCCATCTCTGGTTTTGCCGAGCTGATGGAGAATCATCTGGTTGCACCGGAAGATGTGCCGGAGTTTGCCGCCAAAATACACAGGGAATCCGAGAGACTGCTGACGCTTGTAAATGATATTATCAAAGTCAGTCAGCTGGATGACAAGGAAGTATATTATGGAAAAGAGAATATAGATCTGCTGTCTTTTGCAAAAGAGGTCTGTGACCGCCTGGAACCGATGGCACAGAGCCGGAACGTTACGGTTGAACTTTCCGGAGATGCTGTTTTGTATCTCGCGTCCAGGCAGCTGATGAATGATCTGTTTTATAATCTGATCGAAAATGGAATCAAATACAACAAGCCAAACGGAAAACTGTGGGTTACGGTCAGCGAAAAGAAAGGACATCCGTGTATCAGTGTGAAGGATACCGGGATCGGTGTGCCGATGAAATATCAGAGCCGGATTTTTGAACGGTTTTTCCGCGTGGATAAAAGTCATTCAAAACAGACGGGCGGAACAGGTCTTGGACTGTCCATTGTCAAACATGTGGTGGAATATTATGGCGGTTACATTGAAATCCACAGCAAAATGGAAGAAGGAACAGAAATCGTTGTACATCTGTAAATGAATGAAAGGATATTCAAAGGTAAATATGAAGAAAAGAATCAGTATCATCATGTTGCTTACAATCTCCGTGTTGATGACAGGATGTGAAGAGCTGCATAAAAAGCCGCTTGCTTATATTGAAACAAATGCAGATGACCGACAGAGTGAAACGTCTGAAACAGAAACAAAAAGAAAAAAGAGACAGAGCCGGAAACGGAAGCCGTGGAAGTGGTCGAGCAGGGCAGCTTGGAAACAGAACGTCCGGAAACGGAGACAGAATCTGAAACGGAAGAAGATAAAACAGAGGATGCCACTCCGGAAGGAGAACTTCCTGTTCTGGAAAAAACAGACAAGACTTCAGAAGAAATTGAGATGGAAAATATTCTTCAGAATCCGGAACTTCCGACCGGGTGTGAATCTGTGGCACTGACAATGGTTCTCAAATATCTCGGATTTGATTTGGAGAAAACAACCATAGCAGATGATTATCTTGTTTTTGCAGACCGGAATTTTGCGATGGGTTATATTGGAAATCCACATACGGAAGACGGGGCAGGTATTTTTGCACCGGGACTTGTCAAGACTGCAAATAATTTCCTGGAAGCACAGGAAAGTGAAAAAAAGAGGCTTTGATATTTCAGATACTGACTTTGAAGATCTTTATAATTATGTGGCGGCAGGGATACCGATCATAATCTGGAATACCATGTATCTGGAGAAACCGGTTCCGACGGATGAAGTATGCGAGTTTGAGGGAAAAACCTACCGCTGGTTCCGCAACGAACACTGTATGGTGATGTGTGGTTTTGATAAAGAAAACGGTACGGTTCTGATTCAGGATCCGCTGGACGGACTGGTAGAACGCGATGCAGAAACATTTGCAAAATATTACGAGGAACTCGGAAAAAATGCAATGATCATTCACTAAGGGATTGCATACTCTTACTTTTTTGGTATGCTTATTCCAAGGAGGATGTGGCTTATGGGAGAAAAGTATGAGTATTTGAAAAAGTATTAGATGACAGCCATTATACCGTGGCATTGTGTGGTTCCGGCATTCTCGCAGAGACGGGATGCAGGACTTTCCAAAACCAGGATTACGCTTATGAGATTGAGCAGAAGTACGGAAGATCACCGGAAGATATTTTCGCAAGTGCCTATTACATGACAAGACCGGATTCCTTTTTGAATTTTACAGGGCAGAAGTTCTTGAAAAGGACTGGAAGCCTTCCGAATCCTGTTATGCACTGAAAAAACAGGAAGATGCAGGAAAGATCCAGTGTATTTTAAGCGATAATATTTTTGATTTGGAGAAACGTGCAGGATGCAGCAATGTGCTCAGTTTGCGGGGAGCATCTATCAGAACCGCTGTCCGAAATGCGGACAGGAATATCCGATGGAATATATCCGGGATTCAAAAAGACACCGCGATGCCGGAACTGTAATAATGTGGTACGTCCCGGTGTGACTCTTTACGGAGAACAGCTGGACAGCCATCTGACATCACTGGCAGCGACAGAAGTCGAAAAAGCAGAAGTGCTTCTTTTGCTCGGAACAAAATTATCTTCGGATGTGTACTCAAATTATGTCAAATTTTTTGAAGGTGAGCAGATCGTTGTGATTCATGAAAAGGAGCACTACACGGACTGCAAAGCAGATATAGTGATCTACGATCAGCCGGGAAAGGTACTTTCAATCTAGGATATGATTTTTGAGCCGGCAAATGCCAAAAGCAGTCCGTCCAAACCGGATGTGCGGCACAGAAAAACAAAAGAAACGACATTTGCCGGGAGACGGCAATGTCAGAAAAGCGGAGATAAAAGTAAACTATGAATGTATTGTTTTCTATAACGCCAAAGAGTGAAGTGGCATATCTTTATGATGATTACTCTCTTCGTCAGGCACTTGAAAAAATGGAACACTACCGTTACAGTGCAGTACCTGTGATCGACCGCAATGGCTGTTATGTGGGAACGCTGACGGAAGGAGATCTGCTCTGGTATATCAAAGACCATAAGATTGTGGATCTTCATATGACAGAAGAGATTCCCCCTTTCGCAGGTGGAACGCAGATGGTACAATGAACCGGTCAATATCGACTGTGAGATCGAAGATCTGATCTTAACTTCCATGAATCAGAACTTTGTCCCGGTGATCGACGATAAAAAGATCTTTATCGGTATCATCCGCAGAAAGGATATCATAGAGTACTGTTATAACTGCTATAAAAATGTAGCAGGAAACGAAAAAAGCTAAAATATTATGGGAGTAAAAGGATTTATCGTTATATTTTAGTGACACTTTACATTGACAAAGTAAATATTTGTTGGTAAAATACAATAAGCCTCAAGAGAACAGAGGCAGTTTTGAAAGAAGGCAGGAAATCCCAATGAAGAAAAGAGTATTATCCTTATTGGTTGACAATACCTCCGGTGTACTGAGTCGAGTAGCAGGGCTGTTCAGCCGCCGTGGTTACAATATCGACAGTCTGACCGTTGGCGAGACAGCGGATCCAAGATACTCACGTATGACTGTTGTCGTAAACGGCGATCAGCAGATTTTGGATCAGATCACAAAGCAGCTGGCAAAGCTGGTTGATGTTGTTGATATCAAACAGCTGGCAGAAGGCGAAAGCGTGACAAGAGAACTGGTGCTTGTAAAAGTAAGAGTTGGCCGTGAAAACAGACAGGATGTAATGTCCATTGCAAATATTTTCCGTGTCAAAATTATTGACGTGGGAGTTGATTCTCTGATCATTGAACTTACCGGTACAGAGTCCAAGATTGAAGCATTTTTCAAACTTCTTGGCGATTACGAGATATTAGAGCTGGCAAGGACAGGCATGACAGGTTTATCAAGAGGAGCGGAGGATGTCCGTTACCTGTAAAGAAGAAAGCTAGAGGCATTAATTATACCTTTAACAAATATATACATAATGGAGGAACATAAATGGAACCAAGAATTTTTTATCAGGAAGATTGTAACCTTTCCGCACTGGAAGGACACAAGATTGCAATTATTGGTTACGGCAGCCAGGGACATGCACATGCACTGAATCTGAAAGATTCTGGATGTGATGTTATTGTTGGTCTGTATGAAGGCAGCAAATCCTGGGCAAAAAAGCAGAGGCACAGGGATTCAAAGTATATACCGCTGCTGAGGCTGCAAAACAGGCTGATATCATCATGATCCTGATCAACGATGAGAAACAGGCAGATATGTACAAAAAAGACATCGAGCCAAACCTGGAAGAAGGTAACATGCTGATGTTCGCACATGGCTTCAACATTCATTTCGGATGCATCAAACCTCCAAAGAACGTTGATGTAACCATGATCGCACCTAAAGCACCAGGACATACTGTAAGAAGCGAATATCAGGCAGGAAAAGGAACACCATGTCTGATCGCTGTTGAGCAGGATTACACCGGAAAAGCTCTGGACAAAGCACTGGCTTATGGTCTTGGAATCGGTGGAGCAAGAGCAGGTCTGCTGGAGACAACTTACCGTACAGAAACAGAGACAGACCTCTTTGGTGAGCAGGCAGTTCTCTGCGGTGGTGTATGTGCACTGATGCAGGCAGGTTTTGAGACACTTTGCGAAGCAGGCTATGATCCAAGAAATGCTTACTTCGAATGTATCCATGAAATGAAATTGATCGTTGACCTGATCTATCAGTCAGGATTCGCAGGAATGAGATATTCCATCTCCAATACTGCTGAGTACGGCGATTATATCACAGGACCGAAGATTGTTACAGACAGAAACAAAGAAAGCTATGAAACAGGTTCTGAAAGACATCCAGGATGGTACTTTGCAAAGAATTCCTTCTGGATATGTCACAGGCAGGACGTCAGGTACACTTCAAAGCGATGAGAAAACTGGCTTCCGAGCATCCTTCAGAAAAAGTCGGTGCAGAGATCAGAAAACTGTACAGCTGGAATGGCGAAGACAAACTGATCAACAACTAAAAGGTTTCAATTTATATTGGGCAAGATAAAAGCAGATTCCGTTCTGGAGTCTGCTTTTTCCCGTTTTCAGGTGATGTCCATGTTTTGTGTGTCCCACATTTTTTCCAGGCGTCATCCTGATATTGCGTTACTGCTATGATGCGGCGGCTTGCACTGCATTGCCGGACAGGGTAGAATAAGAACAGATTATCCGGAAAAACTAAGGAAAAGGAGAAGGCACATGAATAAGAAATTGGGGTATCAGATTTTGGAATTGTGCGGTATTTTGCTTGGAAATGCGATCCTGGCATTTGGAATTGCAGCTTTTTTGTATTGCCGCACGGCATGATCACCGGAGGAGCGACTGGTCTTGGACTTGTTACGAGCAGAGTATTCGGGGTGGATCTCTCGGTGGCAGTAGCTGTTTATAACATTATTTTGTTTGCGGTCGGGGCGTTTGTACTCGGCAAAAAAATTTGCACTGACGACCATCGTGAGTACTATTGTGTATCCAATGTTCCTTTCTTTTTTTTTACACAACAGCAGTGGATCGCAACGATGACAAATGACATTTTGCTTTCAGCTATCTATGCCGGCATTATGGTCGGTCTTGGTGTCGGTATCGTCATCCGGTTCGGAGCATCGACCGGAGGGCTGGATATCCCGCCGCTGATCCTGAATAAAAAATTTGGGATTCCGGTGGCGGTTTCTATGTATCTTTTCGATTTCACAGTGCTTCTGTTACAGATTGTTATATCGACAAAAGAACAGGTTTTGTATGGAATCCTGATTGTAATCTTAAGTTCCATTGTACTCGGATATGTCTCTTTGGCAGGACAGAAAAAAGTACAGGTTATGATCATATCCAGGCATTATCAGGAAATTCGCGATATGCTTCTTCAAAACTGGATCTTGGTGCCACAATGTATCATATTGAAACCGGCTACCTGCAAAAAAAAGATGAGATGGCAGTCTGTTGTGTGATCTCATCCAGAAAGCTGCATACTGTGACCGAGATGGTGCAGGAAGTCGAGCAGATCAATGAAGTGCGTGGAAGAGGCTTTACACCGGATCGAAAATATATCAGATGGAGATGAAGGCGGCGAGCAAGCTTTGTATCAGTGGTGGGATTCAATCTCCCATCTGATATAGCCCTGCCGGCGGATTATCAGAGGTGCATCTGAAGACGATTACAGATGTCATGCGATGCATAACGTGCACCTCGCAGCAAGAATGCCAGAGGCATTCTTGAAAGGAAAGGAAAAAACCTTGACAAGTCTGGTCGAAAATGGTAATATTTATTCATTGATAGGAAAAGCGTTGATGAGGAATAGTACATTTTGACCAGAATACAGAAAGCTGTCGGGTGATGCGAGACAGTGGAAGGAAAGAATGGAACTGACCTTGGAGCAGCTGCCTGAAATCAAAGGAGAGTAGGAGCAGACGGAAGTCCACCGTTACAGGGACAGGATATAAGATGCAAATCCGTATCCGGTGAGAGTATGAATGAATTCATAAAATAGAGTGGTACCGCGGAAGACTTGACCTTTCGTCTCTATGATAGCAGATATGTTATAGTGAGACGTAAGGTTTTTTTATGTTCTTCAAACGATGCCTGCCGGATAAATCAAAGACAAAAAAAGAAAAGGAGATCTGTTAAAATGATGAAAAATGTAAATAAATATCAGAGACAGTATTTTATGCCGCCAGTAGAATGCAATGACTGGGTGAAAAAGACTTATGTAGATAAGGCACCAATCTGGTGCAGCGTCGATCTGCGTGACGGAAACCAGGCACTGGTCATTCCGATGAGTCTGGAACAGAAAATCGAATTCTTCAAACTTCTTGTAAAAATTGGTTTTAAAGAAATCGAAGTAGGTTTCCCGGCTGCTTCGAAACAGAGTATAATTTCCTGAGAACACTGATCGATCAGAACCTGATTCCGGATGATGTAACCATTCAGGTACTGACACAGGCAAGAGAGCATATTATCCGTAAGACTTTTGAAGCAGTGAAAGGTGCTCCGAGAGCAATAGTTCATGTATACAATTCTACTTCATTAGCACAGAGAGAACAGGTATTCAAAAAATCAAAAGAAGAGATCTTGAAAATTGCTGTCGATGGTGCCAAGCTTCTGAAAGAACTGGCTGATGAAACAGAGGGAAATTTCCAGTTTGAATACAGCCCGGAAAGTCTTTACCGGAACAGAACCTGAATATGCACTTGAGGTATGTAATGCAGTTCTTGATGTATGGCAGCCTACAGCAGATAACAAATGCATCATCAATCTGCCAAGTACCGTACAGAATGCAATGCCGCACGTTTACGCAAGCCAGATTGAATATATGAGCAAAAACATGAAATATCGTGAGAATGTGCTGATCTCTCTGCATCCGCATAATGACCGTGGATGTGGTATCAGTGATGCAGAAATGGGACTTCTGGCAGGTGCTGATCGTATTGAAGGCACTCTGTTCGGAAATGGTGAGCGTACCGGAAATGTGGATATTGTGACGCTGGCACTGAATATGTATTCTCAGGGTGTGGATCCGCAGCTTGACTTCAGTGATATGCCGGCAATTTCTGCAGCATATGAAGAATATACAGGCATGCATATTGATATGAGAAGTCCGTACGGCGGAAGCCTTGTTTTTGCAGCATTTTCTGGTTCCCATCAGGATGCAATTGCCAAAGGTATGCATTACCGTGAGGAGCATGACTGCCCGACCTGGACCGTTCCGTATCTGCCGATCGATCCGACCGATATCGGAAGAAACTACGATGCAGACGTCATCCGCATCAACAGCCAGTCTGGCAAGGGTGGTGTCGGCTACATTCTGGAGCAGAACTACGGTCTGAACCTTCCGCCCAAAATGCGTGAGGCAATGGGATATGCTGCAAAAGACAGCTCAGACCATCAGCACAAAGAATTGCAGCCTCAGGAAATTTTCAATCTGTTTAAAGAAAAATTTGAAGATATCACAACGCCGTTCAATATCAGCGAAGTACACTTCAAACAGCATAATGGCATTATTGCAGAGGTGACCGTAGAATGTGAAGGCAAGAGCGTGGTTGCGATCGCAGCCGGAAATGGTCGTCTGAATGCAGTAAGCAACGCACTGAAGAATCAGTTCCGTCTGGAATATGATCTGACAACTTATCAGGAGCATGCACTGGAACAGAGTTCCAGCTCCAAAGCGATCGCCTATGTTGGTATCCGCAGCAAAGACGGAGAACATTACTGGGGTGCCGGCGTGGATCAGGATATCATCCGTGCTTCCATCAATGCACTGCTGACTGCAATCAACAACATGGTAAATGCGAAATGAGATTTGTCACAGAGCATTTCTGTGACAAAAAGATATGGCAAGGCCTGTAATCTATATGGATTGCAGGTCTTGTTTGTGATTTGACTGGAATTTTCTATAAAATGCTTGACATTCAAGCAGCTTTTTATACCTACAATCCCACTATAAAGTACTTGCCTGATGCAAAGTACAAAGAGAGAGAGGTTTTATGAGCAATATCAAAGAAGCAGAAGAACAGACCGGTATCAGTCGTGCAAATATCCGGTACTACGAAAAGATGGGCCTGCTGCAGCCAAAACGAAATGAGAAGAATGGATATCGTGAATATACGCCGGAAGATATAAAGCGGATTCTTCAGATTAAGATTTTACGGAAACTGGATGTTCCGATTGAGGAGATTAAAGATACCTTTGATCGTCCTGAAATGCTTGGTAAGGTGATCCAAAAGCAGAAGGAAAGATTGGAAAAGCAGAGAGCGGAGCTGACGGATGCAATTGATTTCTGCGAAGAGATTAAAGAGGAAAATCTCGGAGAGTTTGATCCACAGTACTATTTGAAGAAAATGGACGAAAAGGAAAAGAAAGGTGCCATTTTTGCAGATTTTCTGAATGATTTCAAAAAAGTATCGAAAGCTGAAACAGAGGCACGCTTCTCTTTCAGGCCGGATACCATGTGCATGAATCCGGAAGAATTTGAGGAAGCATTATTACAGTATGCCTCTGAAAAAGGAATGAAGATTGTGATAACAAAAAAGGAATGTATCCGGAATTTACGTTGGATGGAATTCCCTATACTGCTTACCGGAACTTTTCACGTTTTGGTGCGATGATAGAATGTGAGACAACAAATGCAAAAACAGCAGAACATGAAATGTCACCGAAGCGTTATCACATGTTTAAATGGCTGCATCGGATGGAACTGCCGACGTTTCTTCTGATCTTGATACTGGTATTATTTGTACGCAGCGTTGAGGGATTCGTTTTGGCAATGATTTTTTATGCTATCTGTGGAATTGTGGCATATTCCAGATATTTTGATTATACGAGAAATTCCTGAGAACAATCCGTAGGCATCATAGTTGGGGACTTTTGACACCCACATCATAATTATAAAATTGACAAAAATATAACTCCCTATTATAATAGAGACATCTATCGTGCATTGCAATTTAAAACGGGTAATGTTATACTGAAAACGATAAATTTTCACAGGAGGATTTTGGAGCAATGGGTATTAAAGTAAGCGAATTTGGAAAAACTTCAAAAGGTAAGATTGCACATATCTATACACTGGTAAATGGAAAAGGTATGGCACTGGAAGTGACCGATTATGGTGCAACCATGGTGTCAATCCTTGCTCCGGATGCAAAGGGCAGAAGCAAAGATGTACTGCTTGGATATGATGATGTGCAGGATTATGAGCAGGGAACCTGCTATTTTGGTGCAATCATCGGAAGAAACGGAAACCGGACAAAAGATGCACAGGTCGTGATTGACGGACATGTGTATCAGATGGAGAAAAACGAAGGCGAAAACAATCTTCACAGCGGAAGTGAAGGTTACAGCAATATCATCTGGGATGCGTCCGTAGACGAGGATGGCAACAGTGTAAGTTTCCATCATGTCGGTGCAGACGGTGAACAGGGACTGCCGGGTACGTTTGATATCACCGTTACTTATACACTGACCATGGAAAACGAAGTAAAGATTCACTACGAAGGAACTTCTGATAAAGATACGATTGCCAATATGACTAATCACGGATATTACAATCTGGCAGGACATGCAGCAGGAAAGATCGAAGATCACATTTTATGGCTGGATGCAGATGCATTCACACCGGTAGGACAGGGCATGATCCCAACTGGAGAGATCCTTCCGGTTGAGGGAACACCGATGGATTTTCGTGCTGCAAAGAGCATCGGAGCAGATATTGAGGCAGATTATGAGCAGCTGAAGATTGCCGGCGGATATGACCACAACTATGTACTGAACAACAGCAACGGAACACTCCGTAAGATTGCGGAAGTAACCGAACCGGAAAGCGGAAGACGTATGGAAGTCTTTTCCGATGCAGTTGGCGTTCAGTTCTATGCAGGTAATTTTGTTGAGAGTATTCCAAAGGGAAAAGAAGGTGTCGTTTATCAGAAACGCTCCGGTCTCTGCCTTGAGACACAAGGATTCCCGGATGCAACACATCACGAGACGTTTCCGTCTACCGTACTGCGTGCCGGTGCAAAATACGAAACGACAACCATTTACTATTTTTCAGCAGTAAAATAAAAATCAGGTATTTTATACAAGGACAGGAATATATTTAAAAACAGGTAATGGTTCTGAAAAGTAAAAGGAGTGTCCGCAGGTGAAAAGGATTGCAAAAAGACAGTTTTTCTTACTTGGATGTGCATCATTGGCTGCAATGCTCCTGTCCTTGTATGATCGTTATGGGATTGTTTTGACAAGCAGTCGGAGTTTTCTGGCAGAACAGAGTCAGCTTCAGGAACAGGTGCTGAGAGAAAACCAGGGAAAAGGCAGAAACCGCAGCACAGGGCAGAGCGGAAAAGAAAGCAAAACGATGGCGGAAAACAAAGCGGGAGCGGAGACAGAAACTGCAGAAAAGGATGAAAGAATGGCATCAGATGCAAATCCGGATATCCGTGTCCTGCTGTGCAGTGACAATTATGCGAGTGAATACCATGACCGGATCACGATTACGGCAGATGTGCCGTTTCGGGTGAGCGGACAGGGCACAGAACGGCACTGCCAGGCCGGTGAGCAGGTTGAGCTTACGATGCAAAGTGATGAACTTTGCAGGGCGATCTGATCTTTACAATGGAAGAAGACGGTGTATTTCAGCTTCCGTATCTGAAACGTGCCGCAGAGTGTCCCTCTTACGAAGGGAGTCTTCATGTGGAGAAAAGAGAGGAAGGTCTGATTCTGATCAATACGCTTCCGCTGGAAACTTATCTGTGCTATGTGGTTCCAAGTGAAATGCCCTCTTCCTATCCGATCGAGGCGTTAAAAGCCCAGGCAGTCTGTGCCAGATGTTATGCCATGCTTCAGATGGAGAACAGTCGCTGCGAGGAATTTGGTGCAGATCTGGATGACAGCGTTTCTTATCAGGTGTATAATAATATTGGAAAGACGGATGCTGCCGTGCAGGCAGTGCAGCAGACTGCCGGGATAGTGATAAAAGAAGACGGGCAGATTGAAAATACGCTGTATTATTCAACGTCCTGCGGACTTCGCATGGAGGAGGAAGCTTCCAACGAGGCCGTTTTCTGTGCAGCGATGTCCGGCAGCAGAGCATCCGATGCGGAGTGTGAAGAATCCTGGTATCGCTGGAATACACTTTTTTCGACAGAGGAACTAAATGCCGCTGCCGAAACGTTTTATCCGGGACAGATCGGGCAGATTTTAAGCTTAAACGTTTTGAAGCGACTTGAAAATGGAAGGGCAGAAGTGCTGCAGGTCACAGGGACACTTGGGACGGTAGCGATCGAAGGAGAGTATGCGATCCGCCAGTTTCTGCGGCCCGGTGATCAGGCTGTGATCTTACAGGATGGAAGCACGGCACCAAGTCTTGGACTTCTTCCGAGTGCGTTCTTTTATATTACCCCACAGTATCAGGGTGGCGTGCTGTCCGGTTTTCTGCTGAATGGAGGGGGATATGGGCACGGGGACGGCATGAGTCAGAATGGTGCAAAACACCTGGCGGAAGAGGGATGGAGCTGTCAGGAAATTTTGAAGTATTACTATGGAGACGGAGTGGAGATCATATGCGATACGTGATACAGCTGGTTCGCTGGCTGCTGAGATTTATGGATAAAAGTTCAGAGGACAGAGTGGATGCCTATTCGGCACAGTCTGCTTTTTTTATCATTATGGGATTTATTCCCTTTGTGATGTTGCTGCTTATTTTGCTCCAGTACACGCCGATGACAAAAGAAGACGTTATGACCTTGTTGAAGGTGATCTTTCCGGAAGGTTTCCATGCGTACCTGGAAACGTTAGTCGGATCTGTGTATACAAAATCCACCGCATTGCTCTCTGGAACGGTGATCACAGCAGTCTGGGCGTGCAGCAAGGCCATGATGTCTGTATCCAAAGGACTGAATAAGATTTATGACACAAAGATCCGGAAAAATTATTTTCTGGCAAGATTCCGGGCAGCTCTTTATATTATTTTGCTGCTGATATCGCTGATTCTGGCGATGGGTCTGTTTGTGTTCGGCAATCTGCTGCATGATTATCTTCTGCATTATCTGCCGTGGCTGCGAGCCATATCCTGGCTGATCATCAGTGCCCGGACGATTGGATGCCGATCCGTATGATCTCTCCTGGACGTGTATTCCGTTCGGATGAGGTAGATGCAACACATTCTCCTTCCTTCCATCAGATCGAGGGTCTTGTAATCGACAAGCATATTACTTTCGCTGATCTTAAGGGTACGCTTGAGGAGTTCGCAAAAGAACTGTTCGGACCGGAGACAAAGACAAAATTCAGACCACATCATTTCCCGTTCACAGAGCCAAGCGCTGAGATTGATGTTTCCTGCTTCAAATGCGGCGGAAAAGGCTGCCGTTTCTGTAAAGGATCCGGATGGATCGAGATCCTCGGATGTGGTATGGTACATCCACACGTACTAGAAATGTGTGGCATTGATCCGGAAGAATACACAGGATTCGCATTCGGTGTAGGACTTGAAAGAATCGCACTTCTGAAATACGAGATCGATGATATGAGACTGAATTGTATAAGAACGATATCAGATTCCTGAAGCAGTTCTAAAAATGCGGATGCGAAACAGAAAATCAACGGAAAGTAAACAGGAAAGAAATATAACCATGAATACTTCATTATCTTGGATTAAAAGCATATGTTGCCGGATCTGGACGTCACAGCCCAGGAATATACAGATGCCATGACACTAACAGGAACAAAAGGTGGAAGGCTTTGAAAAACTGGACGCAGATCTTGATAAGATCGTGATCGGCCAGATTGAAAAGATCGAGAAGCATCCGGATGCAGATAAGCTGATCATCTGCCAGGTAAATATCGGCTGAGAAAACGATCCAGATCGTTACTGGCGCTCCGAATGTCAAAGAGGGAGATAAGGTTCCTGTTGTTCTTGACGGCGGACGTGTTGCCGGTGGACATGATGGAAAGAAAACACCGGGTGGAATTGAAATCAAAAAAGGAAAACTGCGCGGTGTGGAGTCCAACGGTATGATGTGCTCTATCGAGGAACTTGGAAGCAACAGAGAAATGTATCCGGAAG
>VOFB01003811.1_pt1 | contig 155657 bp, 220 predicted proteins | sample 5384141 | NCBI WGS metagenome assembly VOFB01 (sample SAMN12384721, study PRJNA508395) | human gut metagenome | isolation source: healthy gut A | host: Homo sapiens
GCATACGCAGACCATCGCCAAGCGCCTTTCCGACGTCAACGGCTTGCCGGAGAGCGAAAAAGCTGCTCGGCCTGACCGATGACGACGAGGAGGACGAGTGGGATTGAAGCCGCACGTCGGACGCGAAAAACGGACGAAGAACAACGCGCGAAATGCCCAAAGATTGAGAATATGCGCAAGGACCCGATTGGATGACGCGATTCAATCGGGTCTTTGTGCGCTATTGTGTCAAGCGATTCCCTCGATTCGCGGAGAAAAACGACAATGAAGCGCGCCGTGAAGCCATACAATGAAGCCATAAACCGACGAAGGCGGGGGATGGACTTTGGCACAGGAAACCATAGCGATGCGCGGCGGAAACATTGGAAGCGGGTTTCTGACCGGGATAGAACGAACGCTACGCATGCGCGGCACGCTGGTTCAGCGGATGCTCTGCGCAGCGATGATGGCGATTTGTCGTTTGCGCGACTTCCGGGCGGCGGGTATTGCTGTCAGGGCGCGATGTTTGCTGTGCTGCTGCGGCAGGGATTCTGCGTTCCGGCGGGCTTTGCGGGCGTTATGCTGGGCTTTGCCGCGCAGTATGCCGCCGGGGCGCTGGCGGGCTGCTGGCAGCTCCCCGTCTGCACGATGCTTTGGCTGAGCACGGGGCTTTGGGCGAAACCGGCCAATCGGATGACGATGGCGGCAGCGGTTTTTCTGATCCAGTTGACGGCCGCGGCGGTGACGGGCGTTGGAAATGGGTATGAAATCATTGTCGTTCTGTTGACGGCCGTGGCGGGCGCTGGGCTGAGCGTTTTGTATGACGGCGCGGCGTTGACGGTCTCCCGGCGGGACGAGCTGGACGGGGAGACGCGGCCGATTTGTGTGCTGGCAGTCTGCGCATCGCTTGCGGCGGGTCTCGCGCCCCTTCCGGGTGGGCAGGCGCTCGCTCCCGCCATGGCGCTGTACCTGACGCTGGAGCATGCGTATGTCGGCGGCGCGGCGCAGGCGATTTTCTGCGCGGGGGTCATGGGCGGCGTGGTTTCGCTGATGCAGGGCAGCCCGCAGACGGCGGGCATGCTGCTCGTCGGCGGGTTTCTGGCGGGCGAAATCAAGACGCACCGGAGATGGGTCTGCGCGCTGCTGATGCTCTGCGGCGCGGCGGCGGGAACGGCGCTGATGCGGGGCGATCTTGCGGCGATTCGGCGCGCCGCCTACGCGCTGCCGGGCATGCTTCCGTTTCTCGCCCTATCCCAATATGCGACGTGTGGGCGTGACCTCGCTGATTGAATGTGCCGAGCCGGAGGAGATGACACAGTCGGAAGCCGTCGCCATTGCAGCGCGGCCATGATCCATTCGTGGGCGCGGCTGTATGAGGATACGGCGCGGATGATGGAGGGGCTTGGCGCGCCGCGAGAGGAAAACCCGATCATCGGCCAATGCGTGCGCCTTTTGCAAAAGACGAGCGCCGCGGCGCATCAGGTTTGCGAGCGGACGCTGGGCGAAATCCACCCGGATGACGCGGCGTATCGCCGACTGCGCTATGCGTTGGTGCGCGCGGGGCTGGATGAAGTGCGCGTTGCCTATGCGCTGCGGCTGTCCGGGCGAATGGAAGTGATGCTGCTCAAACCGGAGGCGACAGCGAGCGCGTCGCTGGTCAAATGGGTGAGCGACGCCTGCGGTGTGCCGATGCGTGCCTGCGCCAGAGAGGGACAGTTGAGCACGCAGGCGGTTTTCGAGCAGACGCCCGCGCTGAACCTTGAAATCGGCGCGGCGATGCGAAGCCGCTCGGGCGAGGACGTGGCGGGGGACAGCTATGTTTCGCGCGTTCTGCCGGGCGGCAGGCATGTTCTGGCGCTGTCGGATGGAATGGGCAGCGGAATCAGCGCCCGGCAGGAGAGCCACGCGGCGCTTGAGCTGATGGTGGAGAGCCTTCGGGCGGGGTACACGCGGGCGCAGGCGCTGGATGTGGTGAACGCGCTGATGCTGATGTGCACGGGGCGGGAGATGTACGCGACGATGGATCTTTGTGTGTGCGATCTGCACAGCGGCGAGACGGCGTTTGAAAAGCTGGGGGCCTGCGCTTCCTATATCGTGCGCGACGGCGAGGTGCGAACCATCGGTGCGGACACGCTGCCGGTGGGCGTTCTGCCGGAGGTGGAATCCCGCTCGCTCCGGATGACGATGCAGACGGGCGACGTGGTGGTGATGATGACCGACGGTGTGCGCGACGCATATCCCGGCGGCGAGGTCGCCCTGCGGGAAGATATCGGCAAGCTGGCGTGGCTGCATCCGCAATCGGTGGGCGAAAAACTGATTGCCCGCGCGGTCAGCTCGGGCGAGGCCTGCGACGACATGGCGATTCTCTGTGCACGGATGAGCAGAACGGCGATTGAATAGAACGTTCGGGATATATCAAGCGGGCGGCTTTGCACGATGTTCCATCCATCAAAAAAAAATCCCTCCGAATCATCATGGAGGGATCTTTGCGTGTGTTTTCTGAATTATGCCATGCCGCTCTCAAAACGGTTGATGGCGCTCAAAATGCCCTTGACGGAAGCAAAAAGTTGATGTTATGCTCCGTGCCGACGCCGAAGATGCGGCGGCCGCCCGGCACGCGCAGCTCGATGTAGGCCACGGCCTGCGAATCGGAACCCATCGAAATGGCATGCTCGGAATAGGAGATGAAGGAATAGCCCTCGATGCCCGCCTGCCCCAGCGCGTTGAAGAATGCATCGATCGGGCCGTTCCCGCGGGACTCAAGCTGCACGAACTGGCCGCGCACGCTGAGCACGCCGGAGAAATGGGTGACGTTGCCGCGCTGCCCGCAATCGCTTCTTCGTAGAACTTCGCGCGGGAGAGCGCATACGGTTCGCTGATGTTGAGGAACTCGCGGTGGAACAGCTCGTAGACCTCGTTTGCCGTCAGCTCGCGGCCGGTTCTGTCACATTCGGCCTGCACAACCGCGCCAAATTCCGGATGCATCGCCTTGGGCATGTGGTAGCCGTAATTGTGATCCATGATGAACGCCGCGCCGCCCTTGCCGGATTGGCTGTTGATGCGGATGATCGGTTCGTATTCGCGGCCGACATCGGCGGGGTCGATCGGCAGATACGGAATTTCCCAATACGGGGTCTTGGATTCGCGCATGTATTCATGCCCCTTGTTGATGGCGTCCTGATGCGAGCCGGAGAAGGCGGTGAAGGCCAGCTTGCCCGCATACGGCCAGCGCTCGGGCACGTGCATCTTGTGCAGCGCTCGTAAATCTCGCGGACATGGTCGAGTATGGGAGAAATCGGCATCGGGTCAACGCCCTGCGTGAACATGTTCAGCGCGACGGTGACGATATCGAGATTGCCCGTGCGCTCGCCATTGCCGAACAGCGTGCCTTCGACGCGATCCGCGCCCGCCAGCATGGACAGCCCGCGCAGGCCACGCCTGTGCCGCGGTCGTTGTGCGGATGGACGGAGATGATCGCCGCGTCGCGGTTGGGCAGATGGCGGATGAAATACTCCACCTGGTCGGCGTAGGTGTTGGCGTGCACATTTCAAACCGTGTTGGGCAGGTTGAGAATGACCGGGTTTCCTCCTTCGTCGCGCCGAGCGTTTCCATCACCTGATGGCAGATGTCCACGGCAAAATCCATTTCCGTGCCGGAAAAGGACTCCGGGGAGTATTAGCGGAAATTCGTGCCGGATTGATCGGCTTCGGTCCAGCTCGCGCACCAGCTTTGCGCCCGCGACGGCGATATCAATGATCCCCCTGCATGTCCTTTTTTGAAGACGACCTTGCGCTGGAGGGTCGAGGTGGAATTATAGAAGTGGATGATGACGTTTTTCGCGCCGCGCACGGCCTCGAAGGTTTTGCGGATCAGATGCTCGCGCGCCTGCACCAGCACCTGAATGGTGACGTCATCCGGGATATAATGGCCGTCGATCAGCGCGCGCAGAATTTCATATTCCGTTTCGGAGGCGGAGGGAAAGCCGACCTCGATCTCCTTGAAGCCGATATCCACCAGCAGCTTGAAGAAATCGAGCTTTTCCTGAAGGTTCATCGGCGTGACGAGCGCCTGATTGCCGTCGCGGAGATCGACGGAGCACCAGGTCGGCGCTTTTTCGATGCGGTTGTTCGGCCAGGTGCGATCCGGCAGAGAAACGGGAGTGAACGGGATATACTTTTTGCAGCCCTGATACATGATGGGTTTCTCCTTTCAAACTGAAACAAAACGATTGGCCGGGGAACGAAAAAGCGCCCCCAGCCGCTTAAAAAGCGACACATAGGGCGCTTGAATACATGACTTTCAGCGCGGTACCACCCTAATTCGGCTGATGACTCTCAGCCCCTCACGGCCTCAGACAAGGCCTGACCGATCACGGGGTCATCCGTCGCGAACTACTGCGTTTCATCCGCGCGATTCCGGGAGGAGTTCTCAAAAAGGCGTTCCGTTCGGCTTGCACCAGCCGCCGACTCTCTTGACGGAAGAAATCCCTGATTATTTCCCATCATCATCTTTGGGTTCGTTGCTGTGAACTTGACATTTATTCTAGCCGGGTCGGGGGCGTTTGTCAAGGTGGTTTGAAAAAAATGTCGCGGACAGAGGCGAAAAGGGGAAAGAAGTCAAATTTCTTTGATAAAATCAGCAAAAAGCCTTGACAAAGGGATAGAAAGCGGTTAAAATAGCCAGTGCGTATGTTCGACTGATTAGCCCCGGGAGAATCGCGCGCTTTAGCAGAGCGTCTGACCAGCGCGATGCACCTTAGATTCTGATTTTCAGGATAATGGAGGAATTCACGTGAAAACGTTTATGGCAAATGCCCAGACCGTCGAGCGCAAGTGGTATGTTGTTGACGCCGACGGCATGACGCTCGGCCGCCTGGCCAGCCAGGTCGCCGCGATTCTGCGCGGCAAGAACAAGCCTACCTACACCCCCCACTGCGACACTGGCGACCATGTGATCGTCATCAATGCCGCCAAGGTGGTTCTGACCGGCAAGAAGCTCGACCAGAAGGTGTACTACCATCATTCGGTTATGTCGGCGGTCTCAAGGAGACCAAGTACAGCAAGCTGATGGCTGAGAAGCCGGAGTTCGCTGTGAAGCACGCGATTCTGGGCATGATGCCCAAGGGCCCGCTGGGTCGTCAGATGGCTCGCAAGCTGCGCGTGTATGCCGGCGCCGAGCATGAGCATGAGGCGCAGAAGCCGGAAGTGCTCGAGCTGGTGAAGTAATTAGCAGGAAGGAGAGTTTGTAACATGGCACAGGTTCAGTATCAGGCGGTCGGCCGCCGCAAAAAGGCCATTGCTCGTGTTCGCCTCGTTCCGGGCGACGGCAAGGTGGTCATCAATGGCCGCGATATCGACAACTACTTCGGTCTGGAGACCCTGAAGATGACCGTTCGTCAGCCGCTGGCGCTCACCAATCTGGAGGGTCGCTACGATGCTTGCTGGTCAACGTGTATGGCGGTGGCCTTTCCGGCCAGGCCGGTGCGATCCGTCACGGCATTGCCCGCGCGCTCGTGAAGGCCGATCCGAGCTCCGTCCGGCGGTGAAGAAGGCTGGCTTCCTCACGCGCGATCCGCGCATGAAGGAGCGCAAGAAGTACGGCCTCAAGGCTGCACGCCGCGCGCCGCAGTTCTCCAAGCGTTAATTCGCTTAACGAGTCGAGGAGGCGAAGATATATGGCGATCCTTAACGGTATTGTCACCGTGCTGCTTGTGATCACCGCGCTCATCCTCATCGCTACCGTTCTGCTTCAGCCGGGCGAATCCAATGGCCTGGGTGCGATTGCGGGCGGCGCCGAGACGTTCTTTGGAAAGAACAAGGCGAAGTCGATGGAGGGTAAGCTCGCTCTGGCGACGAAGGTTTCCGCAGGTGTGTTTATCATTTGCGCGCTCATCGTTGCGATGATCGGCTAAGTGAAAGCGAAAGAGGCTGAAGCAGATGCTTTGGCCTCTTTTTTGAGCAATTTGAAATTTTGAACAATTTGAAAATATGGATTGAACGAAGACCCGAACAGGCAAGATAAAAGCAGGAGAAGAAATATGAAAAGCGACACACGCTACTCAAACCACAGGCCGAGCGCTCGCTCTGAGCGCCCTGCGCGGGATATGCGCGCCCAGCGCACACAAAAGGAACAAACGGTGCAGTTGACCGTTCGCGGCATGGCTCGCGGCGCAATCCGCATGGAGGCCGAGGACGGAACGATTTACACCTGCGCGAAAGAAAACGCGCGCGGAGCGCTCTTTGGCGATACGGTCCTGGCGGAACGCATCGGCCGCGACCGCGTGATTGTCGCCAAGGTGCTGACGCATGCGCATGAAAACATCATGGGTGTGCTGCGGGTGCACGACGGTGTGCGCGTGATTCAGCCGCTCGAGCGCAGACTCCCTGCTGAAATTGCCGTCGCCGACCTGCATGCCGAAGCCGAGGATGGCGAAATTGTCCGCACCCATGTCACCCGCTGGGAGGATGAAGGCGGCCTGTGCGTCAGCGTCGAGGAACGCATCGGCAGCTTTGAGCAGGCGACCTATGCGCTCGACGCACTGGTGATGAGCATGCGCCTGCGCACCGATTTTCCGGAGGATGTGCTGAAGGAGGCGGACACCTGCCGCCCGGCGGATCTGGCGGACGACCCGACGCGCGAGGATCTGCGCCATCTGCTGTCGTTCACCATTGACGGGCGCGATGCAAAGGACTTCGACGACTCTGTGAGCCTTGAGCAGCTTGAAAACGGTCATGTGCGCCTCGGCGTGCATATCGCGGACGTCGGGCACTACGTCAGGCCGGGAACGGCGCTGGATCGCGAAGCGTTTGCGCGCGGCACGAGCGTCTATCTGCCGGGGCGCGTGCTGCCGATGCTGCCGGAGCAGCTCTGCAACGGCGTTTGTTCGCTGCGGCCGAACGAGGATAAATTCACGATGACCGCGCTGATGGAAATCGACGATGCGGGGGCGCGTGGTGGACGAGCGCATCGCCCGAACCATCACGTGCAGCAAGGCGCGGCTGGTGTACGACGATGTGAACGCGCTGTTTAACGGAAGCGAGCAGCAGGCGGACGCGATGGCCGCCGTGGCGGACACGCTTCACCAGATGCGCGTTTTGGCCGGGAAGCTGCGCGCGCGCAGGCAGGCGCGCAGGGCTGCATTGATTTTGAAATCGAGGAACCGGGCTTTGTGCTGGATGAAAACGGCGAGCCGGTGGAAATCATCACCCGTGAGCGTGGCGAGGCGGAGATGATGATCGAGGATTTCATGCTGGCGGCGAACGAATGTGTGGCGCGCTTTGCGCGGGAAAACCGCCTGCCGCTGCTCTATCGCGTCCATGAAAAGCCGGACGCGGAGAAGCTGGCGATGTTTGCGGATTTTCTGGATGGCATCGGCGTAAATGCCAAGGGCATCCGGCATAACGCCGCGCCGGGCGACATCCGCGCGATTCTGGAAAAGACAAGGGGCGGCCGGAATATTCCGTCATCACCGCGCTGGCGCTGCGCAGCATGCAGAAGGCGCGTTACGACGTCGCGCCGCTGGGGCATTACGGCTTGGCGATGGCGGATTACTGCCACTTCACCTCGCCGATTCGCCGCTATCCCGATCTGGTGGTCAGCCGTGCGCTGACGGCGAAGCTGACCGGTCAACCCGCTCCGCTGACGGGCGAGGCGCTGGCCGATGCGGCCGTTCGTTCCAGCGAGCGGGAGCGCGCCGCGATTGACGCGGAACGCGCCGCGGACAAGCTGATGATGGGCGCGCTTGATGGCACACCATGTCGGCGAGGATTACGACGGAACGATCAACGGCGTGAGCGAATACGGCATGTATATCACGCTGTCCAACGGCGCGGAGGGCTTTGTGCCCGTGCGCACGCTGGAGGATTGGTTTGGCTTCGACGAGCGGCGCATGCTGCTGCGCGGCGAACGCACCGGCACGGTGTTTTCGCTCGGTCAGCCGGTTCGCGTCAAGGTGCAGAACGTCGAGCCAGTGCAACATTGATCTGACGCTGCTCACGCCGCTGAAAGGGCGTGTGGCGGGCAGCGCTCCGAAAGAAAGCAGGAACGCGACCGCATGCGCGGCTTTTAACCGGTCATAAGGGCAGGGTTGCATCCGAGCGGATGACGTGATATAATCCATTTGATTATGAAAATGGAAAGGAACGAGATTGATGAAGAGCAACGGTCATCGGCTGCGGGCGCTGGGGCTCGTTTATCGCGTGGTATCTGCGCAAAATCGGGCATGAGGTGACGCTGTACGGCAGAGAGGGCTCCAAGCATATCGAGCAGTTTCGTCAGACGCGCTCCAACGGTCTGGTGACGCTGGAAGAGGATGTGCGTGTGACGACGGATTTGCGGGAGGCGCTCCAAAGCGAGTTGATCTGCATTTCCATCCGTTCGCAGAATCTGCCGGAGCTGATGGCGCAGATCGCCGCTCAGGGCGTGAGCGGGAAGACGTTCGCGCTGTGCATGAAAGGCATCGAGGTGACGACGCTCCGCCGCCTTTCCGAAATTGCGGAGGAGGCCGTCGGCGGCAGCAACGACGTTGCCGTGTGGCTCGGGCCGGGGCATGTGCAGGAATTTCTCGCCGGGGTGCCCAACTGCATGGTGATTGATTCGAGCAGCGAGGCGGTCAAGGAACGGCTGATTTCGCAGCTTTCCGGCGGCCTGATTCGCTTCTATTACGGAACGGATCTGATCGGCAACGAGGTCGGCGCGGCGGCCAAAAATGTGATCGGCATTGCGGCGGGCATGCTGGACGGCATGGGGCTCTCCTCGCTCAAGGGCGCGCTGATGAGCCGCGGCACGCGGGAGGTTTCCCGGCTGATTGCGGCGATGGGCGGCAACGGGTTTTCCGCCTACGGGCTCTGCCATCTGGGCGATTACGAAGCGACGGTTTTTCACAATACAGCCACAACCGGCGCTTTGGCGAGATGTTTGTGCGCGGTGAGCCGTATACCGAGCTGGCGGAAGGCTATGACACGGTGAAGGCGCTTTGCGCGCTGGCGGACAGGTATCATGTGGATCTGCCGATTGGCCGCGCGGTGTACGCGGTGCTCTATGACGGCGCGCAGCCGAAGGAGCAGATGAATCAGTTATTCACGCGCAGCCTCAAACGGGAGTTCGATATCTAAAGGGTGAACGATAGCCGGAAGCCGTTCGATACTGTCCGGAAACATTGATAAAAAGCATTGAAAAACGCAGGGTGTGAGCAACTTTTCCTTGCACAAGCTGCGTAATACTGATATACTAAATAAGAGAGACTACGTTTTTCTGATTGCATTGAAGAGGTGAGTACACATGGCTTACAAATCAAGGGTTTCTGACGCTGTGGTGCGTAGGTTGCCGATGTATTACCGCCATCTGCGTGAGCTTGAAAAGGCGGGCGTTGTGCGCATTTCCTCCCAAGAGCTGGGCGAGCGCATGAACCTGACCGCTTCGCAGATCCGGCAGGATCTCAACTGCTTCGGCGGCTTCGGCCAGCAGGGCTACGGGTATCATGTGGCCAATCTGAAGGAGCGCATCGGCGAGATTCTGGGCTTGAACCACGAATACCATGTCATTATCATCGGCGCGGGCAACATCGGCCGCGCAGTGGCGAATTATACCGGCTTTGCGAAGGAAGGCTTTAACGTGCAGGCGATGTTCGACGTATCGCCCGCGCTGGTCGGCATTGATGTGCACGGGATTCTCGTGCAGCCGATGGAAAAGCTGGATGCGTGGATGGAGACCCACAAGGTCGATATCGCGGTGCTGGCCGTTCCGTCCGCCTATGCGCAGACGACCTGCGATACGCTGGTTCGCGGCGGGGTTCGCGCGATCTGGAATTTTGCGCCGGTCGATCTGGTGCTGCCGGAGGGCGTGGCCGTCAACAACGTGCATCTGTCCGACAGCCTGCATCCTTTCGTATCGCATGAACGAGAAGGAGCTGTTTTCCGCCATTGACGCGAGCAAAGCAGCAGCGCGACTAATCAACCGAAAAGGAGAGCGCTTTATAGGCTTTTGATCCCGCGCACCAAAGAGGAAAGAAAACTGTTCCCGTTTTGGACGCTGATCGATCGCAGGGTGTGCGGCTCTGTGGGTTTTCGGCGCGAAAATTTATCAGGAAAGCATGGCGGCATATCAATCATATGCCGCCATCACTCAAAATGTGGCGCAAAACACCTATTATCCGGGCGTCACGGTGGATGGCGTTGAGCTGGGCGGCATGACCCGCGAAGAGGCCGGCGCGCTTTTCGGCAGCCGCCAGCAGGAAACGAGCAGCGCGTTTTCGCTGGTCGTTCAGGCGGGCGAGCGCAAATGGCGCATCACCTCCGACGAGGTGCCGATGACGTTTGACGCGCAGACGGTGCTCGACGAGGCATACAACATCGGGCGGTATGGCACACTGGAAGAGCGGCTTGCGGCGATTGACGACGCGAAGACAAACGGCGCGGCGTTTACAACGGGCTTTTCCTATGATCGAACGGCGATCGACAGGCTGGTGGAGATCATCGCCGACAGCCTTGAATACGACGCGACGGACGCAACCCTTGCGGCGTTTGACGTGCAGACGCGCACATTTACATTTTCGGAGGCGAAACCCGGCTACCGCGTGAACCGAACGGCGCTTCAGGAGGATATCCTTGCGGCGCTGGATGAAGGCGCGTATGACCGTGTGATTGTGCCGAAGGGCGAACAGGTTGAGCCGACGATCACGAAAAGCCAGCTGGTCGGGCAGTTTGGCCTGATTTCCTCGTTCACGACGACGACGACCAAGGACAAGGATCGCAACAACAACATCGAAATTTCGGCTGCGGCGCTGAACGGGCGCATGGTTAAGCCGGGGGACACGATGTCCTTCAACGACTGCACCGGCCAGCGAACGGGCGAAAAGGGCTATCGCGAGGCGGGCGCAATCGCGGGCGGCGTGTTGGTGGATGACACCGGCGGCGGCGTATGCCAGACGTCCTCCACGCTGTTCAACGCCGTGGTTCGCGCGGATCTGGAAATCGTCAAGCGGAGCGCGCATAGCTGGCCGTCGTCCTATGTCAATAAGGGCGAGGACGCGACCGTCAACTGGCCGTCTCTGGATTTTGTTTTCCGCAACAACGGGGATTATCCGGTGTTCGTCATCGCGTGGTATGAGAACCAGACGGTGACGGTGCAGATTTACGGCAAGCTTCTGCCGAACGGGCAGACGGTCGATCTCGAATCCGAAGTGATCAAAACGATCAAGCCGGACGACGCGGTGCTCTATACGCTGGATGCTTCGCTGCCCGTGGGGACGAGGAAAGCCGGACGCAAGAAGCGCACGGGCTACGTTGTCGATACCTACAAGGTCTACAAGGATGCAAGCGGCAACGTGACGGAGAAAAAGAAACTCTGGACGACGACATACCGCGCCATGCAGGATGAAATTCTGTATAACGACGGTTCCGGCGCCGCGTCGAACGAATAAACCAAAGAGAAACGGGAGGAATGGGCTTGAAAAAGGGGATGCGCGGCGCGGCGAGCTGTTGGCCGCGAGTGAAAAGCTGTTCTATACGAAGGGCTACGAAAACACCTCCGTTCAGGACATTCTGGATGCGGTCGGCTTTTCCAAAGGCGGATTTTATCACCATTTTGACAGCAAGCTCGCCGTGCTGGAGGCGATCTGCCAGCAGCGGGCGGAGGAACTTTGCCAAAGCGCGACGACGGCCGCAGATCAGCCCAATCGACCGCGAGCGAAAAGCTCAACATCCTGCTTGCGTCATCGACGCTCTGGCAGAGCGATAACCCCGGCTTTGTGATGCTGCTGATTCAGGCGGCATATTGCGAGGGCGGGGCGCTGATGCGGGAAAAAATGAAAGCCTGTCAGCTTTCCGGAATGAAGGGCGTGTTGGAGCGGGTGCTGAGCGAGGGCGTTCGGAGCGGCGATTTTTTCATCAGCGATATCGAAACGGCGGCGGAGCTGGTGCTGCGGCTGTACATGCAATTTGCGGATGAAATCGCATTTCTGCTGGCGGGCGACGACAGCGAGCAGCAGCTTTGCGAAAAGGCGATCATCAAAACGCGCGCCTATCGAACGGCTATCGAGCGGATGCTGCTTGCGCCTTACGGTTCCATTACGCTCATCGAAACGAAGACCCTGCAGGTGCTCGCGCAGCGCGTTTCCAGAGAAAAACTGCGCAAGCGCGCGGATGATCTATTGGCAAAATAAGCGGATTCAGCCCACTTCTGACTGTAGACAAAAAGCTATTCTTCCCCTCCCCCGAAGGGGGAGAATAGCCATTTCCGCAAATGAAAGAATAGCTGAATTTCTTGATTTTGCTATCCAAGTCAAGTTTGCTTATGTCAACAAGCTCAAGCGGGTTCAGCCCGCTTTTTTGACGTAAAAAACGCCTGCGTGAGCAGGGAATCGACGGATTGCAGACGTAAAAAGTTGACAAAAGAAAAACTTTGGTTCATAATAGAAACGCTAATCGGTTCATAAAATAGGGAAAACCGAATCGAAGCGGTCGGCCGGTCTGGCCGGGAAGGTGCAGATTTATGGGCAAATATTTCGGAACAGACGGTTTTTTCGCGGCGAGGCGAATGTCGATTTAACCAGCGAACATGCGTATCGGATCGGTAAGTTCATCGGCTGGTATTACGGCGCGCGCAAAGGGCAGAAAGGCGCGTGTGGTCATCGGCAAGGATACCCGCCGTTCCAGCTATATGTTTGAATATGCGATTGTTGCGGGCTTGACCGCTACCGGCGCGGATGCGTATATGCTTCATGTGACGACGACGCCGAGCGTCGCATATGTCACCCGTGTGGATAATTTTGATTGCGGCGTGATGATTTCCGCGTCGCATAACCCGTTTTATGACAACGGCATCAAGCTTATCAACAGCCGCGGTGAGAAAATGGACGACGAAACCATCGCTGACATCGAGACGTACTTGGATGGAAATTTGGCTGCGCTGGGGATCGAAGGCGACGTGCCGGCGGCCAAGCGCGAAGAGCTGGGCGAAATCGTGGATTATGTTTCCGGCCGCAACCGCTATGTCGGCTATCTGATTTCGCTGGCGGCACATTCTTATAAAAACATGCGCGTCGGTCTGGATTGCGCCAACGGAAGCGCGTGGAATATCGCCAAAACCGTCTTTGAAGCGCTGGGCGCGAAAACCTTTGTCATCAACGCTGAGCCGGACGGCGTGAACATCAACCGCGGCGCAGGGTCTACGCACATCGACGGGCTGCGGCGGTTTGTCGTGGAAAACCATCTGGATGTCGGTTTTGCCTACGACGGCGATGCGGATCGCTGTCTGGCGGTGGATGAAAACGGCGAGGTTGTGGATGGGGACAAGATCATCTACATCTTCGGCTGCCAGATGAAGCGGGAAGGCAGGCTGGCGGGCAACAAGGTTGTCACCACCGTGATGAGCAATTTCGGTTTGTATAAGGCGCTCGGACGAAGTGGGCGTCGGTTATGAAAACCGCCGTCGGCGACCGCTTTGTTTATGAAAACATGGCGCAGAACGGCTATTGCGTCGGCGGAGAGCAATCCGGCCATATCATCTTGAGCAAATACGCGACGACGGGCGACGGCATATTGACCTCCATCGAGCTGATGGAGGCGATGCTGGACAGCAAGCAGACGCTCTCTCGTCTGGCCGCGCCGGTGGCCGTATATCCGCAGGTGCTCAAAAACGTTCGCGTCAGCGACAGGCTGCCGATGCGCGAAAATGCGCATGTGCAGCAGGTCGTGAAGGCTGTCGGCGAGAGGCTGGGCGATACGGGTCGCGTTCTGCTGCGCGAGAGCGGCACGGAGCCGGTGATTCGCGTGATGGCGGAGGCGCAGGAACTGCGCACGGCTGAGGCCTGCGTGAACGAAATGATCGGGCTATCAAGGCGGAAGGGTTGGCTTGATATGGACGCGATTAAAGTCTGCGATTTGTTTGACCTGACGCATACCCGCGCGGCAAAGATGCTTGCCGCGTGCGAATATCCGTGGGAAGCGCTCTCTAAAATCGGCGAAACGGTGCTGGCCATTGGTCAGGGGTTGGAGCTGAGCGATTACGATCACCCGGCTGAGGATGTGTGGATCGCCAAAACCGCGACGGTTGCGGCGACGGCCAGCATCGCCGGCCCGTGCGTCATCGGTGAAAAAACCGAGGTGCGCCCCGGCGCGTTCATCCGCGGCAATGTGCTCGTCGGCGATGGCGCGGTGGTTGGCAACTCCTGTGAACTGAAAAACTGTATTCTTTTTGACGGGTGCAGATCCGCATTATAACTACGTCGGCGATTCCGTGCTGGGTTACAAGGCGCACATGGGCGCGGGCGCGGTGACCAGCAACGTGAAGGGCGACAAGAAGAACGTTGTCGTCCACGGCGAGCGGGATTATGAAACCGGGCGGAAGAAATTCGGCGCGATGCTCGGCGACTTTGCGGAGATCGGCTGCAACAGCGTGCTCAATCCGGCACGATCATCGGCAGGGATTCACAGGTCTATCCGCTCTCCAGCGTGCGCGGCGTGGTCAAGGCGCGGCATATCGTCAAGGGCGCGCGCGGCGCGTTTGCCAAGGACTAAACGAAAAAACGGGCTGTATCAAACAGCCCGTTTTTCTTATAGAGGTCGGAAGCGCCGCACGGCTTAGGCGGCATGGTTCGCCTTGTATTCCTCCAGCGCGGTGGCGAGCTGATCCGGGCAGCTCGTGCCGTTGCGGCACTGGATGCCCTTCAGGCGGCGGATGGCCTCGTCAACGGTCATGCCGACGACGAGCGCGGCGACGCCCTGCGTATTGCCCGCGCAGCCGCCGTTGAATTTGCAGGCGGTGATGATGTTGTTTTCCACCTCAAATTCGATTGAACGGCTGCAAACGTTGTGCGTTTATAAATGTTCATGGTCAATCCTCCTCATATGCGTATATGCGTAAAAATGGAACGTGACAGACATCATTCGACGCAAATCCCGTTTTTCCTGCTTGTGACGCGCGGCTGCTTTGCTTCATGGAGGCTTGAGGAGAAGGGTGTGGCGGCGATGGAGGAGCGGATGATCGTCTCGGGCGGCGACGAGGTGCGCGTGTTTGCGCCGCCTAAACGCGAGCCGCAGGAGCAAATCCGGCTGGAAGGCGCGGGGGCGCTCTGCGTATCGCACGGGGCTGTGTTCTGCGCAAGCGATTGGGGCGATACGGTTTGGCGGCTGGACGCCGAGCGGCTTGTGCCGACCGGGCTTTTTGCGGGCGGGCCGGGGATGAAGCGAATCCTGCCGTCGCCGGATGGAACGCGCCTTTTGCTGCTTTGCGCGGAAGCGGACAGCGTTCTTCTGCTTGACGCGGGATGCGGCCTGCCGCTCGTGCTGGCGAGGGCGGGGCTGAATCCGCAAAACATAGCGCTTGACGAGACGGGCGACGTGCTGGCGGTTGCGGCGGGCGAGAGCGGCGAAGTGCTGCTGATGAGCGCGCGGTCGCTGACGCTGCTGCGCCGCATGTCCATGCCGGGAATGGTGTTCGATGTGACGCTGTGCGGCGGCACTGTGCATGCGCTCTGCCTGAATGACGCGCTGGATGCGACGCTGGTAACGGTTCCGCAGATCGGCGCGCGGCAGATTCTCCCGCTTCCGGGCATGCCGGGGCGGGTTACGGCGGACGGAGGACGGCTGCTCTGCGCGACAGAGGGGTTTTTGCACGCGGTTTCGCGAGACGGCATGCGGCTTTTTGCATACGGAGCACGCGCCCGGACGGGCGGGCGGCTGCCAGCGGTACGCGGGCGCTATGCTTCTTTGCGACGCGCTCAGCGAACGGATTTTTGCGCGGAGCAGCGGCGGATGCTGGAATCTGTTTTGCGGGTGCGCGCGGGATATGCAGCGCCTTTCCGGGAAAGGATAAAACCGGGAGGTGGGAAGATGGCGAAAAGATGGCGGCGGCGAATGGGCGTTATGATCCTCTGCTCGATGGCGGGGACGACGCTCATGCTGGCTCTGCAGGGGCGGATTCGGGAGGCCGTTCCGCTGCATCTGTGCAGCGTATCGGCGCTGGCGGCGGCGGCGCTCGCGTTTTCTCCCGCGCCCTTCGTCGTGGATTTTCTTTGGCTGCTCGGCATGCCGGGGGCGGTTCTGGCGCTCGTGTTTCCCGCACCGGCCGTCAGCCGCTGGCAGACGGCGTTCACGGCCTGCTATGTGCTGACACACGCGCTCATCGTGCTCATCGGCCTGAGCGCGCTGGCGATGGGAGAACGGCCGCGCGTCGGCCGTGCGCCGCAGGTGCTGCTGGCCTTGCAGGCGCTGGCCGTTGCGGCGTTTTTTGCCAACCGCGCGCTCGGAACGGATTTTCTGTTTCTGGCCGCGCCGCCGGTCAGAACGCCGCTGGAGGGAATCTATCGCCTGAGTTACGGCGCATATATTGCATTTTTTGCAGGGAATGATGGCGCTGCTTGCCTGGGGCATGGACGCCGCGGGGAAGGCGGCTTTTCGGCAGGGATGATCGACCTGCCGATTTTTTCGCTATACAAAATTCGCCGAATGCGGTATAATAAACTGAAATGACGACATCTTTTGCGGATCATGTTCGCCCGCGATGTTAAAAAAGAAGGGGTTCACATTGGAAAACAAGAATATATCCTTGCTTCGCCGCTCAAACCGATGGGGATGGACGGTGTTGAGCATTGCGCTGTGCATGCTTCTTTCGCCGCTGCTGGCGGTTTCCGTGTTTATACCGCAGGGCATGACGCTGGTGCCGATCGCGCTGCTGCTGCTTGTGGGATATGTCGGCCCGGTCAGTGCGGCGGCGTGCACGGCGATTCTCGTGACGCTCAGCACGGTGTTTTTCGGCTTCTGGGGCGCGGCACTTTCCGCGGTGCTGCTCGTGCCGATTCTGGTTGTTTCGAGCTATATGGTTGAGCACGAACAGAGCTTCTGGCAGAGCGCGGCGGGTTCCGGCGTGACCATGTTTGCGTCCATCGGTCTGGCGATGCTGCTTGTCAGCGCGCTGGCGGGGGCGGACGTGGTTACGGCGCTGTCCAATATGATGCGTCAGGCGTTCTCGGTTTCGCAGACGTTCAGCGACATGGTGCTGACGATGATGATGCAGCTCGGCGCGATCACGTCGGCGAGCGGCGGCGCAGCGGATATTGCGACGCTGGATGCGGCGGCGCGCGGGCAGCTGATTGAGCAGCTCGTGCTGATTCTGGATACCCTGATGCGGCTGGAAATCCCGATGCAGATGGCGACGGGCTCCGTGGCGGCGGGCGTGCTGGGGCAGGTCGCGCTGCGCAAGGGCGTGCTCTCGTGGGGATAAGGTGGATTATCCGCCGCTGCGCACATGGACCGTGCCGAAAGGCTGGGGGCGCGTGCTGGGCGCGACGCTGGCGGCACTGTATGTGCTGACGCTGATTGTGCCGAGCTTTACGAGCAGCATGTTTTACGTCTTTACCGGCGTATTTGAACAGATTTTCGCCTTGCAGGGCATAGCCGCCGTGTGTTATTATCTGAATGAAAAGGGCAAGGGGCGCGTGGCGCAGGGGCTTGTCTTTGCGCTGGGCTATTTCGCGATTCGACCCGCCGCGATTTTGATCGGCATTGCGGATCAGACGTTCGACGTCGTCCATCGCCGCGAAAAAATGGAGGAGGAAACGCCGAATCCGTTTGATCCGCGCACACACGATGATAAATAAGATTTCGGGAGGATAAAGCTATGAAAGTGATTTTGCTCAAGGATATCAAGGGAACCGGCAAGAAGGATCAGATCATCGAGGCTTCCGACGGATTTGCCCGCAACTTCCTCTTCCCCAAGGGGCTGGCGCGCGAGGCGAGCGCGACGAATCTGAACGCCATCGAGAACGCGAAGGCCGCAGAAGCATCGCGAGGACGTTGAGCGCGCCAAGGCGGAGGAAACCCGCAGGCGCTTTCCGGCAAGGCCATCAAGATCGTGGCGCGCGGCGCGGAGGGCGGCAGGCTTTACGGCTCCGTCACCGCGCAGGAGATTGCCGACGAGCTGTTTAAGCAGTATGGCGTGAAGGTGGAAAAGCGCCGCATTGATGTGGCCAACATCCGCAACGCAGGCGATTTTACGGTCAGCGTGTGGCTCTATGCGGGCATTACGGCGGAAATGACCGCCAAGGTTGAGGTTGGCTGATCCATACAACGCACTGGGTTTTCCTCCTGAAACGGGGGAAAGCCCTATCTTTTGTTAAAAGGGGAGAACATTGTGGACGAGGCAGTTATGCGTGTACCGCCCAACAATGCCGATGCGGAAAAAAGCGTGCTGGGCTGCATGATGCAGGACAGAGAGGCGCTGTCGCTGGCCTTTGAGCTGCTTACGGCGGATGATTTCTATCAGCCCGCAAACCGGGAAATTTTCGACGCGATGCATGCGCTCAATACGCAGGGCATGCCCATTGATCTGGTGACGGTGGATGACGAGCTGACCCGGCGCGGCACGCTGGAGGGTGTCGGCGGCACGAACTATCTCATCGAATTGAGCCAGTGCATGCCGTCTACGGTCAACGCGCGCGCTTATGTGCAGATTGTGGATGAAAAGGCGACGCTGCGCCGCATGATTAAGGCGACGGGGGACATCGCCTCCGCATGCTATCAGCAGACCGAAGCAGTGAGCGACATCCTCGGCGTGGCGGAAAAGATCGATTTTTGATATCATCATGCGCCGCCACGAGGGAAGCACGCTGACGCATATTGCGGACGTTCTGCCGGATACCTATCTGCGCATCGAGCAGCTGACCGAGCTGAAGGGCGGCATCGACGGTGTGCCGACGGGCTTTGTGGATTTGGATAACCTGCTGACCGGCCTGCACGGAGGCGAACTGGTGATTGTCGGCGCGCGCCCTTCGATGGGCAAGACGAGCTTTGGTATGAACCTGATCGGCTACGCGGCGACGATGGCGGGCAAGACGACGGCGGTTTTCTCGCTGGAAATGCCGAAGGATCAGCTCGCGATGCGCCTTCTGTGCGCGGATGCGCGCGTGGACATGCAGTCCGTTCGCCATGGCTCGCTGCGCGACGACGACTGGATTTCGCTGTCCTCCGCGCTCGGCCCGCTGGCGGCCTCAATATCTATATCGACGATACGTCCGGCATCACGCCGTCGCAGCTCCGTTCCCGCTGCCGAAGGCTGAAAATGGAGCACGGGCTGGATATGATTATGGTCGACTATTTGCAGCTGATGAGCGCGGACGGCCATGTCGAAAACCGCCAGAACGAGGTCAGCGAGATTTCGCGCAACCTCAAGAGCATCGCCAAGGAGCTGAACGTGCCGCTGGTTGCGCTGGCGCAGCTTTCCCGTGCGGGCGCGCAGCGAAGCGACAAAGCGGCCGATTCTATCCGACCTGCGCGATTCCGGCGCTATCGAGCAGGACGCCGACGTCATCATGTTCCTGCATCGAGAGGAATATTACGATCCCAACACCGAGGACAAGAACATCGCCGAGGTGATTGTGGCCAAACAGCGCAACGGCCCGCTGGGCACGGTGAAACTGGCCTGGCTGGGGCAATATACGCGCTTTTGCCAGCCTCCAGCAGGGCGGCGCGGCGCAGTAAAAAGACATGAGGTGAAGCCATGCATACGCTCGTCGTTGCCGAAAAACCCTCCGTCGCGCGGGACATTGCCCGCGTGCTGGGTGCAAAGGACAGGGGCGAAAACAGCCTGATCGGCGGCGGCTATGTGGTTACATGGGCGCTCGGCCATCTGGTTACGCTCAAGGAGCCGCAGGAGCTGGACGAGCGGTATACCCGATGGCGCGCGGAAGATCTGCCGATTCTGCCCGAAAAGATGGAGACAAAGGTGATCAAAAAGACGAGAAGCCAGTTTCTCTCCGTCAGAAAATGGATGAACGACAAGGAAACGCAGAATATCATCTGCGCGACGGACTCCGGGCGCGAGGGCGAGCTGATCTTCCGCTATATTTACGAGCAGGCGGGGTGCAGAAAGCCGGTGAAGCGGCTGTGGATATCCTCCATGACGGACGAAGCCATCCGCGCCGGGTTTGACAGCCTTCGGCCGTCGGCGGATTACGATGCGCTCTATGCCAGCGCGCGCTGTCGGGCGGACGCGGACTGGCTCATCGGCATGAACGCGACGCGCGCCTATACGATCCGCTACAATGTGCTGCTCTCTATCGGCCGTGTGCAAACGCCGACGCTGAGCATGCTCGTCAAGCGGAGGCGGGAAATCGACGCATTTGTGCCCAAGCCGTTTTACACGGTGCGCGCGGATTTCGGCGACTATCAAGGCGTGTACATCGACAAAAAAGGCGAGCGCAGGCTCGAAAACGAGGAGGCCGCGCAGCAGATCGCGCAGCGCGTTTCCGGCCGGTTGGCACGGGTAACGCAGGCCGCGCGGGAACACAAGAGCGTGTGGCCGCCACTCCTGTATGATTTGACGACGCTCCAACGCGAAGCGAACGCGCAACTGGGCTTTACCGCGAAAAAGACGCTGGCGACGGCGCAAAAGCTCTACGAACAGCACAAGCTGCTGACCTATCCGAGGACGGACAGCCGCTATCTGTCGCACGATATGCTCGGCAAGGTGCAGACGACGCTGGGCAGCTATGACGGTGCGCTGCAGCCCATCGGCGAGCAGGCACTTTCCTATGGCGTTCGGATGACCAAGCGCGTGTTTGACGACGCGAAGCTGACCGACCACCACGCGATCATCCCGACGGGCAAGCGCGCGGATCGCGTGAATCTGACTGCGGATGAGCGCAGGCTGTACGAGATGGTCGCCAAGCGATTGGCGGCGGCGTTCTATCCGAATTACGAATACGACGCGCTGCGCGTGGTCACGACCTGCGGCGAGGATGATTTTCTCAGCACGGGAAAAGCCGTCACGCAGGAGGGATGGAAGGCCATCTACGGCGGAGACGAGGGCAAAAGAAAAAAGAAGGCGGATGACGACGAACAGCGGCTTCCGGCGCTGGCCGTCGGGGACGAGCGGCTCTGCAAGCGCGCACAGGTGACGCGCGACCAGACCAAGCCGCCGAAGGAATATAGCGACGCGAGCATCCTGCTGGATATGGAACACGCAGGGCGGCAGATTGCGGACGAAGAAATTCGCGAGCAGATGAAGGATTGCGCGCTGGGCACACCGGCAACGCGCGCGGCCATCATTGAGCGGCTGATCGACGTGGGATATGTGCGGCGCAGCGGCAAAAACCTCGTGGCGACGGAAAAGGGCGTGCACCTGATTGAAGCGGTGCCGCCGGAGATCGCTTCGCCGGAGACGACGGGCCGCTGGGAACGGGCGCTGGCGGAAATTGCCCGAGGCAGCGACGGCGAAGCGCGCTTCCGTCAGGGCATTGCGCGACTGGCGGCTTTCCTTGTTGAAAACGCGGCTGGCGCGCCGGATGTGGCCTTTGCCAAGGAGGAGCGCCGAGGAAAAAAACGCATACCGACGCTCGGTGTGGCCTGCCCCGTCTGCGGTCAGGGCAAGGTGGCGGAAAACAGCAAGGGCTTTTACTGCACCCGATTCCGCGAGGGATGCAGATTCACCATCTGGAAGGATGCGCTGACGCGAGCGGGCGGCCCGATGCTGACCGCCAAGCTGCTCAAGCTGTGCATGGAGAAGAAGGACGTGCGCGGCTCGATCGGCACCATTCACTACGACGCGGGACAGATCCGTTTTGAAGCGGGAGAACGGTAAAGGAGCGACGGCCATGTTTTATACGGAAAAACGAACGGAAGAAAACAAACGGCGTCTGCGGCAGGACGTTTTCAAAATGCTGCTGGCGATGCTGCCGTTTTTTGCGCTGTGCGCCGCGGGCTTTGCGGTGCGCAACCAGACGCTGTGCACGGCTGGGCTGATTCTGACCTGTGCGGCGGCGATTTTTGTCGGAGATTTGTTTGTGATGCCGTCGATTCGATACGGCCGCTTTCTGCGCGAGCTGACCAGCGGCCTGACGCGCAAGACGGCGGGAACGCTGGTGCGCGTCGGCGATGAAGAGGTTTATGAAAACGGCGTGCATTTTCACGAGATGATCGTCAATGTCTATGAGGATATGGCGCCAGAGGGCGAGCGGCGCTTTTTGATCGAGCCGGCCATGCCCTTTGACGCGGCGCTGATTGGGCGCGACGTTGCGGTGACGAGCCACGATAAAGTCGTGCTGGCCGTTGAGCCGCTGGGGGGAAACGCATGAACCGCGCACGGGATTTTCTGGCCGGAATGGAAGAAAAGACGACGTTTCGCGCCTGCGTCTTTGCGGCGATTCTCGTGCTGATGGCAGCGACCATGTTCTTGCTGAACGTGCATACGCCGCTGCAAATGGATGATTATGATTATTCCTTCAGTTGGAGCACGGGCAAGCCGCTTGCCGGGGTGGCGGACGTGCTCGCCTCTCAGGCGGCGCATTACCGTCTCTGGGGCGGGCGCAGCGTGGTTCACACGCTGGCGCAGCTCTTCCTTTATTGGGGAAAGGACGTTTTCAACATCGCCAATACGGCGGCGTATATGCTGCTCGTGCTTGAACTGTATGCGCTGGCCAAGCCGAAGGGCAGACGGTTTTGCTGGACGGTTCTGCTGGTCCTCTACGCGGCGCTGTTCACGCTGGTTCCGTTCTTCGGCACAGTCTTTTTGTGGCTGGACGGCGCGTGCAACTATCTGTGGGGCACGGCGCTGGCGCTTTTGCCGCTGCTGATCATCCCGCGGCTGCTGGAAAAAGAATGTGCGGCGCTCGGCGTGATCGGCGTTCCGCTCTGCTTTTTGAGCGGCTGGACGAATGAGAACGCGGCCTGCGGCATGCTGGCGGTGGCGCTCTTGCTGCTGGCGGACAGCGCATACCGCGGGAAAAGAACGCCGGTTTCCGCGTGGCTCTGTCTGGCGGCGCAGGCGGCGGGCGCGGCGATGATGATTCTTGCGCCGGGGAATTTTGCGCGCGCATCTGTCTATGCCTACGATTCGATGTCGCGGGAGATCGTGAAGCGGCTACTCCGCATTACGCTTTATACGGGCGTGTATGCGGGCGCGGAATTGCTGGCCATGCCGATTGTCCATGGAATGGGGCGGGCGCTTCATGTGCCGATGCGAAACCGGCGGGCGGCGCTTTTGCTGCTGGCGGCGCTGCTGAGCGCGTATGCGATGGTCGCCTCGCCGGAATTGTCGGATCGGTCGTATACCTGCGTGATTGCGCTGACGCTCTGCGCGCTGGCGACGCTGCTCGGCGACATGGAGGCGCATGTCCCGCGCTGGACGCGGCCAGGCTGTGCGCGCTGCCGCTGGCGCTGTTTTTGCTTGTTTACGGCGGGTATCAGGCTGTCAGGGAAGTCGGCGCGCATGAGGCGGCGTGGGAAGCGCAGACTCAAAAAATCGAAACAGCGGTGCAGAGCGGGGCGGACGAGGTGAAAATCGCCTCGGTGGAAAGCCGCTCGCGCTTTACCATGAACATTGCGCTGGAAAAGGACGCGGAAAGCTGGCCGAACAGCACGCTCTCCAAGTGGTTCGAATTCGGGTGTGCGGCGAGTGAAATGTGTTCTTTTTGTGAATTTGAACAAAAAGAGCGAACATTTGAGCCGCAGGGCGACACACGCGCTTGACAAGTCGATGACAGCTTATTATAATAAATCGTATATTGCCGAGTAGAGGCTGAAAGGAAGAGAACGAACATGAATAAGAGATTCGCGCTGATTGCGTTGCTGCTTGCGGCTTTGATGCTGCTCTCCGGCTGCAACCTGATCGGCCACGACGACGAGCTTGACGGCGCGCAGGTTGTGGCGAAGGTGGAGACCAGCCAGGATACCACCGAGATCACCAAGGCGGAGTGGGAGGCTTACCGGGATTATCTGGCCAGCTACTACCAGCAGTATTTCCAGCAGAACTTCGGCGTGTCGATGCAGCTCACGGACGACGATATCGCCTCCTACGGCGAGGCTGCTGTCGAGCAGCTGATTGAGAGCGTCGTGCTTGAAGGCAAGATGAAGGAGCTTGGCTTCGAGCCGCTGCCCGAAGAGGATGCCTCCGACGTGGAAAGCTACGCCGACAACATGTTTAACTTCTACAAGATGATGATCCGCTACCAGAACTATCCGGATCTGGAGACGGTGGAAGAGGAAGAAGCGCGTCTGGCCGCCCTTGAAGAGGCGACCGGCAGCGAGGCGACCCCGGCTGAGGCGACCCCGGCCGAGGCCGTTGATACGGAGCGCAAGGCGACCGTCACCAACGATCAGCTCGACGAGATGCTCGTCAACGACCTGAACACCGTCGGCTATACGCGCGATTATTTCGTGCAGAACCAGACCGCTAGTGTGCAGCGCGAAAAGATTCGCGAATATGCCGCCAAGGACGTCGCGGTGACGGACGAGCAGGTGAAGGAAGAGTTTGACAAGCGCGTGGCCGCCCAGAAGGAAAGCTATGACGCGGCTCCGGCCGGTTATGTGACCGCCGAGAACAACGGCACGACGAATTACTATGTGCCGGAAGGCTACCGCGGTGTGAAGAACCTGCTCATCAAGTTCAGCGACGAGAAGCAGAGCGAAATCAGCGACCTGAACAGCGCGATTTCCACCGCGAACACCACGCTGAGCGACGCGCAGAAGCAGCTTGACGATCTGAAGGCGGAGGATACCTCTTCCTATGACGAGGCGACCAAGGCCGGCTATGACGAGCAGGTTGCGGCGCTCGAAGAGACCGTGGCGACCGCTCAGGCGACGCTGGATGAATCCAGCGCGAAGCTGGAGACCGTGACCGCCGAGGCGTATGACGAGATTCTGCCGACGGCGCAGGACGTGCTCGCCCGTGCGCAGTCCGGCGAGGACTTTGATAGCCTGATTGAGACCTATGGCCAGGACACCGGCATGAACAACGAGCCGAACAAGAGCCGCGGCTATCTGGTCTGCGACGGTCTGTCCGTCTATGAGCAGAGCTTCCAGGATGCGGCGATGGCGCTTGAAAAGGTCGGCGACGTGTCCGCCGAGCTGGTCAAGACGAGCTATGGCTATCACATTCTTCAGTATGCGACCGACATCGCTGCGGGCGAGGTTGAGTATACCGACGAGATCAAGAGCAATATCTATGATACCATGCTCTCCGACGCGAAGGATGCGGCTTATGAAGCGGCCGTGACCCAGTGGGTTTCCGAAGCGAAGGTTACGACCTATCCGAAGGTTATGAAGTAATTCGGTTTGTTTGAAAACGAAGGACGTCGTATTGAATGCGGCGTCCTTTTTTGATATATGGGAAAAGGCGCAAAATTGCCTCCATGCGCAGAAATAGAATAACGGCGAGGGCTTTTGCTCAAAATAGGGGCAAATCAAGCGGAGGCGTTCGCATGAAGAGAAAACAAAAAGCGCGTTGCGCCGCCTCCGGGTCTGCGGAGGTGGGCGGATGAGCAAACGAATCGGTGCACAAACGACGGCGCTGCCGTCGTGCCCCGGCTTGATCGGCTGGGCGGGGATTGCGGGGCAAAAGGAAAAAGAAGGCCCGTATGGCGCGAAATTCGATTGGATTATACCGGACGAGTTGAACGGGGAGCAATCCTTTGAAGGCGCTGAACGCGCGATGCTCGAACAGGCGGTTGTGCTCTGTGCGGAAAAAGCGGGAACGCGGCTGAACGAAATTCAAATGCTGCTCGCGGGCGATCTGCTCAACCAGATCATTTCCGCCGGATTTGCGGCGCGTAACCTCGGAATCCCGTTTTACGGTCTGTACGGGGCGTGTTCCACCATGTCTGAATCCCTGTCCGTCGGCGGCATGCTGGCGGACGGAGGCTTTGCGGAGCGGCTGATCTGCGCGACGTGCAGCCACTTCTGCACGGCGGAGCGGCAGTATCGCGCGCCGCTGGAATTGGGCAATCAGCGCACGCCGACGGCGCAGTGGACGGTGACCGGCGCGGGCGCGGTGATGATTTCCGGTTCGAAGCACGCGCCGGTGGTCTTGACGCATACGACATGCGGGCGCGTGGTGGATCTGGGCATTACGGATGCGAACAACATGGGCGCAGCCATGACGCCAGCGGCTTTCGATACACTTGCGGCGCATTTCAGGGATCTGGGGCGCGGCTTTGCGGATTACGATTTGGTGGTGACGGGCGATTTGGGGCGCTTGGGTCGAGAGCTTCTCATTGAGCTGCTGCGCGAAAAGAAAATCGACGTGGACGAGGGCAAGCTGTTTGACTGCGGATGCGAAATCTTTTCCGAAAGGCAGGATGTTCATTCGGGCGGGAGCGGGTGCGGCTGTGCGGCGAGTATGTTGCGCGCATCTGCTGCCCGAGCTTGCGGCAGGCCGATTGAAGCGCGTTTTGTTTATGGCGACGGGCGCGCTGCTCAGCCCGACAAGCAGCATGCAGGGCGAGAGCGTGCCCGGTATCGCGCATGCCGTCGCGATGGAGCATCGAAAGGAGAAGGCGCGTGATAGAGATTTTGTGGATGCTGGTGAAGTCGTTCCTCGTGGGCGGCCTGCTCTGTGCCATCGGTCAGGTGTTGATTATGAAGACGCAGTTGACCAGCGCGCGGATTCTGGTCGGCTATGTGACGGCGGGCGTTATTCTCGGCGCGCTGGGGCTGTATAAACCGATTGTTGATTTTGCGGGCGCGGGGCGCAACCGTTCCGCTGCTGGGTTTGGGTATGCGCTGGCACGCGGCGCAATCGAGGGCGTGAAGGAAACGGGGATTCTCGGCGCGTTCACCGGCGGCGTGACGGCTGCGGCGGGCGGCATTGCGGCGGCGGTGTTTTTCGGCTACCTGGCCGCAGTCCTGTTAAGCCCAAGATGAAAAGCTGAACCGAAACAGACCGGAAGTCCAAACAGACTTTGGTCTGTTTTTCTGATTTCGAGCGTCGGCCTGTTTTCAAACGGACAACATGACATATTGCGCACAGGCGTGAAGATGCGGTATAATAGGCTCATTCTGCGGGGCGAGGAGCGTGAGGAGGATGACAAATCGGCTGATGGAAACGGCGTGTGCCAGATTGTGCCTGCTTACGCCCATCGCATGGGACGAATCCATGCCGCCGCTGTTTTCCCGCATGGCTGTGCGGCGAATGATGGAATGCGGCGCACTCTCCGGGCTCGTCCTGCGCCGAACGGACATGCTGCCGCAGGCGACGTTTGAACGCGCGGAAATGCTTTCACCCGGACGAGTGACGCGCTTTTGTGTTTGAAGCCTATGAAAAGCAGGATACCGGCTGATTCTGCCGGAAAGCAGGGAATGGCCGAAGACGCTGCGCGCGCTCGGCGGTCGGGAACCGCTCTTCCTCTTTATGAAGGGAAATGCGGCGCTGCTGGAGCGGCGAACCGTTGCGGTGGCGGGCAGCAGGGAGATTGCGCCCGCGACAAACGACATGGCGGCGCGGCTTGGCGCCATGCTGGCCGAAGAAGGGATAACGATGGTCTGCGGCGGGCGCGCGGCGTGGATCGCGCGGCGCAGGATGCGCTGTTGATGCCGACGGTTCGTTGATTCTCGTTCCGGCGGTTTCTGCGGAGCAGGCCTGCGCGCGGGAAAAGGAAGCGGCGGCGCTGCAAACGGGCAGGCTGCTGCTGCTCAGCGAGACGCTGCCGGATGCGCCGTTTTCTGCCGCGAGGGCGTTGGCGCGCAACCATACCATTTATGCGTTGGGGAAAAACGCGATTGTCGTTGCGGCCAGAAACGGCGTTGGCGGGAGCTGGCGAGTGGCGACGGCGGGGCTGTGCGGCAATTTTTCGTCGGTCTACGTGCCGGACGGAGACGGCGCGGATTTCGAAGGAAACCGCGCGCTGTTTGAATACGGCGCGCGAAGGATTGATTTGAGCGGAAAACGGACGATCGGCGAGCAGCTGTGCGTCGAGGAACAGATATCTTTTCTCTAAACCTGCGAAGGAGGCGTGAACGCCGTGCAAGTGACGCTGTCGCCAATTCCCATGCGGGAAATCCTACATTTTCTGGGCTGGCACGGAACGCCGGTCGAGCCGCCGCTGATGGAGCAGATCAGGCGAATCAGAGGCGGGCGCTTGAACAGGTGAAGCCGCGGGCGGTCATGCGGCGCTTTGTCCGCTTGCCGGACGGAACGCTCGAAGGAACGCGCTTTTTTCCGCAGGGGAAGGATGTGCGCGAAATGCTGTCTGCCTGCCATGAAACGGTTTTGCTGGCGGCAACGCTGGGCGCGGACAGCGAGCGCATGCTTCTGCGGGCGCAGACAAAGAGCGCCGCGGACGCGCTGATTCTGGACGCGGTGCTCAGCGCGGCGATTGAGGCGGTCTGCGACCGGATGGAGGAGACGCTGAGGGAGAAGCTGGCAGCGCAGGCGCTGTATTTGACGGATCGGTTCAGCCCTGGCTACGGCGACATGCCGCTTGCGCAATCCGGGCAAATCTGCGAGGTGCTGAACGCCGGACGCTCCATCGGGCTGACGGTCAGCCAAAGCGGGATTTTGATGCCGCGAAAATCGGTGACGGCCGTGCTGGGGATCAGCCGAACGCAGGTTTTGCGAAGACCGAAGGGCTGCGAGGGGTGTTCGGCGCGCCAAACCTGCGCATTTGCAAGACGCGAAGACATAACGGAGGAATGACGATGGCATATACGAAAGCGATTACGCTGCTCGACGGCGCGATGGGGACGATGCTCCAGAAAGCGGGGCTGAAGCTCGGCGACCGCCCGGAGACGCTTTCCATCACGGCGGCGGACGTTGTGGAGGGCATACAGCGGCAGTATGTGCAGGCGGGGACGCGGCTGCTGCTGGCGAACACGTTCTGCGCGAACGCGCACAAGCTGGCCGGAACGGGCTTTGAGGTGGAAGATGTCATTCGTGCGTCTGTCGCCGTAGCCAAGCGCGCGTGCGCAGGAACGGATGCGAAGGTTTTGCTCGACGTCGGCCCCATCGGCGAATTGCTTGAGCCGCTGGGGACGCTCAAATTTGACGAGGCCTACACGCTGTATGCGCAAATGATTCGTGCGGGCGCGGCGGCGGGCGCAGAGGGCGTTTTTTTTGAAACGTTTTCCGATTTGAACGAGCTCCGCGCGGGCGTCCTGGCGGCCAAGGAGTGTTCCGATTTGCCGGTGTTTGCCTCGATGACGTTCGAGGCTTCCGGCAGGACGTTCCTCGGCTGCCGTGCGGATGCGGCGGCGATGGCGCTGGACGCGCTGGGCGTGGATGCGCTGGGTGTGAATTGCTCCCTTGGCCCGAAGGAGATCGCGCCGATTCTTCAAGCCATGCGTACATGCACCAATCTGCCGCTGATTCTCAAACCGAACGCCGGTCTGCCCGACCCGGAAACGGGCGCGTATCATACCGCGCCGGATGAATTTGCGCGGGATTGCGCGGCGCTTACGGACGTCGGCGCGGCGTATATCGGCGGTTGCTGCGGCACGACCCCCGCGTTCATCGAGGCGCTTGGCCGGGCGCTGGAAGGAAAGTCGGCGAGGTGGGATGAAAAAACCGTGCGGGGAATCTGTTCGGCGGGCGAAATCTGTCCGTTCGGACAGGGCGTTCGCGTGATCGGCGAGCGAATCAACCCGACGGGGAAAAAGCGCTTTCAGCAGGCGCTCCGCGAGGGCGACATGAATTACATCGTCGCGCAGGCGATTGAGCAGGCCGAAGCCGGTGCGCAGATTCTGGACGTCAACGTGGGGCTGCCCGATATCGACGAGCCGGAAACCATGCGCCGCGTGGTAACGGCAATCAGCGGCGCAGTGAGCCTTCCGTTGCAGATTGATTCCTCCAGTCCGAAGGCGATTGAAGCGGGTCTGCGCGCCGCGCCGGGAAAGTGCATGGTTAACAGCGTAAACGCATCCCGCACGTCGCTGGAAGCGGTGCTCCCGATTGCAAAAAAATACGGCGCGGCGGTCGTCGGACTTGCGCTGGGCGAAAACGGACTGCCGACGACCTGCGAGGCGCGCATGGGTTTTGCGCGCACGATTCTGAACGCGGCGCTCGAAGCGGGCATTGCGCGGGAAAATGTTGCGATTGACTGCCTGACGCTGACGGTTTCCGCGCAGCAGGATCAGGTGAAGCAGACGCTTGAAGCCGTTGCACGGGTTCGCGGTGAATTGGGGCTTGAAACGGTGCTCGGCGTATCCAACATCTCTTTCGGTCTGCCGCAGAGGACGCTGGTTACACAGGCATTTTTGACGCAGGCCATTCAAAGCGGCCTGACGCTGCCCATCATCAACCCCAATCAGAAGGAAATGATGGACGCGGTAGAGACGCCTGCCGGGTGCTCAGCGGAGAAGATGCGCACTGCGCGGCCTATATCGAGCGCCACGCGGTGCAGACTAAGCCGCAGGCGAAGCAAAAACCCGGCGTGAAGCTCTCTATTGCGGATGCAATCGCCAAGGGGCTTTGCGACGAAGCCGCCGCAGCGGCGCGAGAGCTGCTGGAGACCATGCCCCCGCTTGACGTGGTGGAAAAGGAGCTGATTCCGGCGCTCGACGCGGTGGGCGAACAATACGAAAAGCAGATCATCTTTCTGCCCCAGCTTATGAACGCGGCGGCTGCCTCCGGCGCGGCGTTTGACGAGGTGCGCCGGGTTATCGGGCAAAGCAGCGCGGCGGGCGAAGGGAAAGGCCCGATTGTGCTGGCCACGGTGGAAGGCGACATTCACGATATCGGAAAAACATCGTCAGAACCGTGCTGGAAAAAACTACGGTTTTCGAGTTGTCGATCTGGGGCGAGACGTACCGGCGGAGCGCGTGGTCGAGGCAGTTCGGCAATACGGTGCGAAGATCGTCGGCCTTTCCGCGCTGATGACGACGACCGTGCCCAGCATGGAAAAGACGATTGCGCGTCTGCATGAAAATGGGCTGCATGTGCCGGTGATTGTCGGCGGCGCGGTGCTCACGCCGGACTATGCCAAAAAGATCGGCGCGGATTACTACGCGAAGGACGCCAAGCAATCCGCCGACATCGCCAAATCAATTCTCGGCTGACGCAGATGGAGAGGAAATATGGAATACAGAGATTCGGGCGTGTGCGCGAGCTGCTGGCGCAGGGCGTTTTGCTTTTTGACGGCGCGACGGGCACGGCGCTCTGTGCGCAGAGCGGAGAGGGCGAAGCTGTAGAACGTCTGTGCCTGACCCAGCCGCAGCGCGTTCTGGCGCTGCATCGCGCCTATCTGGCAGCGGGATGCAAGGCGATCAAGACGAATACGTTTGCAGCGCACGTTTCGCTGGCGTGTGAAAATAAGGACGATCAGAAAACGCTGATCCGGGCGGCATACGATTTGGCTCGTCGGGCGGGCGATGCGTATGACGCGGCTGTGTTTGCGGATATCGGCCCTGCGCCGACGGACGCGGACAGCGCCGCCGCATGCTATATCGCAATGGCCGAACAATATTTGAACGTTGGCGCGACGTGCTTTCTGTTTGAAACCATGCAAAGCGGCGAAGGGCTTGCGGAGGCTGCGGCGTACATCAAAGCATCCTGTCCGGATGCGTGGATCATGGTTTCCTTCGCGGCGGATGCGGATGGATTCACGCGGGCGGGCGAGCAGGCGAGCGCACTTGCGCTGCAAATGTCCGCCTGCGGCGCGGTGGATGCCATCGGCCTGAACTGCATCTGCGGGGCGTATCACATTCGGCAGCTTCTTTCTACGCTGGACGTCGGGGATAAATGGATGAGCGCCATGCCCAACGCAGGCTATCCCCATGTGGAGGAAGGACGCACCTATTACGACAGCGCGCCGGCGTATTACGCCCAGCAGGTCATGGAATGTGTGAAGACGGGGGCGCGGATAGTCGGCGGCTGCTGCGGAACAACGCCCGAGCATATCCGGCAGATTGCCCGCCTGCTGGGGACGCCGATGCCGCCGCGCGTGCGGATGGGCGATGAAAAGGCGGCGCAGCCGCCGGAAAAAGGCTGTCGAAGCCGGATTCTGCGTCGGCTTGAGCAGGGGCGGCGCATCACGCTGGTTGAGCTCGATCCGCCGCGGAGCGCGGATATCGGCGGCTTTATGGAGGGCGCGCGTCAGCTTGAACAGGCGGGCGCGGACGCGATCACGATTGCGGATTGCCCGATTGGCCGAGCGAGGATGGATTCCAGCCTGCTGGCCTGCAAATTGTCGCGCGAGCTTGGCATTGAGGCGCTGCCGCATATGACCTGCCGCGACCGCAACGTGAACGCAACCAAGGCGCTGCTGCTGGGGCTTTCGATGGAGAATGTGCACAACGTGCTGGCGGTGACGGGCGACCCGATTCCGACCGGCGACCGGGGCAGCGTCAAGAGCGTATATCAATTCAATTCCCGCGTGTTGGCGAAATTCATTCGCGGGCTGGGCGAGAGCGGCGAGGCGGAACCGTTTTTTGTCTGCGGCGGCCTGAACATCAACGCGGTGCGCTTTGACTCGGAATTGGATCGGGCAAAGGAAAAGATGGATTGCGGCGTGTCGGCCTTTCTGACGCAGCCGGTGCTCAGCGAGCAGGCGGCGCTCCATTTTGAGCGGGCGAGGGACGAATTGCGCGGCGCAAAGCTCATTGGCGGCTTGTTTCCGGTGGTCAGCGAGAAAAACGCCCGGTTTTTGCAGAGTGAAGTGCACGGCATCACGGTGGATGAAGCCGTTGTGCGCGCCTATGCGGGGCTTGATCGCGCGCAGGGCGAGGACATGGCCGTTCGGTTGTGCAGGGAGGCGGCAAGCCGCATTTCGCCCTTTGTTGACGGCTATTACATGATGACGCCGTTTCAGCGGGTGGAGCTGGTGTGCCGCGTGATTCGCGCGACCCGGAATTTGGCGGAATAAGGGCTTGAAGAAAAGCTGATTTTATGCGATAATAAAAAGATGTATGTAAACTTTGGAATGTGGAGCAGAAAAAAAAGGAGAACCTGGTCACATGATCGCAACCCAAAATATTTCCCTTTCTTACAGCGGAAAGCCGCTTTTTAAGAACGTCAACATTAAATTCACCGCCGGTAACTGCTACGGCATCATCGGCGCAAACGGAACGGGCAAATCGACTTTCCTGAAGGTGCTCTCCGGCGAGCTGGAGCCGACCACGGGCGAAGTGGTCATCACCCCCGGCGAGCGCATGGCCGTTCTGCGCCAGAATCACTTTGAGTTTGACAGCTATGAAGTGCTGCAAACGGTCATCATGGGGCACAAGCGCCTCTATGAGATTATGAAGGAAAAGGACGAGCTTTACGCCAAAGAGGATTTCACCGACGCGGACGGCGAGCGCGCCAGCGAGCTGGAGGGCGAGTTCGCCGAGCTGGACGGCTGGAGCGCCGAGAGCAACGCGGAAACGATTCTCACGGGTCTGGGCATCAGCCTCGACCTTGAGCATAAGCTGATGAGCGAGCTGGACGGAAGCCAGAAGGTCAAGGTGCTGCTGGCGCAGGCGCTGTTTGGAAATCCGGACATCCTGCTGCTGGACGAACCGACGAACTATCTGGATATCCAATCCGTCCGCTGGCTGGAAAACTTCCTGCTGGATTTCCCGAATACGGTCATCGTCGTCAGCCACGACCGTCACTTCCTCAACAAGGTCTGTACGCATATCTGTGACATCGACTTCGGCAAGATCCAGATGTATGTTGGCAACTACGACTTCTGGTATGAATACACCCAGATGGTGGCGCGCCAGCAGAAGGACATCGACAAGAAGAACGAGCAGAAGATCAAGGAATTGCAGACGTTTATTCAGCGCTTCTCCGCCAACGCCAGCAAGCACAAGCAGGCGACGAGCCGCAAGAAGCTGCTGGATAACCTGCAAATGGAAAACTACTATACGCCTTCCTCCCGCCGCTATCCGTATATCGCGTGGAAGCCGGATCGCGATATCGGCAACGATTTGCTGACCGTGACCAACCTCTCCAAGACCGTCAACGGCCGCAAGGTGCTCAACAACATCTCCTTTGTGCTGACCCCCGGCGACAAGGTGGCCTTCGTCGGCACGGACGAGCTGGCGCGCACCACGCTGTTCCAGATTCTCATGGGAGAGATGGAGCCGGACGAGGGCAGCTTCAAGTGGGGCGTGACCACCAGCCAGAGCTATTTCCCCCAAGGACAACAGCAAATACTTTGATAACTGCGAATATAACCTGATTGACTGGCTGCGCCAGTTCTCCCAGAAGCCAGTATGAAAGCGATATCCGCGGCTGGCTGGGCCGCATGCTCTTTTCCGGCGAGGAGGCGCTCAAGCCCGCGCGCGTGCTCTCCGGCGGCGAGAAGGTGCGCTGCATGCTGGCGCGCACGATGCTCTCCGGCGCGAACGTGCTGATTCTCGACGAGCCGACGAACCACCTCGATCTGGAATCCATCACGGCGCTGAACAAGGGCATGATCGAATTTACCGGCTCGATGCTCTTTTGCGACGCAGGATCACGAATGTATTCAGACCGTCGCCAACCGCATCATGGAGATCCTGCCGGGCGGCCTTGTCGATCGCCGCGAGAGCTACGACGATTATATCGAAAGCGAAATCGCCGCGCAGCAGCGTGCCGCGCTCATGCAGGCGTAAACAAAGACCGGCTTTCATCCCCGCTGAAGTCCGCAAAGCATCAAGGCTCTGCTCACGCGGGCGGTTTGACGCAATTTCCCATGCGTTAAAAAAGTTGTCTGGTCAACGGCACACGGCACCGTTTTTATGGTATACTGAGACAGCAGGAAGAAGGGACATGCCGTGGAGCATATTAAACAGGATCAAATCATCAACATTCCGAACGCCCTGACGGTGGTGCGGATTTTGCTTCTGCCCGTCGTTGTCTGGCGGTTCATAATCGGGGACGCGACCGGTGCGCTGATCGCTTATCTGGCCGCGATGCTGACCGACGCACTGGATGGCATTATTGCCCGCAAGTTCAACCAGATCACCGCGCTGGGCAAGCTGCTTGATCCGCTGGCAGATAAGCTGTCTCTGGTGACGCTGCTCGGTCTGTTTGTTTCCGACGGGCAGATTCCGCTTTGGGTGCTGGCCATCATCCTCGTCAAGGAAGTGACGATGGTGATCGGCGGCGGCGTGGCGCTCAAGCGCGGCGTCGTTGTCTACGCGCTGCCCATCGGCAAGGTGACGACGGTGGTTTTCGTGCTGTCCATCATCGCGCGTTTTCTGGCGCTGACGCAGATCGCCGATACGCTGCTGTGGATTTCCGTCGCGCTGTCGATGGTTGCGCTGATTTGGTACGCCGTCGATTTGATGAAAAACTCGGAATCAAAGCAGATTCAACAAAATAGTTCGATGACTTATGGCGGCTCGCGGCCTTGACAAGAGGACGCGAGCCGTTTATAATAGTTCAAATCCCATTTTTGAGTGGCTTTTCCGAACATTTCGCTTCAAAAAGCCCGCACAGTTCAGGAAGACAACAGGAGGAAGAAAGCATGCTGCCGAAAGTGATTCGTGAGGGACTGACTTTTTTGATGATGTTCTGCTGGTTCCGCGCCGCAGCGAGGTGCTGCCCAAGGAAGTAAAGCTGGAAACGTATTTGACCGATAAGATCAAGCTGAATATCCGTTCCTGTCTGCGGCCATGGATACGGTGACGGAGTCTAAGACGGCCATCGCCATGGCGCGCGAAGGCGGTCTGGGCATCATCCACAAGAACATGTCCATCGAGCAGCAGGCGCAGGAGGTTGACCGCGTGAAGCGCTCGGAGAACGGCGTTATTTCCGATCCGTTCCACCTCGGCCCGAACAACCTTGTTTCCGACGCGGAAGAGCTGATGGCGCGCTACCGCATCTCCGGCGTGCCGATTACCGACGAAGCGGGTAAGCTGGTCGGTATTCTGACCAACCGCGATCTCCGCTTTGAAACCAACTATTCCCGCCCGATCTACGAGGTTATGACGAGCGAGAATCTGATCACCGCGCCGGTGGGCACGACCCACGAGCAGGCGCGCCAGATTCTGGCCAAGCATCGCATCGAGAAGCTCCCGTTGGTGGATGAAGAGGGTCATCTGCGTGGCCTGATTACCATCAAGGATATTCAGAAGGCGCAGAAGTATCCGAATTCCGCGAAGGACGCCTCCGGCCGTCTGCTCTGCGGCGCGGCGGTCGGCGTGAGTCACGATGTGTTCGAGCGCATCCCGGCGCTGATCGCGGCGGGCGTGGATATCATCTGCATTGATACGGCGCACGGCCACAGCGCCGGCGTGCTCCGCCAGATCGAGAAGATCCGCGCGACGTTCCCGAGCGTTCAGCTTGTTGCGGGCAACGTGGCGACGGCCGCCGGCGACGCGCGCGCTGTTTGAGGCGGGCGCGGATTGCGTGAAGGTCGGCATCGGCCCGGGCTCCATCTGCACCACCCGCGTGGTTGCGGGCATCGGCGTGCCGCAGGTGACGGCGATCAGCGATTGCGCCGAGGAGGCCGAGAAGATGGGCAAGCGCATCATTGCCGACGGCGGCATCAAGTATTCCGGCGACGTGGTGAAGGCGATTGCGGCGGGCGGCTCTGCCGTCATGCTGGGCAGCCTGCTGGCGGGCACCGAGGAAGCGCCGGGCGCGCTGGAAATCTATCAGGGTCGTCAGTTCAAGGTCTATCGCGGCATGGGTTCCCTCGCGGCGATGGAGAAGGGCAGCAAGGATCGCTACTTCCAGGAGGATGCGAAGAAGCTCGTGCCCGAAGGCGTTGAAGGCCGCGTGGCCTACAAGGGCGCGCTGAGCGACACCATCTTCCAGCTTCTGGGCGGCCTGCGCTCCGGCATGGGCTACTGCGGAACGCCGGATATCGAATCTCTGCGCCATGACGCGGACTTCATCCGCATCACCAACGCGGGTCTGGTGGAGAGCCATCCGCACGACATCAACATCACCAAGGAAGCGCCGAACTACACCCGCGGCGGCATGTAATCTCTCTAATAACAATAGAGCCGGACGACACAAAATCGTCCGGCTTTTGCATTGCCTATGAGCAAACGGGCGTCGAGCAGCGCCTGCTTCAATCGGCTGCGATACGGTTCATCCATCTGCGCGAGCGGCAGACGCAGCTCGTCGTGAATCAGCCCCATCATGGCGAGCGCCGCCTTGACGGGAATCGGGCTGACCTGTAGGAACAGCGCGCGAATCAGCGGCATCAGCTCAAGCTGGAACACCTGCGCGTCATCCATGCGCCGCTCAAGACAGGCGCGGGTCAGTGCGCGCGTTTTATCGGGCAGAATGTTGGAAACGACGCTGATTGCGCCGCAGCTTCCCTGCGCCATCATCGGGAGAATCTGGTCGTCGTTGCCGCAGTAGATCGGCAGTTCGCCGCGCGTTTTTTCCAGAATTTCGCCGGTCAATGTCGAGTTTCCGCTGGCTTCCTTGAGGCCGACGATGGAGGGTGGCGGCTCAGGGCGGCGGCGGTATCGGCGCTGAGCCCCATGCCGGTGCGCCCCGGCACGTTGTAGAGGATCATCGGCAGGGGGCAGGCGTCAAGAATCGCGTGATAGTGCCGAATCAGGCCGGACTGCGTGGTTTTGTTGTAATACGGCGTGACGCTGAGCTGACCGGCAGCGCCGAGCCTTTGCGCCTGACGGGCATATTCAATGGCGCGGCGCGTGTCGTTGGAGCCGGTGCCGACGATGACAGGGATCGAGTCGCCCGTACACTCAAGGCCGATTTCAATGATGCGTTCGCGCTCATCCATCGAAAGCGTGCAGGGCTCGCCCGTTGTGCCCAGCAGAACGAGCGCGTCCATCTTTGCCGCCATCTGCATTGCGAGCAGGCGGCGAAGCGCGGGCTCATCCAACCTGCCATCCGGCAAAAACGGCGTAATCAGCGCGGTGGCGCAGCCGGTAAACAGAGGGAAATTCATCAGGCATACCTCCCGACGTTTCAAAGACAGAGAAAAGCCGCTTTGGCAAACAACTGCATCCTCAGTGTCTTCCAAAGCGGCAAAAACCATGCGTATTGTTTTGTAAAGCGGGCGACGCGCCCAACGCGCGTTTGCGGCGAAGAACGGCCGCAAAGCCCTTATTTTTTCGGAATGTAGCCCCTGCGCACAGAGCAGCTCGGCAATCAGCACAGCGCCGCCGGCCGCGCCGCGCAGCGTGTTGTGAGAAAGGCCGACGAAGCGCCAGTCGAACAGCGAATCCCCGCGCAGACGACCGAGCGAAATGCCCATGCCGCGCTCAAAATCGCGGTCAAGACGGGTCTGCGGCCGATTGTCCTCCTCAAAATACTGAAGGAACGGATGCGGGGCGCTCGGCAGATTCATTTTCTGCGGCAGGCCTTCGAAGGTGCGCCAGCGCTCGATGATTTCTTCCTTTGTTGCGGGCTTTTTCAAAGCTCGCCCAGCAGGTCGCCAGATGGCCGTCCGCCACGGCGACGCGGACGCAGTGCGCGCTGATAATCGGCGCTTTTGCGGGCACGATCACGCCGTTTTCCAAATGACCCCAGATTTTAAGCGGCTCCTGCTCGCTTTTTTTCTTCCTCGCCGCCGATGTAGGGGATCAGATTATCCACCATCTCCGGCCAGGTCTGGAAGGTCTTGCCCGCACCGGAGATCGCCTGATAGGTGGAAACAACCACGCGCGAGGGCTTGAGATCATACAGCGCCGTCAGCGCGGGCACATAGCTCTGGATGGAGCAGTTGGGCTTGACGGTGACGAAGCCGACCTTTGTACCCAGCCGCCTGCGCTGATATTCGATCACATCTGCGTGCTGCGGGTTCAGTTCCGGCACGATCATCGGCACATCCGGCGTGCCGCGGTGAGCGGAATTGTTGGAAACGACGGGCGTTTCGCTCTTGGCATAGGCGTCCTCCAGCGCGCGGATTTCGTCCTTCTTCATATCCACGGCACAGAAGACGAAATCGACCTCGCCGGTGACGGCCGCCACATCGGAGGCGTCGCGCACGACGAGCGGACGGACGTTCTGCGGAATCGGCCAATCAAACGCCCAGCGGTCGGAAACGGCTTCTTCATACGTTTTCCGGCGCTTCGCGCGGAAGCGGCGACGACGGCGATTTCAAACCACGGGTGATCGGCCAGAAGAGAAACAAAACGTTGCCCCACCATGCCGGTGGCGCCGACAACGGCAACACGCCATTTACGCTCCATGACGAATCCATCCTTTCAAAAATCAGCAATATATCCCGTAAAAACGAGAAAAAAGGAATGACCTGCTCATCATAGCACCATAAGCGGCGCTTTGTCAACCCTGCCATGGCAGAATTTGGGCGTATCGGCTGACCGCCCTGATAAAAAATACGCTGCATGCGGAGGAAATGTGCGCCCCTGCTTTTCATTTTGCCGCAATTATGCTAAAATATAAACTTAAGACAGTGGATGTTAAAATGAAGAAAACGGAAAGCGAGGAGTTGAGCATGGATTTCAGCGCCCTTGAAAAAGAGGCGAGCCGATACGAGAATCAACTGCGCGCGCATCGACGCGCGCTACATCAAATTCCAGAAGTGGGCTACGAAGAGCATGAAACACATGCGTATCTGATGGAGCAGCTTCGCGCGCTTGCGCCGGACGATTTGAAGACGTATGCGGAGACGGGGATTCGCGCCGTGTTTCGCGGGGACGGGACGGGGCGCGTGATCGCTTTCCGGTCGGATATCGACGCGCTTCCGATTTCCGAAAAAACAGGGTGCGCGTTTGCTTCGAGCCATCCGGGAAAGATGCATGCCTGCGGCCACGACGGGCACATGGCCAACCTGCTGACGTTTGCCCAGTGGCTCAGCGAGCACAGGGCGAGCCTGCGCGACGACGTGGTGCTTCTTTTTCAGCCTGCGGAGGAAACCATCGGCGGCGCGAAGAACATGATCGAGGAAGGCGCGCTGGAAAACCCGCACGTCGAGGTCGTCTACGGCATGCATATGATGCCGGATGTGCCGATCGGCAGGATTTCCGCCTGTGCGGGGCCGATGATGGCGCAGACGTGCGAAATGGATATCGTCATTCACGGGCTCGCGTCACATGGCGCAATGCCGCATCTCGGGCGCGACGCGGTGATGGCGATGGCGCATCTGCTGACGCTGCTGCAAACGACTGTCGCGCGCAGCATTGATCCGGCGCAGCCTGCGCTGCTGACCATCGGCCGCGTTGAGGCGGGGCACCAGCGCAACATTCTCGCCGAGGAAGCGAAGATGGAGGGAATCATCCGCACGTTTTCCAACGCCGTCTACGCGAAGCTGGAAGAAAAAATCCTTCAGAACATGGCGAGCGTGGATGCGGCATTCGGCACAAAAACCGAGATGTTCAAGCGTGTGTTTTACCCGTGCGTAGAGAATGACCCGGCGGAGGTGGAGCGCGTCCGCGCGCTGCTGGGCGATCGCTTTGTGACGGAAAAGCCGCGCATGATCGCGGAGGATTTTGCCTATTACCAGTTGAACGTACCGGGCGTATTCGTCTTCTGCGGCTGCATGGATGAAGAACACCGGAGTCCGCTGCATGCGGATACGTTTGATTTTGACGAGCGCGCGCTGATTACCGGCCTCGCGCTGTTTATCGGCCTGACCGCCAGAAAGGATAAAGAAAATGGGCTTGTTTGACAGATTATATTACGGCAAAGCGGGCAAACGGGATTACAGCGAGATGGATATGCCGAAAAACCGCATTTCGCTGTTCTTCATGGTGCTCAAGGATCACGTCTTTGATTTGATTAAGGTCAATCTGATGCAGTTGATCTTCTGGATTCCGTTCCTGCTGTGGACATATATCAATCTGGCGGCGGTGCAGAGCATCGACACCGAGACGGTGCTTTCGCACGCGGACGGCGCGGCGGAGCTGCTGAGCGCGATTTCCGGCTATCTGATGATGTGGCTGATCGGCCTCATCCCGTGCATCGCCATCACAGGCCCGTCGTCGGCGGGCGCGGCGTATGTGATGCGCAACTGGGCGCGCGATCAGCATGCGTTTCTGTTTTCGGATTTCAAGGATGCGTTCAAATCCAACTGGAAGCAGGCGCTGGGCGTTTCCGCGCTGACCTCCGTTGTGCCGCTTGTGGCATATACGGCGGTTTCGTATTACGGCGAGATGACAAAGGGCAGCGCGGTCATGTTTGTACCGCTGATGCTCGTGCTTTCCGCCACGCTGATTTATATTGTCATGCTTCCGCTGCTCTATCCGATGATGGTCGGCTACGAGCTGAGCTTTGGGAATCTGATCAAAAATGCGTTTCTGATGGGCGCGGCGCGTCTTCCGCAAATGCTGCTGGCGAGGCTCATCACTGCCGTTCCGGTTATTGCGCTGCTGATGGGGATTTACGCGGGAAACGGCATCGTGCTGATGATCGTTTCGCTGTATTATCTGCTGTTCGGCTTCGCACTGTCCCGTTTGGTGTATGCGTCGTTTGCCAACGGCGTGTTTGACAAGTATCTCAACCCGCACATCGAAGGCGCGCAGGTCGGTCAGGGTCTGCGCCCGCAAAGCGGGACGACGAGCTGCCTGACGAGGACGACGAGGACGAGGGAAGACGAGTAAATCCACATGAAACGACGCCTTTGCGGCCACAATGTGGCCGGGGAGGTGAAGAAATGAAGGATTTACGCCGCCGACTCAGCGCGAACGCGATAAATATCGCGCGGCGCAGGAGGCAGGCCTGCTTGAACGGGTGCTGGAGGTCGGCTGGGCCGGGCTGACCGCGAAGGGAAAGCGGTCGGATCGGCGGGCTGCTTGCACACAAAAACAGAGAGTAGAAAAAGCGATGTACGACGATTTTGCAAGCGTATATGATACGCTGATGGATGATTTTGATTACGACGAATGGAGCCGACACTATCTGCGGCTGATTCGCCTTGCAACGGGCGAGCTGCCCCGGCGCGCGCGGCCGAATGTGCCTGCGGAACGGGCAGCCTGACCGTGCGTCTGGCGCAAAAGCGGCATGGCGATGACGGGCGTGGATTTATCTGCCGCGATGCTGCGGCAGGCGGAAAAAAAGGCGCGCGATTACGGCGTGGAGGCCGCGTTTGTTCGGCAGGATATGAAGAAACTGACCCTTCCGCGCCGCGTCGGCGCTGTGCTGGCAACCTGCGACGGCGTAAACTACCTGACAACGCCGGAAGATGTGCGCGCGTTTTTCAGCGCGGCATATCGCAATTGCTGCCGGGCGGCGCGCTGTGCTTTGATTGCTCGACCCGGCATAAGCTGGAGGACGTCATGGGCGACGCATTTTTCGGCGAGGAACGGGACGGCGCGGCGGTGCTTTGGCAGAATAAACTCAATCAGGCGGAACATCTGCTTGCCATGGACGTGACGTTCTTCGTTCGCGAGGAGGATGGGCGCTACCGACGCTTCCGCGAGCAGCATCATCAGCGCGCGCACAGCGAAAGGAGCTGACGCAATGGCTTGCCGGGCCGGCTTTGAAGACGTGTGCACCTACGGCGAAATGCGGATGGACGCACCGAAAAAAGACGATTTGCGCATCCACATCACGGCAAAAAAACCTGAAATAGACGGATAATTCGGAGGAATCAACGATATGGAACAGAAGAAATCCAGAATGCTGCGGCTGACGCTGATGGGCGGTCAGGCGCGCGTGTTTATTTGCGATACGACCGAGTTGGCGCAGCAGGCGCGCGACATCCACAACGCGAGCAACACGTGCAGCGCCGCGATGGGGCGCATGCTGGCCGCGACGGCAATCATGGGCGCAAACCTCAAGAGCGAGGGCGACCGGATTACGGCGACGATCAACGGCGGCGGCCCTGCTGGCCCGATCTGCGCGATTGCAGGGCCGGACGGCACGGTGAAGGTGACCATCGAACACCCGGAGGTTGAGCTGCCGCTCAAGGAAAACGGTAAGCTGAACGTCGGCGGCGCGCTGGGCAAGGACGGCCAGTTGACCGTCATGCGTTCGTTTGGCTTCGGCGAGCCGTATGTCGGCCGTGTGGCGCTGGTCTCCGGCGAAATTGCCGAGGATTTCGCCATGTATTATCTGGAATCGAACAGACGCCGTCCCTGTGCGCGCTGGGCACACTGGTGGGTGAAAACATCATTTCTCCGGCGGTATTTTGATTCAGGCCATGCCGGATTGCTCGGAAGAGCTGCTTGACGCGCTGGAAATCCGCGCGGAACTGTTCAGCTCGATTTCCCAGCTCCTTTCCGAGATGACGCTGGAGGAGATCGTCGAGGGCTGCTTCCGCGGGCTGAACTCGGAAATTCTGGAGGAAATGCCGCTGCGGCTGCAATGCGACTGTTCGCACGAATATATCGAGCGTGTGCTGCTGTCGATGGGCGAAAATGAAATCCGCGACATGATCGAAAAAGCAGAACGGCTGCGAGGTGGAGGTCACTTCTGCCGCAAGCACTACCGTTTCAGCGGCGAGGAGCTTGAGGCGCTGCTGGCGCAGGCGCACAAGGAGAACGACGGAGACGAGTGAACAGGAGGAGTGTCATGACCAATGTGGTTTCCATGGCGCGCACAAGTGAATATTGGATCAGCCGCGCGCGGAAGCACCGCCTTGCCGGGCGATATGACGAGGCCATGGCACTGCTGGCAAAAACGCGGGAGCAATACGGCACGGGCGAAGCGCTTGAACGAGAGCTTGCGCAGACGTATGACGAAATGGGCTGCGAGGAAGAAGCGGCGCGGGCGTATCTGCGTGTGGCGCGCATGAAAGGCGAATACCGGGCAGAAGCGCTGTTCCAGTTGGCGCTTTCAGCGGCGCAGCGCGCGGAGCTGGTGCGTGCGGCTTCTTATTTCGATCAGTTTGAAAAGAGCGACCGCCGCCACGTATCTCCGGATCTGGTCGCGCTGCTGGGTCAGCAGCTCAGGCAGGCGCTTGAAAAGCCCACGCCGCAGACGCAGCGGGAACGCGCGAAGGCGTTGGAACGCCGCGCCGTAGAGCGCTTGCAGGGAGGTCGGGTTTACGCGGCGCGCCGGACGATGTTGCATGCCATTGATCTGTGGGAAAACGCGCAGAGGCTGACGCTGCTTGCCTGTTGCGAGCTGATTCTCGGACGGTTGGACGAGGCGCAGACCCACGCCGAGCAGGCGCATGCGCTTGCGCCCGCCAGAGTGCAGACGCTCTGCGTGTTGGTCGATGTGCTGTATGCGACGGGAAAGACGGAACAGGCGCGCCGTATGCTGCATATCGCGGTGCTGCGCGCACAAAGCGTGGACGAACGGCTGAACGTAGCCGTTGAATCTGCCAAGCACGGAGAAGACGGCCTGACGCTCAGGCTGACGCGCTCGCTGCTTCGGCGCGATCCATATTGTATGCGCGGCATGATGCTCCGAGGCTGTGCGCTGATGAACCTGCGCCGGTTCGATGAGGCTAAGCGCGTCTTTGGCCGTCTCTGCGTCCTGCTGCCGGAGGATACGGTTTGTCAGGCGTATTACGCGATGGCCAGAAACGAGCAGCCGCCGGAGGGGCGGCTGACGCTGGGGCTTGATGTGCCGCCGGAGGAGGCGGTCAACCGCGCCATGCGTATCATTTCCGCGATGGCGGAAACGCCGCTGCAGGGAACGCGGGAGCTGTACGAATTGAGCGCGTGGGCGTTGCGCTCGGCCATCGCCGGAACCAATACGGCGCTGCTTGCGATGATGCTGATGAGCGCGTTGGAAACGCCGGAGGCGCTTGACGTGCTGCTGGATGCGCTGACCGATCCGCAGGTGAGCGACGGTGTGAAGCGGGCGATTCTTCAGGCGCTGACGGCTTCACGCGGGTTTCAACCGTATGACGTGGATATCGGCGGGCGTTATGTTCGCCTTGCGGCAGGCGCTTTGTCCGGACGGACGATGGACGGAGAGGCGGCGCGAACGGTTGTGCAGGCGGCCTGCGACGCGCTGTCGCCCGATTTTCCGCAGGCGCCGAAAATGCTGCTGCCGATGTACATTGCGTTTCTGGAGCAAAACGGTGTGCCGAAGAGGCGTGAACACCTGCCTGCGCGGCGGCGCTCGAGTATCTGTTTCACAGGCTATCCGGCAGAAAGGTCGGTTTGAACCGAATTACAGCCAAATACGGCGTATCGCCCAGACTCTGCCGGACGAAAGCAAATAGAATTCTGCGGGCGGTTCGAAAGCAGGCGGAAAACAACACAAAAGGGAGTGTCGATGATGAAATGCATCAACTTTGATCGCGCCTTTGAGCGCTATATGGCCGAATGGATCAAGGAAAACAGCGAGAAATACAAGGATGACATGGATGTGATCGAAGATATGATGCCGGACGTCTATCTGGAATTTCTCAAAAAACCGGCCGATTTTCTGGATGGCGTTGCGCCGCAGGATTATTTTGAGCAGTTTGACAACGCCGATATGCTCGTCAACTGGCTCTGCGATTACATCGCGCAGGGAGTACCGGTGCCGGATCTTCTGCTGGAGCGGGTGACGGCGCTGGGCAACCCGGCTGAAAAGAGCCTGCTGGCGTTGGTAGCCCGCGATGATTTGCCGGAAGAGACGCAGATGATGGCCATTTCCTTGCTCCGCGAGATGGAAAGCAAAGCGCCGATGCAGCGCTACATTGATTATATCGCTTCGCTGGAGGAACCGAGCGACAAGGGCGATCTCTGCGCCGAGGCACTGATGAGCATGGGCGAATCGGTTGTCGAGCCGATCCTGGCCACCCTTTCCGGCGCGGGACAGACCGGACGCGATATTTTTGCGGATGTTTTGAGCAATTATCCGGCGACGAGCGCATTTATGAGCTGATGATCGAGCGCTTTGTTACGCGAGACGAGCGGCGCGCGCTGTTTGCCTCCTATTTGGCAAAGCTGGGCGACGAACGCGCGATTCCGATGCTCAAGGAGGCCGCGCAAAGCCCGGACATCAACTATCTGGATTATGTGGAGGTCGTTAACGCCATTGAGGCGCTGGGCGGTGAGCCTCCGCCGGAGCGCGAATTTTCTGGCGACCCGTATTATGAATCTCTCAGGCAGGTGTAACGGCCTGAACGCGCATGTTTTGCCCTTAAAGGAGGAGCTGCTTTCGTGATTTGTCCAAATTGTGGTCGTGAACTGCCGGATACGGCGCGCGTGTGCCGGGCTGTAACGCCGTACAGCGCGCATACAGGCGCAGACAGGCGGAAGCCGACATTGAATCGGAAAGACCGCGCGCGCATGTGGCGCGCAGGGTAACGCCCGAAGCCGAACCCGCGCACAAGAGAGAACAGACGAGAGCACAGAATATCGGCACGGTATCCACCCCGAACGGGTTCCCGCGGGCGGAAAAACGCACGCACAAACGGGATCGGGGAGCAAGGTGCCCATCGGGCTGGAAAAACAGAAAGCCTACGAACAGGCAAAGGTGCGGCATGTCCGCCACGCGCCGGACAACCTGCGGCGAAAGGTCGATGCAAAGCCGGAGACCATGAATCCGCCGATCTACCAGCGGTCGCACAAGAAGCTAGTTACTCCGCATCATGGTGATTATTCTGCTGCTGCTGCTCTTCGTCGGTTCGGCTGGCGGCTACATGCTGCTGAAAACCGAAAGCGGCCAGCAGCTGATGGCGCAGTGGGGATGGAGCATCGCCAGAACGGACGCTTACGTTACGCTGGGCAAGGAGCTGCTGGATCAGGCGTATTACACCCGCGCCATTCAAACGCTGCAAATCGCGATTGACCGCGAGCCGGAAAACGTCGATGCGCTCATTCTGATGGCGCAGGCCTATACGGAGCTTGACCGTGTTGACGAAGCCAAGGCGATTTATGAATCTCTGATTAACGATATCGCGCCTGCGCATCCAAGCGCATACCGAAACCTGATTAAGATCTATCAGGATGAGGGCTATAACGCCGAGGCGCTTGCGCTGATGAGGCAGGCGGCGGAAAAGGCCAACAGTACGCAGGAATTTGATGTGATGCTGCGCGAATACACGCCGACCGCGCCGGTGCTTTCTAAAACAGCAGGGCGATACACCGAGGAACTTGACGTGACCATCAGCATCCCGGAGGGAGAGACGGTGTATTATACCACGGATGGCACCGATCCCTCCGAATCCGGCCTGATATACACGGAGGGGACGAGCCTGCATGTGGCCGAAGGCAAGATGACCATCAAGGCCATCGGTTTTACGGAGAACGGAACGCCGAGCGATCAGGTTTCGGCGGATTATACCGTCATCATTCCGACCCCGGCCGCGCCGAAAGCCAACTATGCATCCGGCAAATACAAAAAAGCGCCGAAGGTCAGCCTGCGGCCGGGCGATGAGGACGACAAGAACGCATCGCCGATTGTCGCGATTTATTATACCATCGACGGTCGGCAGGCTACGACGGAATCGACCCTGTATAACGACGCGGAACCCATTCAGCTTCCGACGGGCAAAAGTACCCTGCGCGCCATCGCGGTGGCGGCAAACGGAAAGATCAGCTATGAAATGAACGTGACCTACGATGTGGAGGGCAATCTCAAGCGGATGTTCACATCGGAGGATACGTTTAAAAATCTAACGCTATACAAGACGGGATATACCACGTTCACGAAGACGTGGGGAACGCCGAGCAGCTACGAGATACTGCCGGAGGAGGAATGGTACAGCCCGGATATGGAGAGCTATGAAGCGGTATACGAGTGGGGAACGGCGCGGTTCTGCATCAAAAAAGGCGGGCAGTACGCCGGTGCTTTATGCGCTGGACACGACAAGCAGCAAAATGACCGGACCGCGTTCCACCAAGGTCGGCATGAGCAGCGACGAAGTGCTCGGAAAATTCCGCGATTTGGGGCAGGCCGCACTGGATAAAGAAGGAAACCGGCTGCTGTATAATTACAACTCTGCCAACACGCAGTTCGGCACCTATCGCAGCAATGGGGACGGCACCTACGTGATTCATTATTACGACCCGGTGGATGAAAAAGCGACGATTTTTGTCGAGCTTTCCTATTACTTGGATGCAAGCGGCAATGTGGCGCGCATCGTCTGGCAGCGATATCTGTCCGAAATGTGATTTTTGCTTGACAAATCGGCCTTTTTTCCATATAATGAATAAGTAATGCCGCCATGCGATTGCGATTGGTGCGGCCCCTGTCAAGGGTTGATTGCATAAGCAATCGCCCCTCGCGCATGCGGGGGGCGTTTTTTGAAGGAGAGATGATGATGAGCGAAAAACCTACGTTCTACATCACAACGCCGATTTATTATCCGAGCGATAATCTGCATATCGGCCATAGCTATTGTTCCACTGCGGCGGACACGATGGCTCGATTCAAGAAGATGACGGGCTACGATGTGTTCTTCCTGACCGGCACGGATGAGCATGGCCAGAAGATCGAGCGCAAGGCGCGCGAGGCTGGCGTGACCCCGAAGGAATACGTGGATCACATTGTAGACGGCATCAAAAAGCTCTGGAAGCTGATGGATATCGACTACAGCGACTTCATCCGCACGACGGATGAGCGCCATGTGAAGTCTGTGCAGCAGATTTTCCGCAAACTGCACGATCAGGGCGATATCTATAAGAGCGAATACGAGGGCTGGTACTGCACCCCGTGCGAATCCTTCTGGACGGAGCTTCAGCTCAAGGACGGCTGCTGCCCGGACTGCGGTCGCCCGGTGGAAAAGACCCGCGAGGAGAGCTATTTCTTCCGCCTTTCGAAGTATCAGGATTGGCTGATTGATTACATCAAGACCCATCCCGATTTCATCCAGCCGCCGACGCGCACGGAAATGCTCAATAACTTCCTGATCCCAGGCCTGCAGGATCTGTGCGTTTCGCGCACGTCGCTCAAGTGGGGAATTCCGGTGGACTTCGATCCGAAACACACCGTCTATGTCTGGGTGGATGCGCTGACCAATTACATCAACGCGCTGGGCTACGGCTCGGATGACGATTCGCTGTTTCAGAAGTATTGGCCGGCCGATATCCATCTGGTTGGCAAGGAAATCGTGCGTTTCCACACGATCATCTGGCCGATTATGCTGCATGCGCTCGGCCTTCCGCTGCCCAAGCAGGTGTTTGGCCACGGATGGCTGGTCATGGGCGGCGGCAAGATGAGCAAATCCAAGGGCAACGTCGTTGACCCGGTGAAGCTCTGCGAGCGGTATTCGTCCGACGCGGTGCGCTATTTCCTCATGCGTGAAATGCCCTTCGGCGCAGACGGCGAGTTTTCCAACGAAGCGCTGATTAAGCGCATCAACGCCGATTTGGCGAACGACTTGGGCAATCTGGTCAGCCGCAGCGTGGCAATGATCGAGAAGTATTTTGACGGCGTGGTGCCCGCGCCCGCCGAGTATACCGATCTGGATCACAAGCTGATCGAGCAAGCGCAGGGGCTGTGGGTGAACGTTGAGAAGAGCATGAACGCGCTGCAATTCAGCAACGCGCTGACCGAAATCTGGAAGCTCATCGGCGAATGCAACCGCTATATTGATTTGACGACGCCGTGGGTGCTGGCCAAGAACGAGGCGGATCGTCCTCGGCTGGGCACGGTGCTCTACGTGCTGCTGGAATGCGCGCGCATCGTGGCGGTGCTCATCGCGCCGACCATGCCGCGCACGCCGGAGCGCATCTTTGCGCAGATCGGCGTGACCGACGAGGCGCTGAAAACATGGGCATCCGTCAAGGTGTTCGGCGGCGTTGTGCCGGGCAGCAAGGTGCACAAAGGGCGAGGCGCTCTTCCCGCGCATTGACGTGGCCAAGGAGCTGGAGCTGCTGGAGGCGGAAAAGCAGGCGGCGCTTGACCATGCCAAGGAAATGGCGGAGAAGGACGCGAAGCAGAATGAGCTTCCCGCGCCGGCCGACGAGGAGAAGACGGTCTTCACGCAGCGCGATTTGATTCAGTTTGAGGATTTTGAAAAAGTTCAACTGGTCGTCGCGAAGGTGCTCAAGTGCGAAAAGGTTCCGAAGGCCGACAAACTGCTCATGTCTACGCTCAAGGTGGGCGATACGAGAGCGCGTCGTCGTTTCGGGCATCGCCAAGTTCTACACGCCGGAAGAGATGGTGGGCAAGAAGGTTGTGCTGTTGGCGAACCTCGCGCCGCGCAAGATCCGCGGCGTGGAATCCCACGGCATGCTGCTGTGTGCCGCGAACGCGGACGACAGCAAGCTGAGCCTGCTGACGGTTGATTCCGATATGGAAGACGGCTGCGAAATCGGCTGATGAATCATAAAAGCGCGTCGGCTTCTGCGAGTCGGCGCGTCTTTTGAATGGAGAAGAATGATGACAGAGGAATTGATCGGCCTGTTTGATACGCATGCCCATCCTACGGACGAACGCTTCAATGAGGATCGCGAGCAGGTGCTTGCGCGCATGCGTGAAGCCGGGATGCTCTGCATGTGCGTGGGCGCGGATATGGCTTCAAGCGCGCAGAGCGTGGCGCTGGCCAATGAAAATGAGAATATCTATGCGGCGGTCGGCGTACATCCGCACGACGCAAAGGATTTCACCGAGGCGGATATTCCGCAGCTAACCCGTTGGCTGACGCAGGAGAAAAAGGTGAAGGCGCTGGGGGAGATCGGGCTGGATTATTACTACGATCTTTCGCCGAGAGAGATTCAAAAAGACCGTGTTTGAGCGCCAGCTTGATCTGGCGTATGAACTGAAAAAAGCCGGTCATCCTGCATATCCGCGACGCGCACGGCGACACCATCGAAATTCTGCGCGCGCACAGGGACAGGCTGCCGCATTGCGTCGTCCATTGCTGCTCGGCCAGTTGGGAGAGCGCGAAGATCTACCTGTCGCTTGATTGTATGATTTCTTTTGCAGGGCCGGTGACGTTTAAGAAATCGGTCAACTTGCAGGAGGTTGCAAAAAACGTGCCGCTGGATCGCCTGATGATCGAAACGGACAGCCCGTATCTGGCACCGGAACCCGTTCGGGGGCACCGCAACGAACCGCTGAACGTGGGGCATATCTGCCGCCTGATTGCAGCGCTTCGGCAGATGGATGCGCAGCAGCTCTGCGATATTACGCGGGAAAACGGCAGACGCTTTTACGGAATAGGCTGAAGATAGCGAAGCAGCCGCAGCAAACGGAGAATCATCCGTGCTGCGGCTGCTTTTTTTAAATGGGGAGAAATCAGCGCTCCTCGCGGAAATACGCAAGACCCAGGGCTTGCCGGAGGCTGGTTTTCGCGCTTCTTGCGCAGTGAGGTGACGACCAGAACAACGATGGTCACCAGATAGGGAACCATCTGAATGAGGTCGGTCACATAGCCGGGCACGGAGATGTGCAGCAGCGTCGGCAAAAAATTGATAGAGCCAATAGAGCAGACCGAACAGGTAAGAACCCCAGATGGCGTTGAGCGGCTTCCAGGTCGTGAAGATGACCAACGCGACGGGCCAGCCAGCCGAGCGCTTCAATCTGCGTGGTGGTTGTCCAAATGCCTGATTGTAATCCAGCACATAATAAAGGCCGCCGAGGCCGGAAATGCCCGCACCGAGGCAGGTGGCCAGATATTTGTACTTTGTGACGCTGATACCGGCGGCATCCGCAGTCGCGGGGTTTTCGCCAACTGCGCGCAGATTCAGGCCGATTCGCGTATGATTCAGGATTCGATGCAGGATGACGGCCAGAATGATGGCGGCGTAGACCATGAAACCGTAGTTGAAGATCGTTTGGCCGACAATGCCCAAACCGGGAAGCACGGGCAGCTTGGTCTGAAAGGTTTTGTAGACCATGCTCTGCGTGGCGGTGCTTCCGTTGAGAATGTATACGCCGAAAAAGTTTGCCACGCCCATGCCAAACGTGGTCAGCGCAAGGCCGGTCACGTTTTGATTGGCGCGCAGGCTGATGGTCAAAAAGCTGTAAATCAGGCCGCCCAGCATCGATGCGGCGAAGGCGCAGAGCAGCGAAATCACGACGCAGAGCGCCATGTTCGGATTGGCGGCGGTGTTCTCATACAGATAAGCGCTTGCGAAACCGGCGAATCCGCCCAGATACATGATGCCCGGCACGCCGAGGTTCGGGTTGCCGCATTTTTCGGTGACAATTTCACCCATTGCGCCGTACATGATGATGGTGCCGAAGGGAATGGCGCGCATGATCCATGCGATAAGCGTATCCATCAGCAAACCTCCTTGCCCGCGTGGCCGCGGAAAATCGCCTTGTAGTTGATGAAAAACTCGCTGCCGAGGATGAAGAAGAGGATAACGCCCGCGATGATATCGCTGGCAAAAGTCGTTGAGGTTGTATGCGGAGGCGATTTCCGCCGCGCCCTTTTCAAGGAAGATCAGCAGGAAGGAAATCAGCGCCATCGTAAACGTGTTGAATTTAGCCAGCAATGCGACAATGATGGCGGTGAAGCCGTTTCCGCCCGCTGTGCCGGTGGAAATCGCCTGATCGCGCCCTCCGACAATCAAAAAGCCTGTCAGGCCGCACAGCGCGCCGGAGAGGATCATGGTGCGGATAATCACCTTGCCGACGTTAATGCCCGCGTAGCGCGCGGTGTTTTCGCTCTCGCCGACGACGGCGATCTCATAGCCCTGCTTGGAATAGCGCAGATAGCAATACATGATGATTGTCAGCGCGACGACGACGATCAAATTGATGGTATAACGCTGACCCATGATCTGCGGAACCAGCCGGCCTTGATTTCATGTTCAGCTTGCCCAAGCTGGAAGCCTGACCGCGCCAGATGTTGACGCAGCAGGCGACAATTTGAATTGCGACGTAATTCATCATCAGCGTGAAGAGGGTTTCGTTTGTGGAGAAGCGTGCTTTTGAACCACGCGGGATGAAGCCCCACAGCGCGCCGGCCAGAACGCTGGCGACGAGCATCGCCGTATACAGCAGCGCATTCGGGACTTTTCCGCCGTAATAGACCATCACGGCGGCGGTGGCCAGCGCCCCCATCAGAACCTGCCCCTCCGCGCCCGTGTTCCAGAAACGCATTTTGAAGGCCGGAGCCAGCGCGATGCCGATCAGCAGGAGAGAGGCGAGGTCGCGCATCGCCCATGAAAAGCGCATGGACGTGCTGAACGTGCCCTGAATCATCGCCTTGTAAACGTCAATCGGGTTCAGCCCGGTCACAAAGAAGATGAACAGCGCATCCGCCACCAAGGCGAGCGCGACGGCGGCGAGGCGAACGAACACCTTCTTTTTCATGGGCATTTCACCTCGCTTGACGACGCGAACAAATGGCTCATGCATGGTTTTGCTTTGCATCAGGCGACGCCTCCTTTTTCCTGCGGCTCGCGGAGTTTGGTCATCATCAAGCCGATTTCTTCCTTATTGGTCTTGCGCCCTTCCACAATACCGTTGTTCTTGCCGCCGCAGAGCACGAGCACGCGGTCGCACAGGTCGATCAGCACGTCCAGATCCTCGCCGACATAGATGATAGCGACGCCCTTCTTTTTCTGTTCATTGAGCAGATGATAGATGGTGTAGCTCGTGTTGATGTCGAGGCCACGAACGGCGTAAGCGGTCATCAGCACGGACGGGCTCGCCGCAATCTCGCGGCCGACGAGCACCTTCTGGACATTGCCGCCGGAGAGGCGGGAAACGGGCGTGGTGACCGACGGCGTAACCACACTGAGCGAATCCTTGATTTCTTCGGCCAGGTGGCGCGGTGCGCGGCGGTCGGCGATGGGGGAATGTCCCTGACCGTAGCTCTTGAGCATCATGTTGTCAATCATGCCCATGGAGCCGACCAGCCCCATGCCCAGACGATCCTCCGGCACGAAGGAGAGATGAACGCCCATATCGCGGATATCCTTCGGGGATTTGCCGATGAGCTGTTCCGCCGTGGAATCGCGATCATCGTCAGGATAATAGACGACGCTGGAATGGGGATCGGTCTGCTGCAAACCGGCGATGGCTTCCAGCAATTCCTTCTGGCCGTTGCCGGAGATGCCCGCAATGCCCAGAATTTCGCCGCTGAACGCCTCGAAGGAGATATTATCAGCACACGCACGCCTTCGGCATTGGTCACACTGGTTGTGAACGCTCAGACGGAGATGCGGATTGACCGGTTCAGGCCGCTCGATGTTCAATTCAACCTTTTTGCCGACCATCATTTCGGTCAGCGACGCCTCGCTTGCGCCTGCGGTTTCCACCGTGCCGACGTATTCGCCCTTGCGCAGGATGGCCACTCGGTCGGAAATCTCCAGCACCTCGTGCAGCTTGTGGGTGATGATGATGATGGATTTTCCATCCTGACGCATGTTGCGCATGACGCGGAACAGCTTCTCCGTTTCCTGTGGCGTGAGCACGGCAGTCGGTTCGTCCAGAATCAGAATCTGCGCGCCGCGATAGAGCATTTTGATGATTTCAAGCGTCTGCTTCTGGCTGACGCTCATTTCATAGACCTTCTGATCCAGATCAATATCAAATGCGTAGCGGTCACAGATCTCGCGCGCCTTTTGACGGATGGCCTTGAGGTCATATTTTCGTGCTGATCCATCACGAGCGCGATGTTTTCCACCGCCGTGAATACGTCGATGAGCTTGAAATGCTGATGAACCATGCCGATTCCCAGCGCGTAAGCGTCCTTGGGGCTGCGGATCTCCGCAGGCTTTTCATCGACCTGAATTTCGCCGCTGTCCGGGTAATAGATACCGGCGATCATGTTCATCAGGGTGGTTTGCCGCTTCCGTTTTCGCCCAGCAGGGAGAGAATTTCGCCGCGGCGGACGGTCAGAAAAACGTCTTTGTTGGCAACGACGCTGCCAAAAGTCTTGGTGATATGGCGCAATTCAATGGCGTTTTGCATAAGCTGCCGCTCACTCCTTCAAGTAGATAAACAGCGAAAAGGGAAGCGAATGGCTTCCCTTTTCGTTTTAGACTCGGATGGGGATTACTGGGCGTCCTCCACGATGCCGTCGATGCGGAGGGTGAAGTACGGAGCGCTGCGGAAGGTGGATTCCTCAAACGCGCCGTCCACAATGCCTTCGTAGGTCTCGCCCTGATAGGCAACGGTGCCGGTCGCCCAGTCCATGATGGTCATGTCGCAGGGCACAGAGGTAACGGTCTCGCCGTTCACGGTGAAGGTGGCGGTATCGAAGACCTTCAGGCTGCCGTCGCGCAGAGCGGCTTCAACCTCGGCGACCTTCTCAGCGGTACCGGCGGCGCAGGACGGCCAAATTCGGTGACGGCAACCGCGCCGTCGTCATAGCCCTTCGCCCAGTCGGGCGCGATCTCCTCGCCGTTGAGCGCGGCCTCGAACAGCTCCTTGTAGAACACGGACCAAACGTTGGTGGCAGAGGTCAGCGCAGCGGTCGGGGCGGTCGGGAGCATATCAATGTTGTAGCCGATGTAGCAGACAGTGCCGGCATCCTGGAGCTTCTGAACCGCAGCCGGAGCGCCGGTGGAGTCGGCATGCTGGCCGATGATGACGCAGCCCTTCGCGACGAGCGCCTCGGCGGCAGCGCCTTCCTTGTCGATATCGAACCAGGAGTTGGTGTACATAACTTCCATGGTCACGTTCGGAACGATGGGCGAACGCCCAGGAAGAAAGCGGTATAGCCGGAGATAACCTCGGCGTAGTTATAAGCGCCGACGTAGCCGATCTTCACATTGCCGTCCGCGTCGAAAGAGTTGGGCTGCTTTTCAGCGGAGAGGGTGCCGTCGCCGAGCATTTCGGCGATCTTCATGCCGGCCACAACGCCAGACACATAGCGGGACTGATACACCTTGGTGAAGGCGTTCTTGAAGTTATCAAGGCCGGAAAGCGCGGCGGCGAAGTCGCCGGTCATGGCAACGAAGGTCACGTCCGGGTATTCCTCGGCGGCCAGCGCCATGTAGCTCTGATGGCCGTAGGAGTTGGAGATGATCAGGTTGCAGCCCTGACCCACAAGGTCGAGCGCGCTGTCGTAGCAGGTCTGATCTTCGGGAACCTTGTACTTCCAAACGATGCTGTCGGAAAGACCCAGCTCGGCGGCAGCCTGCTTAATGCCCTCCATGTGGGCGAGGGTGTAGCCCTCGGTCTCATCACCGAGCATCACAGCGCCAATCTTCAGGTCGGCGGCCAGAGCGATGCAGGCGGTCATGCACAGCATAGCGGCGAGCACCAGAGCAATCAGCTTCTTCATGCGTGTTTCCTCCTTGAATTGAACCGATAAACGAAATTTTGATGACGCAGACATGATACATCTTTTCGTCCCGTTGTAAAAGAAAAATGAAAAATAACAAGAAGAATATCGAATAAAACACGAATTACATAATTGAACGTTCGGAACTATTCGAACAATGGCGCTGAAAAGCGCTGCAAGACGGATCGGGATCAGCGGGTGGGGACAATTTCCAGCCAATAGCCGTCGGGGTCTTCGATGAAATAGATGCCCATCGCTTTGTTTTCAAAGCAGATGCAGCCCATCTGGCTGTGTTTCTCGTGCGCGGCGGCGAAATCATCCGTGCGGAAAGCCAGATGGAATTCACATTCGCCCAGATCATATTTCTGCGGATGGTCGCGCAGCCACGTCAGCTCAATTCAAAGGTTTCGGTATCGTCGGCCATGTAGACAATGACGAACGAACCGTCCGCCGCGTTTTTGCGCCGCACCTCGTGCAGCCCCAGCGCCTTTTCATAAAAGGAGATGGATACGTCGAGGCTGCTGACGTTGTAGTTTTCGTGAATCATGGTGAAAGCCATAGGGATTCCTCCTTTTTTAGGTTGGTGTTACAGACAGTATACCATAACGCTAGGCGAAAAAGGAAAAGCGCAATTTGTCTTCGCCTTCATTTACAAAATGGAAAGGATATGATATAGTAAACCCGTCGCGGCTTTTCGCGATGCGGGAGTGGTATTTGAAAGAATCGAGCGTCACGCTGCTTTCAAATGGATGTTTTCGCAGAAAGGCGGTTTATCAGTTATGAAACTTGGTTTTATCGGCGCGGGCAACATGGGCTCGGCCATTATAAGCGGTATTTTGAATAAAGGGGCGCTTCCGGCCGATTGCATTTACGTCAGCCGCAAACACCCGGAAAAAGGCGCGGAATTGGCGCGAAAGGGTGTTCATATTATGAAGGACAACCTTTCGCTGGTTCAAGCTGTCGATTGCGTTCTGCTGGCCGTCAAGCCCGTTTACGCTGCGGATGTCATTCGAGAGGTTTACGATGCGTTGAATGGCAAATTCGTCATTTCCATCATTGCCGGGTGGACATATGAAATGCTGAAGGATGCGCTGCCTGACGCCGCGCGTTTTGTGCGCGTCATGCCTAATACGCCGCTCGCGGTCGGAGAGGGTATGAGCCTGATTTCCAGCCTGTGCACCTGTACGGATGAGGAATTTGATTTTGCGAAATCCGTCTTTGCCGCAGCCGGAAAGGTCGCTGTGGTGGAGGATCACGTCTATACGCCCGCAAACGGCATCAGCGGCTGCGGCCCGGCCTTTGTATATGCCTTTATCGAGGCCATGGCGGATGGCGGCGTTCGCTACAGGGGTGCCGCGTGCGCTGGCGTATGAATTGGCCGCGCAAACGCTTGTCGGCGCGGCGAAAATGGTGCTTGAGACAGGCGAACATCCCGGCCGATTGAAGGACGCGGTCTGTTCTCCGGGCGGCACGACGATAGAGGGAATGTATGCGCTTGAAAAGGGCGGCATGCGCGCCGCCGTCATGGACGCTGTCGGCGCGACTGTCGAAAGACCATGCGCATGGCGAAAAAATAAAGGACATTTGCATTTAGTGCTGATGTTATGTATTGAAACGACGAGGTTTTTGTGAAAGAGATCATCATGTATACCGACGGAGCCTGTTCCGAAATCCGGGCCCCGGCGGCTGGGGAACCGTGCTCATGTTCGGCGAGCACAAAAAAAATTTCCGGCTTTATGCCGGATACCACGAACAACCGGATGGAGCTGTTCGCCGCTGTGCAGGGGTTCACGGCGCTCAAACAGCCGTGCGCCGTGACGCTGTATTCGGATTCGGCCTATCTGGTCAATGCGTTTAAGCAGAACTGGATCGACGGCTGGCAGCGAAACGGCTGGAAAACAGCGGCTAAGAAGCCTGTTGAAAATCAGGATCTTTGGAAATGGCTGCTGACGGTCATGCAGCCGCATCAGGTTACGATCATCAAGGTGAAGGGACACGCGGATAATCCGTGGAACAACCGCTGCGATGAATTGGCGACCTGGCAGATTCGCAGCCATCAAAACGGCTGAAACCGGTGCCGACTTTCGAAAGAACGCCTTTTTTCGATGCGGAGGGAAGAAATTACAAGACTTCGCGAAACGCCGGTTTTACGAAGTTTATGGCGAGGTGAAGCGATTTTATGCCCAACGATTACCACACGCAGGCTCAGTTGACCCGGACGCGACGTTTGCGCGAGTTTCAACGCGAACTGCCGGATTTCTGCTCCGATTACTTTATGGCCATCGAACAACAGACCAGCGTTTTGACTCGGCTTAGCTATGCCTACGATCTCAAGCTCTTTTTTCAATATCTGTCTGACGAGCTGCCCAAATTTGGCGGAAAGCCCGTTGTGTCGTTTACCGCCGCGGACATTCAGCAGGTCACCAAGCAGGATTTGGAGCGCTACGCGCGCTATTTGACGCTCTACGTCAAGAATGAAACGCTTGAAGACGGCGAAATCGCTTCCCGCGAAATGACCAACCATGAATACGGCATCAAGCGCAAATACGCTTCCCTCCGCGCCTTTATAAATATCTGTTTGCGGAAGGCTTGATTGAAAGCAACACGGCTTCGCTGATCCCGCTGCCCAAGCTTCACGAGCATGCCATCATTCGCCTTGACGTGGACGAAGTCGCGCGTATTCTGGATGTCGCTGAAAGCGGACAGTCCCTGCCGAAAGCCTGTCAGAAATACCACCATGTGACCCGGAAACGCGACGTGGCCATGCTGTCGCTGTTCCTGGGCACGGGTATTCGAATCAGCGAATGTGTCGGGCTGAATATCGACGATTTTGACTTTGAGCAAAATGCCTTCGTCGTCACCCGAAAAGGCGGCAAGGAAGTTATTTTATACCTTTCCGACGAGGTCGCGGACGCGCTCAAGGACTATTTGGCGGAGCGCAAGGAAATCGAGGCGCTTCCCGGCCATGAAAACGCCTTCTTTTTGTCGATTCAGCGGCGGCGGATCACGCAGCGCGCCGTTGAAAAACATGGTCAAAAATATGCGGCGATTGCCGCGCCGCTCAAGAAAAAATCAGTCCGCATAAGCTCCGCGCACCTTCGGTACCAATCTTTACCGTGAAACTGGAGATATTTATCTCGTTGCCGACGTACTGGGACATTCGGACGTCAACACGACGCGCAAACACTACGCGGCCATCGCTGAGGATCATCGCCGTATTGCCGCGCAGAAAACCGTCTTACGCGAAGAGCCCGTCCATCCCAAATCGCCCGAATAAGAATCGTTTCGTTTTTAGACAAATTCGTTTCAAACAAAACCCCGAACAGCGCGAAGCAGACTTCGCAAAACTGTTCGGGGTTCATATTTATCTTTGATTGCCTCGTACAAACGGAAAAAGATCGTCCCCGAAGATATCGTCGTCCTCGTCGGGCACCTCGAGCGTCTCTTCGTCGTACAGATAATCGCTGGGATTCATCGTTTCATCAATGATGCCATCCACTTTAATGGCTCGATACTCCGGGCTTTTATCGGTATGATCCAGCCCGATGCACTTTCGCAGTTGTCGCAAACCTTCGTTGGATCGAGATCGCACATGTTGCATTCGCCGCACTCGATGCACACCCGATCATATAAAACACAGCGCTTTGTTTCCATTGCCCTATCCCTCTTCCTGTCGGCTCATTATAGCACCGTTTTGAAGCGCAATCAAGCATTTTTCGGCGGAAACGCGAACATATGTTTGATGTTTCTTGCTTTTTCGATTTGATATGGTATAATGTTCAAAAGATTGACAACGGAAGGAATGTGGAAGCGATGACCGATCGGAAGCCACGTGGAGACATGCAGGCTCGAATTCTGGCCTACATCGAACAGGAGATCAGAACGCGCGGATACGCGCCCTCTGTCCGGGAAATCGGTGAGGCCGTCGGCTTGAAATCCACCTCGACGGTGCACGGCCATCTGACGCGGATGGAAAAGAAAGGGCTTCTTCGCCGCGACGCCATGAAGCCGCGCGCGATTGGTTTATCCGCCGCGTTTTCGCCCTTTGATGAAAACGCTTCGCTTCGCGAAATCCCTGTGGTCGGCCGCGTTGCGGCGGGAACCCCCATCCTTGCGGAAGAAAACATCGAGGAAACCATGACCCTGCCGGAGGAAATGGTTGGAAGCGGCGAGCTGTTCATTTTGCGCGTTCGCGGGGAAAGCATGATTCAAGCAGGCATTATGAACGACGATTATATCGTCGTTCACAGGCAAATGAATGCCAATAACGGCGAAATTGTCGTTGCCATGATCGACGACGAAGCGACTGTGAAGCGCTTTTATAAGGAAAACGGACACATTCGCCTTCAGCCCGAAAATGACGCCATGGAGCCCATCATCGTGCCGGAGGTTATGATCTTGGAAGGTTGTCAGCCTGATCCGGAAATTTTAAGAGCGCACCCGCTTAGGATGCGCTCTTCATGCGTTTAGTCGTTTACTCGTCGAAATCAAACTCGTCGCCGGCCTGCTCTTGAAGATATCAAACACCTTCTGGAGCACGTCCTCGTCGTCCACGCCGACATAGGTGACCTCGTCCTCGTCGTCCGATTCCGCATCCTCCATCACCTGAAGGATGACAACCTCGCCGTCGTCGTCATCGGTCGGCAGCAACACGACATACTCGTTGCCTTCGTACTCGATGGACGCACAGAACTCAAACTCCACATCGGTGCCGTCTTCATCGGTCAGAACGATGATGTTATCATTCTCCATCTTTTCCATATCATCCATGGTTAAAACCCTCGCTTTCGTCATACGATACAAACCGAAGTCTGTATCTGTGTATAAGAATATCACAGAAAAAGATATTATGCAATGCTTTCCTTAAAATTTTGTCATGCAACGGAGGTAAAGCGTGGCCTATTGTCAATCCTTGCTACTCTACGGCTCGGCGGACGCCCGAAACCGTGCGCGCGCCCTGCTGGAAAATCTGCCGCAGGTGCGTCGTGTCGATGCGAAAGGCGGCCAACTTCTGCTGCTGCTCCATTCGCCGATTACCGAAAGAGAGTATTTGACTCTGCTCGAAAAAAGCGGCGTCAGCGGCTTTTCTCTCTGCCGCTGACGCCTGTTTTATGCGTTTTCAAGGAAAGGCGTTCCGTCTTCCTTATAGCAAAGCGTTCAAAGTCATCAAAGACAAGCGAAATCGGCTTTGCTGTCGATGTATTTCAAGAATTTCATCCATGCGGATGCTGTCGCGGAAACTGACGAACGAAAAGCTCACGCCCGCGCGCTTGGCGCGCCCCGTGCGGCCGATGCGGTGCACGTAAAACTCCTGCTTATCCGGCAGGTCGTAGTTGAACACTGCCTCCACATCGTCCACGTCAATGCCGCGCGCTGCAACGTCCGTCGCCACCAGAATTTCAAATTCGCCTTTTCTGAAGCCGGACATCACCTTGTCCCGGAAGGACTGGCGCACATCGCCATGGAGACATTCCGCCTGATAGCCCGCTTTTTTCAGCCGGTCACAGAGTCTGGCCGTCATATCCTTGGTGTTGCAGAAAATCATCACGCGCTTATATTGATCCGAATCGAGCAGATACAGCAGATGCTCATACTTTTTGTTTCTGATCGGATTCGATGATGTACTGCGTGATGTTCGGCTTGTTTTCCGCCTCGGCCTGCGACAATTTCAATCGGATCGTGTTGATATTTCCACGAAACGGTCAGCACGTCCTGATTGGTCGTCGCGCTGAACATGACAAGCTGACGGTTGGGATCTGCGCTCTCGATGATCTTTTCAACATCTTGCACAAAGCCCATTTTGAGCATTTCGTCCGCCTCGTCCAGCACCATCAGTGTGCACCGTACCCAGACGGATATTGCCCCGCTGCATGTGATCCAGCAAACGCCCCGGCGTGGCGACAAGCACCTGCGGCTTTCGGCTCAGCGCGCTCATCTGCTTGCCAAACGGCTGACCGCCATAGATGACGGCAATTTTCAGCCCCTTGATAAAATGCGCCAGATGGGTCAGCTCGTCGGCGATCTGCTGCGCCAATTCACGGGTCGGCGCGAGCACAACCTCCTGAATATTGCTGTCGTCAGATTGACGTATTCCAGCATCGGGAGGCCGAATCCCAGCGTTTTACCGGTTCCCGTCGGCGCAATCGAAATGATATCGTGCCCGTCCATCATAAGCGGAATACACTTCTGCTGGATGCCGTCAGGTTTTGAAAACCATCAATCAAAGGCCTGAACAACCTCCCGGCTGATCCCCATCTCTTCAAGCGGATGGACTGCTGCTGTCTGTGTCTCGTTCAAGATTCTATCCTCTCACTTCTTATCCGTTCTCTCGTATTATTGTATCTCACAGCGGTTGATGTTGCAAGCACTTCCCATCATTTTCGTGAAAGTTATCCGCTTTTTCAAGCGTTTCCGCGGCGATTGCGCGGGGATTTTGCATCAGGGCGCGAATCACTTGTTCTTCATCCACCCATTCTTCGCCGATTCGAAAAAGCGCCGCGCGGTTGTCCGCGATGGCGTCGACGAACGACAGCAGCGCAGCCTCCGGCGCAGCCGCATACAGCAGGCGAAACCGGCGCTTTTATCCGGCTGGCGCTCCTGCAAAGCGCATACAGATTTTCAAGCTGCAAGGCCGAGCGATTTTGATGCGCGTAGACGATGAGATATCCCCCGACGAGCAGCAGCGAAAGATTCAGCTTTTCCCACAGAATCGCGCCGTAAAGGCCGAACACAATCAGCGTCGCGCCGACGACCATGCCGCCTAGAGACAGCGCCTTCGTCAGCGCGGCAATCGGGAACACGTAATATCCCACACAAAAGATCATCCGGCCGCCGTCCAGCGGCAGAACGGGCAGAAGGTTGAGAAACAGCATGCCCGCATGCATGAAAAGCGTCTGCTGCAAAAAGGGTTGCGGCAGGCGCTTGGCCCAGGGCATGGACAGCAGCCAAAGCATCGCGTAATTCGCAAGCGGCCCCGCCCCGGCAACGGCCAGCCCCCGAAGCCCCTTCATGGCGCTTACGCCGAAGGGATAACGAATCACCCCGCCGAACGGCGTAAATTCAACGGATTCCGCTTTTTCGCCCAGCCAGTATCCCGCCAGCAGATGCGCCAGCTCGTGAATCAGCAGCGCGAGAAACGCGCCCACACATGTCCAGATCGAGCTGAAAACCGCAATGCTCAGGAAATAGAACACGCAGAGCGGCTGTATTTTGAGCTTCACGGGGCGAACACGGGCATTACGGATAGCCCGTCTTTCCGTAGTTCAAAGGCGGCCATGCCTGACATGGTGCCGATGGCTGCGCCGGAGGCGACGCTTTCCCCTTCCTGAACGCAGACACCGCTCAGGCCGCTATAAACCGATTCATAGCCGTTTGGGTGCAGAATACGCACCGTATATTCATTTTGTCGGTTTCGGACGGTATTCATCACCTCACCGGCCATGCAGCAGCTCATTTCGCCGTTCCCCTCGTATTCCATCCACGGTTCATCCGCGCTCCATGCATGAAGCAGTTTTGTTTCCGTCGGCAGAATCGACGCGCATGTTTGTGCATCGTCGCCGCCTTCGAGAAAAACCATGGCGCTTTCCGGCAATATATTGCTGACAAATTGCAGCCGCCCCAGTGTTTCATCATATTCAAAACCCGCCGTCACATGGCTCATAACGGCCTGAACGTCGCCGCCGAAAAGCGCTGTTGTAACGGCGGCCGCCCCCTATGCAGAGAGAAAAACGGCTGCCAAAGGCACCGACCTTCTCAGCAGCCGCTTATCCCATTTGAACCGCCTGCGATGAGGCGTTTTCGCTGTCCATTCATGCCGCTCACGCGGCTTCATCTGCGCCATGACCACTTTACGCTTGCCGTTGTCCATGCCGCTTCGCCCTCCTTCACATTTCTGCTCAACCCTATGCGGAGGGACATTTTATCAGAACTACGAGCGCTTGGTCTTCAAATCGACCGAGCTCTTATGCTGGGTCACGTTGAGCACCAAGCCCACGCCGGCCATATTCACTACCAGGTTGGTTCCACCGTAGCTGATGAACGGAAGCGGGATTCCCGTGATGGGCATGACGCCGATGCACATGCCGATGTTTTCATACACGTGGAAAACCAGCATGGCCATCACGCCGATGATGATGAGCTGACCGAATTTATCGTTGGTGTGAAATGCCAGAACCAGCATGCGGTAGATGACGAACGCATAGAGCGCCAGAAGCACCAGCGAGCCGAAAAACCCAGCGTTTCGCCGACAACCGAGAAAATAAAGTCGGTGTGATTTTTCGGGCACATAGTTGAGGTGGGTCAGCGTGCCTTCCGCCCATGCGCCCTTGCCGTATAATCCGCCGGAACCGATGGTGATCTTGGAATTTACAATCTGATAACTGCTGCCGGTCGGGTCGGATTCCGGGTTTATAAACGCAACCAGCCGCAGCCAGCGGAAGTTATTGGTGGAAGCCAGATAGAAAATAATCGGCGTAATTCCCGCCGCGACAATGCCACCCAGCAGAAACATCCATTTCAGCTCAAAGCCCGAGACAAACAGAAGCGCGATGAAGATGATACAGAAAACCATCAGCGTACCAATGTCCGGCTGCGCGGCGATCAGGAGCGCCGGAATGCCGAAATGCATACAGATATAAACAAAGTATCGGAAATTCGGGATGGGTCTGTCCGGATAGCGCGTCAGCGCCTTTGAAAGGGTGATAATCAGCGCCAATTTGGCCAGCTCGGAGGGCTGGAAGGTGCGATCCAGAAACTGGAACCAGCCGCTGACGCCGTTGATCTTGGATGTTGTCAGCACCAGACCGAGCAGAAGCACATCTACAAAATAGATCACCGGCCACAGCCGCCCGATGATGTTATAGTTGATCGACATGATGATCGCCACAACCACCATGCTCACCACAACCCACATCAACTGAAGACGGCCGTTGTTTGCGTCCATAATCAGATCCTGCAAAGAGCGGTCTGAGCCGAGGGATGGGTTGAAGTTTGCAATGGTGATCGCCAACACCCCGTACAGCGCAAGCAGATAGCTTGTTACCAGCAGTGGCCAGTCAAAATGCGGCTTGGACAGCCTGTTGTTTTCCGAAAAGAACATGATTCGATCTCCTTGTTATTTGGCCTCGTCCAGCAACGCATCCGTTAGCTGCGCAAGCGCCCTGCGCGCAGGGCCGTCACATTCCAGCGCGATTCGTCCCTTTTGCGAGCAAGCCGCAACGGAATCGTCCTCGGGAATACATCCAGCCAACGGACAATCCAGCGTCATTTCCACTGTTTTTGCGTCATACTGCGCCTTTTTTCGAACACGCTGCGCCGTTGCACGATTGACAACGAGCCGCCTTTCTTCCATGCCGATTCCGGCTTTGGTCATCATGCGCTCGCTGGCGCGGATGGAGGCATCGTCCGGACGGGTCACGATCACGCGAACATCGTCGCGCCCCAGCAGTTCGCGGCCCATTGCAAAATGACCCGTTTGGCAGTCGATCACCAGCACGTCGCAGAGCGAATGGAGCGCAAGCATCGTGCTCGTCAGCTCTGTGACCGGCACATCGTCGTAAAGCGACGCGCAGGCAAAGCGCAGGTTTTCGTATTTCGGCGCTTTGTACAACGCGGCTTCCAGACCAGCCTGCCGATTCGCGACGTCCGCCATGTCCAGAACGACCACGTTCTCCAGCCCGAGCGCCAAATCGCACGCGCGGCTGACACCCGAAGCGTCGAGCAGAATCGTCTGCTTGCCCCGTTTCGCGGCGCTGACCGCCAGCGAAAGTGCGATCATCGTCTTTCCGACGCCGCCGCAGCCTGAGCACACAGCATATATTTTTGCCATCGTTGTTCTCCGATATCAATACGCGAGCGAATTGGAAGGCGGCATGGTATCTTCTCCATCCAGTCCCATGTGTTCCAAATAATAATTCAGCACTTCACGAATCGTGATGGAGCAGTAGGAGCCGCTGTAAGGCCGTGCGGAATATAGACGCAGACAGCGATTTGCGGATCGTCAAAAGGCGCAAACGCAACCATCCATGCGTTGTTTTCAAGGTCGATGGTCGTCTTTTCTGCCGTTCCCGTTTTTGCGCCCATTTGTTCGCCGACGTCTGCATATTCGCCCTTATAGAATTTCGCAGCAGTACCGTCGTCGCCGGTAACGCCGCTCATGCCTTTTCGCAGCGCCGCCAGATATTCCTGCACCCCTTCGCCCTCGATTTCGGAAGCCAGAATCGGGGTGCTTTCGCTCAATACTTCGCCGTCCGGGGAGATGATGGAGTCGATCAGCCGCAGGTCATATACCTTGCCGCCGTTTGCAACGGCCGCCACATAGCGCGCCATCTCGACCGGCGTAACCGTGGTGATCGACTGACCGACCGCGGCCATGATCGCCTCCGAACCGCCCCACTTAATTTCGTTCAGCATGATGTAGGTATCGCCGGCTACAATCTGCAAATAGACGAGCTCGCGCGGCATATCCAATTCTTCCATCAGGATGGTTCGATTTCCGGCAGCCAGTCATTCTGGTTGTAATCAACGGCCATATCCATCAGCCGCTTCACGCATTTGTTCAGTTTTTCCTCGTCGAAGGTCATGTTATACTTTTCACCGACGTCAACGAGGTGCTTTTGATGTTGTTGAAGACGATCGAGGGTCTCCATGTCGATTGCTCCGCGGCGCTGATGGCCTTGTTTTTGTCATACAGCGTCGTCTGGCTGGCGACATAGCCTTGCAGCTCGCCGGGCAGATCGATTCCCGTCTTGGTCGTAAGCCCGTAGAGCGCCGCCGTCTTGTAGAGCTGATCGTCCGTATGCTCATACAGGCGCGAACCGACCGTAGAAGAAGTAGTTGCAGGAATGGGTGATGCCTTCTACGACGGTCTGATTGGCGTGCAGGCTCAGCCTGTTCTGGTTCAGCCAGCAGCGCGGCGGGTTGGTTTGATCGTATTTGTCAAACCGGCCGCCGTCGCTGATCTGCTCCGTCAGCGTAAGCTGACCGTTCAGCAGACCCGCCGTTGCCGTCACCATCTTAAAAATGGAGCCGGGCGTATCGCGGGAGCCGATGGCGTAATTGACCAGCGGGTTTCGGGAATCCAGCAGGATATTGGCCGCCGCATCGCCGCCGACGATAAACGCATTGGGATCATAGGGCGGATAGCTCGCCAGCGCCAGAACACGGCCTTCCATGTCAATGACGACGACCGCGCCCTTTTCCGCCAACTCAATCGGGTTGGTTTCAAAATCACGCGTCGTGCCCTGAAGGTCGGCCTTGTTCTTATCCAGCCAGGAATCGCTGTTGAGCAAAGTCTCCTGCTGATCGCGGATGTAGTTGATGTTTTCTTCCAGCGCATTTTCTGCGACGCGCTGGAGGTTCGAGTCGATGGTCAGCTTGATGTTGTTGCCATCCGTCGCCTCTGTCGAGGAGAGCGTCCTGCTGACCGCGCCATACCGGTCAATTTCCACCACGCGCTTGCCTACGCGCTGCGTTGTGCAGGCGGAAAGCCAATCCTCCATGGTCTTTTCCACACCATCGAGGCCGATCAAATCCGACAGCGCGTAGCCCTTGTCCTTGTAGGACGTGTAATACGTGTCGTAATTCTGAATCTTGCCGATATAGCCGACTACATGGCAGGCCAGCGTGCCGTTCGGATACACGCGCTGCGTGCTCACGGAAACGCTGATGCCTTCCATCGTCAGCGCCTTTGCCTCGATTTCGATGACGGTCTCCCAACTGACGTTGGAGGCGATTGTGATCGGCTGAGACAGGAAGGCGTTATTCTGCATCGTTTCCCAGACGCTGAGCACCTGAATCTTCTTTTCCGTGCTCAGTTCCTCGGGAATTCTATACTTGCTGCACAGCTTTTCAAAAAGCTGCTGCTGCGGGTAAGCCGTGGTGCTGCTGACGTAAAAGTTGCTGCGCCACATCTTCTCGCGCGCGTCCTGCTGCGCCTGCGTATACTTGTTGTTGTTCCACGTGAAGACCCAGAGCCCCGTCATTTCATCCTGCACGAGGGAGGACGAGGTATTCAGCGTGCCGCCGTTTTTCTCGATGATATCGATGACGTTGATGATCGCGTTCGTATAAACCTTGTATTGGCTGATCGTCTTGCCCGTCGTCTCGTCAATGTCGGTCGGCGTGTAATTGGGATCGCGGTAGAACTGCACGTTGTAAATCTGCTTATCATAGGCAAGCGTCAGCGAGTTGACGTCCATGATGGTGCCGCGCGAGCCCTGACTGGTGATGGTCTTGGTCTTCTTGCTTTCCGCGCTGGAAAGGTTATCGTCATAGCCGGCAATCTGCAGATTAAACAGCCGCGTGATCAAAACGCCGAAGAGCAGCGCCACCACGCACGCAATCGTCCGATATCGCCCCAGATACTTTTTATTCACAGAACACAAAACCTCCGAAAGTGTTTAACGATTGTTTCCCATGACGTCTGAATCTCCCGTCAAATCATCGCCATGCTTCCTCTTAAACGGATGGACGCTCATAATTTTATGCACGACGAACGAGCCGGGCAGAATCATGGCCGAGCTGTATGCCGCGCAGAGCAGCGCGCGCAGAATCGTCACCATGCTCTGCTCTGCGCCGATGAGGAACAGATAGCCGATATAGACGATCTCCCGCATCAGCGTCAGAAAAAGCAGATGAGCATCAATTCCAGGTAGCTTTTGTGTTTTACTTTTCTGAGCTTCACGTTCATTGCGCGGCGCAGCATCGGCGACGCCCACCCGATGAACGTGTAGCAAACCAGATTGATCGCCAGAACGTAGCCCACGCTCGCATCGTACAGCATGGCGAGCAGGCTGCCGGCGCAAAACCCTCCGTATGCGCCGGTATAGCCCGTCAGCAGCACGAGAAAGACCGTCAGCATGTCCGGCGCAATCGTCGCGATTCGGATGTACTTGACCAAATCCGTCTGACATATGCACGCCAGAATCACCGTTATGACAATCCGTATTGCTCTTGACATCTTCTCACCTCATGCCGTCGGCTCACAGATCATCCGGGAAAGGCGCGTCAACCTCGGGATCATCGTAAATCGGCTCGGGCGTCATTTCCGGCGCAGGCGTCGGCGTTGTGATGCGCTCCGCCAGATCGCCCATGGCCTCCTCGTCAATCATAATGTCCAGCGTTTCGGGCGTCGGGGTCGGCGTTACGCGCCCCGGTGCATCCGGCAGCGGAACAGGCGTGGAATTCGTCAGGCGCTCCCTTCGATCACAGCCTGCGGTCTGGCCGTCGCGACAGGCGCGATGATGACCTCCGTGTTGTCGTAGTTGTCCGGCATTTCCTCAACGTCGGCATAGTACCGCAGGACAAGCACATTTTCGATATGCTCAAAGTCCGCGGCAGGCTCCACAACAATGTAATGCTTGTTATCTTCGATGGCACGGGTACTCTCGCGGACGTATCCGATCAACAGACCCTTCGGGAAGGATACGCCTACGCCGGAAGTAATCACCCGGTCGCCCGGCCGGGGTACGCTGTCTGCGGAGAGATAGTACATGCGGCAGAGTGGCTCGCCCGTGCTGCCCAGCGTGCCCTTGACAGCGCCTTGGTCGCGGCTGCTTTCAATCAGCGCGGCAAGGCTGGCCTGATCGTCGATAATCGTGATGACCTTCGACGTGGTATCAAAGACCCGTATGTGTAGCCCACCAGACCTTCGGATGTGATGACGGCCATCTGCGTATCTACGCCGTCTTTTTGCCTTTGTTGATGGTAAACGTAGAGAAATAGTTGCCCGTTTCACTGGCGATGACGCGCGCGAGCATCGGGTTCATCGTCGAACGTGTCTCATATTCGCCAAGCAGGGCGCGAAGCTGCGCGTTTTCCTGCTCAAGCTCCTCGTATAGGATGCTGCGCAGCGTAAGCTCGTCGTTTTGCGCCTTGAGCTGATTGTATTCGTACTCGATATTGCTTCTCAGCTTCACACGATACAGATAACTGGAGATATTCTGACTGGCCTGAGACACGAAGCCCTGCACCGGCGTGATGATTTTCGCCAGAAAGCCCTCCGGTGAAACGAGAGATCCGGTGGATTGATTGTAGGCCGTCAGCACCATCATCGCCAGCAGAATCACCACGATGGATCTGCGGATGACGTTGTATAAAAAAGGATGTTTTTTCTTCATCGCTTGCCTTCCCCTGCAGGTGAGCCTTAATCGTTTTTGCCGCTCACGCCGCCCAGCATGTCAAAGTGATCCGCCATATAGCCTGCGCCGAGCGTCGTGCATTCGCCTGCGTCTCTGGCGACAGATACCGGTACGCCAAATTCCGTCGCGATCATGGTATCCAGATTCGGCAGTGCCGCCGAACCGCCCGTCAGATAGATGCCGTTTTGCAGGATATCCGAGCAAAGCTCCGGCGGAACGCGCCCCAGCACCCATTTGATGGCGCCGAGAATTTCCTGAAGCGGTTCGCGGATGGCCTCGCTGACGTTTGCCATATTCATCCACCGTCAGCGGCATGCCGGTTGCGATGTCGCGGCCGCGAACGACAGCGATATGCTCCATCTTCTTTTCGCTGCGAACGTCGGCCAAGTCAAACTTGATCTGCTCCGCGACGCGATCCGTCACCAGAATCGCATGCTGTTTTTTCAAAAAGCCCGCGATAGCTTCGTCAATCTTGTTGCCTGCGACGCGAACCGAGTGGGACAGCACAACGCCGCCCATCGAAACCAGCGCAACCTCGGTCGTGCCACCGCCGATATCCACAACAAAGCTGCCCTGCGGTTCGTACACGGGCAGACCGGTTCCCAGCGCGGCGGCAAACGCCTGCTCAACTACGAAAATCTGCCGCGCGCCGATTTTTTCCATCGTGTTGATCACCGCGCGCCGCTCGACCTTGCTGACGTCGCCCGGCATGGTCACCACCACGCGCGGACGCACAAAGCGCCGCGTTCCAATCGCCTTGCTGACAAAGTAGTGGATCATGATCTGCGCCATCTCGTAATCGACGATCACGCCGTCTCTCAAGGGGTGAATAATGCGGATATTTCCGCCCGCGCGGCCGATCATCTCCTCCGCGCTGTCGCCTACGGCGACGATATTGCGCGGCCCCTCTCCCCGCGTGATGACCACGGAAGGCTCGTTGACGACGATGCCCTTGTCCTTGACGTAAACGCGGGTATTATCCGTGCCGATATCCACCGCGATATCCGGCGAAACAAATTGAAAACCTGCCATTAAATAACTCCTCGTTCATCCACGCCGCCGACCTGCGCCAACATGATGCGCAGCATCGACATCGGAAGCCCAACAACATTGGAATAGGATCCGTCGATTCGATCCACAAACATGCCGCCCATGCCTTGGATTCCGTATGCGCCGGCTTTGTCCAGCGGCTCGCCGGTCGCCACATAGGCGTCAATCTCCTGCTCCGTCATGGGAACAAGATGGACGCGCGTTTTATCCACATTGCGGAGAACACGGCCGCTGCGCGTGTTGATGACCGTGATGCCGGTATAGACGTGATGCCAGTTTCCGGCAAGGCTGCGCAGCATCTCCTTTGCCCTTTCCGGCGTATGCGGCTTGCCGAGCGCGCCGTCCGCAAAAACGAGCGTATCTGCCGCGATGATGATTGAATCGCTGTGACGAGCCGCGACTGCGGCGGCCTTGCGGCGTGAAATCTCCATAACGGTTTCCGACGGACGACCCGAAAAGCTCTCATCCACATCCGGCGTTTCCACGGTATATGTCAGCCCCATCAAATCCAGCAATTCACGGCGTCTGGGCGAGCCGGATGCCAGAATCAGCGGAAGCACAGGTTGAATCATATATAAAACCTCCTCGATATCCTCTCGATGCTGAAAAGTACGAACCGCGCGACAGGCGCGGGCTGCAAACCGTATGCATTTTCATTTCATTATATCATATTCTGGTGCCGCTTGCACCAGAAATTCGCCGTTTTAGCAAATTGCGCAGAAAAATAAGCGGTAAACCCTTCGATTTTTTGGTAAAACAAAACGCGGCAGACCGAAATCCGCCGCGGAAGGAGTTGGAAAACTCAATCTACAAATTCGATACGATCGGCAGACATGGAGGCGATGCGCGCCAGAGAATACACGTCGATGCCCGCGTCCTCCAGACGCTTGTGGCCACTCTGGAAGGCTTTTTCAATCACGATGCCAACGCCGCTGATTTTTGCGCCGACCTGCTTAGCCAGCGTGATGACGCCGAACGCCGCTTCGCCGCTGGCCAGAAAATCATCAATCAGCAGAATGTTGTCGTCCGCATTTAAAAACTCATGCTTTACGGACAGTTGATACTCCGTGCCTTTTTGTAAAGGATCGCACCGTCGTCTGAAGCAGATCGCCGTTCAAAATGCGGGAAGTCTGCTTTTCATGATTACAAGCGGAAGCCCTAACGCCAGCGCAGTAAAGGACGCGGGCGCAATACCGGAACTTTCGATCGTCACCACTCGCGTAATGCCCCGGTTGGCGAAATGCTCGGCAAACGTTTCGCCGACGGCCTTCATCAGCGCAACGTCGACCTGATGATTTAGAAAAGAATCCACCAACAGAATATCCTGATTGAGCGCCTTGCCTCTTTCCAGAATCGCATCCTTCAGCATCTGCATACGTATCTTTACCCCTTCATCTTGATATCAAAATTGATTTTATCATTCTACATCACTTTGCGCGTTCGTTCAACCCTTTTTTCGTTTTTTATCCCGGCCATTCGCACGAACATTCATCTTTATGCTGCGGAGGTGGCGGATAAAGCGGAAGCTGCGGGCAATTCTGCGTGTATGACCCCTTTTGCCCCATCACGCAAAGACAGGTGATCAGCGTTTCAATTTCAATCAACAGCTCGACGTCAAAACCGACCGAAGGACAGTATTGCGCATATTTTACGCAGACGCGCGCACCTCTTCTTATATTTTCCAGACCGACGTTCGGTCTGTTTTGCTTTCGAACCTCAACCTCAATCTGCGTTTGGGCTTGATATCGGCAGCCTCGCCCATCTGTGCCGAACAGCGTCAGCGTCAGGCAAAGCTGTTGCATGCCGCACGGATGGCAGCATGACGTGCAGATGGGTTTGATGTCGGTGACCTCGACGTGTCTTAGACAGGGGCGGGCAATTGCTTTGCCCCTGCTCAAGGGTCAGATGACCGCTGTAACAGCATGATTGCCGAAACCGGTCGATGACTTTTTCAACGATGTATTCGCTGCTTCCGCATATTCGGCTTGGTTTGCCGCGCCCTTCGTCACAGCAGCTTCTGTCCATGGCATCCACCTCTCGTCTTGTTTGAGTCGGTATTAGCCTATGGCGGATTCCATCCGCATGTTCGCTTCGTCTAAAGAAACAGACCGGGTTTTTAGTCCCCGGTCTGTTCTTCATGCTTGCTGTGCATAAGCGGCGCAATCCGCTTGGATGCATTGCAGCAGCGTATCTTCAAGTGATTCCCGTGTGGAGAAATCCGTGTAATCAAACCATTTTGTCTGCGCATCGTGCCTGAACCACGTCCATTGGCGTTTGGCGTAGCGTCTGGAATTTTGCTTAATCAATTCCACTGCACGCTCCATGGAAATATCGCCCTGCAGCGCGCTGACGATTTCCTTATAACCAATCGCCTGCATCGCGCCGCCCTCGCAGTTCGGTTTGACGCCCTGCGTCAACAGCGCTTTGACCTCGTTTACAAGCCCGGCTTCCATCATTTCATCCACGCGCGCGTTGATTCGCGCATACATGATTTCGCGCGGCTGCGACAGCCCGTAAACCAATACATGGTATTTGCCTTCCGCGCGCGCGCTGTCCGCCTGCTCGCTCTTGGTTTTGCCGGAGGTTTCGTAGATTTCAAGCGCGCGCATGACCCGTCGCACGTCGTTGGGATGCAGCTTTTCCGCCGTCTGCGGATCCACTGCCCTCAGCATTTCGTGCAGCCGAAGCTGCCCGTCAGGTTCCTCTGCGATTTTTCTCAGCCGCAGACGGATTGCCTCGTCTGCGCCTTTTCTTCCGAGGTTCATATCGTAGCGAATTGCGTCCAGATACAGCCCCGTTCCACCTACCAACATCGGCTGCTTTCCGCGGGATAGAATATCGTCGATGATCGGTATCGCCTGATCGCGATAATCCGCTACCGTGAATCGTTCACTCGGATCGGCAACGTCAATCATGTGGTGGGCGATCCCTCGTCTTTCTTCAAAGGATGATTTCGCCGTTCCGATATCCATGCCGCGATAAATCTGCATGGAATCCATGGATAGGATTTCCGCGTTTAACGCGCTTGCCACATCCAGCGATACCTGCGTCTTGCCAACGCCCGTCGGTCCGACAAGCGCCAATAAAATCGGCTTCATTTTTTTTCTCCCGATGGAACGATTAGTCGTTGATTCGCCGAAACCGCTTTTCAATTTCCGTGCGTTCAAGCACAACGACCAGCGGGCGGCCGTGCGGACAGGTCGGCGGTGCGTTTGTGCGAAGCATATCCGCCAACAGAGGCTTGATTTCCTCCATCGTCAGCTTATCGCCGCCCTTCACCGCTTTTTTGCAGGCCATTTGCAGAATCGCGTCTCTCCGCTTCTGCGCCGTTGAAAGCACGCGCAATTCTCCGAGGCGATCTACCATATCCAGAAAAGCGCTTTTTTGTTTGAGGGATACCGAGCACATTCGGTACGGCGCGAATCTGATATGCGTCGTCGCCGAACGGTTCAATGTCAAACCCGGCGGCACGGATATCTTCTCGATACGACTCAATTTTTACTGCGTCCTGCGGCGTTACGTGCACCACTTGCGCGACCATCAGCACCTGAGAACCCGTTCCCGCGTCGATTTCCCGCATCATTTTTTCGTAAAGAATCCGTTCATGCGCGGCATGCTGATCGATCAAGATCAGTTGTTTCTGATTTTGAAGAATGATATAAGTGTCAAACGCCACACCCACCATTGAATAGCCGCTCAGCTCGTCGCCTAGGGAATTGCTTTCCGCTTTGGGCAGAAGCTCTTGCTGAACCGTTTCCTGTCGGGGAGCGGGCGCAGACGCATTTTGCGCTGTCGGCTCGTTTTCGCGGGTGCTTTCCGGTGCTTTGCGCTCCGGCGGCGCGTCGTTCAGTTTGGCAAAGGCGAGCGGTTCTTTTCTGCCGGGCACGGCGTTTTCGCGAAGCGCCGCGCCGCCGAAATACTGCGTCACAAACGACGTGAATTCAGCCTGCTGCCGAGGGGCGGGCGTGCTCTCTGTCTCCTCCGTCGATGGGCTTACGGTCGTTTGCTGCGGCGGGGCGATTTTGATGTTGATGGCGCGCACCGTCGGCTGCGGCGCTTCTGCCTTGAGCTGCTCGCGCGCTTGCTCGATGCCTTCCTCGGTCTGCGTATCAATCACCTGCACAACGCTGGGGCGGGCGTCGTCTGCGGCACTTCGCGGGTCAGCGTCATATGCGGAGCGCTTTTCAGCGGCGAAACCGAAAAGCTGTCAGTTACAGCGCCGCAAACATTTTCGTAAAGCAAACGCTCGTCGCTGAAACGCACTTCCAGCTTGTTGGGGTGCACGTTGACGTCCACCATGTTCGTCGGCATCTCGATGTTCAATACGCAGATGGGATAATGTCCGATGGTCACGCGCTCGCGGCAGCCGTCCTCCAGCGCCTGCGTCAAGACCTGACTGCGGATGGTGCGCCCGTTGACGATAAACGTCTGGCGCGCGCGGTTCGATCTGGCCTGAAGCCCTACGCCGACAAGACCGCTGACCGCGACCGCGCCTTCTGATTTTACCGCGATCATCGCGCCGGCGATTTCCCGGCCGTACAGGCTGAATACTGCGCTACGCAGATCTCCGTTGCCGGAGCTGGCGTAAATTTGTTTGCCGTTGTGAATCAAACGGAAGGACACATCCGGGTGCGCGAGAATCAGCCGCGCGATCATCTCAGCGACCTTCGCGGCTTCAGTCGCCGGTTTTTTCAGAAACTTGAGGCGCACCGGCGTGTTGTAAAACAGCTCGCGCGCCACAATGGTCGTCCCCTGCGGACTGGCCGCTTCCGTGATGCTCTTGATCTCTCCGCCTTCGTTGATCGCGCGTGTTCCCGTTTCCTCGTGGATGCTGCGCGTCGTTATCGTCAATTTGGATACCGCCGCGATGGAGGCCAGCGCCTCGCCGCGGAAGCCCAGCGTGTGCAAGGCGAACAGATCGTCCGATTTTGTGATTTTGCTTGTCGCGTGGCGTTCAAAGGCCATACGGACGTCGCGGGCGCGGATTCCGCGTCCGTTATCCGTGACGCGCAGATAGGCAATGCCGCCGTCGCGGATTTCCACGGTGACGCATGTTGCGCCTGCGTCTAAGCTGTTTTCCACCAGCTCCTTGATCGCCGAGGCGGGGCTTTCAACGACCTCGCCCGCGGCAATCTTGCCAATCAGCTCCTGATTGAGCTTGAGTATCGGTCTGTCTTCCACGGCAGCCTTCCTTTCTTTTTTATAGCGCTGATTTGAACGGAGTTACGCTTTGCGCGCCTTTTCTTTGAGCGTGAACAGTGTATTGAGCGCTTCAATCGGCGTCATGCTCATCACGTCAAGCGCCCGGATTTCCTCGACCAGATCCATGGCGGGCGCTTCGAAAAGGTTGACCTGCTTCGGCTTTTTTCTTCCTCGCCCAGAATATTCTGGCCGATGGTGCTCTGGCTGACGTCGTTCGTTTCCAGCCTCGCCAGAATTTCGTGCGCGCGCATGATGACGGGTCTCGGCATTCCAGCCAGATGCGCGACATGAATGCCAAAGCTCTTATCCGCGCCGCCGCGCTCGATTTTGCGCAGGAAGATGATGTCCTCGCCGTGCTCCTTTACGCTGATGCGATAGTTGACCACACCGCCAAGCCGCCCTTCCAGCTCGCTGAGCTCGTGGTAATGCGTCGCAAACAGTGTCTTGGCGCCGATCTTCTTTTTATCCACCAGATATTCCACAACGGCCCACGCGATGCTCAGGCCGTCAAACGTGCTGGTGCCTCGACCGATTTCATCAAGCACAATCAACGACTTTGAGGTAGCGCTTCGCAGAATGTGCGCCATTTCGTTCATTTCCACCATGAATGTGGATTGGCCGCTCGCCAAATCGTCCGACGCGCCGACGCGCGTGAAAATGCGGTCGACAGTGCTGATTTTTGCGCTTTCCGCCGGAACAAAGCTGCCCATGTGCGCCATCAGCGTGATGAGCGCCACCTGCCGCATATAGGTGCTCTTGCCCGCCATGTTCGGGCCGGTGATGATAAGCATGCGGTTATCCTCGTCATCGAGCAGCGTGCTGTTTGGCACAAACTGATCGTCACCGTGCATACCAGCCTCGACGACAGGATGACGTCCATCGACGATATCAATCACGCCGTCATCGGCAATTTCCGGGCGGACATAGCGGTTTTTGACCGCCGCAACCGCCAGAGAGACCAGCGCATCCAGCGTTTTCAGGCCGACCGCCGTATGCTGAATCCGGGGAATTTGAGCGGACAGGAAGTCGCGGATTTCGATAAACAGGCCCTGCTCCAAACGGATTGCTTTTTCCTGCGCGCCGAGCACGGTCTCCTGAATTTCATGCAGCTCCGGCGTCATGTAGCGCTCGCAGTTGGCCAGTGTCTGTTTTCGCGTGTAGCGATACGGCACCTGCTCGTAGTTGGATTTCGTCACCTCGATATAGTAGCCAAAAACGCGGTTATATTGAATTTTCAGGTTCTTGATGCCCGTCAGCTCGCGTTCCTTCGCTTCCAAATCGGCGATCCACTGATGGCCGTTTGCGGGAGGCCTCCCGCAGCTTGTCCAGTTCCTCGTTATAGCCGCTTTTGATGTAATGCCCCTCGCTCATCAGCGCGGGCGCGTCCACGTCGATGGCCTGCGTCAGCTTGTCCACCACGTCGCCAAGCGGCGTCAGATGGTCGAGCAGACTGCGGAGCATACCGTTCGGCGCGATGGAGGCCAGCGCGTCGTGAATCGCCGGAACGTGAGCAAGCGAATCGCGCAGGGCAAGACAGTCCTTCGCGTTGATGGTTTTGTATGCGATTCTGCTGAGCAGGCGTTCCACGTCGTAAACCTGCGTCAACTCCTCGCGGATCATGTCTACCGTCATATCCGCGTCGCGCAGCGCCTGCACCGCCTCCAAACGCTCGTCAATTTCGCTCTTGATGGCCAGCGGCTGCTCGATGAAGCCGCGAAGCGTTCGCGCGCCCATCGCCGTGCAGGTGTAATCCAGAATGCCCAGAAGTGAGCCCTGCTTCTGGCGGGAACGCATGGTTTCCGTCAATTCCAGATTGCGTCGCGCCGTGTGATCGAGCATCATGTATCGCTTGTCGTGATATTCGTTCAGCTCAGTGAGGTGCTCCAGCGCGTTTTTCTGTGTCTCTTCGAGATAACGCATCAGCGCGCCGGCCGCCCGAATGCCGAGTTTCATCCCGCTGACGCCGAAGGTATCCAGACTCTGCACCTTAAAATGCTCCAGCAGTGCCGCGCGTGCGCGGGCGAGCTGGAAGCGCGCGCCGTCCTGCACATCGACATGCAGCGTCGTCGCGTTCTCGGGCAGCGCTGTGTTGGCGATAATCTCCTTGGGCATCATGCGCACAATTTCGTCTTGAAGCCGAACGGAAGCCCTTTCGATTTCATATAGCTGAAATTCGCCCGTCGAAACATCCACGAAGGCCAAGCCTGCCCGATCGCCGTCCATGCAGACGGACAGCAGATAGCTGTTTCGCCGCTCGTCAAGCATGGATTGCTCGATTACGGTGCCCGGCGTAACCACACGGATGACGTCGCGCTTTACAAGGCCTTTCGCTGTCGCCGGGTCTTCCATCTGCTCGCAGATGGCCACCTTATAGCCCTTCTCGATCAACCGGTTGATGTATGTTTCCGCGCTGTGAAAGGGCACACCGCACATGGGCGCGCGTTCCTCCATGCCGCAGCTTTTCCCGGTGAGCGTCAGCTCAAGCTCTCTTGAAACCAGCTTGGCGTCATCGAAGAACATCTCGTAAAAGTCGCCCAGACGGAAAAGAGAATCATGCCCGGATATTTATCCTTCATTTCCAGATACTGACGCATCATCGGGGTCATGTTTGCCATTTATGTGCCTCCGTCAAGCCTTTTCTTTCGCCTTTATCCCGTTAGTGGCAGCCGCCGCAGGAAGCGCAGTTGCCCGTGCAGCCGCCGCTCTGCTCAACCTCACCCGTAATCATAAATTCAAGCACGTGGTTGACCTGATTCATCAATTCGGAAAAATTCTGGCGCGCCGTCGTCATCGCGTCAACCGCAGGCATCGCGTTCAGCGTCTGCTGCGCGTCGTCCATCTCCTGGCTGAAACGCGCAATCTCGTCCGCGTTGCCCGCGCTCATCGCGTGTGCATGCCGTCCTTCGCTTCCAGATACCGGCTCATTGCGGCCGCCACAGCCGGGTCGTTCATCGCGGTCTTTTCGGTGATCTGCATGGCCTTGTATTCTTCAGAATCGACAATCGCCTGCCCCAGCGCGCGGGCGCAATCCGTAACCTTGCTCATAATCAAAATCTCCTCTCGCCGTTTTCGGCTTATTCCACACGTTCGCCGCGCAATGTGCTTTCGCCGGCGGACGTGATCTTCACCCGGACAATCTGCCCGATCAGGCTCTTGTCGCCCGGGAAATTGACGGTGATGTTGTATTCGTTCTTGCCCGCCATCTGGTTTTCGTCCCGGCGGGACGATTCCTCCACCAACACGCTGTGCACCTGACCGATATAATTCGCGTAGCGCTTGTGGGTGACGTCTTTTTGCAGCGCAATCAGCTTCTGAATCCGGCGAGAGGAAACCTCCTCGGGAATCTGATCCGGCATATCCGCCGCGCGCGTACCCACACGGGGCGAATAGATAAAGGTGAAAGCGCTGTCATATCCGACCTGCTCAACCAGCGAACAGGTTTCCTCAAATTCTTCTTCCGTTTCGCCCGGATAGCCGACGATCAGGTCGGTCGTCAGGCTGATATCCGGCACCTTCGAGCGAATGGCTTCGACGCGCTCCAGATATTTTTCGCGCGTGTAGCGGCGATTCATGGATTGTAGAATCCGATTGTTGCCATGCTGAACCGGCAAATGAAGCGCGTGGCAGATGTGCTTGCCCGACGCCATCACGTCAATCAGCTCGTCGGAAATATCCTTCGGATGGGAGGTCATAAAGCGGATTCGCTCAATCCCCACCTTGTCCAGCTCAGAAAGAAGCTGTGCAAAGCTCAATTCGCCTTCAACGTCAAGCCCGTAGGAGTTGACGTTCTGCCCAAGCAGCATGATTTCCTTCACACCGTCCGCCTTCAATTCGCGCGCTTCCTCGATGATGCGTGCCGACGCGCGGGAGCGTTCCCGGCCGCGCACATACGGAACGATGCAATACGAGCAGAAGTTGTTGCAGCCGTACATGATGGTGATGTAAGCGTGATACGGGCTGCTGCGGCGCACCGGCAGATCTTCCGGAATGCTGCCCTCGTCATCCTGAATCACCTCGACCACGCGGCGGCGGGACTGCACCGCCTTGAGCATCAACTGCGCAAAACGATACAAATTATGCGTGCCGAAGGCCAGATCCACAAACGGATATTGCTTGAGAATCTGCTCGCCCATCCCCGGCTGCTGCATCATGCAGCCGCAAACGCCGACCATCAACTCCGGACGTGTCTTTTTCAGTTCCTTGAGCCAGACCACGTTGCCCAGCGCGCGCCGCTGCGCATTGTCGCGGACGCAGCAGGTGTTGAAGATGACAAAATCCGCCTCTTCTCGGTTGGCGGCGGGCGTCATCCCCATCTGGGTCAGCATGCCTTCCAGCTTTTCGCTGTCGTGCGCGTTCATCTGGCAGCCGTAGGTCACCACACAATAGGTGTGCGGGCGATCTTCCAGCGCGGCGAATGCCGCCATCCATTCCTTTTGCTTTGCAATCTCCTCTTCCGGGAGCTCGATAGCCTGCGTTCTTTTCATGCTTGATTCCTTTATCTGTGTTCTCACTTCTGGGTTACTTATTCGTTTGAGCGCTGCCGCCTGTTCGGGGATTTCGCCCTCGCCCGGCTGTATGACGCTGAATTTCTCTCGGTATCCGCCTGAGGCCAGCGCGTAAACAGGCGGGCAGTTTTCCGGCTGGGGCATTGCCGCCAGAACCTTTGCCGCTTTTTCGGCCAGACAGATTACGAACGGCCCGCGCTGACCGGCAAGCGCCATTCTGCGCGCCTGACGCAGTGCCCGCCGCGCGATTTCTTCCTCGCAAAGCAGCTCGCCCGAGCCGGAACAGACGCCGCACGTCGTTCGAAGCGCGCGCCGAAGCTGCTCGCCCTTGCGTTTGCGCGTCATCTCCAACAGACCGAGCCGCGTAATGCCTTCGATCTTGACGGGCATGCGATCGCTTTTCACTGCATCCTTCAGCGCGGCGAGAACGGCCTGCCTGTTTTTGTCCTTCTCCATGTCGATCAAATCCACGATGACGATGCCGCCCACATCCCGCAGCCTGAGCTGGCGGGCAAGCTCCTTCACCGCTTCCAGATTCACCCGGAGCGCCGTTTCCTCCATGCTTTTTCCAGTGACCATTTTGCCGGAATTGACGTCGATCACCGTCAGCGCCTCCGCGAAATCGAAGATCAGATAGCCGCCGCAGGGAAGCCATACGCGCTTTTTCAGCGCTTTATCAATCGGCGTTTCCAGATTAAATGCGTCAAAAAGGAGCGTTTTCTGCTCGTCGGCATATTCGATATGCGTCTGTAGCGGCAGACGGCCATCCTTCTGCGCCTGACAGAGCGCGTCAAACTCATCGCCATCGTTGATGACCACGCGCTCCAAATTTCCCGCCAAATCCCGCGTCAGGCGCAGGAGAGCGGTTCCGGCTTCGTCAGAACGCCCGGTTTGATCATCCCTTTTGCCCGCTGATTCGTCTCCTGCCACGATTTCAGAAGCATTTCCGCCTCGGCTTGAAGCTGTTCAGCGGATACATTTTCGGAAGCTGTCCGAATGATGATCGCGCAATCCGGCGGGCAGATTGCGCGCCCGATTGCGGCAAGTCGCGCGCGCGTTTCCGGATTTTTGACCTTCTTGGAAATGTGTACGCCGGTTTCGCCGGGAATCAGCACAAGAGCGCGCCCCGTCAGGTTGATGCGTGTGCTGACGCGAAGCCCCTTGCTCTGCGTCGTCTGCTTGGCGACGCCCTGAACGATGAGCATGTCGCCGCTTTTCAGCTTTACGCCATCTTCAAGCGGCAAAAAGGCATTCAGCTCCTGTCCGATTTCCACAAACGCCGCGTGGACGGAAGGACGAACCGCCTGAATCCGGCCATAATACAGCGTTTCCGTCTGGCGATCCGGCTCGCCGCCTTCCATATGCAGCTCGACCAGTTCGCCATCCTCCAGCACCGCCGCACGCATGCCGCCGGATCTGCAATCCACAATCAGTTCTCTTTTCATCGTTTACAGATCAATCAGCGGCACGCTCTGGCCGTCCTTTTCGCCAAGCAGGCAGGTTCGGCGAATTTCGCAGCGCTCCGGCTGCGCACCCGCGAACGTGCACAGCGATTCCACCAGCAAATCCGGCTTGAGCGTCGCGGCCTCCACAAAGGAGACGCGAGCCGTCAGTACCGCCGTGTTTTTCTCTTCGTCCGTCCGCGCTGTCAGCGCATGGATCATCGGGCGGATGTTGACCATCGTTTCCGAACGTTTCGTCTTGCGCAGCGCCACGATCTCATCCTGCGCCAGAAATGCCGGCAGAGCGGACGCAATCGCACATGCGCCGCCGCCCCGCAGTGTGATCGTATATTCCGCTTGACGGAGCGCCGCGCTGACCTTCGGGAAGCGTTCGTCCACCATGCGGACGCGGGACACCTGCAGCGCCGGAGGCAGAACGCGATTCATGGCCGCCATGCATTCCTCCGCCGTCGCTTCGCCCTTGAGCGAAACATCCAGCAATTCCGCGTCGCCGGGAATGCCCGAGGACAGCGCGGAAGCAAAGGACATCACGATATGCGGATTAAAGCCGTTGGAATACGCGATCGGCAGTCCGCTTCTGCGCAGCGCGCGCTGCATGGTGCGCTGCAAATCCAGCAGGCCGAGATGACGAACGATGTCGCCTTTTTGAAACTGCAAAAGCATTCTCATCGTCCTTCACACGCTCCTTCAAATCGCTTGAGGCCGCAGCCCTGACAGCCTTGTCTGCAATCCGGCGTCACTTCCGCGCGCATTGCGCGCTCGTGTTCGCGCCAGAGATACGCCTCCGTCACGCCGGCGTCGATAAACGCCCACGGCAGCAGCTCGCCCTTCTCGCGGCGGCGGTTGGCGTAAAACGCCGGATCTACGCCGCGCTGTTCGAATGCCTTCATCCAGTTTTCAAAGCTGAATTGATCTGTCCAGCCGTCAAACCGGCAGCCTAGACGCCATGCGGCTTCCAGCACATCGGCCATCTTTCGGTCGCCGCGCGCGAAACACGCCTCCAGGAAGGAAACCTGCGGCGTATGCCAGTTGAATTCCACACCCTTGATGTGCATGATCTGGCACAGATGCTTCTGTTTCTCTTCAAATTGCTCAATCGTGTCCTGCGGTTCCCATTGGAACGGCGTAAACGGCTTGGGCACGAAGCAGCTCGCCGAGCAGTTGACGCGCAGACCACGCGCACGAACGTTCTTCGGCGTTTCAAAATACTTGCGAACCACTTTGGAAGCCAGATCCGCAATGCCGTTGAGATCCTCCGTCGTCTCCGTCGGCAGGCCAAACATGAAATACAGCTTCACGCTGCTCCAGCCGCCCGCAAACGCATCGCTCACCGAGCTCATCAGGTTTTCTTCGGTGATGCCCTTGTTGATGACGTCGCGCAGTCTTTGCGTGCCGGCCTCCATCGCGTAGGTCAGGCTGGTTTGCCTACCTTCTGCGTCTCTTCGAGGGTTTCTTTGAGCTTGCTGTCCAGCCGCAGGCTCGGCAGGACAGCGCGATGCGCTCCTCTTGGAATTTATCCATCAGCTTATGCGCCAGCTCAGGCAGGCAGGTGTAATCGCCCGTGGACAGGAGGACAGCGTGATCTCTTCATAGCCCGTGGAATCGACGAGCTTCTGCGCCAGCTCGAGCAGATGCTCCACACTGCGCTCGCGGACAGGCCGATAGATCATGCCCGCCTGACAGAAGCGGCAGCCGCGCGTACAGCCGCGCAGCACTTCGATATTGATGCGGTCGTGCACGATCTCCATAAACGGCACGATGATGTTTTCCGGGTAAGCCGCCGTGTCGATGTTGGCGATCATATTTTTGACGACGGTGCGCGGCACGCCCTCCTCCGTCGGCTCAAAGGATGCGAGCGTTCCGTCTTCGTTATAAGACGCACGATACAGGCTGGGCACATATACGCCGTGCAGGTGGGACAGGCGGCGCAGACATTCCTCGCGGGAGACGCCCTCCTGCTTGCACTGCTTTACCACGTCGATGGTTTCCAGCGTGCTGATTTCGCCGTCGCCGATGGAAAATGCGTCGATGAACGCATACAGCGGTTCCGGGTTGAACGCGCAGGGGCCGCCCGCAATCACAATCGGGTGATCCCATGTGCGATCCTCGCTGCGCAACGGAATCCCAGCCAGATCGAGCATTTCCAGAATATTGGTGTAGCTCATCTCATATTGAAGGGTGACGCCCAGCATGTCAAAGCCGCCGATGGGCGAGCGTGTTTCCAGCGAAAACAGCGGAACGCCTTCCTGACGCATCAGATCGGCCATATCCACCCACGGCATAAAAACACGCTCGCAGAGCGCATCCTCCCGCTTGTTGATGATATCGTATAAAATACGCGAACCGAGATGGCTCATGCCGACCTCGTAAACATCCGGGAATGCAAAAGCGTAGCGGATATCTACGCTGTTCGGGTCTTTGAGCACGCAATTCATTTCGCCGCCCATGTATCGTGCCGGTTTCTGAACGCGGTCGAGCAGGCTGTCAATCTGTTCCTTGAGCAAAGCATTTCCTCCCCATCAGCCGTTTGAATGTATTTTAATCTGTTTTATTCGTTCGGTCAAGCCCTGCCTTTGAAAGCCTTTTCCTTCGCCCAGCGCGCATGCTCGGCCACGGCTTCAAAGGGCAGATTCGCCCAGCTTTCCAGCACGGGCAGATATTTTGCGTCGCCGCTGTTGCCCGCAAGCAGCGCCGCCTGCGCGCGGACGCGCTGCGGTCTGGCGGCATTTTTCCCGATTTCGCCGGAGAGCTTCTGTATGGCGGCGGAAAAGAGCGACTGATCCTCCGTTACCAGAGCACAGAGCTTCAGTCCGAGCGTCTTTCCCGCTTCAAATTTGGGCTGCATCGGGCAGACACGCTGGCAGATATCGCATCCGATCAGCCGCATGCCCATTTTTTCGCGAAGCGCCTCCGGCGCGACGACGCCCTCCATCATAAAATTGCGGATACAGCGCTCCGGGCGGCTCAGGCCGCGCACATCAATCGCCCCCGCAGGGCAGGCTTTGGCGCATCGTCCGCAGTGCAGACAGCCGCCATGCTCGCCGCAATCGGGCGCGGTGTGCACAATATCCGTCGCCATCAAAATGATGACAAATCTGGAACCATATTCCGGCGTAATCAGCATGCCATTTTGCCCGATTACGCCCATTCCGGCGCGCAAAGCGGCTTCTCTTGCCGGATAGGATACGTTCGCCTTGGCAAAATGTCCGGCCTCGGTCAACTGCGCCTCCAGCGCCCTTGCCGCATGATACGCGGCGTTGGACGCGAAATAATAGCCGTCCACAAAAACGCAGCCATCTTCTTCCTGTGCGGCCGGAACGTATGGCCAGAGCATTACGGCAATGCTCTTCGTCCGCGGATCGTCCGCTGTGGGATCGAACCTTAACTGCCGCCGTTCGGCGATTTCCGGCCCGCGCTCAACCGCTTTCCGCTCTGCCGTAAACGCCGCCGCGCTGCAAAAGCCCGTCCTGCCGAAACCGGCCAGACGGGCCAACTGCGCAAACGTTTTTTCGTCAATCTGCTCCATCGTCTGTTATGCGGAAACCTTTTCCTGCCGCGCCGCTTCTTCCGTCGTCAGGCGGCGGTATTGATCGCTGACCTGCTGAAGCTCAAATTCAAAATCCCGCTTGTCCTTCTCTTGAAGCGTGGAGAGAATCAGCCCCGCGATAAACAGAAGCAACGCCGCCAGCATCGTCACACAGCAGGCAATCAGCGTCGGGAAGCGCGGCACAAGCCCCGTTTTCGCAAACTCCATCAGCACGGGAATCATAAATCCGGTGGATACAAGCGCCAGAATCAGCGCCAGCAGACCGAAAAATGCAAACGGCTTGTAGTTTTTTGTACAGCCGGGCGATGGTCAGCAGCGCCCTTGCGCCGTCCTGATACGTGTTGAGCTTGGATTCGCTTCCGTCCGGCCTGTCTCGATAGGAAACCACGATATTGCTGACCTGCATCCGCCGGTTGATGGCGTGAATGGTCATGTCGGTCTCGATTTCAAACCCTTTGGATAATACCGGATAGGTTTTGACGAACGCATAGCTGAACGCGCGGTAGCCCGTCATAATATCCTTGATGTCGCTGCCGAACAGATGGTTAATGCTCGCGCGGACAAGGCCGTTGCCCAGATTGTGAAACGGCCGCTTGTTTTCGGTGAAATAGGTGCTGGACAGTCGGTCGCCGACCACCATATCCGCCTGCTCGTCAAGCACGGCAGATACCATCGCGGGCGCGTCTTCTGCCGGATAGGTGTCGTCGCCGTCCACCATCAGGTAGCAATCCGCGTCGATCTCCCGGAACATCCGGCGAATGACGCTTCCCTTGCCTTGCATCCGCTCCCTGCGAACGACGGCGCCGGCGCGGGCAGCAATCTCCCCGTGCCGTCGCTGGAATTGTTATCGTAAACGTAGACGGTTGCTTCCGGCAAAACACGCTTGAAATCCCGCACGACCTTTTCAATGGTTTTGCTTTCGTTGTAGCATGGCACCAGCACGGCAACATGGTCTTTCATGGCAGCTATCCCCTAAACTCATTTGATGGGGTTCATTATATCATAAAGTGCTGCGTGCCGCAACAAACAAAAGAAAAGTACGCCGTTTCCAGCGTACTTTCTGCTTTATTTGGTGCCGAAGAGGCGGTCGCCCGCGTCGCCCAGACCCGGAATGATATAGCCGTGGTCGTTGAGCTTCTCGTCCATGCCCGCCACGTAGATATCCATCGTCGGATGATCCGCTTGCACGCGCGCAACGCCTTCCGGCGCGGCGATCAGATTGACGAGCTTGATGTTCTTGCAGCCGCGCTTCTTGAGGAAGCCGATCGCCGCAGAGGCAGAGCCGCCGGTTGCCAGCATCGGATCGACCAGCAGAATTTCGCGCTCCTGTGCATCGGCCGGAAGCTTGCAGTAGTATTCCACCGGCTCAAAGGGTGTTCGGGTCGCGGTAAAGGCCGATATGGCCGACCTTCGCGGCGGGAACAAGGCTCATAATGCCGTCCACCATGCCCAAACCGGCGCGCAGAATCGGCACGATGGCCAGCTTCTTGCCTGCGATCACCTGAGTCTGCGCGCGCGGCAGATCGGGGTTTCGATTTCAATCGTCTTGAGCGGCAGATCGCGGGTGACTTCGTAAGCCATCAGCATGGAGATTTCGTTCAGCAGCTCGCGAAACTCCTTGGGGCCGGTCTCCTGATCGCGCATCAGGGAGAGCTTATGCTGAATCAGCGGATGATCCATAACATGAACAATAGACATGCTTCTTCCTCCTTAGCAGGCGCGCTGAAAGAACGCCTTTAACCTGCGTTTTCCCCATTATAGCATCATGCGCGCCACGGGGCAAGAGAAAATAACAAACTTTCGGTTCATGTTACATGTGAAATGCAACCATTTCTTGACAGACGGATATCCCGGCGGTATACTACCAAAGATAGCGATATCCTACTTGATAAAAGACTTTCGGGAGGTTTTTATGCTCAGCAGACCCCTTTTAGATCGCGTTGCTTTTTTCGGCATCAGTTGGTATGCCATTTTAATCACCGGCGCCATCGTCATCGGCTATCTGCTTGCGTCGGGCGAGGCGCGCCGCCTGCATCTGCCGCAGGATACGGTGATTGATTTCCTGCTCTATGCCATTCCGCTGGGACTCATTTGCGCCCGGCTGTATTACGTCGCCTTTCGCTTCAATGATTACAGCGAAGACCTGCTTTCCGTTTTCAATATCCGGGGAAGGCGGAATGGCCATTTACGGCGGCGTAATCGGCGGCCTGATCGCCGCGAGGCTGGTCAGCAGAAAGCACAAAATCTCCATGCTGACCCTGCTGGACGTCATCGCACCTGCGCTTGTGCTCGGTCAGGGCATCGGCCGCTGGGGCAATTATATCAATATGGAAGCCTATGGCCTGCGTATCGCTGAGGAGAGCCTTCAATTCTTCCCCTTTGCCGTGGAGATTCCCGTCGGCGACGTGTGGTATTGGCACATGGCGACGTTCTTCTATAATTTTGCTGGGATATGTTTGTCTTTGTGCTGTTGATGGTCATCCGCAACCATCGCCGCCGCAAAGGCGACGTGTTCTGCTGGTATCTGCTGCTGTATTGCTCCGGCCGGACGGTGATCGAAGGGCTGCGCAACGACAGCCTGACCTTCATCAGCGAATTTGTCCGCATTTCGCAAATCCTTTCCGCGGTGGCGGCGCTCGGCGTGGTGATCTATTTCTTCCTGCGCATCCGCGACCGCATCAGCGCCGTGACCGTCGTGCCGATGGTCAGCGCGGTGCTGTGCATTGCCGTCGTGTTCCTCGGCGAATTTGAGCGCGGCGCGTACAGCTTCCTGTTCACCTTCTCCCAAATCGGCCTCGCTGTGCTGATGATCTCCCAAATCGCCATCATCGCGCTCTGGACGATGGACAGCGGGCGATTCAGTTGGCGCATCGCCGCGCCGCTGCTGGCCGACGGCCTCTTTCTGGCCGGGCTGCTCATCGCCGGTATGGGGCGCGCCAACGCGGATAATACCTATTATGTGACTTTACGCCAGTGTGCGGCGATGATTCAGCTCATCCTCTGCGGCCGGCTGCTCTGCTATCCCCTGTACCCCAGAACCTCAGAAAGCGAGATGGATTAAATGCGCAACCTGACAATGATGACCGACCTGTATGAGCTGACGATGATGAACGGCTATCTGCGGTTCGGCATGGAAAATAACCGCGCCTGCTTTGATATCTTCTATCGCAAGCAGGGCGACATGACGGCCTATGCCGTGGCGGCCGGCCTTGAGCAGGCCGTTGAATACGTCAAGAATCTCCATTTTTCCAAGGACGATATTGCCTATCTGCGCAGCCTGGACATCTTTGACGAGGCGTTTCTCACCCGCCTGTCCACCCTGCGGTTTACCGGTGAAATTCTGGCTGTTCCGGAGGGAACGGTCATTTTCCCCGGCGAACCGATTGTCCGCGTCATTGCGCCGATCATGGAAGCGCAGCTTCTTGAAACCGCGCTGCTCAACATCATCAACCATCAGACGCTGATCGCCACCAAGGCCTCCCGCGTGGTGCAGGCGGCGCGCGGCGACGGCGTGCTGGAATTCGGTCTGCGCCGCGCGCAGGGTCCGGATGCGGGCATTTACGGTGCGCGCGGCGATGATCGGCGGCTGTCAGGCGACGAGCAACGTGCTCACCGGTCAGCTCTTCGGTGTGCCCGTCGGCGGCACGCACGCGCATAGCTGGGTCATGTCCTTCCCGGACGAGCTGAGCGCCTTCCGCGCATATGCCGAGGTTTTTCCGAAAACTGCCTGCTGCTGGTGGATACCTATGACACGCTGGCCAGCGGCGTTCCGAACGCCATCACCGTGTTCGGCGAGCTGCGTGCCAAGGGCTATGAACCGATGGGCATCCGTCTGGATAGCGGCGATCTCGCCTTTCTGAGCCGACAGGCGCGCAAGATGCTCGACGAGGCCGGTTTCCCGAACGCGAAAATCTTTGCCTCCGGCGACCTGGATGAAGAGGTCATCTGGGATTTGAAGGCGCAGGGCGCGGCGATCAACGTCTGGGGCGTGGGCACGCGCATGATTACCAGCATGGATAACCCTGCGCTGGGTGGCGTATATAAGCTCTCCGCCGAAGAGGTGAACGGCAAATTTGAGCCGCGCATCAAGATTTCTGAAAATCCGGCGAAGATCACCAATCCGGGCGTTAAGCGCCTCTATCGCTTCTACGACAGGCTCAGCGGCAAAGCGTTGGCGGATCTGATTGCGCTGGAGGACGAGGATTATTCCTCCGGCGAACCGCTTGAAATCTTCGATCCCGAAAACACGTGGAAAAAGATGACGCTCTGCGATTATGAGGTTCGCCCGCTGCTTGCGCCGATCTTTGAAAACGGCGAGCTGGTTTATGCGCTGCCGACGCTCTCCGAAATTTCCGAATACGCCAAGCGCGAAATGGAAACCTTCTGGGATGAATACAAGCGTCTGCACAGCCCTCATCGCTACAAGGTTGATCTGTCCAAGCCCCTTTATGAGCTCAAGCGCGGCATGCTCGAAGAGCGGCGCAGCAAGGCCTGATGATGGAAACCAAACTCATCAGCGTTCAACGCAGTCACGGGCGCGCCACCTTGGTTCTTTCCACCGGCGAAACCCTTGTGATGCCGCGCGCCATGCTCAAGGAGCGCCCCTATCGCGGCGGAGCGCCGTTTGACCGCGAGGCGTTCGATTCGTTTCTGCGGGAACGGTCCTATCCGTTTGCGATGGAAAAAGCCGTTGCGCTGCTGGCCATGCGCTCAAGAACCCAGCAGGAAATCGCGGATGCCCTGCGCAAGAACGCCTATCCGGAGCGGACGATTGCCCGCGTGATGGCGCGCCTTGACGAGGCCGGGCATATCAACGATACGGATTTCGCCGAGCAGTGGGCGGCTTCGCGCACGACAAAGGGCATGGGCGCGCGCCGTATCCGTATGGAGCTTCGCCAGAAGGGTGTAGACAGCGAGGCCATTGACGAAGCCCTGTCGGCCATCGACCACGACGATATGCTTTCCGGCGCGCTCAAAGCGGCCAGAAAGGCCGCTTCCGGCAAGAACCTCGCAGACCCCAAAGACAGGCAGAAAATTTTTGCCGCGCTTGCGGCGCGGCTACGGCTACGCGGAGGCGCGGCAGGCGCTGGAAGCGTTGAAGGACGAACAGGAATAAGCAAAAGCAGGAAACGACCGTGAACCGCACCCCGTCAAGAGGACAGAGAAAAATATAAAGTTTTCCCGGCCAGCAGCCATTCGCTGCTGGCCGTTTTTTATGCGGCGAGGCAAAGCGTGTGCTTTTTCCATCGGCGTCAGGACGCCCAGATTGCGCTGGACACGTCTCGTGTTGTAATAGCGAATATACTGCTGGATCATCTGAACAAGCTCGTGCTTGCTGATGAACCGTCTGCCGTAATAGCGTTCCCGTTTCAGGATGCCCCAGAAGCCCTCCATCGGGCCGTTATCAATGCAATGCGCCACGCGGGACATACTCTGCGTCATCCCAGCCTGCACAAGCTTGTGGTGGAAGGTACGGTTGGTGTACTGGAACCCTCTGTCACTATGGAACAGAGGATGCGCGTCCGGATTGGCTTTCACAGCCTTATCAAAGGTCTTGAAAACCAACGGATTGTCATTGCGTTCGCTGAGCACATAGGACACGATGCGCCGATCGCAAAGGTCGAGGATGGCGCTCAGATAGAGCTTTTGTACCTTCACACCCTCAAACCACTTGAATTCGGTTACATCGGTAAGCCACTTTTCATTGGGCTTTGCGGCATAAAACTGCCTGTCCAAAAGGTTTTCGGCAAGATACTGCGGGTTCTTCGCTCGCCGCGTGCAGCCATGGTTGTTGTACTTGATCGTGGAACGAATATCTCTGGCCCGGCAGATGCGGAGCACCCGCTTGTCATTGACGTGGATACCGTGGTCATGACGCAGGTCGTCATTGAGTCTCCGGTAGCCCTTATCCGGACTTTCCTCATGGATCTTCTCAATCGTATCCGCAAGACGCTCATTTTCTGCAGCCCGCTGGCTCAGCTTTCCAGAGGCCCATTTGTGGTAGGCCGAGCGCGCCACATGGAGCAGTTCACAGGCCAACTCAATGGGATACCCTTTTTTCTCGTGAGCTTCCCGGATCGCGGCATAGATATGGCGCTGTCTCACTTCGAAAGGCATCTCTCCTCTCGATCTCGTCCAATTTTTTAGCAGGTCACGCTCCATTTCCGCCAAATACAGCTTATGCTTGAGCTGTTCGGTCTCGATCGGCGCCTTCTCTAGCTCAGTTCTGGGTACTTGGTCCTTCTTCCGTTTCCCGCGCCGATCCTCCAGACCGGCCTCGCCCATCTCCTCGAATCGCAGCGTCCAGGTGCGTACCTGCTGGTAGCTCACCTTGTACTTCAAGGCCATCTCGCCGTAGTTTTTCCACTGGCCAGACAGTCCTTGACGATCTGAAACGTTCTTCCTGTGTGGTGTCCGTCCCTGCTTCATGTAGCTTCCTCCTCCGGAAAACTTGACTGAGTTGAAATCTCCATGAGCATGATACACCTTTATCCAGTTGCTGAGTTGACGTTCGTTCCGAAGCTTATATTTTTTGCTGATTTCTCTGAGACTGCCAGACCCGGACAGGTATTCCTGTACCGCCTTTAACTTTAGTTCTGATGGATAGACGCGGTTCTTCTGATATGATAAAAAGCCGCCTGCCCCTTCTGCTTCATAGCGTGTGCTCCATCTATAGATCGTCGCTGTCTCGACACTTGCCTCTCGAGCTGCTTGAGCCAAGCTTATTTCCCCTTGTTGGTACTTCCTGATAATCTCCACTTTTTTCCTCTGCGTTCAATTTGCTTTTTGCGGCATAACAATGCTCCCTTCATGATGACAGTTTGTTTTTTCACTGTCTCTCATAAAGGGAGCATATCTCGAACGTCGCCTCCTGCTTTTTGATATGTGCGGTTTTTATTTTTCGGCCGCTACCTTCTCCGCTACCGGCGCAACGATGTTGTGAATCCACACGCCTTTTTTTGACCAGCGCAAAGCCGATGACAACCTTGATCAGCTCCAGCGCCTGCACGCAGAAATACAGCGGCACAATGCCCATGCCCGTTCGATAGGCCAGAAGCCACGCCGTCGGCACGTTGACGCACCAGGTAAATACGCTGTCAAACAAAAACGTGATGATCGTCTTGCCGCCGGAACGGAGCGTAAAGTAGCAGCAATGCGAAAACGAATAGGCGGGCATCATCATGGCGATGACATAGAGAAGCTGCGTTGCAATCTGCCGAACGTGCGGCTCCGTATTGTAAATATGCGGGATGGAAGGCGCAAAGAGAATCAGCAGAATGCTCATAAACAGGTTTGAACCGACGGCCGCCGTCATCAATCGCCATGTGCAGTTTTTGCCCGCTCGATATCGTTCGCGCCGAGCGCCTGCCCCACCATGATGGCCACGGCGTTGCCCATCGACAGGAAGACGACCTTTTTAAAGAGGTTGCTCACCGTCGTGGCGATGTTGCAGGCGGCCACAACGTCAAGCCCGCGCACAGAATAGCACTGAAGCAGCACCGCCATGCCGGATGACCACAAAAAATTCGTTGACCAGCAGCGGCGTGCCCCGGCGCAAAATGCCGCTCATCAGGGGACTCGGAACGCGCAGACTGCGGTATGCGCCGTGAATAAAGGGAAAATATTCCTTTCGGGTATGCGTATAGACCACGATGATCGCCGTTTCGATATAGCGGGAAAGCACCGTCGCAATCGCCGCGCCGGTTACACCCATCTCCGGGAAACCGCATTTGCCGAAAATCAGGAAATAATTGAACACAAGGTTGACGAGAATCGCCGCCACGCTGGCCAGCATCGGGAGCCGCGTTTCGCCCACCTCGCGCAGCGTGCTGGCATAGACCTGCGTTACGCCGAAGGGCAGCAGCCCCCAGAGCATCACGGTCAGGTAGTCCATGCCGAAACCGAGCGTTGCGGCCGCATCTGCCTGCGCCGTTTCCTCCGCCAGATACATGCCGATGAGCTGCTTGGGGAGCGCGATGAATACGGCCAGCGCGCAGGCCAGCATGGATAGCGAGATCATCCACTTTACGCGGAAGCAGTCGCGAACACCTTTGTGATCGTGCGCGCCGGCGTATTGGGTGGCAAAAATGCCAGCGCCGGCCAAACCGCCGAAAATACACAGGTTGAACACGAAGAGAAGCTGATTGACAATCGCAACCGCCGACATTTGGAGCGTGCCGACGCGCCCGACCATCACGTTATCCAGCAGGCTGACGACGTTGGATACCGTGTTCTGAATGATGATCGGCACGACGACGGAGATCATCTCCGCGTAAAACGCCCGATCGCCAAACATTCGTTCGCGCAGCTTTGCGCGGCGAATTTCTTTTGCAGCCATGTGTATAAAACCGCCTTTCCGCGAAGGAAACCGATGAAGGCCATGCCCCTTTTTTCTGGTGCAGCCGGTTGCCTCCTGATTGTTTCAAAACCCAAATCCGTCAAAACTCAATTTACATACCGTCTCCATTGTAACGAAAAACGGCGGTTTCGTCAATTCGAAAACCGGCGAATTTGCGCTTTCAGAGCAAAAATGCCGCCCGGCGTTTCAAACCGAGCGGCATTTTGCCCAATGACCTTATTTGTTCAGATCCGTGCGGATAATGTAAACCATATCGTGCGCCATGCCGTCGTCGATCAGGTCAAAGCTGACTTCGGCGGCAAGCTGATTCTTGGTGTTTTCGAACACGTCGAGCGCTTTCGCACGTCGCCGTTGAGCAGCGGCAGAACGTCGGCATTCAACGTCTGCTTGAGCGCGTCAAGACCGTCGGCAAGCTGGGCTGTGCCATCGCTCAGCTGCACTGCGCCGTCGGAGAGCTGCGTGCTGCCGGCGTGCAGAGTAGTCGCTCCCTGCGCCGCCTGACTGACGCCATCCGTGTAGCTGCTCAGCCCGGTTACAAACGTATGGACGGAATCCAACTGCGTTTTGAGGGAATTGAGCGCATCATAACCGGCTTTCGCGGGCGCAATGGCCTCTTCAAGCTGCTTCTGAACGGATTCGTCCGCCAGATTCTGCTCCACAAGCGCGTCAATCTGTTCGGCAACGGCGGCTTCCAGCTTGGCCTTGACGTCGTCGCTGTTCATCATCTGTTCGACGGCCGCGCTGATTTGCTGTGCCTGTTCGTGCGTCACCTGACCGGCTTCGACCGCCTTGCCGTAATCCTCTGCCGTCATGCTCAGGCCGCTCTGCGCAAGCACACCTTCCAGCACCTGCGCCTTGACCGCCTGAGAAACGGCCTCTCGAACCGCCTTTTCCTGCTTCATCACTTCGGCCTTCACCTGTGCGCGCGCCGTTTCCTTGGCGGTTTCAAGCAGCGTTTCGGGGTTGAGCTGAGCCAGCGCCGCATCCAGAACGTCGGCGTAGTTTTCGCTCGTCAGTTCCGGCAGCGTGATTCCGGCCGCATCCAGTCCGGCCGCCGCGAGCTGCTGATTGGCTGTCGCGAGCACGGCGCTGAAAAGCTGTGCCGCGCCCTGATTCAGCGCGTCGTTGTTGGCGACAAGCGTTGTCAGACCCGTTTCCAATTCAGATGCGCCGTCATCGAGGCTCTTGGCGCCGTCGCTCAGGGATTTGGCACCGTCATTAAGCGCCGCAACGCCATCATACAGCGTGAACAGCGCGGAAAGACCATCGTGCAGCGTTCCCTCGCCCTCCGGCAGCGCTTCGCCGTCACACAGCGCGGTCAGACCCGTCTTCAGCTCATTGACGTTGTCGTTCAAATCGCCGATTCTTTCATCGGCCGCGCTGCAAAGCCAGTCGATCGGGTCGCTGGTCGCCAGCGTCATCATCCAGCTCAAGTCGGCGTGGTCGGCCGTAGCCGTCAGGGTGAAATGCGTCGGCAGATCGGCGTCGGTGTCCATGCCCGGAACCGCCCAGCCAATCAGCAGCTTATGGCTGCCGTCACTCACGATTTTTCCGTTCTCCACGCTCACGTCGGTCAGCGTAGCGTCGTCGATGGGCATGAGAGTCAGGGCAAGATACGGAACATTTTCCGCCACCATGAAGCTGACGTCCATCGTCACAACGCCCTGACCGTTTTTAATTTCTTCCGCTGTGGCGCTTTCGCCGTTCAGCGTGAAGCTGACGTGAGGAAGAACGTCCGGGCGCTTATCGGACGTGCCCTGATAGATGATGTTGCTGCCGTCGGCCTGCCAGGTCAGCGTTTCACCGTCGAGGGTGAACGTTTCATGGCCGCTGACGTTTTCAATATCCTTCAGCATCGTGCGATCCGAGAGCACATCCAGCGCGTCACCATTTTCAAGGTGAACGTTGTCCAGCAGGGTCTGCACCTCACCGTCGTGATTGACAACCACATAAATGCGCTCGTGCTTGGCCGTATCGGCGCTGGCCGTGCAGCCAGCCGCCACGCAAAGCGCTGTCAGCAGCGCTACCGCATGCTTTTTCATAGGTTTTCCATCCTTTCTTTCCGTCTGATCGAAATTTACGCTTTTTCTTCATGCCAACCGTGGTGCGGACGATGAAGCCGTCGCAAAAGCAGCAGCATTGCAGGCAGCAGGAACAGCACGACCGCCACCGAGCACAGCGCGCCGCGGGCAATCAGGCTGCACATCGAAGAGATGATATCCACGTTGGAATACAGGCCGACGCCGAACGTCGAAGCAAAGAAGCTGACGCCGCTGACCAGAATGGACTGAGCGGACGCGGCGACCGCCTCGCCCACCGCCACTTTTTTCTCCTTGCCCGCCATTCTGCCCTGCTTATACCGCGTGGTCATCAGAATGGCGTAATCCACCGTCGCGCCGAGCTGAATGGTCGAAATCAGGATCGGGCCGACAAACGGAAGCGTCGTTCCCGTGAAGTACGGAATACACAGGTTGAGCGCAATGGCAAGCTCAATCATGGCGACGAGCAGAATCGGCAGAGAGAACGATTTGAGCACCAACGCGATGATGACGAAAATCGCGGCGATGGAGATGACGCTGACCACCTTGAAGTCGCGGTCGGTGCAGTTGATCAGATCCTTCGTGCAGGGCGCTTCGCCGATCAGCATGCCGCCCTCGTCGTATTTCTTGAGGATCGCGTTCAGCTCGTCGATCTGCTGGTTGACCGCATCGGAAGAGATGACGTAGGACGAGGAAATCAGCATCATCTGGTAGCGATCGCTCTTGAGCAGGCTGATGCCCTCATCCGGAAGGATGCTCTCGGGAATGTTGCTGCCCAGCAGGTTGTCCAACGACAGCACATCCTGCACGCCGTCCACCTGCTTAAACTCACGGGTCATGGCGATGACATTCTTCTGAAAACGTCGGCATCAATCAGAACCAGATGGTTGGTGGAAACGTCGAAGGATTCGGAGAGCTTTTCATTGGCCTTCACGGACAGGAGATCCTCCGGCAGGCACGAACTCATATCATAGTATACGTTTACGTTGCTGTAACCGTAGAACGCCGGGATGCACAGCACGACGGCCAGCGCGCAAAGCGCCTTGTAATGCTTGACGATGAAACGGCTGATGCTCGCCACGCTGGGCAGGAGCGGCTTGTGCGAGGTCTTTGTAATCAGGTTATCCATCATGCGGATGACGCACGGGAGCAGCGTCACCGTGCCCAGCACGCCGAGGATAACGCCCTTGCTCATAACGATGCCGAGATCGCGGCCGAGCGTGAAGCTCATAAAGCAAATTGCGACGAAGCCCGCAACCGTCGTCAGGCTGCTGCCGACAATCGAGGAGAACGTCTGCCCGATTGCGGCGGCCATCGCTTCATCGCGGTCGCTGCAAAGCGTCTTCTGCTCCTTGTAGCTGTGCCAAAGGAAGATGGGTAATCCAGCGTTACGGCCAACTGGAGCACTGCCGCAACCGCCTTGGTGATATAAGAAATTTCCCCATCAGGTAATTGCTGCCCATGTTCCAGAGGATGGAAACGCCGATGCAGCACAGGAAGATCAACGGCAGCAGGAACGAATCCATCGTCAGCATCAGCACGACGCAGCAAAGCGCGACGGCGATGGCGACGTAAATGCCTTCCTGCTCCTCCACCAGCGCCTTGGTATCCGTAACCACGGCGGACAGGCCTGAAACGAAGCACTTTTCCCCCGCCACTCTGCGGATTTCGGTGATGGCCTCCATCGTTCCTTCTGCGGAGGACGTATCGTCGAAGAAGACGGCGATAATGCGGTCGTTTCCGTTTTCAAAGCGTCCGCGGATATTGTCCGGCAGAATTTCGGAGGGAATGGAGCCGTTCAGCGCAGAAGCGTAGCCGACGACCGTATCGACATGCGGGATCCCGCGAATGGATTCTTCCAGATCGGCTTGATCGACTTCGTTTAATCCCTCGGTGATACAGAGCGAAAAAGCGCCCTTGCCAAAGTCCTCCATCAGGATGTTCTGCCCCTTGATGGTATCCAGCTCCTCCGGCAGATAATACAAAAGGTCGTATTTGACCCGAGTGGATGCCATGCCGAATATGGACGGAATCATCAGCGCTAAACAGATGACGACGACGACGACACGGTGCTTGACCACCCACCTTGCAAATCGGTTCACAAGAGTTCCTCCTTTTGAACTGTATTTGATTATTGAACACTGTGTTGACTTTATCAACGTGTGATAGTATAATGGGACAGATGACGAAAATCAATAAACAGTTTTTGAAGGTCAGTTTATTCATCGAACAGAAAATGGAAAAACGGCTAAAAACAAACACAAATCAAAAATGTGTTGAAAAAGAGGCGCTTATGAACATGAAAGAAATGAAAACGGAAAACGGAACGGAGAAAAAAGAGGATCGTCGGGTTCGACGCACAAAAAGCTGCTCAGTCAGGGGTTGATCGAACTGATGCAGCATAAACAGGTGAAGGACATCACCGTGCGCGAGCTGGCCGAACGGGTTGATGTCAATCGCGGAACTTTTTATCTCTATTATCGGGATATATTCGATCTGCTCGAACGTCTGGAGGAAGACCTTTTCGAACAGCTCAACGAAGTCATCCTCGCGCACAAGGGCGAGCCGGTTCTGGCTCACATCCGCCCCATGCTGACGGACGTGTTTCACATCGTAGCCGAAAATAAGGAAATCTGCCGGGTTTTGCTGAGCGACAACGGCGATATCAAGTTTTTGCAGCGGCTCAGCGATGTGATTCAGGAGAAACTGCGCACGGAATGGCTCAACGGCTATGTGGATAATGAAACGGAATTCGAATACCGCTATGCGTTCGGCGCACTGGGCTTTGTCGGCCTGCTCAGAACGTGGCTTCACCGGGACTGCGCGGAATCTGCCGAGGGTATGGCGGTTTTAGCCGACTCCCTGATTCGACAGGGAATTATGAACGGTATTCCGAATCTGAAATGAAGCGGCATGAACGCGCGCAAAACCAGAGGCGCGCGAAACAAACGATAAAACGCGAAACAAGCGGAATCCGCATCGGTTTGAACGGATTCCGCTTGTTTTGTCATATTCCGGCATAAAAAGCGGGTAAACCGCCCTCACCTCCGCCGAAGCCTGCAAAGCGTAAAAGCATTGCTCACGCGGACGATTTCATGCACTTTCCTATAGAAAAAAACCGAAATCTTTCGACTTCGGTTTCAAAACTGGTGCACCTTCAGGGGCTCGAACCCTGGGCACCCTGATTAAGAGTCAGGAAGCCCGAAAAAGTGCCCGTCAATGAAGCAACGCAACGCGACGAATTTCGGCTTGTGCGGCTTCGACGGTGATGTGGCTGTATACCTGCAAGGTTAATTCTAGGCTGCTATGCCCTGCGAGGTATTGCACCACGCGGGGATTGATTCCGGCCAGAATCGCTCTGGTGACGTATGTGTGCCGGAGATCGTGCAGACGGTAGCGCCGGGACAGCGCGAGGCCGCTCTGAACGCGCACCCAGCGGCGGTCAAGAGCTTCGGGCGCGACATCGACGCAGTAGGCCGACGGTGTGAGCCGGTAGAAGCGGCGCAGGATCGGGAGCAGCTCGGGCGCGATGGGAATATCGCGAATACCCGCTGCGGACTTCGGAGACGCGGCGACGAGTTCACCGCCGACGCGGTGACGGATGCGGCGCACATGGAGCACATCGGCCACGAGGTCAACGTCTCCCCACCTCAGCCCGGTTATTTCGGCGCGGCGCAGACCGGCGAAAAGAGCCAGCGACAAAGCCAGATCGTCGGAAATTTCCGGCGCGGCGGCCAGATAGTCGGATTCGGTCAGGGCGCTGCCGGCTTCCGGACGGTGCTTTGGCCGGTCTACCGCGTCCATTGGTGACCAGCAGAGGCGGCGGGAGCGCACGGCGCGCCGGAACGCGGCGCGCAGAAGCGCGAAAACCGCCTGAGAAATGCGCTCACCTTTGGCCGCTGCGGCGTTGATGATGGCTTGGCAGTCCTCGGGGTGATGGCCTCTAGCGGCTTCGCGCCGATAATGGGCGCGATGTAGACGCGATTCTGCCGGACGTACTCCTCGCGGGTGCGGGTTTGATATCCCGCTTGTAGGTGGACAGATACAACTCGAACCAGTCTTGAAAATTCATGCCTTTTCCCCTTTGCTTTGCAGATTCTCCCCAACCCCATGGCAAAATGGAATTTGATACCCAGCGCCGAAGGGCCTTTCTTCGGCCTCGATGCGATGGCCCGGTATTGTTTCGGGCTGCTGTATGATCGCTATCGGCTATCCCTGCGCTCGGTGGGTGAATACCACTCGGAGAAGTTTCTGGGCGCGCGCGTGGTGAAGCTGAGCAAGCTCAACCCCCGAAAGTTTGCCGGGGATGAGCGGACAACAACGACTTACGAGACGTATTGCGTATACAAGCAAAAAGACCTTGCCGCGCTGATGGGCTGCACAGAAAGAACCGTTCGGCGCTGCATGGAGACACTTCGGGATGCCGGGTGATCGAGACGGAACGCGCGGGCTTTAACGGCGCGAACCGCTTTACATTCCCAGCCAGATACAGGCCTATTTTAGCACAGACGAGGCCGTGGCCGCTTCTGACCGGAAATAATTTCCTGACCGGAAAATTTTTCCGGTCAGTTTTTTTCCCCTGACCGGAAGATTCTTCCGGTGAGACCGGAAATATTTTCCGGTCGGATAGGAAAAATTTTCCGCCTATAACTCTTATACAAGACTAAGAGCATATATACAGCTGCTCTATGTATCAGCCACGCGCGCGCGCGTGTATGCGCGAGAGAACGGCCTTGAAAGGTGCAGGACGGGGCGGCAAACTTGCATAAATGGGCACGGCTGCGGCGCTGATCGGCGCGCTGCTGCGCTGGTTTTTGCAGGGTTTTGACGGAGGAACGGAGAAAGAGAAAGCCCGACACGGTGGCGCATATGGCCTTGAAGGATGGCAGAAAGGCCGGTTTTCCGGGGTCGTGCGCCTGACCGCGATTTTGTGAGACGATTTTTCAGGGGGGTGTGGTACATGTACACGACAAGACCGCTTTTCAACCGCCGGGGGGTGGCTGAGTATCGGCAGACCATCAAGGGGCGGCTCAAGTACTGGCGCAAGGCTGCCAATCTGAGCCAGGCACAGGCCGGGAAGCTGGCCGGGGTCGCCCGGTCAACATGGCAGGCATGGGAAGACCCAGCGCGCGGCGCGCTGCCGGATCTGGCCGCGCTGGCGGCCGTCGCGGACGGCTGCCGCATCGAGCCGGGGGCGGCCTTGGAATGGCTGGTTACTGAGCACCGAGCGCAGGAAACGGCGCCCGCTGCTGCGCCGATGATCGGCGGCGGGTTGAAAATCGAGGTCAACGGCTTTAAGGGCAAAGAAAGACAAAAATGCTTGCTCCCCACCCTCTGCCGGTGTATACTGGGATAGGTCGATGAGGACAGCACGGAAGGGGGCGGGCGCGTGACAGAATCGCAAGGGGCGACGCACAAAAGGGCAGCCGTCGCGCCCCGCCTGCCGTCCTTTTACGAGATCGGCCTGATGATCTTGGCCGACCAGTGCCCACCGGATGGCAAATTCTACATGTGCCGGATGGGGTGCGCGGGAGAGCTTGAAGACGTTTGCGCTGACTGTTGGCGGCATTATATGCACTACGTCGCCAGCGCCGGACTGAGTGACCCATACCGCGCCGACCGGATGCGCGACGACCTTTGATAGCCCATTTTCGGCCGTTCTGCTGGCCGTTCGGGGGAATCTCTATCGCCCGCCCATGGTCAGGGGCGGGCGCTTTTTGTACACAAATTTTTGTGTACGGGCTGGGATGCTGTCGGGCTTCGGCCTATGCGCCGGGTTTCGGGCTTAATCGCCGCCTATTGGCGGCGATCTGAGCGCCGGAGGCGCGTGCCCGTCCCCCATGCGCTCACGCTGGAGGGATGACAACCCCTTCACCACCGTTATCTGGCCGCCAGACGACGGGGGCGACGCGCGCCGCAGGGGCGCGAACGGCGCACACGGCGCGGCAAGCGGAGCGCGCACGGCCGGAGGCCGGGAGGCAGACCGCAGAGACAGCGGGGATGCAAGGGCGCGCGCCCCGCGCGCAACCGACCGCGCCGCAGGCGCGGGGCACGAGCGCGCCCCCGTCCCCGCTATAATTTCCGCTCGGGTGCGACCCCGAAGGGGGAGCACGACGGGGGAGCGCCCTTAGACGGGCGCGGCGGGGGAAGGGGGCAAGCCCCCGCGAAACAGAACGGCCAGCTCTGCCCCACGCCACGGCAAGCGCTGCGGCCATCGGCAAGCAAGCGCCCGGAGGCAAGCCGCGGGCGCGCCGGAAGGGCGCAAAGCGCCACGCGCCAGCCCGTCGCGCGGACGCATGAGAGAGCGCGGCCAGCGGCCAAGCCGACCAGACCGACGACGGAGAGGCGGCCAGCGGGCGCGGGAGCAACTGCCCCCACCACGCGCACCAGAGACGGCGCGACCACGCCAGCGGACGGCGAAACGGCGGCGAGGCGGGCGGCGACGGCGCAGGCCGGGCGGCACTAGGACGCAGGAGCAAGCCGCCCCCTTTGCCATCAGCGCAGGGCGCACCATTGAGCCGCAGAAGCAGCGCGTCCGACGCAGACGGAAGCGACGAGCACGGGCGCAGGCCGGGGCACGGCCGCCGGACGCGGCGAACCGAAGGGCGCGGCACAAACTCCCTGCCCCGCGCCCAGAGGGGCGCAAGGCCGAGCGAACGGGCAAACGGGCAAGCCACCGGGCGCACAGCGGACGGGCGCGACGGCGCAGCGGGCGAATTTGGCCGCCTGTGCGCCTCTGTGGCGGTTTTTTCCGCTGGTGGTGGGTAGTTCTGCCTTTCCAGCGCAAAAACGCGAGAAAGGGCGAAAAACGAAAATTTTAGGGTTGACATGTAGAACATGGCTTTATACTGGGTATGGGCGTGTAGAACATGCCCGGAAGGAGTGTCGAACATGGAAAACCAGAAACGAAAATGGTCAATTCAGACCCAGCACACACGGAGTATTGGCGCGCGGCTGCCGAATGAGCTTTACGAGCGCTTGAAGAGCTTCTGCGCGCAACACGGCTACACCACCACGGAAGCGGTTTGTGAATCGCTGGTGAAATTCATGGATTCCTTCGAGGATTCCGGGAAGGAGGACGGGGGCTATTTTCTGTACTGAGGGGATAAAAATAAATCCCTTCGGTGGTCGCAACACCGAAGGGATTTGGCAAAAAATGGACTGGTGCACCTTCAGGGGCTCGAACCCTGGGCACCCTGATTAAGAGTCAGGTGCTCTACCAACTGAGCTAAAGGTGCATTTTGGAGCGGGTGATGGGAATCGAACCCACGTAGCCAGCTTGGAAGGCCGGAACTCTACCATTGAGCTACACCCGCACAGTGGAGCGGTAGACGAGATTCGGACTCGCGACATCCACCTTGGCAAGGTGGCACTCTACCACTGAGCTACTACCGCATAATGGTGCGGGCGAAGAGACTCGAACTCATACGCCTGTGGCACCAGATCCTAAATCTGGCGCGTCTGCCAATTCCGCCACACCCGCACACCCCAAAATGGTGACCCATTGGGGATTCGAACCCCAGGCACCCTGATTAAAAGTCAAGTGCTCTACCGACTGAGCTAACGGGTCAAATCTGGCTGGGGTGGCAGGATTTGAACCTACGGATGCGGGAGTCAAAGTCCCGTGCCTTACCACTTGGCGACACCCCAACGTCCCTGCATGAACAGCAGAAAAAGTGGGGTGAGTAGTGGGGCTCGAACCCACGACCTCCAGAGCCACAACCTGGCGCTCTAACCAACTGAACTACACCCACCACGATGGCGCGCCTGGAGGGATTCGAACCCGGGGCCCACGGCTTAGAAGGCCGTTGCTCTATCCTGCTGAGCTACAGGCGCAGGCTTCGCTGTCCTCTGACGCTGCGGCGTTCCCGCTGACGAGAACTAATTATACAGATTCGAATCGCTTTTGTCAATAGGTTTTTTGACATTTTTTGAATTTTTGTGAAACTTATGAATCGCCGGGTTGAGCGCAGCGTGTTCAAACGTTCCCCTGCCGCGCCAAATCCGGGTTGAAAGCAGCGCCAAATGGTCCTTTCCTGAAAAGGAAAAACGGGCATTTGCACAGAAGATAGACGGGCTTTAAAGGATGTCTTCAACGCGGATTTTGTCTTTATCCAGCAGCAGCAGGCTGGCGCGCGCCGCGCCTCCCCTGCACCGATTCCCCGCCGATCCGGGGTTGAGCAGCATCACGCCGTAGGCATATTCGCACAGCGGCTCATGCGTATGGCCGAAAAGCTCAATATCGGCGCCATGATCCTTTGCGCGAAACGCGAGCGTCATCAGGTTTGGAACCAAGTGTCCGTGCTCCATCCAGATTTTGTGGCCGCCCAATTCGATCAAAAGCTGATCTGGCAGCATGGAAGCCAAATCGTTATTGCCCCTTACGGCATACAAAAAACAGGCTGATGCGGCATTTCTTCCAGCTTTTCCCTCAAAAAAACATCGCGTCGGATGAAATGTCTCCCAGAAAACAGGCGGCGTCAACGTGCCCCATTTCTTCAAGCAGCCTTTCCAGCGCGTCGCGATCCCCGTGGCTGTCGGAAAATACACCGATGCGGGTCATTGTTCCGCCTCCAACGCATGCAATACGGCTTCGATTCCGCGTTTTCTGTGGCTGATTGCGTTTTTGACTTCCGGCGAAATCTCCGCAAAGGTCTTCCCCGTTTCGCATAAAAACAAGGGGTCATAGCCGAAACCGCCGTTTCCTCTGCCCTCCGTCAGAATTTCGCCCTCACATGTGCCGCGGCATACGATGGGCGCGTGGCCGGAGCGAACCAGCGCAATCGCGGCGACATATCGCGCTTTTCTCGGCGCAGGAATGCCTTCCAGATTGCGAAGCAGCAGTGCGTTATTCGCGTCGTCGTCGCCGTGTCGGCCGCAGTATCGCGCGCTGTATACGCCGGGAGCGCCGCCCAGCGCGTCAACCTCAAGCCCGCTGTCGTCGGCGATGGCGGCGCAGTGACAGGCGTTCATCACATAATTGGCCTTGATGAGCGCGTTTTCCTCGAAGGTTGTTCCGTTTTCCTCGATGTCTGCGTCAATGCCCGCTTCGTGCATGGAAACGATGTCAAACCGCTCTCCCAGAATTTCGTGGAACTCGCGCAGTTTATTTGAGTTGTTGCTGGCGACAATCAGCCGCATTTTTGAATGAGTCATGGCATGCTCTCTCCTCATGGAATATCCTGTATGTCAAACAGTATAGCATAATCGAGCGGCAAAGAAAAGAGCCGAAACGCCCGATGCGCCCGGCTCTGCGCCTATTCAATCATCATCACTTCGGGATAGCTGTTTTCAACCTCGCTTGCGATATTGGCGAACGTCGGCACGTCTGTGACGGGCAACTGATACGGTTTTCCATCCACCAGAATTTTGACCTTTTTAATGCCGGGATATCGCGTGCAGGTCATCATCAGGGCGCGCATGGCTTGTATACCGCCGTCGCTCTGTTCGGCAATCTTGGTGAAATCGCCGCTGAAATTGATGGTGACCGTGCCGTCACTGACGTCGATGCCTAAAAAGCTGAACGCTCTGCGCAAGCGGCGTTTCAAGCCCACTGTCCGCCCTGGGCCCACGCAGAAATTCAAAAACAGCGGTAGCCACGTCATCGGAACCGTATATCGTTCTGGAAACGGGCACGAGCAATCGCCCGTTCTGCGTCGGGAAGAAGACCTGAATTTCTTCGCTGTCCGCAAACGTTTCCTGACTAACTGCTTCCCGGTTCAGGCCGACGCGCGTATAAGAGCCGCCGATGTTCGTTCCGTGGGTGAGCGTTCCGCGGTTTTGACCGTCGACGAGGAAATGAACGTCCTTTACGGTGTCAAACCCGTGAGCGCCCAGACGATGGCGGTGCGCATATTTTCTTCCTGCTGCTTATCCTGCGCGTTCAGAACCTGCGCGCTCATGTCTACGCGGGCGTGTCCGCCGGAAATATCGAGGTCAAACGTTGTCCTTCCGGCACAACGGGGACAAGTCCCAGCCGCGCGGCGTCCATGTCGTTTCTCGGGTTTTGCACCATCAGCTCCAGCGTGGCCTTCGCGATGCCGTCCTGACGCATGATGCTGCGCTGCACGGGCACCAGATAGCCGTCTCCGTCCTCGTAATAGACAACGGTTTCTCGGGTATCCGCCGTCTGTGCGCTTGAAACGCTGATTTCTCCCTGCGGAATATCCTCCAGCGGTTCTTCGTATGGTTCGCCGTTTGTGCCGCTGCGTTTGAGCGAAAGCAGCAGCACCAGCGCCGCCGAGCATACGATCAGCGTGCGCTCGATTGTTTCGCGCCGAATCCTGATTTTCGGCCATTTCACAAGCCATCACTCCTTGCCGGTTGATTTCCGCCCCAGTTTATGACTCGCTCTGCGCGCACATGCCTGCCCTTCCCCTCTTTGCTTTGCGGGCAAAAGATGGTATAATACCGATTGGGCAGACTCGTCGGGCGTGGCTGGGCTGCGCACGGGCGGCGAGCGTGACCATTGCGGTATGCGAACGAGCCTAGGCGCGCCGCCCTTTCTCACGGTGCATCCTATGTATCGGCTTGGCCGGTCATGCCAAAGACATATCCCTCGCCAAAGGAGGAATCTCTTTTATGCCAATGGACGGCGTTATGCTGGGCTTTGTTGCCCGGCAATTAGATACGGTGCTTCGGGATGGCCGCGTGGATCGCGTGATTCAGCCGGAGAAAGACGAAATTCATTTGGTGATTCGCGCGCAGGGGGTCAACCATCGCCTTGTGCTCAGCGCGGCGGCCAGCGCGGCGCGCGTGCACCTGAGCGAGCACGCGAAAACAGGGCCGATGGAGCCGCCGATGTTCTGCATGCTGCTTCGGAAATACCTCTGCGGCGGCCGTGTGCTGGCGGTGCGCCGCATTGCGGGCGATCGTATCTTGGAAATCGACATCAGCAACCTGAGCGAGCTGGGTGATCCCGTGACGCGGACGATGGTTGTAGAGATCATGGGCAGGCATTCCAACATCATTCTGCGCGCAGCGGATGGGCGCATTGTCGATGCGGTGCGGCACGTCGGGCAGGATATTTCTCGGGTACGTCAGGTTCTGCCGGGTCTGACCTACGCCTATCCGCCCGCACAGGGAAAGCTGAACCCCGAAACGGCGACAGCGGAGGAAATCGCATTGCGGCTTGCGCAGGAGGGCGGCAAGCTGGAAAAGGCCATCGGCGCATGCGTTGCTGGTTTTTCGCCGCAGGCCGCCCGTGAGGCGGCTGCCCGAATCGGCATGAACGGATCGTCGCTGGTCAGCGAAATCGACGTTCAGGCGGCCGCAGACGCGCTGCACAGCTATCTGCGGGAGATGCCATCGCTCTCGCCCTGTGTGGTGACGCTGGATGATGCGGGTACGCCGACGGACGTATTTCCCTTCCCGCAGGTGCATCTGCCGACGGCGCAAACAGCGCAGTACGCTGATCCGAGCGGCGCGCTGGATGCGTATTTCTATGAGCGGGATCGACGGGATCGGCTGAATCAGCGGAGCGCCAGCCTTGCGCATGCCCTTAAAAAACCACATTGAGCGATGTGAAAAAAAGATCGCCATTCAGAATGAAGCGCTGGAAGGTGCGGCGCGCATGGAAGAATATCGGCAAAACGGCGAGCTGCTTCAGGCCAATCTGTATCGGCTTCAGAAGGGCGAACCGGTCGCTGTCGTGGAAAATTATTACAGCGAGAACTGCGAGCAGGTCTCTATCCCGATGGATGTCTCGCTCTCCCCTGCGCAAAACGCCCAGCGATATTTCAAGCTGTATCAAAAGGCGCGCGGCGCGAGGACGCTTGCGGCAGAACAAAAGGAAAAAGCCGAGCAGGAACTCGAATATCTGGAGCAGATGGAGGACGATCTGCGCAAATGTACGGATGCGCGCGGGCTGTCGGAACTGCGGGAGATGCTCGTCGCCTCCGGCCATGTGCGCCAGCCGTCTTCCCGCGTAAAGCCGAGAAAGGAAGCGCCGTCCCAGCCGATGAAATTCCGTTCCTGCGACGGCATTGAAATGGAAGTGGGCAAAAACGCGCTGCAAAACGAGCGCCTGACGATGGGCGCGCGCGGCAACGAAACATGGCTGCACGCGCAGAAGATGCCGGGTTCGCATGTGCTGATTCACACGGAGGGCGACGTGCCGGAGTCTACGCTGATGCAGGCGGCCATGCTCGCGGCGTATTATTCAAAAGGCGTTCGCAGCGCACAGGTGCCGATTGACGCGACGCTGCGCCGGTATATCAAAAAACCGGGCGGAACCCCCGCCGGTTTTGTCACCTACACCCACCAGAGAACGCTGTATATCACCCCGAGCGAAGCGGAAATCAAGAAAATTGAGCTTCTGCGCGAATAAATTTTCAGAAAAGAAAAAGGGCGTTGCTGCCGACGCGAACCATCCGCAGCAATGCCCTTTTGCGCAAGGGAATATTAAATGCCGGCCGCCGCGCGCAGCGCCTCGGCGCGATCCACACGTTCCCACGGCAGATCGACGTCCGTTCTGCCGAAATGGCCGAACGCGGCCGTCTGACGATAAATCGGGCGGCGCAGATTCAGCATGTCGATGACGCCAGCCGGACGAAGATCAAACTGCTCTCTGACGATTTTCGCCAGTGCGTCGTCGGAAATGACGCCGGTGCCCTGCGTATCGACCAGCAGAGAAACCGGATTGGCCACACCGATTGCGTAAGCCAGCTCGATTTCACAGCGCTTGGCCAATCCCGCCGCAACGATGTTCTTGGCGATGTAGCGCGCGGCATACGCGGCGCTGCGATCGACCTTTGTCGGATCCTTGCCGCTGAACGCGCCGCCGCCATGGCGGGCATATCCGCCGTAGGTATCGACGATGATTTTGCGGCCGGTCAGGCCGGAATCGCCCATCGGGCCGCCGATGGTGAAGCGGCCGGTCGGATTGATCAGGAATCGGGTATTCTCGTCCATCAGCTCAGCCGGAATGGATTTGCAGATCACCTTATCAATGATGGCGGCGGAAAGCGCCTCATGGCTGATTTCGGGCGCATGCTGGGTGGAAACGACGACCGTATCGACGCGAACGGGCTTGTCCCCGTCGTACTCGATCGTCACCTGACTCTTTCCGTCCGGGCGCAGCCAAGGCAGCTCCTCGCTCCTGCGCGCCTGAGAAAGGCGGCGCGTGATGCGGTGCGCCAGCGCGATGGGCATGGGCATCATCTCGGGCGTTTCATCGCAGGCGAAGCCGAACATCATGCCCTGATCGCCAGCACCGATGTCCATATCGCCCACACCGCGCCCTTCCAGCGCGTCGTCAACGCCCATGGCGATATCCGGGCTCTGACCATGCATCGCCGTCAGCACGGCGCAGGTGTGGCCGTCAAAGCCGTATTTGGCGCGATCATAGCCGATGTCGCAGACCACTTCGCGAACGATATCGTCCACTCGATAGTCGGCGGTGGTGGTCACCTCGCCCATCACCATCACAATGCCGGTTGTCGTGCAGGTTTCGCAGGCCACGCGGGCATACGGATCCTGCGCCAGAATCGCGTCGAGCACCGCGTCGCTGATCTGGTCGCAGATTTTGTCGGGATGTCCTTCCGTAACGGATTCGGATGTAAACAGTTGCTTCATTTGTCTTCTCCTCTCGCTTGATGAGAGCTGCTTTGCGGCATGAAAAATCCGCCCGATTGCGCAAATCAGGCGGTTTTATTTCAACCATACCTCATCTGCCGGCCAGAGCCGTAGGATTTAGCACCGAATTCAACCGGTTGCCGGGCTTCATTGGGCCTATTCCCTCCGCCGCTCTCAATAAGGTTGTATGTAATTCAAAAACAATGTGATTATAGCAGGTAAACCCTGTTTTGTCAATTTAATTATTCGCCGCCGAGCTTATAAGCGACCACGCTGCCCAGCGCCAGCATGACGACGGAGAAGATCACAGCCGCAGCGGTCAGCCCCGCATAGCTCAGCCCCATCAGAATAGCGACCGGCGAGGCCGTCACAAGCCCCATGATGGCGCAATAGGTCGGGCCGGGAAAACGGCGCAGCAGGATTTCAATCAGCTTTGCCACGGCGAAGATGCCGACGACAACGCCGATGCCGAACGGAATCAGCACACCGCAGCAGCGAAGGACAGCGCTCATGTCGCCGGAAAGCAACGCGTCGACCAGTCCGCTGACGGAGCCGACGACCGGATTGTAATAGCCCAGCAGCATCAGCATCATGGAGCCGCTGACGCCGGGAATCACCATGGTTGCCGCAGCGATGACGCCCATCATAAACAGAATGATCATCTGGCCAATCCCCAAGGTGATGGAAGCGTCCGCGCTGTTGCCTCCGCCGACGAATTTCAGACCGACAACCAGCGCGAAGGCCAGAACGAAGGCGATTGCGCCCGCCGCGCCTTTCTTTTCGCCCTTCATCTTCTTGTGGATGATCCGCCGGCCACCGAGAATCAGACCGATAAACGCCATGTTCGTCGGCAGCGGATACGAGCCGAGCAGGAACGTGATCAGCTTTGGCCAGACCCAAAATGCCGAGCACCATGCCCAGCGCATACGGCCAAAGCATTTTGACGCAGCGTTTGAAGTCCTTGAACAGCGAATTGATGCAGCCGATGATCGTGTCGTAAATGCCCATGGAAACCATCATCGTGCCGCCGCTTACGCCGGGGATGATGTTGGCCAGACCGATAACCACGCCGCGCAGAATGTCAAAAATCGTTTTCATGCTTTCCTCCACCTCAAATTTCGGATTGATCGGGGGATTCTGCCGGAAAAAGATTGTCTGTACATCAAAACGGTGCGTTGTTCCTTCGGCGGCAGAGTCCTGCGGAATATTTTCTTTGCTATTGTATCAGCAAGCGCGGTTTTCGTCAATCGCTTCTTCGAGAATTTAACATTCGCTTGGCGGGTGTGCCGATCCGCACAGAATATTGACGTTTTCGCGTCCGGCTGATATACTCTTTGCGACAAGGGGGCGACGACAAGATGAAAACCGTGCTGGGCGACATTCGCAGAGCGGACGAGGATTTTGAAATGATTGCGCCGGGAGATCGCGTGGCGGTCGGCGTTTCCGGCGGAAAGGACAGCCTGCTTCTGCTCTATGCCCTTTCGCTGTACCGTAAATTTGAACACAAGAATTTTGAGCTGCGCGGGTTATGCTCGATATGGGATTTGAAGCCTTCGACGCTTCGCCCGTTATGCGCTGGTGCGAGGAATTGAATATCCCGTTCGATGTGATTCAGACGGATATTGCGAAGGTGGTTTTTGATCTTCGCAAGGAGAATAATCCCTGTTCGCTCTGCGCAAAAATGCGGCGCGGGGCGCTGAATGACGCGGCCAAACGGCTGGGCTGCAACAAGGTCGCGCTTGGCCATCATCGGGAAGATGCGATTGAAACCCTGATGATGTCGTTGTTTTTGAAGGAAGACTTCACACCTTTCACCCGAACATGTTCTTGCCCGGCGCGGATGTGACGGTTATCCGTCCCATGGTATATGTGCCCGAAAAGCACGTCATCCATGTGGCCAGACGGTTAAATTTGCCCGTTATTCATAACCCCTGCCCCATGGACGGCCATTCCAGACGACAGGAGATCAAGCAGTTGATTGCGTCCATGTGCAAAAACCTATCCGAATTTGAAAGACCATATGCTTTCAGCTCTGAAAAACAGCGAACAATACGGATTGTGGGATCAAAAGAAAATCGGCGAAAATAAAGCGGTCAAAAACATTCCGACGATTGACAGTCAGCGCCATTTTCAAGTTCTACGGGCTTGAGAATGGCGGCTTCTTCAAGTCCCATTCGCGTTGATGATTTTAGGCAAACAAAAAAGCTCTCGATTCTCTCGAAAGCTCTTTGCTGGTGCGGTAGATAAAACCAAACCGAATTGAAATTGTCTGCTTCTGTGACTTGTTTTTCGATGAATTTTACACGCTGGTCATCGGAAAATAGCCAGTATACCTGCCAGCTACATATTATGGGCGGATAAGGTACAATAAATTGCGCAAAAAAGACATAGTTTACAAACTCTGGTAGAATGAAAGTTGCTACACACCATTCAAAAGGAGAGTAAACTATGTCCGAGAAGATTGTACAACTGAACGAGGAAGTAATCAAGGGGCAGCTGAAAGAACTTTGTGCGGGGAAGCGTCGAAGAAACGCTAAATGGCCTGCTGGAGGCAGAAGCGGAGAAGCTGACACAAGCTGGACGTTATGAACGCAGCGAACAACGGCAAGGGTATCGGAGCGGTCATTACAATCGCAATCTCATGACAACCGCCGGAGAGGTTAAGCTCCATGTGCCGCGGCTCAAGGAGTTACCTTTGAAACAGCGATTATTGAGCGTTATCGTCGGCGGGAATCCAGCGTGGAAGAAGCACTCATGGAGATGTATCTGGCAGGTGTGTCGGTGCGCCGCGTAGAAGATATCACGGAAGCGCTATGTGGCTGCAAGGTTTCTTCTTCAACGATCAGCGAACTGAACAAGAAGGCATACGAACACATCGAACAGTGGAGAAACCGACCACTTGAGGGTGGAAAGTATCCCTATGTGTATGTGGATGGCATTTATCTGAAACGGAACTGGGGCGGCGAATATGAGAATGTAGCCATTCTTGTGGCCATAGCAGTCAATGAAGACGGATACCGTGAGGTTCTGGGGCAGCCGAAGGGATGAAGGAAGATAAGGAAAGCTGGAAGGAGTTTTTTCAATGGCTGCGCAACCGCGGATTGAAGGGCATCAAGCTCATTGTTGGCGACAAGTGCCCGGCATGCTCGAAGCAGCCGGTGAAGTCTTCCCGGAATCCAGGTATCAGCGCTGTGTCGTTCACTTTTATCGCAATGTGTTTTCTACGGTACCGAGGGCAAAGATTAAGCAGGTTGCGCTGATGCTCAAAGCAATTCATGCGCAGGAGAATAAAGGAGCAGCCCGGAAAAAGGCAGAAGCGGTTGCAGAAGAACTCCGAAACATGAAACTGAAGGAGGCTTCAAAAAGATCTGCGACAGTATAGAAGAAACGCTGACATATATGGATTTTCCGCCCGAGCACTGGCAGAAAATCCGTACCAACAACATCATTGAGCGTCTGAATCGCGAGATCCGGCGCAGACGCGCGTAGTAGGCACTTTTCCTGATGGCCATTCGGCTTTGATGTTGGTATGCGCCAGACTGCGTCATGTCGCCGGAACCCAATGGGGCGGGAAAAAGTACATGAGCATGAAGCACATTGAGATGCAGGAAGACGAAGCTGGTTGATAGCAGAAAACAGAGTTCACGTCAAGGGGGCTTCGCAAGCGGCTTCGCCGCCCTTGACGCGCTCTCTGCCCTCTGCTACTAGGTAATTAAGGGCAGGTTTCCCTGCCCTGTGCAGACTGAGTTCTGCCAGACTTGTAAATGAATTTGCGCATAATACTTGACGGTACCTATGGGGAATAAATGCGACTTTCTTGTTATCAATTTCTTCTTTTATCAAACTTCCTACACTTGAAAAGTGCGAACATAAAAACAGTTTCATCCATATCCTCCTTAATAAATTCCGATTTATTGAGCTAAGTATACCATGTTTCTCCATGAAAAAATATCCCTATATGAAGAATGTGGTTGTTTTGCTGTATAAGTATTTCGCAAGAATCCCAAGGAATCTCAGCCCCTTGGCACACTGACCTTGCTCGCAAGGTCTAGTGGGTTATACCTTTGCGACAGAAAGATAAGAAAAAATCCGAACCCATTTCCGATTTGGAAAATCTGGGTTCGGATTATACTGGTTTGGTGCGGGAAACAGGACTTGAACCTGCATGAAATTGCTTTCACTAGAACCTGAATCTAGCGCGTCTGCCAATTCCGCCATTCCCGCGAAAAAGAAAATGGTGGGCGGGGATGGATTCGAACCATCGAAGTCTGTGACGGCAGATTTACAGTCTGCTCCCTTTGGCCACTCGGGAACCTACCCACGCTATTCACTTTGTTCCAAACGGAACATTGCTATTATATCATGGATTTGTATTTTTATGTCATGAAAAATGAAAGAAATTTCAAAAGGGACGATTGGCGGATTATCCGATAAAATAAAAGACGACACGGCCGCAACCGTGTCGTCTTTGGATTTGCCTAAACAGCAATCTCAACCGCGGTGGATGTCTCCCCCGCTTTTGCGATTAGCCCAGCTCGGCGAAATACTTGATGGTGCGAACCATCTGGCTGGTGTAGCTGTTCTCGTTGTCGTACCAGGACACGACCTGCACCTGATAGGTGTCGTCGTCGATCTTGGTCACCATGGTCTGGGTCGCGTCGAACAGGGAGCCATAGGTCATGCCGATGACGTCGGAGGACACGATCAGATCGGTGTTGTAGCCGAAGGACGCGGAAGAAGCGGCCTTCATCGCGGCATTGATGGAATCAATGGTCACATCCTTGCCCTTCACGACGGCCACGAGGATCGTGGTGGAGCCGGTCGGAACCGGAACGCGCTGAGCAGAGCCGATCAGCTTGCCGTTCAGCTCCGGAATGACCAGACCGATCGCCTTGGCAGCGCCGGTGCTGTTCGGAACGATGTTCTGCGCGCCGGCGCGGGCACGGCGCAGGTCACCCTTGCGCTGCGGGCCGTCCAGAATCATCTGGTCGCCGGTGTAGGCGTGCACGGTGGTCATGATGCCGGAAACGATCGGATAGGTATCGTTCAGCGCCTTGGCCATCGGAGCGAGGCAGTTGGTGGTGCAGGACGCGGCGGAGATCACCTTTGTCTTCCTTCTTCGTCAGCACGTTCTCGTTGACGGAGAAAACGACGGTCGGCAGATCGTTGCCTGCCGGAGCGGAGATGACGACCTTCTTAGCGCCGGCCTCAATGTGAGCCATCGCCTTGGCCTTGCTGGTGTAGAAGCCGGTGCACTCGAGCACGACGTCAACATCCAGCTCGCCCCACGGCAGCTCGTTGGCCTTCGGCTTGGCGTAGATGGTGATCTCCTTGCCGTTGACGGTGATGGAGCCCGGCACCTTCACGGTCTTGCCGTCTTCCTCGAAGATCGGCTCCTTTGGAGCTCACGGTGTCCTTGTACTTGTAGGAACCCTGTGCGGTGTCATACTTGAGCAGGTGAGCCAGCATCTTCGGGCTGGTCAGGTCGTTTGATAGCGACAACCTGATAACCCCGGCGTCAAACATCTGGCGGAAAGCGAGACGGCCGATGCGGCCAAATCCATTGATAGCAACTCTAACCATTGGAAATCTCCTCCTAAAACTTTATCAAGTGTTTCCCTTGTGGGATTTTTAACCCTCTCTATTGTACTCAAAAACCGGTTCTTTTTTCAAGGCTTTTCCTGTTGATTTTGAAAAGAAATACGATATTTGTGAAGAATTTGTTTTGAAACGCACACGACGCAGCGCCAAACGGGGGGATTTTTCGTTAAAAAGGCACTTTTGTGCGCGGTCAATCGTCAAAAAGTTAAGAATCTTTTTCGGCCTGAAGGTATTCTGCTGCGCACATAACCCTCCATGACGTCGGTTTTGACGTGCGCCCATCCGTCTTTGCTGACGGAAAGAACGATCCGCGGCTGATTTTTATAAAGCCGTCGGATGACCTCGGCAGACGTGTTGGGCTGCTCGCGCAGGTTGAGCGTGGAATCCTCGTCGATGTTGGAGACGACGGCCAGATACGCGCCCTCCGGCATTTGATTGGTACTGACGGGCATCAGGGTCGGGCGAGGCGTCGGGCTGGGCGTTGGCGCGGGCGTGGCCATCAATTCCCGTTGAGCGTCGGAAGCGGCGCGCTTCCCGTGTCATAAGAAACAAGCCCCATGCCCGGATAATAGAACGCGAGAATCTGCTCGTATGTCATGCCGTATTGGCGCGCCATCTGCTCCGCGCCGCGCTGGCTCATGCCCACGCCGTGCCCGAACCGGCGGGATTCGATCAGAAACGCGGAGCCAATATCGGAAACAGTGATCAATTCGTTTTGAGAGACGTTGATGCTCAACCCCATCGCGCGTTCCGCCTCTGTGAAAATCGGCAGCGTGACGGTCACGGCCTCCTTCACCTTTCGATAAGGCGAAAAAGCGGGCGTTGCCGTCGGCGCGGGCGTTTCATCCGCATGGGGCGTAGACGAGGCCGCGGGCTGCGGGGGGCGTCTGGCGGAACGTGTAATCTCGGACGGATATTTTGACGGTAAAGCGGAGCTCTGTCATCAGCCGGGATGCGCCGTCATATTTGGGCGTGACGGCTTCTACAGATTGAATTTCGTCAAAGCGCACCAGCTCGCCGTCCGCTTCAACGCCCAGCGCGGAAAGCTGTTCCCCCATGGCCGCCGTGAGCGCCTGATGGAGCGCTTCGCCGATTCCCTTCTCCCCCGGCTTTTTTTGCAGCGTATAGCGCTTCACCACGCTGTTTCTGTTTTCCAAATCATACGGGTCGTCGCGCATATCCATGTAGCCGTAGGCGTCCGGGGCGTCCGTTGGCCAGACATGCTGGCCGAGTTCGGTTTGGCCGCCGTTGCTGGCGGAATAAAAACACGAGGCCAACGCGCCGCGATAAACGCCGCAAAGCCCTCTCGTTTCCGTCACAGCCTGCTCGGAAAGCGGGCTGGACGTCGTTCGGCCGCGATACGCCTGATCGTTTGTGGTATCTTCCACATCGTATGCGCCGGAGGAACCGCTTTTGCGCAGCGCATACGTCCGGGCGGTGACGGCTTGTGCCTTGAGCGCTTCGAGCGGGAAAGAGTCGCCCATTTCAAACGGAACAACGCCGAGCAGATAATCCTCCACGTTGATGGTCAGAATGGGACGAATGGCGTTTTCAACGATATCCAGCGATAAATCGCCCTCATACATCCCTGTGCCATCGTTCAAAAGAAGGTAGCCGGGCGTTTCGCTCTGACAGCGCACCAGCTTGATGCTGCTGCCCATAACGACGGCCGTTTGCCCGGTATGTAGCACCAGTTGATCCCCGCGAAGGACGACGACCAGCTTTGCGCCGTCAGAGAAGGACAGCCTGCCGTCCTGCGTGGCATACTGCTCCCTTCACGGTGACGCGCAGCGTGTCTTCAACCTGCAAACGGCGCAGATAAACCCGGATGCTCGACGGCGTATCGGCCGACGCGGGGAAGGCGACGGCCAAGATCAGGATAAGAAGCGCGAGCGGCAGAACAAAGAGGCGCTTTTTTCATACGCGGTCTCCTTTTCAGACAGATTTGAAAAATATGCACGTTCATTATAACAAAAATACATCGGAACTTCAATCCTGCGGAAACGATAGGCAGCCAAGTCTGTTTTTTCTAGAAAGCGTGTTAAAGTGCGTCAAAAAAACTGCGCCGCTTCTCCTGATGGAAACTGCGGCGCAGAGGGATTATGATTCTTTTTCGCTCTGATATTCGCGGCTCAGCTTGACAAAGTGGTCAAACAGCCTCTGGGCATGCGCGTCATGGTCGGAAAGATACTCCGGGTGGAACTGCACAGCAAAGATGCGGCTTCCGTCCTTGGCGCTCATGGCTTCAATGATGCCGTCCTCAGCGCGGCCGTCGACCTGAAGGCCGTCGGCGGGCTTCTTGATCGCCTGATGGTGCATGCTGTTGGCCTTTATTTCAGTCGCGCCGGTGATGCGCTCAAAGATGCTCCCCCTTTTTCAAAGCGAACGGTATGCACCGGCTGGCCGAAAGGCGGCTCCTGCTGATGCGTTTTTTCGGAATGTTCTGCTGGGATTCAATATCTTGGATGAGCGTGCCCCCCATGGCGACGTTGAGCACCTGAATCCCGCGGCAGATGCCGAAAATCGGCATGTTGCGCGCAATGGCCATCGGGATAATCAGCAGCTCGAAAATGTCGCGCTGCGGGTCGTCCTCTCCGCAGGCGGGCAGCGTTTCTTCGCCATATCGCGACGGCAGAACATCGCCGCCGCCTGCAAGAAGGAGACCGTCCAGCCGATCCAGAATTGCTTTGGCGGTTTCTTCATCCTCGATTTCCGGCAGCAGCACGGGAATCCCGCCCGCGCGGAGCACAGACTGCATGTAGTTTTCGCGGACAAACATTTGGCGGTCGGCGACGTTGTGCGAACCGGAAATGCCGATCAGCGGGCGATTCATTTTGATTCCCCCTTCTTGTTCTCATCCTTGTTTTTCTTGTCCTTTTTGCCGAAGGATTCGTTGTAGTTGTTGATGCACTCGACGATGACGCGGTTGGCGACTTCGCGGTTTTGCGCTTTGCTGACGACGGTTGTGCGCCCTTCAAGCTCCTTGTAAACGGTGAAGAAATGGCGGATTTCGTCAAGCAGGTGTTCCGGAAGCTGGCTGATGTCGAACATGTAGTTGTAATTCGGGTCGCCCAGCGGCACGGCGATGATCTTTTCGTCGCGCGCGTCGCCGTCGTTCATTTCGAACATGCCGATCGGGCGGCATTCCACCAGCGTCATCGGCTCGATGGCCTCCGAGCAGAGCACCAGCACGTCGAGCGGGTCGCCGTCGTCCGCGTAGGTGCGCGGGATGAAGCCGTAGTTGGCCGGATAGTGCGTCGAGGTATACAGCACGCGATCCAGACGCAGCAGACCCGTTGCTTTATCCATTTCATATTTGTTTTTGCCGCCGCGCTTGATTTCAATCACGGCCATAAAGCGATCGGGCGTGATGAGCGCCGGATCAATATCATGCCAAATGTTCATGCTTTCCTCCAAATGGATCGATTGTCAGGTCGTCGTTACAGCCGAGTTTGCAGCTCACTGTAAATTCGGCTTTGCTCGGCCTTTGAGGCAACGCGGTCTCCAAACCAGAATTTCTGAGCTTCCACAGCCTGATAAAACAGCATGCCCAGTCCCTCGATGGCAGGAAGCCCGTTTTGCCTTGCCAAAGTGAGCAGCCGTGTTTCTCTGGGGTTGTAAACCGCGTCGAATACTGCCCCGCATCGGGCAATCACGTCGGCCGATACCGGGCAGGCGTCAACATGTGGGTACATTCCCACGGGCGTACAGTTGATTAGAATATCGTGCGCCTCGGCGCAATCCGCAAGAGGCTGAACGGAAAGACGATGCAATCCGTCCTGCTGCGTTTGTGCAAGCGCATGGGCAAGCGCGTTGCCCTTTTGCGCATCGCGGACGGCGAAGGTCACTCGTCCGCCGCGCGAAAGAAAGGCATACCCCGCCACGCGGGCCGCCCCGCCGCCGCCGAGAATGAGAACGTCGGCCTGATGGGTTTCAACGCCTCTCTCCTCGATGGCGCGCAGCATGCCCAGGCCATCCGTGATGTGGCCGATCATGCGCCCGTTCCGAATTTCAACGGTGTTCACCGCGCCGCAAACCTGTGCGGCCTCGTCAATATCATCCAGAAAAGGAAGGATTTTTTCCTTGTACGGAATGGTAACGTTAAACCCGGAAAAGCAGCTTCGGAAAACGTCCGTCACCGAACCGAGGCGTTCCAGCGGAACAGTGACAGGCAGATAGACCGCGTCAAGCCCCGCCGCGTCAAACAGCGAATTGTGGATGTAAGGCGACCATGTATGCGGCAGGGACTGCCCCAGCACCGCAAACCGCGCCGTTTCCGGCCCGATGCGTTCGTTCAGCATGGCATTTTCCTCCGTTGCGGTTTACAGGCGAAGCGTTGCGCTGCACTCCGCTTCGCAGGCCGCGAGAATCTTCTGCATCAGCGGGTTTACGTCGTCGTCGGAAAGGGTGCGCTCCGCGTTTCTAAACGTCAGGGAGAAGGCGACAGACTTCTTGCCGGAAAGGAGCTGAGCGCCGCGATAGATGTCAAACATCTCCGCTTTTTCAAGCAGCGCGCCACCCGTCTTGCGGATGACGTCCAGCACACTGCCGACGGTTATGCCCTCCTCCATGACCAGCGCGATGTCGCGGGTCACGGCCGGGAACTTCGGCAGCGCGCAGATGCCCCACTTTCGTGTGGAGCTCGCAGAGCAGTTCCAAATTGACCTCGGCGATAATCGTCCGACGGGTGATTTCAAACGCCTGCATGACGTTCGGGTGCAGCTCGGCCACTGTTGCGATGCACCGATCGCCCGCCATCAGCTTGGCCGCGCGGCCGGGATGGTGATACGGCTCCGCCCCCGGAACGATCTTCGCCTGAACGCCGAACTGAGAGAGCATGTCGATCACAATGTCACGGATCAGATAGAAATCCACGCCGTTGCCGTAAGCGCCGATGCACAGGGACGGCTGCTCGTGCGGCAGGTCGCCGGGCTTGCGCGCGCTGACGTCGAACACCGGCGCAATTTCGTAGAGCATGGCGGTTTCGTTATTTCGGCTCTGGTTGAGGGAAACCGTGCCCAGCACGCTCGGCACAAGGGTGCTGCGCATCACGCTGGTGTCTTCGCCCAGCGGGTTCATCAGCTTGAGCTGATTGCAGCGCGGATCATCCGCGCCCAGACTGAGCTTTTCAATCAGCTTCGGGCTGACGAACGAGAAGTTGCGGATTTCGTAAAGCCCCTTCGCGGGAGAGAATACGACCCACGCGGTCGGCAAGCTGCATGTGAACGTTGCGCGTTCCGGTGGAGGTTTCGCCGCGGAGCATGGTGGATTTGATATGCTCATAGCCGTAAATGCGCAGCACTTCTTCGGACAAATCGGCCTCGCCCTCGATGTCCTCGCGGAAATCCGGCACGACAGCGCGCAGCGTATCGCCGTCGAGCGTGGCTTTGAAGCTCAGTTGATTCAGAATACGCGCCATTTCCTCGCCGGGGATTTCCATGCCGATGCGCGCGTTGATGCGCGAAACGGAAGCGACGACCGTCTGTTCGGCCTTCGGCGCGGGATAGCAGTCGTAAACGTCGTCAATCACCTCGCCCGCGTTCAGCAGATTGACAAGCTGACAGGCGCGATCTGCCGCTTCACGGCAGGTTGCCGCGCAGACGCCGCGCTCAAAGCGGCCGGAGGCCTCGGTGCGCAGACCCAGCGCGCGGGTCGTCAGGCGGATATTCGTGCGGTCAAACGCCGCGATTTCGAACAGAACTGTCGTCGTTCCCTCGGTGATTTCGGATTCTTCGCCGCCCATCACGCCCGCAATGCCGGTCGCGTTGGTCTGGTCGGCGATCATCAGCATATCGGGCGTGAGTGCGCGCTCCTTGCCGTCCAGCGTGGTGATGGTTTCGCCCGGATTGGCGCGGCGCACGATGATATGGTTGTCCTTCACCTTGGCCAGATCGAAGGCGTGCATCGGGTGGCCGGTTTCCAGCATCACGTAGTTTGTGATATCGACGATGTTGTTGATGGCGCGAACGCCGGCGGCGTTCAGCGCTTTGCGCATCCACATCGGGGATGGGCCGATCTTCACGTTTCGAATCAGGCGCGCACAGTAGCGCGGGCAAAGCTCGGTATCCTGCACGTCGATGTGCACATAGTCGTCCATCTTGCCGGGAACGGTTTCCACCTTAATCTCCGGCTTGCGGAATTGAGTTCCGAGCGTCAGCAGCCGCCCGCGGGCAACGCCCCAAACGCTGAGACAGTCCGGCCGATTGGCCAGAATTTCAAAATCGACGATGGTATCGTCTACGCCGAGAATCGGGCGGACGTCCGTGCCGGGCTTATAATCCTCGTGGAAAATCAGCAGAGACCCTTATCGCCTACGGACGGATAGAGATAATCCGGCACGCCGATTTCCGGGCCGGAGCAGCACATACCGTCGGATTCCACGCCGCGGAGCTTGCCTTTTTTGATCTTAACGCCGCCGGGCAGAACCGCGCCGACCTTCGCGACCGGCACCAGATCGCCTTCGTGCACATTCGGCGCACCGGTGACGATCTGAATCGGCGCGTCCTCGCCGACGTCTACGGAGCAGATCACCATGTGGTCGGAATTTTCGTGCTTGCGCACGGACAGAATCTTGCCCACGACGACATTCTGAACGGCGTCGTTCTGGTTATCCAGCCCCTCGACGCCGGTGCCGTGCATAATCATCGCGCTTTCAAATTCCTCCGGCGTTACGGGAATATCCGTATATTGCCGAATCCATTGCATTGGTACTTTCATTGCTTTATTCCTCCACCCTTAATCCTTCGCGGAACTGCGACAGGAAGCGCACGTCGCCCTCGTAAAGCGCGCGCATGTCGGTAATGCCGTAGCGCAGCATGACGATGCGCTCAAGGCCTACGCCGAACGCAAAGCCACGGTATTTTTTGCTGTCGATGCCGCACATGTCCAGCACCTTCGGGTTGACCATGCCTGCGCCCAGCACTTCGATCCAGCCCGTGCCCTTGCACACGCGGCAGCCCTTGCCGTGGCAGCTGACGCAGGTGAGATCGACCTCGGCGGACGGCTCGGTGAACGGGAAAAAGCTCGGGCGGAAGCGCGTAGTTACGTCGTCGCCGTAAAGCGCCTTGGCAAACGTGTCAAGCGTTCCCTTCAAATCGGCCATCGTCACATCCTCGTCGATGACAAGGCCCTCCATCTGATGGAAAACCGGGGGAGTGCGTAGCGTCCACCTCGTCGGCACGGTAAACGCGCCCCGGGCAAACGATGCGGATCGGCGGTTTGCGGGAGAGCATGGTGCGCGCCTGCACCGGGGATGTGTGCGTACGCAGAACGATATTATCCTCGATGTAGAACGTATCCTGCGCGTCGCGGGCGGGATGGTTCTTCGGCAGGTTGAGCAGCTCGAAGTTGAACAGATCCAGTTCTACTTCCGGGCCTTCCACAACGTCGAAGCCCATGCCGGTGAAGACCTTCAGGAGCTGATCCTGCACCAGAGAGATGGGATGAATGGTGCCGATCGGCGCGTGCTTGCGCGGCTCGGTTACGTCGATCGCTTCGCGTTCTCTTTTCCTGCTCGATCCGCTTGATCTTGGCGTCCAGCGCATCCATCTGCTCGGTCAGCTTTTTCGCGAACGACGTTAATCATCTGGCCGGCCTTCGGGCGCTCTTCTGCGGGAAGCTGACCCATCGAGCGGAGCATCAGCGTCAAATCGCCCTTTTTGCCCAGCGTCTTCAAGCGAAGGGCGTCCAGCCCGGCTTTATCGCGAATGCTTTCAAAGCTGGCTGGTGGCTTCCTCCTGAATTTTGCGCAGTTGTTCTTGCATGTCCATGTGGTCTGTATCCTCCTTCTTTTCGAAAAAGAAAAAAGCCCCGTCCGCAAAGGGACGAGGCTGGTTTTCCTCGTGGTACCACCCAAATTCACCTCGCACCGCGCGGCGCAAGGTCTCTGATTCGGTAACGGGTCGTCCGTCTCCGCCTACGTATCAGCGGAGCAGCTCCTGGAGTGAATTTCCCGCAGACATCCGCATGAAATTTCAGCCGCGTTTCATGCTCTCTAAAGGATCTCTTGAGGCGGGCATTGTCTCAATCTTCGCCTTTCCTGCGTATTATACATGATTTTCTGCGGATTGGCAAGAGAAAATTATTGCAGATACTGTTTTGCCCGCAATAACAAAATTCCCCGGCCTGTGGTTTTCGCCGCAGGGCCAGGTTTCCTCCCCTTCGCTCACTTCTCCGATTTCATCCAGCAGGGATTCGATCACATACCGGCCGACAACCTGCTCGATTTCGCGCTCGTCCTCCGTGATGACGTATTCGTCCGCGCCATCCGGCGTGCAGTCCTGACGGACGAGCACCAGCCCGTCGTCCGAAAAATCGTCCGTTTCGTCTTCCTGCACAGCGCCTAAAATATGATAGAGCTTTCCGCTGTATTCCACGGTAGCCAGACGGCGCATCTCGGCGCGATTTCCTTCCGCGTCGCTGATTTCCACCAGCTCAATTTCTTCATCCGTTTCGTCGTTTAACAGATCCATCATATACATGCCTCAAATGCTTTGCCCGATATGGAGATTAGCGTTCTTCGCTCTGCTCGAGATAGGCTTCATAAATGCGTTCAATCAGCTTTTCATCGTCAAGGGATTGGAAACAGGGGTTTCCGTCTTCGTCCGTCGCCTTGCGCATGATAAAACTCTCATCCTGCTCGATGTCGCCGCAGGCCTCCTCGCTGACCAGCAGCACGTATTCCTCGCCGTGGTACGGAATGGTGGCGTTCAGCAGGAAGCGGATCACATTGCCGTCCTCGTCTTCCATTTCGAGCACACCGTCGTCCTCGTCGGAATCATCCGCATCCGCATCAACGGAAGCGCTCTGCATGGCCTGCGCATCCAGATAGGATTGCAGAATCATCACGGCCGCCACCATATCCACCTTTTTCTTGCGGTTTTCGCGGCTCATGTTCGCCTCGAGCAGCGCGTCTTCAGCCAGCACGGTGGTCATCCGCTCGTCGTAATACGAAACGACAAGCCCCGCTTCTTCCAGCTTTTCGGCCAGCTGCGCGACCTTTTCTGCCTGAAATCCCCGTGAACCATCCATGTTGAGCGGCAGGCCGCAGAGAATGCGGTTGGTCTCATATTGCTGCGCGATCTGGCAGATTCGCCGAACGTCCGGCCCGTACCCCACGCGCGTGTACGTCTCGATGGGCTGCGCGGTGATGCCCAGCGCGTCGCTTACGGCAATGCCGATGCGGCGATCACCCACATCCAGCGCAACAATTCTCTCGTTCATGCTGTTTCCCCTTAAACGTTTTTAGACAGATAAAACTGAACCAGCTCTTCCAGCAGCTCGTCGCGGTCAATTCGGCAGATCAGGGGCGCGCGTTTTGATATCCCGTGATATATGTCGGGTCGCCGCTGATCAGATAGCCTACGATCTGCGTGATGGGATCATATCCCTTTGCAGATAAGGCGTGATACACGCAAAGCAGAATCGTTTGTGCGTCCTGCGGATTTTCGCTGATGGTTTTGAAGTGCTGCGTTCCCATTTCAGAATCGATCATATCCAATAACCCCTTCCTTAAACTGGCACACCCCCATTATACACGATAAGCGGCGAGGTTTCAACGCTTTATGATGGTTTCATCATAATTACCGCGCTACGGATCGACCAGAGGACGCTGCGAACCGTTACGATCAGCGGTATGGCCAGCACGACGCCCCACAGCCCCATCAGACTGCCCAGAACGAATACGCCGATCAAAGCGCTCAGCGGCTTGATCGACGTGCTGGAGGCCGTAAAATAAGGCGTGACGAAATTGCCCTCAATCTGTTGAACGGCGATAACGACAATCAGCGCCAGCACGGCCTGACCGAATCCCTGCCCCAGCGCAGTCAGCAGGATGGGGACGCTGGCCAGAATGGGGCCGATATACGGGAAAACCTCGAGGATTCCCATAAAGACGGAGAGCAGCAGCGCGTCGTTGATCCCAAGGAGGAAAAGTCCGGTCAGCGTTGCCACAAACACAAACAGACTGGTTTTGAGCACGCCGGAAAGATAGCTCATCAAAGCGTTTTTTGCACCCGAGACAGGCGGATAAGAACGCTTCGCGCCACGAGACGGGCAGCATGAGCAGCAGATGGCGGCCAATCTGCCGCCGCTCGCAAAGCAGGTAATACGCAATCACCAGCGCAAAACAGATTGCCCCGCTTTGGCGGCGAACGTGACGCTGCTTCTGGCGACAAGTCCGGTTCCCCATGAGACCAGCGCGGTCAGCCATTCGACCGGGGTGGCCTGCGCGTTCAGGCGGATATTGAAGGTCTCCAGAATGTCGCGGCTCCGCTGCGTCAGGGCGAAAAGCGTTGGGATGATGCGCCGAATCAGGTCTGCCGTGCTCGCGAAGAGGTACGGAATAAAGGCGGAAAGCGCCAAAGCAGCCAGCAGAACAAGCCCCGATATGCAGACGGCGGAGGCCGACGCAGGGCGAAACCCTTTCGTTCCAGCAGGGTGCAGGCGGGCGAAAGCACGAGCGTCAGCACAGATGCAGCGGCGAAAACCCACGCGATCTGCGCCAGCGTTTCCCGCTTTTGAAACGCATAAAAAATCAGAATCAGAATGACAATCGCCTGAATCAGTCGGCGAAGGAACGGACGACGCATGACGCTCTCCCCCTCTTAAAAAGCCGCAGGGTCGGCGCTTTGCCGATAATCCTGCGGCCGCATGGCGTTATTTCATCCAGCAGTCGGCGACCTGCCGAGCCAGATGGGAACCATTTTTGCTCAGTACACGTTTCATCCGTTTGCCTTGAGGCGTCATCATCAGCCCCGCGCCGAGGGTCATCCCCATCAAACTGCCGACGGCGATGCCTTTCATGGTGGATAAGCGCATTGCTCGTTTCCCTCCTTTGTCAGGGTCAGCTCACCGCCCAAACAGGCTGGGACGATCAATTCCTCCGCATGGTTTTTCCGAGCGCTGATAATCGTAAACCCATATTCGCTTTTTTCTCGCGCTGCCCAGATAGCCGGGGATCATCTCCACCGCTTCAATCGCAAGCGTTGCTTCGTTGACGGCATAATCCGTCACACGGCCGCAAAGCAGCCCGGAGGTGTCCCGGATGAAGGTGCAGAGCGTCGTTTCCTGCGCGCGATTGTAACGCCGTACATCGCGCGCGATGATGAATCCCCGGCCGATGGCTTCAATGCTTTCCGGCAAAATAACACGTTTGCCTCGAATGCCGCAGGAAACGATCAGCGCGAGAACCTGTTTTTGCGCCTCGTCCAAGCTGGCGTTTTGAAGCAGACCGATTTGCCGATGGCCGCATATGACCGAGAAGTTGCGCAGGATGCTCATGCGAATCAAACCATGCTCCTCCCTTTTGATGAGCCTGCTTTTAACGTGGACAAAGCGGAAAGGAATCATGCTGGGAAGATATGAAAAGACCGCCCGACGGCGGCCTGTTGTTATCGAAGTTTTTGAAGCGTTTCCTCAAAGGCGGCAGGCAGCGGCGCGCAAAAGCGCATCCGTTCCCCGGTTGTTGGATGTGTAAACGCGAGGCTGTATGCGTGCAGCATGAGCCGCGGAATACGGACTGGGGTTTTCAGCTTCGGCGCATAGATTTGGTCGCCCAGCAGCGGATGGCCGATGGAGAGCATGTGGACGCGGATCTGGTGGGTGCGCCCGGTGAGCAAATGCACATCCAGATAAGCCGCGCCGCTTAAATGCTCAAGAACGCGCCACGCTGTTCGGGATGGCTTTCCATTTGGCACAACCGCCATTTTTTTCCGGTCAATCGGATGACGGCCGATTGGCGCGTCAATCATCCCCTCATCCTTGGAAAGGAACCGTGCGCAATGGCGCGGTAATGCTTTTCCATCGTTCGCGCCTTGAATTGCTCGCTGAGCGAGGCGTGAGCCGCATCGTTTTTCGCAATCAAAATCAGGCCGGAGGTGTCTTTGTCCAGCCGATGGACGATTCCCGGCCGCATTTCTCCCCCGATGCCGGATAAATCGTGGACGTGATAGAGCAAGGCATTGACCAGCGTGCCGCTTTCGTTTCCCGCGGCGGGATGGACGACCATGCCGCTCTTTTTGTTGACAACAACGACGTCGGCGTCCTGATAGAGAATATCCAGCGGGATATTCTGCGGCACGATATCGACGGGCTGCGCCTCCGGCACGACCAGCAAAAGCCGCATGCCGCCTTCCGTCTTCCGGGCTGCTTTTCGTTCGACCTCGCCGTTGACGAACAGCGCGCCTTCTTCCATCAGCGATGCAATTCGGGAGCGGGAAAATGGCGTTTGCTCGCGCAGATAAGCGTCGAGCCGCATGCCGGACAGGGAGGGATCGACAATCAGCTCAATGTTTTCGGATTCACCCATGACGTTCCTCCGTCTTGTCGTTGAAATGGTCAAAAAGAAGCAGCAGCATGAGCGCCGCGACCGATACGGTGATGCAGATATCGGCAAAGTTAAAGATGGGAAAACGAATCAGCGACAGCCGGATGTAATCCGTCACGCCGCCGAACAGGATTCGATCAACCAGATTGCCCAGTCCCCCGCCGATCAGGCCGGAAATCGCCAGACGCGCAGGCGTGGAAAGCGTCTTTTCACGCGCCTGATAGACGCACAGAAGGAGCATCAGCGCTGCGGGCAGAAGAACGACAATCCCCTGCCTTGAGGAAAAAAGGCTGAACGCCACGCCGGTGTTGGTCACGCGCTCCAATTCAAAAAGGGGCGGACAGCGAAAAAAAGGTTCGCCCTCCGGCATGAGGCGCACGACATGCTTGATGGCCTGATCGACGCCGAGCAAAACGGCGCTCCATATAAAATACACTGCTTTGTTCATAGAATCCTTGATTACAGATTGCTCTCCACAATGCGAACCAGTTCCGCCAGAAATTTGCCGATGATGGGCAGATTGGCCAGCGCGATGTGCTGGAGCACATACAGGAGCAACGCGCCCAGCACGGTAAAGCCGATGGAAAAGCCGATTCCCCTTGCCATACCGCTGGCTAAATCCAAAACGAACCGGCGTTTCCATGCGTAGCGAGGGGGCAGGCTTTTTTCGATCTGCGTCAGTTGTGCGGAGATACGGTTCAGCGAATCCTCAATGTCAGACAATGCCACACACCTTTTTCCCTTTAGCATAACAAAAGAGCGGCGAGCTATTCCGTTTGCGCGGAAAACCGACCGATATCCCGCATCGCGGCAAAAAAGACGTTGCGGCGCCTTCATCAAAGCCCAAACGGGCGAAGAAACGGACAAAAAAAAAAGCAGGGTTTCCCCCTGCTTGGCAAGCTTTACAGCAGACGCTTGATCTGCTCCATGGAAGCAGTCTGCGCATCGGTGATTTTTTTGAGGGAATCGTAGTATTCCGAGGTCTGCTTGCGCAGCGCGGTAAGCTGGCTGGTCAAATCGGCGATTTTGCTCTGCGCATCCGAACGGATGGTTGCGGCGTCCTGATTGGCCTTGTTGATGATTTCCGCCGCGCGGGTATCCGCCGCGGAGACAATCTCTTCATAAGCGCCCTTGGCCTTGCTCAGTACAAGCTCAAAGCTCTCGCTGGAATGGCGGTCATCCTGAGCCGGACGAGCGGTGGGCGCGGCGGTCACGACCGCGGGCTGGGCGGATTTGGCCGCCTGAAGGTCGGCGCGCGCCTGATTCAGCTCGGCGGTCAGCTGCGCGACCTGCTCCCTTTGAGCTTGTTGGTTTCGGCCTCGCGGTTTTCCATCTCTTCGAGAATTTCGTCGAGAAAGCTCTCAACCTCGTTGTTATCATAGCCGTTTTTGACGACCTTAAACACCTTGTTGACAATCGTATCCAGCGTAATAGCCATGGGAGAAGCTCCTTTCAGCGGTTAAACATTATTTATTCGTATCGGAAAAAGGTGACCCCTGATACGTTGCTTGCGAGTCAGGCCTTCGATTTTTCTCAACTGTATTCTGCCCCTGCCGCGCACGGAGAGCATCGCGCCTTCCGCAACGGCTGCATCCACCCGTTCGCAGGGAATGTGGTTAAGTTTCACCAGCCCTGCGCGGATCAGCTCGCTTGCCTCGCTTCTGGAAAGCCGATAGGCCGACGCAATAACGGCGTCAAGCCGCATGGAGCTGAGCGTATCGTGAAAACAGATGCCCTTCGGCTCGGGAATTTGAATTTCGCCGTCGATCGGTTCGAAACGAAGCGGAACTTTCCCGGCGCTGTTCATGCTTTGCGCAATGAAATCGGCAGTCTGAGCTACGACGAACAGATAGATATCAGAATCTACTATGATAATATCGCCAATACTGTCTCTTGTCAAGCCCAAAGCCATAAAAGAGCCAAGAAGATCGCGATGAGAAAGCAAACAAAACTTGGAAGAATAGCGCGAATGGAGCGTCATCAGCGGAAAATTCACGCGCAGAGCTTCTTCGCCCCACGGCAGAAAACAGCCGATTTTGCGTTCGGCCTGCTCATAACCGCCCCATGAAGCGAAGACAGCACCGCAGTCACAGGCGATCTGCCGAGCTTCCGCTTCCTGAACGGGATCCAGAAAACGTGTGTAGCGCGCGATGCCTTTTTCACAGGCAAAGCGCGCTGCAAATTCAAATGTGCGTCGGTTTTCGTCCATGTCGGTTTACCGATAGCGCATGCGGCTGGCTGCGTATACGTCTTCCTCGATGACCTCGACATTCTCCGGCGCAAGCAGGTAGGAAAGATGCGCCACCTTCAGCATCCTGCCCTGAAGCGCAAATGCCGCGCCGCTGAGCAGATCGACCACGCGGCCGCAGTCCTTCGGATCAATGTTTTCCAGATTCAACAGAACGCTTTCGCCGCGAAGCAGATATTTGATGATTTCGCGACATTCCTCAATCTGGCGAACGTTGACAATGCGCTCGCAGTGGGTGTACTGCGCCTCCTGCGCGGCGCGGGGATCCATCCGGGAATCGTGAATGACGTTGCTGTGGCGGTTTTGACGGCGCCCCTGCGGCTCGTCTTCCTCCTCGTCTTCGTCATATTCCTCTGCGGCGGGCTTGCGCTTGCCCGATGCGGTCTGCTTTTTGCCCTTGCCAAACGGATTATTCAGGGAAAACCGCAAAGAACGAGCGTCTCCTTCTTCCTCCTCGTCCTCTTCATCCTGAATTTCGCCGTCCTCAAGCTCGTCGTCGTTGCGGTCGTCATCGCTTTCGTCGGCAATAAAGCCGAGCTTTTCAGACAGCGTTTTGAAAAAACTCATGAATGTGTTTCCCCTTGAGATTATTCTCTTGATAGGTTCGCGCGCCAAAGATGGCGGAACCTATGCGGACATGCGTTGCGCCTTCCTGCGCGGCGATCTCGTAATCGCCGGACATGCCCATCGAAAGTTCTTCAATCCTCGCCCCGGCAACGGCTTCCGTCTGAAGCCGTTCAAACAGCTCGCGCATGCGCTTGAAATACGGCCGCAGCGCATCCTCGTCACGCAAGTCCGGCATCACGGCCATCAGGCCGCGCACGTCGAGCCCCGGCAGTTTGGCGGCGTATTGCGTGAATGAAAGCAGATCCTCCACGGCGACGCCGCCCTTCTGCGGCTCATTTCCGATGTTGACCTGAATCAAAACCGGCATGCGAAGTCCGTGCTGCTGTGCGCGGCGGTCAATTTCCTGAGCCAGCGGCTCACGGTCGAGCGACTGGATCATGGCGACCTTATCTATTATATATTTAACCTTGTTGATTTGCAACCGTCCGATGAGATCAATTTGAAAAGCTGCGTCCAGATACGGCAGTTTTTCCAGCGTTTCCTGTACGCGGTTTTTCGCCGAGGCGCGCAATTCCGGCTGCTTTTGACCTCGTTAATGCGCGGTGCGGACACCGTTTTGCTCACGGCGATGATTTCGGGCGCGCGCCCCCATCTCGCCAGCGCCGCGGCGTCAAGCCGACGGCGGATATCCGCAACCCTTGCGCAAAGGTCCTGATCCATGGTAAATCCCCCTTGTTAAAAGAGCAGAATCGTTTTGCCGTCCGTCAGCGGCGAGCCGTCCAGCGTCGGGCGAACAAAAGCCGTATCCGCATCGGGATAGGAGATGACCGTCACGCCGACAAACGTTTGTGCGCCGCCGTCGGCGACTACAACGCCGATCATGTTGTCCATGGTATACAGCGCGTTGATCGGAACGCTGTACCCCGTTACAAAATCGCCGACGGAAGCGCCGCATGTGCGGATGTTGAGCACAGGCTCGACGCTCTGCGCCACATGCATGCGCAGCAGAAGGTCGCTTCCGATTCGGGTGAAGGAAACCACCTGAGCCGGAATAACGTAATCGTCAAAGCCAGTGAGCTGCATCTGATAGGTTTCGCCGACAACGGGGTTCCAATCCCGATCCTGACAGAGGAACAGGGCGTACCATTCATCCTCGATGACCGTTCGAAAATCGGGTCGCTGCCTCTGGAAACGGTGGATTGCTCCGGCATCGCGCCCCGAATGACGGCGCGCACGTCGCTGGGGTTCAGCGTGCCGTATGTGCTGGAATTGACGCTGTTTTCATAGCCGTCCGTATAGAAGCTGACGATGCAGTCCTCCGATGCGGTGTAGGTCGTCGTCCAGCTTTCGATCTTTTTGAGTTGGTCGTTTTCGACCTTGTAAAGCTCCGAGAGGGTCTGGTCGTCGGGATATTTTTTGCTTGAGATAGTTTTTGCGGACGGTCAGCGAGCTGCTGAGCTGTTTTTCCAAATTGCCCAGGCTGCCGACGCCGCGCCCCTGCACCAGCGTGCGCACCTGCTGTGCCAGATTGGCGATTTCCTGGTTTTCGCTGTCCAGCGCTGCATCCACATACGAGCCGAACACCGTGCTGACGTGGTAGGATTGGATTTCCTGCCGATACGTTTGCAGACGGTTGATTTCCGTCTGGTTGTAGCCGGAAGAATAGACCTTGCAGATCACGCCGGAGCGGCTGACATGGCTGCCTTCCGCCGCGACAAAATCAATGCTCGTCTTATTTTCGGTTTCATACAGCCTTTCGTTGCGGGCGATGACAACCGTGCCCGAATACGAATTGCCCATCGTTCTGGCAACCGCGCGCGCCGTCGTCGCGTTTGAGCCGATTACGCCGCGAAGCTGCCAAACGGCGACCAGCGCGACCATCACCACGATCAAAATCAGAATAACGGGCACGAGCGCAGAGCGTCTGCTGTTCTTCTTCTTTTTTTTCTTCTTGGTGCTCATGTTGAAATACATTCGCCCCTTTTTACGCGTCTTCGTTGGCCGGGGTGGTTTCCATCACCCAGATGGCGCTCTTCTGGCCGCTCAGCGTGAGCGGATAACGGCCGAGCACGCGAACGCCCTGCGTTTTGCGCAGCGTGCTTTCCGCATGGTGGAGCGCGGCGATGACGACGATGCGCCCTTCCGGCTCAAGCACGCGGCGCGTCTCAAACAGCGCGTTTCGCAGGTCGCTTTCAAGCCGCTCGGTTTTCTCCGCCTTGACCGGCAGATACATCAGAACGGCGCTCTGGCTGGCGTCCGCCAAATCCGTATATCCGCTGGAGCCTTCGTAAGCCCGCGTTCCGCTCACCTTGTTTTCGATCAAACGAGCCGTCGCGCGGTCGGGGCAGATACAGGTCAGCGCGCGAACGCCGGAGGCCTTGACCGCCGCGGGCAGGGCGCTGCCGGTGCAGCCGAGAATGGCGGCGTTCTTCGCGCCGCAATGCGCAAAAAACGCGGCGACCGCGCAGACGTCCGAGCGGAGCTGCCCCTCCTGCTTGGGCTGGCGCTTGCCAAGCCGCCATAGGAAATACGCGGCTTCCGGGCGGCAGAGCACCCACAGCTCGACGTCCGGGCGCTCGCGATACGTGTGCATGCCCGTATGCTCGCAGATGGCCTTCTCCAGCATATCCACATAGCGCATATTGGCACTGACCAGATGATCGTCCTGCGCGGTCACGATGCGGAATTTCTTGCCCTGCGTCTCTTCGTAAGGGAAACGGTCGAGCCAGCCGCCCGTGGCGAGCAGGCGGCGAACCGCGTCGTTGACGTTGGCCATCGGCTTCATCTGAAAGAGCACCTGAAACGTCTGATGCATATACGGCAGGGCTGGCTCGCGCACACTGCGATAGAGCGCCGCGCCATTGAGCACGCGCTCGACCGCAACGCCGCCTTCCTTGTGCAGCATGGCTTCAATCGGCTTTTCAAGGCCTTCGACAAAAGTGGAAAAATACAGCTTCTTCATCAATATTCCTCTATCATTGGGTCGGTTTTACAGGCGTTATGCGCGCATGTTGTTTCTTTGAAATTCGAGCAGCAGCTTGTAATACGCATCCCCGTAATTATACATGCTGCCCTCTGCGACCATTTGCATCAGCCGCTGGGGCGAGCACCAGCGAACGGCGCTCACCTCTTCTTTTTGCAGAGAAAATTCGTTTTCCATCTGGTCGGTTTTCACCGCATAGACATAGCAATAGGAATTGAACGGCGCAGGCGGGCGACAAACCGCATTTCCTCTTCCGAAGCGGCGTAGCCCAGCTCTTCGCGCAGTTCGCCGCGCGGCCGCTAAGGGCTCTTCCCCGCTCACAGCGGAGCCGCCCGTTGCGGCCCATATTCCCGGCTTCCACTGCACGCTCATGGAGCGACGCTGAATCAGCAGCTCGCCCCTGCCGTTCATCGGCCAGATGTGCACGCCGATGTGATAAAACCCCGTGGGGCTGACTTCGCCGCGAACCATGGTGCGACCGGTCTTTTCGCCGCATCCGTCATAGAGATCCCAGATTTCAGCGGCCATTGTCTGCCTCCATCCGCGCGGACAGACGCTGGGCCAGATCAAGCACCGTTTCCTGAACGTCGCCCTCCTCCGGCTCGAATGTATAATCGGCCTCCGCCTCATACAGCGGAATCCGCTCGTCATACAGATTGCGCAGCGTCTGCCCCTTTTTCAGCGTCACGCCGCGCGTCGCCAGATTGGATAGACGGCGCTCAATTTCCTCATACGGCAGTCGGATATAGACGACGAGCCCGTTTTCATGCAGGCGGCGCATGGCCTCCTTGCCATACACGACGCTGCCGCCCGTGGCGACGACGGTTTGATCGCACTCAAGGCCGCGCACGCAGTCCTCTTCCATCTTCAAAACGCATCGTTGCCGACCTGATCGATGATTTCCTGGAGCTTTTTCCCCTGCTGTTGCTGCAAAACGATATCCGTATCGACAAAATCCATTTGAAGGGCTTTTGCAAGCAGCACGCCGACGGTGCTTTTGCCGCAGCCTGGCATACCAATCAAAACAATATTCGCCATCGTATCCTTCTCTCTACAAAAAATCCCTGTTTATTTTATCCCGAAAACCATGTTTTTTCAAGGGAAAAAGCGTTTTTTATAAAAAAACAGACGGTTGCGGCCTTTGCGGAAGGCTTTTTTGTGGAAAACGTCGATGGCGGACGATGGGCGCGCGCAAATTTTGCTTGACAGCCCCGCGTCATACGGGTATAATGATTTCGACAATTCAAAAGACCGCTGGGGGCGCGCAATGCTGAGATGGCCGAACGGCCTGTCCCTTTGAACCTGTGTAGTTAATCCTACCGTAGGGAAGCGACGAGCTTGATTCAAAAATCAAAGCCGCAGTCCTGTGATAGGAATGCGGCTTTTTGCGGCCGGAGAATTGCGAACAAGAGAAAGGGGTTTTCCGATCATGTTTTCTGAATTTGCTGAGGTGTCCGCCGCGACGTGGGGCGTCATCGTCGCGCTGCTGCTGGTCGGCGTCATCGTCTTTGCCGTCTCGAAGGACAAAAAGCGCTGGACGGCGCGCATGCTTGCCAACGGTGCGCTCTGCATCGCGCTGGCCACTGTGCTCTCCTTTGTCACGCTGTATAAAATGCCGCAGGGCGGCACGATCACGCTGGCGAGTATGCTGCCGATCTTCCTGTTCTCCTATGCTTACGGCGTGGGTCCGGGCATGCTAGTCGGCGCGGCGTATGGATTCGTGCAGTTCCTGCAGGGCGGCCTGTACTTCGTCCATCCCATCGAGCTGCTGCTTGACTATCCGCTGGCGTTCGCCATGCTGGGTCTGGCCGGTCTGGCCAACAAGTTCTCCGATAAGTGGGGCATGATTCCGGGCATCATTCTCGGCACCTTCGGCCGGTTTGTCTGCGCGTTCCTGTCCGGCATGATCTTCTTCGGCATGTATGCGCCGGAGGGTCAGAATCTTGTGGTGTATTCCATCGTGTACAACGGATTGTACCTTGTGCCGGAAGCCATCATCTGCATCGTTCTTGCGCTCATCCCGCAGATTCGTCAGTTGGCGAAGCGCCTCGCGCTCCAGGATTGATCTGACGTAAAACGTAAACCTTCCTATGTTCCCCCTCGCTCGTGCGGCGAAGGGGGATTTTTGTTGATCAGTTGTGCTTGCACCGCCCCTGTGTTATAATGGAAAACAGTTTTGAAGGAAAAAGAGGGATTGAATGATGGCGGGTCAGAATCGTTCCGGCAGCCGAAAACAGAGTGGCAAGGTTGCTTTTTGCGGCATGATGGTCGCGCTTTCCGTCGCCCTGATGCTCACGGGCGGCTTGGTTCCGATTGCGACGTACTGCGCGCCGATGCTCGGCGGCATACTGCTCCCTGCCGATCATGCTGGAATATGGCCGAAAAACCGCGTGGACGGCGTATATCGCAACCCGTTGATCGTGCTCACGCTCGGCGTGGACAAGGAAGCGGCGTTTTTCTATCTCTTTCTCGGATATTACCCAATTATCAAGTGGAATATCGAGAAGATCGGGAAAAAGCCTCTGCGGCTCGCGCTCAAGCTCGTCGTTTTCAACGCCGCGATTTTCCTGATGTATGCGATTCTGGGCTTTGTGCTCCACATGGATGCTGTCGTTGCGGAATTTACCGAGATGGGCGCGGGGCTTCTTTTTCCTGTTCGCGGTGCTGATGAACTTTTCACTGCTGCTCTACGATCGTCTGCTTGTCCCGTTGACGGCGATTTATATAAATAAGCTCCGCCCCCGTCTTCGCTTTCTGATTCGCTAAATCATAAAAACGCGCATGCACTGCCTTGCTTGAAGGGCTGCATGCGCGTTTTTTTGTTCATGTAAATGTATGGGAAGAGGAGACCGCGGAAAACCGCCCGCGTGAGCGGAACCTTGATGTTTTGCAGCCTTCGTCAGAGGCGAAGACGGGCTCAGCTCGCTTGGTTATTTGGCGTTGGGATCGATTAAGTCAGATCGGCCGACGCCGATGATTTCGGTTGTTGCGCGGGCGTTGGTTTTGCCGCCGTCATATTTGCCGATCCGAGAGATTTGCTTCCCCATGAACGTCATAACTGCGGTTTGGCCGCCGTCCAGATTGAGCGCCTCCGTGCAGCCGCCCTTCTGCATCCATTCGGCCATTTGCGCGACCGATACGCCGACGCTGACATTGCGGATGCGCCCCTCCGCCAACGCGGCGAAGTAATGCCCCGGCTCCACCATTCCGATGGCGCAGCGCGGCTGCGGCGTAAGGCCGTTGGTCATTTCGGCAAGGAAGGGATTGATTTCGCCGTCTCGAATCAGGTACGGGCCGAAGGAGAACACGTCCACCGCGCCCATATCCAGATATTCCTGCGCCGTGTGCTCGTCGGAATGGAACACATGCCAGCTTCCGTCCTCTAACATGGCCAGCGTATCCAGATTGGGAAATTGATGGCGGTTTGCTTCGGGCACACGGTCATAGAAAACCTGCCCGTTCCGAATGACCATGCCCGTGATGGTCTTTCGGCCGACGCGATAGGTGTAGTAATCCGTGTTCATCCCCAGACAGTTTGATTCTGTTTTGCAATCAGCGCAGCCTGCACATGCTTGCTCTGCGGTTTTTGCGGGTTGTAAAGAATACTGCCCACGCGCTCTGCGTTCAGGTCGCAATAGATTTGCACTTCGTACCACGTCAGAACGGCCTCTTGATCGAAAAAGCGGTTGATGCGGACGACGAGGGTTGGCGATGCGTAAAACCAAACGCCCGCGTCGTCGTCTTCATAAACGTGCTCGCCGGAGAGCGGATAGCCGTATGCATCCAGCGCAGGCTGTGCCATGGGCCACGCGACGTCGGCCTTGACCTTGTCGTAAACGGGCGCGGGCGTTGATGTTGGTGCGGACGTCGGAGTCGATTCGGTTTCCGCATCCGAAGCGTTCTGATCGTCCGGTGAGATGTGTTCAAAGAAATCGCCGCCGATGCAGTCTTCTCCGACCGAGGAATAGACCAGACTGAATTTGGCGTTGCTCGTTCGCCCTTCGTCGGTGACTGCGAACGACGTTTTGTGCTGCGTGATATGGAAGGCATATGCTTCCTGCGCTAGTTCGGAGGCCGGTTTTGCCGCCCATGGATGAGAGCGGAACGCGCCAATCCATCGTGACGGTGTTCTCCCTTCCTAGATGCAGATAGAGCTTTTTGACGCACCATGTCCCCCATTTTTCCGCGGATTCCGGCATAAAGGCTTCGTCGCCGGTTCGTTCCACGCAGTATTGGGCAACGCTGGCGCAGAGCTTGTGCGCGCCGTGGCCGTATTCGCCGTTGATATCGTGCGTGAGCATGACGTCCGGCTTGTATTGACGAATCAGCTCGGTGACGTAGGCGCGGCTGTCCTTCTTTCGCCAGCGGGAATAGGCTTCATCCAGCGTTTTCATGTAAACGTCGGCAAACGAGCCGATGACGGGATATTGACGAACGCCGAGGTGCCATAGGCCGTTCAGAAGCTCGCTCCTGCGCGTCGTGTTGGAATAGCTCATATACGCCACCACGACGTTCATGCCGCGCCCTACGGCATAGGTCGGAATGGTGCCGCCGAAAAAGATCAATTCATCGTCCGGGTGCGCAACCAGCAAAAGCAAGTCGGCTTTTTCCGGGGTGGGTTCCCAACGCTGCACCCAATCCGGCAAATCGCCGTCGCCGAAGACAAAAACCTCGTTGATTTTTAGATAGCTCTCTTTTCCGGAATCTCCACGATCCGAAAATGCGTTTGGCCGTCCAGTTCGAGAAGCACGTGCATGTAGTCTCTCGAGCCGTTCAGCAGTGTGCGCCACTCGCCGTCCGTCTCCGCTTCAACGGACCACGTTTCGGGCATCTCGGCAAAACAGATGTACAGATACTGCGCTGCTTCGCCCTCCGGCGTTTGAAATTCCAGATAAGGTTTTTCCCCCGTGCGGCTGCGCCAGAAGCTGGTGTATTCGCCGTCGTGCACCGAATCCGTCTTTTTGTTGGGCGATGTGATGACGCAGCTTGATGTGAGCTCTCGCGCCTCCTGCGCCATGCAGAAGGGAGCCAGCAGGCAGAGAAGCGCCGCCGTTATGATAGATCCTATGTGTTTCGTGTGCATCGTGATCGACTCCATGCCTAACTGTTATCGTTTGACCAGATAGGGGTTTTCCATTGTACCGTTCCCACCGGACAGTTCGAGCGCGCCGATATCCAGCCGCAGCGCCGGACGAATCCCCTCGTTCATCACCACGCAGCGGATATAGCCCAAATTGCCGTGTTCCTTCGTGCAGCGCGTCCCATACGGAAAATCAGCGGATTGTGTGCGCGTCCAATACGGGCTGGAACCGTTTGAATAGCGAAACAGTCCCTCGGCGATTGCAAATTGCGTGCCATAGGCTTTTACGGATGGATTCGTGCCAAAGCCGTAATCCGCGTTTTTCAAATCGTCTGCGGACGGCAGAAAGACGCGCCCCAGTTCTTTGTCGTCAAGGATCATCGCCTTTTCCGCCGCCGTAAAAGCCTGCTCATAAAAGCTCGTTTCTGCGTCATATGCGCGCCCGTAGTATGTTTTATGACGCAGCTCCGCCGCCTCATCCGGGGAGATGACGATGCGCTCAAAGGGGCCGTTCAGGAGCGCATAGATTTCGGTTTGATTAAAAGCGCCGCCCGATGCGCGATATGCGTCATCGTCCGGGTGAACCCGATTGTTGAAAAGAATGTATTCGCTCAAAAGGTAGGCTTCTTTGTCCGTTGCGCTCAGAATACGCCAGAGAATCGGCTGCTCTTTCCCGTCGGCCGTCTGCGGAAACGGCCAAACGCAAGGTATTGATATCCGTTTTCTTTGGCGTAACCGCGCAGATTTACGTCTGCAACCGCAAAACCGCTTGAAAGCAGCCATGCTGTCAGAAGCAAAAACACGAACCGTTTCATAGCTTTCATCCTTTCGCGAAAAATCAGCGCAGATATTATAACAAATTTCTACAGAAATGTAAAGCACCATATATAATGGTAAGATTTGGACAAAACATCATTTTGTCCATAAAAACGGCCGAAGGCCGCCTGGTTTTCGAGGCGATTCGCTAAAAAGCAAACCCTTTCGCAGGGGAAATGCATACTACGCAATTCATCTATAAAAAAAAACAACAACCGCCGAAGCATCCTTCAAGAGCGGTTGTCGTCAAATTCAACGTATGGTGTTTTTCAGCTGTATGGCCAGTCCGGCAAAATCCTCCAGACTCAGTTCCTCGGCGCGCGCCTGTGCGGAGAGATTGGCTGCCGCAAGACAAGCAGCCGCCTGTTCGCGGTTGAGCGAAAAGCCTGAAACCAGATTATTGAGCAGCGTTTTGCGCCGCATGGCGAACGCGCTGCGAACCAGCCGGGTAAAAGTCTCCTCATCCCCTGCGTTTACGCTTGGCTGTTCGAGCTTTTCAAGCACCATGAAGCTTGAATCCACCTTAGGCGGCGGGTTGAAGCAGGCCGCCGGCACATCGAGCGCGCGCATCACATGGTAGCGATATTGGCACATCACGGCCAACGGACCGTATCCGTCGTCGCCCGGGGCGCTGAGCAGCTTGTCGCCGACCTCTTTTTGAATCATCACCGCGATGGATTTGGCTTGCGGCAGCTCGCGCATCAGCTTGGTCAGCACGTCGGTCGTGATGTAATACGGCAAATTGGCGGCGACGCGCAGCGACGGACAATCCGCGCCGAATGCTTCCGCCACGAGCGCGGAGAGGTTTGTTCGCATCACATCGTCGCAGATTACGCGCGCGTTGGCGTATTTTTCCAGCGTTACATTCAGAATCGGAATCAACGTGCGGTCGATTTCAAGCGAAACAACCTGTTTGGCGCGCTCGGCGAGAGGCTTGGTCAGCGCGCCGAATCCCGGACCGATTTCCAGAACGCAATCCTCAGCTGTAACCAAGGAAAGCCCGGCCAACTGCGAAAGCAGAGCTTCGTCCTCAATAAAATTCTGACCCAAACTGTGTTTTTGATGAAAAGAGCCATGTTTTTGGGGTTTCAAAACGGAAATCCTCCTTGATTAGCCGATGCGCTTGGCGTCCTTATCGTTCGTTTCGCTGATGATAAAATGCGGGCGATTTTTTACTTCCAAATAGGTCTTTGCCAGGTACTGCCCCATGATGCCCATGCACAGAAGCTGAACGCCGCCGATGAATAGGATGATGCAGACGGTGGAAGCCCAGCCCGCAACGGGATCGCCGAAGATCAGGCGGCGGATCACCACGAAAAGAATCATAAAGAAGGCGATGGCCGTAAGAATCAGGCCGGAAACCGAGGCGATGGACAGCGGCGCCTGCGAGAAATTGACAATGCCATCCAGCGAATACTTAAACAGCTTGAAAAAGCTCCATTTGGTTTCACCGGCCACGCGCTCCACGTTTTTATAGGGCAGCCACTTGGTTTTGAAGCCGATCCAGCCGAAAATTCCCTTGGAAAAACGGTTGTATTCGCACATGGAGACGATGGCGTCCACCATTTCGCGCTTCATCAGGCGAAAATCGCGCGCGCCGTCCACAATATCCGCCTCGGAAATGCGATTGATCAATTTGTAAAACATCCGCGCGAAGAAGGAGCGGATCGGCGGCTCGCCGTCGCGGGTAACGCGGCGGGTGGCCACGCTGTCGTATTCGCCGGCTTCCAAAGTTTGGAGCATTTCCGGCAGCAGGGACGGCGGATCCTGCATGTCGGCATCCATGACGGCCACATAGTCGCCCTTCGCGTTGCAGAATCCGGCGTACATGGCGGCTTCCTTTCCGAAGTTCCGCGAGAAGGAAAGATACTGAACCCGTTCATCCCGCGCCGCCAGCTCGCGCATCACCTTGAGCGTTCCATCCTTGGATCCGTCGTTGACCAGCAGAAGCGAAATGCCGTAATCGGGCAGCTGTCGGGCAACGTCGCAAACGGCGTTATAAAAAATCGGAAGAGATTCTTCCTCATTATAACAGGGAACGATCAGCGTTACGGTGGCTTTCATGGTGTGTAACCTCTTCTCATGCCGAAATGGCCAATATATATGTCTATTGTTTCATAGTCAGGGGGAAATGTCAAGATGCGGCGACAAAAAAGCCGCTCGGTCAAACGGGCAGCTTTTTTCGTATGTCGAAGGATTATTCGTCCTCGTCTTCTTCCTCGGGAAGATCGCCGTTGTGATACACGTCCTGCACGTCGTCCAGATCATCGAGCATTTCGAGCATCTTCTGAATCTTTTCGACGGTCTCCGGATCGGTGATCTCGTTGGTCGTCTGCGGAATCATGGTCAGTTCGGCGCTCAGGAAGGTATAGCCGGCTTTTTCCAGATTGTCGCGAACCGCGGAGAAATCGGAAACGGTCGTGGTCACCTCAAAGCTGTCGTCGAGAACCTCCACGTCGCTTGCACCCGCGTCAAGCGCGGCCATCATCACTTCGTCCTCATCCATGCCGGGTTTGCGCTCAATGACGATCATGCCGACGTTATCGAACATATAGGAAACGCATCCGTTCGTGCCCAGAGAGCCGCCGTTTTTATCAAAGATGTGGCGGATGTCGGACGCGGTGCGGTTGCGGTTATCGGTCACGGTCGAAACGATGACCGCAACGCCGCCCGGCGCATAGCCTTCGTACTGAATCTCTTCGTAATTGACGTTGCCCAGTTCGCCCGCCGCCTTGGCGATGGAGCGCTTGATGTTTTCGTTGGGCATATTGCTGGCCTTGGCCTTCGCGATTACGTCGCGGAGCTTTGCCGTTGATGGCCGGGTCGCTGCCGCCGTCGCGCACCGCGATGGCGATTTCACGGCCGATCTTCGTAAAAGATTTTGCCGCGCTCGGCGTCCGCCTTGCCCTTTTGTGCTTGATATTTGCCCACTTGGAATGGCCTGACATAAATGAAAAACCTCCCGGTTGTTTTTGCTACATCGTTTATTATAGCACGATACGGACGCTGTGCGCAACGGGTGTCGCCGCTTTTTTCGGCTTTTTTTCTTGAAAATATTCGTTTTTCCTGCGGCACGTCGGCGCAATTTTGCGGCGCGTATGCGCATAGGCTGCAAGGGAGGTGCGTGATGTGGCGGCGCTTATCTGCTTTCTGCTGGCGGGAATGATCCTGTGTTTTCCGGGGACGACGATTTCCGCGTCGCAAAGCGCGTTATCTATTTGGGCACGGGATATTGTGCCGAGCCTGTTTCCGTACATGGTGCTCTGCAAAATGACGGCGCAGCGCCTGCGTTCGGCGCGCTTTCCCGCCGCACCGCTGGCCGTACTGCTGGGCTGCGTGGGCGGCTCTCCTTCCGGTGCGGCGATGCTGTCCGTTTCATCCGGCGGCATGGCGCAGAGTCAGCTTTACGCGCTCTGCGCGCTGACAGGAACCATCAGCCCCATGTTTTTCGTCGGCACTCTGCATGCGTGGGGCGTTGCGCAAAAGACATGCCTTTGCCTGCTGGCCGCGCATGGTCTTGGGGCGCTTTCAGCCTTTGTCTGTGTCCGGCGGCTGTCCCCCGTCAGGGAAAAGGTCGCCGCGCGGGAAACGCCGGAAAAGGCAAATGGAAACCAATTACGGACAGCGTTTTTCCGTGCTGGGCGTGGGCGGATGCATTGTCTTTTTCAGCGTGGCGGCTGCCTGCATCCGTATTCTTTTCCCGTTTTTGCCGGAAACCGGTGCGCTTTATTTGCAATCCGTGCTGGAAATCGCGGGCGGCATGCGCCTGCTGATCAAACGTCAAGCGCATCCTTTGCGCGCGATGTGAGCATGGCGGTGCTGACAGGCTTTGGCGGCTTGTCGATTTTAACGCAAAACCACCTCTTTTTGCAGGTGTGCGGCGTGACGCAGGGGCGTTTGCTCTGCCTCCGCGCTGCTCCGGGCGCCTCATGTCCGGCGCGGTTATGGCGCTTCTCCTTTGGCTTATATGAGCCATTTCCGCAGCGCGTCTAATGCCTGCCGCTCGATTCTGCTGATTTGGCTCTGGCTGACGCCCATGATTTTCGCGGTTTCCTTCTGCGTGTGCTCCCGCACATAGCGCAAAATGATCAGATTTCGCTGCTGAATCGGAAGGCGCATAAGCGCAAGGCGAATATCCAGCTTCTGGTCGTCGATGGAATCTCCCCCGGCCAAAGCGTCGAGCAGCGTTCGCCCCGTGTTCTGAGCCGGTTCGTCGAGCGACATGGGCGTATACCCCGCTTCCAGTGCGCAAACGACGTCCGAAGGCGACGCATGACACGCCTGTGCCAGCTCTTCAATGCGCGGCTCGCGGCCGAGCGAAGCGCTCAAACGGCGCAGCTCTCTTGAAACCTGCCGACCGAAACGCTGTGCGCCGGTGAAATCGTCTGCCTGTCGAAGCGCCTTTTTCATTTCGCCGAGCGCCCACGGCATGGCGTATGTGATGAATTCAGCGCCCTGTTCTGCGTTGTAATGTTCGAGCGCCAGCATCAGCCCGATATAACCGGCCTGACACAGATCCTGCACGGACAGAGAAACGCAGAAAAAGCGCTTGGCCAGCGCGCGCAGCAGCGGAACGTATCCGGCCAGAAAAAGCTCGATAGCGTCCGGGTCGCCGCTTTGAGCGCGACGCAGAAGCGGCTTTTCCTTCGTACAGCATTCCGAAAATCATCATTCATCGTTTTCATGCAGCCGTTTCTGCATAAAAACGAGGGTTCCGTTTCCCGGGGAGGACTGCACGCGGACGCTGTCCATAAAGGATTGCATCAGGGCAAAGCCCATGCCCGTCCTCTCCTGATCCGGCTGGTGGTATAAAAGGGCTGCATGGCCTGTTCGATATTCTCGATGCCCCGCCCCATATCTTCAACCTCGATTCGGATGGCGTCCTCGTCGATCCACGCACGCAGAATCACCTTTCCGCTTTTTTCGGTGTAAGCGTGCACAATCGCGTTTGTCACGGCCTCGCTGACGGCGGTTCTCACCTCGGAAACGACGCTCAGCGTCGGATTGGTCTGGACGAGGAATGCGCTGATGACCATGCGGCGAACGCCTCGTTCTGCGCGACAGCCAGAAAGCTCAGCTCCATTTGATTATTCATGTGTTTCCCGCCCTTCCGTCTCTGTGATGGCAATGATTCGATGCAGCCCCGCCAGATGGAATAACCGGTCTATCGGCGGCTGCAAGCCGCAGGCCGCTACGCTGCCGCCGCGCGCATGCATGGTTTTATATCGCCCGATAATCATGCCGACGCCGGAGCTGTCCATGAAGGTGACCTGCGAAAAATCGAGGATTAAACGCTTTGCGTTTTGCCGTACAATCTGCATTTCGATTTCGTTTCTCAGGCCTTCAGCCGCGCAATGATCAATTTCCCCGCAGAGATGAACCGTCAGCGCGTCTCCCTGCTGTGTGCATTGCAGCAAAACAATCCCTCCTCCTGTATTTGATGATACACTCTATGAAAGTATACGCCCGTGTATGCGGCAAAACACGCATATTTGGCGAGAACTTTGGGCAGAAAAGAAGAAAAGCCGATCGAGGAGGCTGACGGAATGAGCAAAAAGAAAAAAGTGCTGATGATGGTTCTGGCGGCGCTCATCGGTCTTCTTTTGCTTGCCTGCGCGGCGTTTTATGTCGTTTTCGACGTGCCGAATTGGCAGAAACTGGATGCGTCCAAGCTGTCCGCGCTGGCGCAGACGTCCTCGATGTATGACGCGCAGGGCGAACTGATGAGCGAACTGCGCGGCGCGGAAAACCGAAACATCGTATCTTTGGATGAAATTCCGATGCACACCCGTCAGGCGTTTCTGGCTGCGGAGGATCTGCGCTTTTACGAGCATCGAGGGATTGACGTCTATCGAATCTTGGGTGCGCTTCGCAGCAACATCAAAAACGGCACATTGGCCGAAGGCGCAAGCACCATCACGCAGCAACTGGCGAAACTGACGCACCTGAGCGCCGAAAAGACCATTCGGCGCAAGCTGGAAGAAATCCATCTCGCCTTCCAAATCGAAGCGGCATACAGTAAGGATGAGATTCTGGCCATGTATCTGAATACAGTGTATTTCGGGCGCGGCGCATACGGCATACAGGCGGCCGCACAGGCGTACTTCGGCGTGGATGTATCAGCTTTGACGCTGAACCAGAGCGCAAGCCTCGCGGCGATCATCAAAGCGCCTTCCGTGTACGCGCCGCATATCAACCCGTCAAGCAACCGCTCCCGCAGACAGTACATCCTTTCCGTGATGGAAGATAACGGTTTTATCACGCAGGAGGAGGCGCGGGAAGCGCGCGGCGAAAGCGTCTGGGTGCTGGCGCGCGAGGCCGAGAAACAGTCGTATGGCTGGTATATCGACGAGGCGCTGCGCGAGAGCGCCGAGCTTCTCGGGCTTTCGGCGGACGAAGTGATTCAGGGCGGATTTGAAATCCACACGGCATACGACGCGCGGCTTCAAACCATTGCGGACGAGGTCTATTCGGATCAGAGCTTCTTCCCTGCCGACGCATCCGACGGAACGCCGATCCAAAGCGCGATGGCTGTGGTGGATACGGGCAGCGGCGCGGTGCTGGCCATGGTCGGCGGGCGCGATTACACGGTGCGGCGCGGGTTAAACCGTGCGACGCAAATGCGCCGCCAGCCGGGTTCGGCGCTCAAGCCGCTGGCCGTTTACGGCCCTGCGCTCGAACTGGGCTATACGACCGCCTCCGTTTTGCTGGATGAAAAGACGAGTTTTGGCAATTACACGCCGCGCAACGCGGGCGACCGATATTACGGACTCGTCACCATGAGAACGGCGGTTCGCAATTCGCTGAACACGACGGCCGTTCGTTTGCTCGAAGAGATCGGTGTGAACGCTTCGATCCAATATCTGAATAAAATGGGGATTCCGACGGAGAAGAGCGACCGAAACCTTTCTCGCGCTCGGCTCAATGACCTATGGCGTTACGCCGGTGGAACTTGCGGCGGCGTATGCGCCCTACGCGAACGGCGGCATTTATCACCAGCCCTATTGCGTCAGCCGGATTGAATCCGCAGACGGAAACATCGTTTACGAACGAAAAGAAAGCGGAAAACAGGTGATTTCCGCGCAAAATGCGTTTTTGATGACCTCTCTTCTGCAATCGGTTGTTTCAAACGGAACGGGGACGCGAATGCTGGCGGCAAACACGCCGATTGCCGGAAAAACAGGAACGGTGTCCATGACCGGCGGCAATCGCGATATCTGGATGGCGGCGTATACGCCGGAAATCTCCGTTTCGGTATGGATGGGCTTTGACCAAACCGACGCCAAGCATAAAATCTCAAACGGCGTCACCGGCGGCCGCAATACGGCCTCGCTCGCTGCGGCGTTTTTCAAAAGGCGTATGCGGATCGCGATAAGCCGAATTTCAGTCAGCCGGACGGCCTGATTTGGCTGACACTGGATAAGCGCGCGTTGACCAGCCGGGGCTCCGTCATGCTGGCGAGCGACAAAACGCCGAAGGAATACCGCATCAGCGAGGTTTTTGCGGCCTCTAATCGGCCGTATGCGGTTTCGGATATCTGGCAGGCACCCAACGCGCCGTCGTCCTTCTATGTGGCGCATAGCGCCGGCGGCTATCCCGAGCTGCATTTCAAAGCGTCGTCGGATGCGCGCTATCGCATCCAGCGCGACGCGGTCGGGGAATCGGTCATCCTGACGGAGATGGTCGCCTCTTCCGGTCAGGCGCTCAGCTTTCTGGATACGTCCGCGCAGGCCGGCGTGTTGTATACGTATCGGATTATTCCGATCCACGAGGAGCTTTTACAGCAGGGCGTCTGGCTTGAAGGCAAGCAGGCCGTTCAGCTTGCGCAGGTGCAGGCTGGCAGCGGAATGATTTCCGGCCTGAGAAGCCTGATTCCCGCGTTGGCCGTACAGCACAAATAAACAAACACAGGGGCGGAAAAACCGCCCCTGTGTTGTCGTGTTCCGTTAGCTCTTAACGCCGATTCGCACCAGCGCGCGCCTTAATTTGGCTTCCGCCAGCATCAGCTCGCGTTCGTCATTCTTGGCGGCTGCAATGCGATTCTGCGCAACCTCCTTCGCGTGTTGGGCGCGCGGGAGATCAATATCCTCTGCCCATTCGAACGTCGTCGCGATCAGGTTCGCTTCGCCGTCGATCATGGCCAGCATACCGCCGATGCAGGCGGCGCGCTTGACCTGCCCATCCGGCAGCGCAATCGCGGCCTCGCCCGCGCCGACAGCGGATACGTAGTCGGCGTGATGTGCCAGCAGACAAACGTCGCCGTCAATCATGCGCGCGCGAATACGCTCAACCTCGCCGTCAAAGAGCAGGCCGTCCGGAGTGCTGATTTTTAGGTGGAACGTACTCATGCATGCTCACCCTTTTTGGCTTTCGCTACCGCTTCGTCGATGGTGCCGACAAACAGGAAAGCGCTCTCGGGCAGATCGTCGTGCTTGCCCTCGATGATTTCCCTGAAACCGCGGATGGTTTCCTTGATCGGTACATACTTGCCTTCCATGCCGGTAAACTGCTCCGCAACGCTGAACGGCTGGGAAAGGAAGCGCTGGATTTTACGCGCGCGGGAAACGGTCAGCTTGTCCTCCTCGGAAAGCTCGTCCATGCCCATGATCGCAATGATATCCTGCAATTCCTTATAGCGCTGCAAGATGCGCTGAACATCGCGCGCCACGCGGTAATGCTCCTCGCCCACGACGTCCGGGTTCAAAATGCGGCTGGTAGATTCCAGCGGATCGACCGCCGGATAAATGCCCAGCGAAGAAATGGCACGGGAGAGAACCGTCGTCGCATCCAGATGCGCGAAGGTCGTCGCCGGAGCCGGGTCGGTCAGGTCGTCCGCAGGCACATAAACCGCCTGAACAGACGTAATCGAGCCGTGCTTGGTCGAGGTGATGCGCTCCTGAAGCGCGCCCATCTCCGTCGCCAGCGTCGGCTGATAACCGACGGCGCTCGGCATGCGACCCAGCAGTGCCGAGACCTCAGAACCCGCCTGCGTAAAACGGAAAATATTATCGATAAAAAGCAGAACGTCCTGCCCTTCGCGATCGCGGAAATACTCCGCCATCGTCAGGCCGGAAAGTGCCACGCGCATACGAGCTCCCGGCGGCTCGTTCATCTGGCCGTAGACCAGCGCGGTCTTGCTCAGAACGCCGCTCTCCTTCATTTCGTTGTACAGATCGTTGCCTTCGCGCGTGCGTTCGCCGACGCCGGTAAATACGGAGATGCCGCCGTGCTGGGTGGCAACGTTGTTGATAAGCTCCATGATGATAACCGTTTTGCCGACGCCCGCGCCGCCGAACAAACCGATTTTTCCGCCTTTGGCATACGGGCAGATCAGGTCAATGACTTTGATGCCCGTTTCGAGGATCTCGGCAGATGTTTCCTGTTCGTCATACGGCGGCGGATCGCGGTGAATCGCCCAGCGCTCCACGTCCTGCGGCGCAGGCTGGTTATCCACCGGCTCGCCGAGCAGATTGAAGATGCGCCCCAGACACTTTTCGCCGACCGGGACGGTGATGGCCGCGCCCGTATCGGTCGCCTTCGCGCCGCGCGTCAGGCCATCCGTACTGCTCATGGCGATGCAGCGAACCACATCGTCGCCGATGTGCTGAGCCACCTCAACCGTCAGTTTTTTCTCGCCGCTTTCAACCTCAACGGCGTTCAAAAGCTGGGGCAGCTCGCCATCCTTAAATCGAATATCCAGTACCGGGCCGATGACCTGCACCACGGTACCGATGTTTCCTTTAGCCATAGCGTTGCTCCTTCTGTTTCGAGATTAGTGCTCCGCACCGGCGACGATTTCGGTGATTTCCTGCGTAATCGCGCCCTGACGGGCACGGTTGTAGCGCAGGCTCAGATCCTCGATCATTTCCGATGCATTCTTGCTGGCGGCGTCCATTGCCGTTCGGCGAGCGCCCAGCTCGCTGGCGACAGATTCAGACATGGCGCCGTAAATCATGCCCGCAATGTAGTTGGGCACGATGGCGTCATAAACCGCGGAAGGGCTCGGCTCATAGAGCACGAGCTGGCGAACGCCGGTTTCGTCTTTGGCTTCCAGCTTTTCAAGCGGCAGGAGCGAATCCTGAGCAGGCGTCTGCGTCAGCATGGATACAAAAGCGCGTATAAACGACGGAAACCTCGTCATACTGGCCGCTCAGATATCCCTGCGTAACCAGATTGCTGATGGTAAAGCAATCCGCGACGAGACGGACGCTGCCTCGGCAAATTCCGTGGTCAGCATTTCCACATCGTTGCGCGCGAAAAACTCCACCGTCCGCTTGCCGATCGGCAGCACACAGACAGGGCCTTCCCTCAGCAGCGGCAGAACGGATTTGAACACATTGCTGTTATAGCCGCCGGCCAATCCTCTGTCGCCCGCAATGACGATCAGGCAGCGCTTCTTCACCTCGCGATGCTGTTGATAGGGCGAGGAAAAATCGTGCGTTGCCGTCTCGATGCTTTCGAGCGTTTGCTTGAGCCCCGTAAAATAGGGACGACACCTTTCCTGACGTTCCTTCGCCTTCCTGAGCTTGGAGGAAGCGACAAGCTCCATCGCCTTGGTGATCTGCATGGTGCTTTCCACGCTTTTAATGCGCAGCTTGATGTCTTTCATCGAAGCGCCAGCCATCCCAAATCCCCTCCTTTACTCACTGGGCAAGAAAATCCTTGGTATATTGCTTCAGAGCAGCGCAGAGCTTCTCTTCGGTTTCCTTTTCAAACTTTCCGGTCGTGCGAATCGTCTCCAGAATATCCGCATGCTGCGCGTCAAGGCGCGCATACAGCCCCTGCTCGTACAGCGAAACGCGCTCCACCGGCACATCCATCAGATAATTGTTGATGACAGCGTACAGAATACAAACCTGCTTCTCAACGTCGATGGGCTGGTTGCGTCCCTGCTTGAGCACCTCAACCACGCGCTCGCCTTGAGAGAGGCGCGCTTTGGTAAGTCCGCGTCCAGATCGCTGCCGAACTGAGCGAAGCTCTGTAGCTCGCGATACTGGCTGTAAATCAGCTTGAGGGAACCGGCGACCTTCTTCATGGCTTTGATCTGCGCGTTGCCGCCGACGCGGGAAACCGAGATGCCCGGGTTGACAGCCGGCATAATGCCGGAGTGGAACAGTTCGCTTTCAGGAAGATCTGGCCGTCCGTAATGGAAATCACGTTCGTCGGGATATACGCGGAAACGTCGCCCGCCTGCGTCTCGATGATCGGCAGAGCGGTCAGACTGCCGCCGCCGTATTCCGGCGCCATGCGCGCCGCGCGTTCGAGCAGACGGCTGTGCAGATAGAAAACGTCGCCCGGATAGGCCTCGCGTCCCGGCGGACGGCGAATCAACAGGGACAGCGCACGGTAAGCGACGGCGTGCTTGGACAGATCGTCGTAGATAATCAGCACGTCTTTGCCCTGCTGCATGAAATATTCGCCCATCGTGCAGCCTGCGTAAGGCGCGATATACTGCATCGGCGCAAGCTCGGACGCGGTTGCGCTGACGACGATGGTGTATTCCATCGCGCCCGCGCGCGTGAGCTGCTCGACAAGCTGCGCAACGGTCGAGTTTTTCTGGCCGATGGCAACATAGATGCATATGACGTCCTTGCCGCGCTGGTTGATGATGGTATCCGTCGCAATCGCGGTCTTGCCCGTCTGACGGTCGCCGATAATCAATTCGCGCTGGCCACGGCCGATCGGAATCATGCTGTCGATAGCTTTGATGCCGGTTTGCAGCGGGACGCTGACGCTCTTGCGCTCGATAATGCCCGGCGCGGGGCTTTCAATCGGGCGGGAATGGCTGGTTTTACTTTCGCCCTTTCCATCGACGCTCTGACCCAGCGCGTTGACGACGCGGCCGATCAGCTCCTCGCCGACCGGAACGGAAACGACGCGCCCCGTGCGGCGAACGATGCTGCCCTCGTGCAGACCGACGTCGCTGCCCAGAATAACAATGGAAACGGAGTCCTCTTCCAGGTTGAGCGCCATGCCATATTCGCCGTTTTCAAACTCGACCAGATCGTTGGCCATGCAGCTTTCAAGGCCGCTGGCGCGCGCGATACCGTCGCCGACCAGAATGATCGTACCGGTTTCGTCTTGTTTGAGCTTTTGGTCGTATTGCTTGATCTGGGCCTTAATGATTTTGAAATCTCTTCGGGTTTCAGATCCATGGGTTCACCGGCTTTCTTTCTGTAAAATTAGGAGCGTGCGGCCAAAACGCGCCGCAGATGATCCATTCGGCTTTCAAGGGTATTGTCATAGCTTTTACCGGCCATTTCGACACGCATGCCGCCCACCAGCGCCGCATCGACGTGCACATCCAGCGTCACATGCTTGCCGGATGTGCGTTCAAAGCGCCGCCTTGAGCCGCGCAAGCTGCTCGTCGCTGAGCGCCTCCGCGGAAAACACCTTGGCCGGAACAATGCCATGCTTTTTCATTGTAACAGGAGATGTACTCCGCTTGGCAGGCGGCCATTTCGCCGAATGCCCCCCGCTCGCAGAGCAGCTTCATAAAATTCAGCAGATACGGATGAATCTGCCCGGAAAAAGGCGCCGTCCAGCAATGCCAGACGTTCGGTTTCGCGATGGCCTTATCCTTGATTAAGCGCACATAATCCGGGTTGTCGGCAAGCAGTTTGCAAACCTCGCCGAGCTGAGAAAGAAACGCATCTTCCTGCTTTTCATCCTCGGCCAGCGCGTAAAGGGCGCTGCCGTATGCGCGACCCAGTTCCGTCACGACGCCTCACCCACATTCTTGATGAATTCGTTGATAAACGCTTCGTGATCCTTTTCGTTGACTTCGCGCTCAATCACCTGAGAGGCGATATCCAGCGCGATGCCGGAAAGCTCGCCCTTCACCTCGTCAAACGCTCTGCGGCGTTCCAGATCAATTTCGGTCTGAGCACGGCGTTTGAGCTGGTCGGCCTGTGTGCGCGCATCCTCGACGATGCTGGCGGACATGGCGTTGGCACTTTCCGTCGCGGTCTTGATGACGCGATCCGCTTCCTGACGCGCACCGGCCATTTTGCTTTCGTAATCGGCCTTCATCGCCTTCGCATCCGTCTCGGCCTGCTGGGCTTCCTGATAATGGCCTTCGATTTCAGCCTGACGCTTTTCCAGAATTTCCGTCACCGGCTTGAACAGGTACTTCTTAAAGAGCACCATCAGCAAAAGCAGGTTGAGAATCTGGAAGATGATCGTCCACGGCGCAATGGATATAAACTGTTGAACTTCCACAGGAAGTCCCTCCTTTCAATGGCGCTGTTTTGATTAAAACAACCCGGTGAAAGGATTGACGAACAGAAGAATGAGCGCGATGATCAAGCTGTACAGACCCGTGGTCTCAGCGACAGCGCAGCCCATGAACATCGTGGTGGTGATGGTGCCCTTCATTTCCGGCTGGCGGGCGATGGACTCAAGCGCCTTGCCGACGGCGTAACCTTCGCCGATACCAGGGCCAAGGCCGCCGATCATGGCGACGCCGGCGCCCAAAAGCAGAACAGCCGCATACGATAGCTTTCGCGAGAATCGAAGTTTCCATAGTGTGTGTTCCTCCTTTAGCATAAACAAAACGTTTTTAATAGGTACTTTTTATATGCAGCGCGAATAGTGCGCAGGCATCGGATGTAAAATCAGCCGTCCGTTTCGGCCGCACCGCCAATGTACATCATCGTCAGCATGCAGAATATAAATGCCTGCATCGCGCTGGAGAAGAAGTCGAAGTACAGCGACAGGATGGCCGGAATACCGAAGTCAAAAATCGGAATCTGAGAAACCGCGTCGCCGAACGCGCCCGGCAGAAGCCCCAGCACCAAGCTGGACAGCGCGGAAAGGCCGCAATAAATCAGCGCCGTGATGACGCTGCCGCTGGCGATATTGCCGAAATGACGGAACGCCATCGAAACGGGCGTGGCGATTTCGCCGATGATGTTAAACGGCGTCATCACAGGGATTGGCGTGGTGAAGCCGAGCAGATAACCGCCGAAACCGTTCGTCTTGATCTTCGTGATGGTAATCAGCGCAAAAACAAACAGCGCCCAGCCCAGAACGGTGGAAAGGTCGCTTGTCGGCGCGTAAGCGCCAACCACACTGGAAAGGCTGCATCCCGCCGAAAGCGCAAACATGGCGCCGATAAACGGCACATACCAGGTATGGACGTACTTCTCGCCCATGTTGGTCTGAACCATGTCCCGAATGGAGGTTACAATCCACTCGGCGATCACCTGCCGCTTTTTCGTCGGGTGCACTTCGAGGTGGGCGGTCATAAACCGACAGGCCAACACGAGGATCAGCATGACAACCCATGTCACGACGACGGTTTCCGTCAGCATAAAGCCGCCCCATTCGGGTCTTGAGATCAGTATACGAGCACCTGTGATATCAATATCCATCGTTTCTCTCTCGCTTTCTGTATGATCATCTTCATTTGTCGTTATACGTCTTTAATCTGGCCGGTTACCTGAAGCACGAAAATCGTAGCGCGCGGAAAAAGCAGCGCAATCAGGCAGGGAATGCCCTCTACAAACGGCAGCGCAAAGGCAACGACCGCGAGGATCAGCATGCCGATCATGCGTGTGCTGTAAGAAGATCGAACCTTCATGCGCGCCATCTGCTGGTCGGTCATGGACGCGGCTTTTGCAGCGTCATGCCCAACATGAAAAAGTTAAAAATCGCATAGGCGCTGCCGAGCAGACCGCCGAGCAACACACCGACTGTGAATTTGCCAAGAACGGCATAGATGGCCAGCATTACGACCAGCATGATTACCGTGCCGACGCCAATTCGCTTGGTTTCCTTCACAATGCTTTGCTGCGGTTTTTCACCCTGCACAGAATGACCCTCCCCTTCTTCGTTTATCGTTTACAATTATTTGCATTATAACATGAACAAAATCTTTGGTCAATACACAATCGAAGTGCCCAACTTCACATTTTGAGAAACAATTCTTCTGCTTTAATGTGCATTTTCTTTACAAAATAAGGAAATTCGAATGAACGGAAAAGCCGTCTGCCTGCCGCTGACCCTAAAAAAAAGATTCTCCCGGACTGGAGAGAATCGGAAAAATGGCTCAGCCTTTCAGACCGCCGCGCGCAACGCCGCGGACGATGTATTTGCGGGCGAACAGGAACAGGATGACGACCGGGAAAACCACGACCGTAGACGCGGCCATCAGCAGTTCCGGATAAGAGCCTGCCTCCGTCGTAAAAACCTGAAGACCCCACGGCAGCGTGCGGTTTTCCTTGCTGACGATGACGTACATCGGCCACATGAACGAGTTCCAGCTCGCCAGACCGTTGAGCAGGATGATCGTCATCAGCGACGGGCGCGCCATCGGCACCATCACCTTCCACAGGAATCGCCAGTTGCTCGATCCGTCGATGCGGGCCGACCAATACAGGCTGTCCGAAACGGAATCGAAGAAATTCTTCAGAATGTAGGTGTAGAAGATCGAGCTGGTGAACGGCAGAATCAGCGCGTACAGCGTATCATAGACCTTTCAAATTAACGACCGTCGTGTAGTTGGTGATAATCAGCATTTCAAACGGAATCATCATCAGCGACAGCAGGAGCGAAAAAATCAGGTTCCTGCCCGGAAAGTGCAGGCGGGAAAACGCAAACGCGGCCAGAATCGTCGTGAACGTCGTCACCGATACGGAGACCACCATGACGACGACGGAGTTGACAAAGTAACGCCCGAAGGGCGCCATTTCAAAGGCGCGTTTGAAGTTTTCCAAGCTCAGATGGCTGGGCAGCCACTGGGGCGGAAAACGGTTGATCTCCTGCGTGGTCTTGAACGCGGAAGAGAACATCCAGAAAAACGGGAGCAGCATAATCAGCGCGCCCACAGTCAAAAAAGAAATAGACGAAAAAGCGGGAAATCTTTCGGCTGTTCATCTGCTTACCTCCTCTTGGTTTTCTTTTGCAGCAGGAGCTGCACCATGGTAAGACACAAAGATAAACAGGAACAGCACCAGCGCCGCGGCGGCCGCAATGCCGTATTTGCGGTTTTCCATCATCGCGTAGCGAATGTAGTAAACCACCGTATACAGGTTGTTGAACGGGCCGGGTTTGCCGTTGAACAGCGGATACAGCCCGAAAAGACCTTGAAGCAGGAAATCGTGTTCACGATGCAAACCAGAAAGATCGTCGGTGCAAGCAGCGGAACCGTAATGCGCAGGAAGATGCGCAGACCTTTGGAGCCGTCCACCCGCGCGGCGGTATAATACTGAGGATCAATATTCTGCAAGCCGGAAAGCAGCAGAATGATGGTGAACGGCAGAATGTTCCAAATGCCGAAAATCACCAGCGCGGAATGCTGTATGATGCCTTTTCAAGCCACGGAATCGGGTTGACGCCGAAAAAGGAGAGCAGATAGTTGATGATGCCGAAGTTCTTGTTGTACATCAGCTTCCACGCAAGGCCTACCGCAGTGATGGACGTGACCATTGGCAGGAAATATGCCGTCTGGAATACCGCGGAAAACCGCAGCTTCTGATTCAGCAGATACGCGACGACCACGGCGATGCAGGTCGAAATCGGCACGACCAGAATCACATATTTGAGTGTGTTGCCGATGGCCTGCGAAAACTTGGGGTCGCTCAAAA